>Ga0209027_1000238_pt1 | contig 18192 bp, 20 predicted proteins | sample GraSoi013_1_20cm_3_FD_185821 | JGI IMG/M metagenome (GOLD analysis project Ga0209027, IMG submission 185821) | Grasslands soil microbial communities from the Angelo Coastal Reserve, California, USA - Sample 09_27_2013_1_20cm (SPAdes) (version 2) | ecosystem: Environmental > Terrestrial > Soil >...
TGTGAACTACCGCTGAGCTGAAGACTCAGCAGCTTCTTCGGAAGCTTGAGTCTTCAGTCTGGTCGCTTCGTGAGAAGCTTGAGTTCACCAGACTCAGCCCCAGAAATGGGAGCTCCGTTCGAGAGGTCAAAACACCTGCGGTTGACGCATCAGACCGCTGCTCTGTTGCCTGGGTTTAAGAAGGGCTGAGGGAAGGCCCGGTGATCCAGGCGTAAAAAGCCTCTTGAACGTTGTCGAGATGAAGACGGATTCTCCTGGTGGCCACAGCCAGGAGATACGCACTACCTGCCTTTGGGCAGAGCATTTTTCCGAAAGGAATGGTCGTCATGAATGTTGTCTATGTACTTTCACCGGACAGGGTGCCTCTTATGCCCTGTTCCTGTGCGATTGCTCGTTTATTACTCAAGCAGGGGAAAGCAAAGGTCGTACGCCGTACCCCTTTTACTATCAAGATGTATACACAGCCCGTGGATACCCACACCCAACCATTGACCTTGGGTATAGACACGGGTAGCGCGGTCATTGGCTCTGCCGTTTCTGATGAGTGTGGCAACATTCTCTATGTGTCAGAAGGAGAAGTGCGCAATGATATTGCCCAAACGATGAAGAACCGGGCCACATCTCGCCGCAATCGCCGTTACCGGAAAACCAGATATCGGCCTGCTCGCTGGTTAAACCGAAGGAATTCGCTCAAAACGGGGCGATTTTCCCCCACGATGACCAGCAAAACTGAAGCACATCTGCGAGAAATCCGGTTTGTGCAGTCGCTCTTGCCAATTCAATCCAGAGTGCTGGAAACAGGGACATTTAACCCTCATGCCTTGAAACACCCAGCCGTCTTGCAGAACAAGTGGATGTACCAGAAGGGTATCAACTACGGTTTGGCCAATACGAAAGCCTACGTCCTCACACGAGATGGCTATGTCTGCCAGCGTTGCAAAGGCCAATCAAAGGATCGACGACTCGAAGTCCATCACATCGTCTTCCGAAGCCAACAGGGAAGCGATGAGGAAGCGAATCTCCTGACGCTGTGCAAAACGTGTCATGAGGGCCTCCATGCCGGAACGGTCACGCTCAAACAGAAGGGGAAGCGCAAGGGAAATCTGCTTCATGCCACGCAGATGAACAGTATTCGCATACAGTTGCTGAGTCGTGTTGAGGCGATCGAAACCTGGGGCTTTGTCACCAAAGAACATCGACTTCTGGCAGGTTTGCCCAAAGAACACATCTTTGATGCAGCCATGATAGCCACACGAGGGAATATCCCCGTTTTCCAAACAACAGAGGTGCTCCTGAAGAAATGCATTTCTGATGGTGATTACCAGCAGACCAAAGGGAAACACAGTCAACAGCGGATACCAACGGGGAAGATCGCAGGCTTCCGCAAGTTCGACAAAGTGCGTTACTTGGGAGTTGAATACTTCATCAAAGGCAGGATGTCTACGGGGTATGCGATCCTGATGGATCTCTCGGGAAACAAACTGGCTTTGAAACCCACTCCCAAATTCGACAACATGAAGAGAGTGAGCGCTCGTTCCTCATGGATTATCAATCAAAAAGCCCTGCCAAGTTTCTCATCCTCTCCCACCTGATTTTTGTTTGCAAATACCGCAAAAAGCTTCTCATCCCCTATGGTAACGAGACAAAAGGTATTTTTGAGGGAATTGCCGCAAACTCAGATTTCTCTTTTGAGACCCTGGAAGTGGACCAAGACCATATTCACTGTTTGGTCCAAAGCGAACCTCGGATATCTCCATTGGCCATCGTACGAAAATTGAAACAGGAATCGACGGTTCAACTCTGGAAAAAGCACGAAAAAGATTTGAAAAGGTATTTTTGGAAAGAGAGAACTTTTTGGAGTGATGGTTATTTCTGCTGGACCATTGGGAATGCCAGTCAAGAGACCATTCGTCACTACATTGAAAGCCAGGGGTAGCGCGGCGTTCATCCACGAGGCTGAAGACCTCGTGGTTTTCTCACCGCGCCTGTATAAAAAGAGAGAGGAAAAGAGGAATGAGCACACCAACACCATCCCCCAACTACCGAACGGGCAAGATTTGCTACATCGAAATCCCTGCCATCGACATCTCGCAGTCAGCTCAGTTCTACCAGCGGGCCTTCGGCTGGCATGTCAGGCAACGCAATGACGGCTCGACCGCTTTCGACGACACGATCGGCGAAGTGAGCGGCACGTGGGTCCTTGGACGCCCTCCATCCAATGATCCAGGCCTGCTGGTGTCCATCATGGTCGCCAGTGCCGCGACAACCATCGAGACCATCATCGCCGCAGGCGGAGAGATCGTGCAGCCTGTCAACCCTGATGAGCACGAGATCTATGCCCTCTTTCGCGACCCTGCGGGCAACATTCTTGGCATCTACCAGCAACCAGGCCTGGCAGAGATCGAGGCACGTCGCTGACTTTAGCCGTGGGGAGTTGTCACCGCACGCCTGTTGCCAGATGCAGCAGGTAGTAGATGGCCCAGCCGAGAGCGATGCATGCCGGAATGGTTACCACCCACGCCACGACGATGTGCCCGGCGATTCCCCAGCGAACGGCTGATAAGCGCTTGGTCGCTCCCACGCCCAGAATGGCCGAAGAGATGACGTGGGTCGTGGAGACCGGGATACCCAAACGGCTAGCGACCTCAATGATGGCGGCAGCTGCGGTCTCTGCCGCAAAGCCATTGATCGGGCGCAATTCGACAACCTTGAACCCCACCGTCCGCACGATGCGCCAGCCCCCGACAGCTGTCCCCAGACCCATCGAAGTTGCCGCTGCCAGGATCACCCATAGTGGCACGCCCCACTGGCTCCCCGTCCAGCCGTAGTAGCTCGCCAGCGCCATCGTGATGACTCCCATCGTCTTCTGTGCGTCGTTGCCACCATGACTGAAGGCCAGCCACGCCGCCGAGAGTACCTGTAAGCGACCGAAGATGCGGGTGACCAACTGGGGGCGCATGCGAGCGAGAATCCACAGCAGCAGGAGCATCAGGAGGAAGGCACCCAGGAAACCGAGCAGCGGCGAGAAAACGAGCCCCTGGAACGTTTTGGTCAGACCGCCAAACTCGATGGACTGCCAACCTGCCGCCGCCACTCCTGCTCCCACGATAGAAAAGATGAGCGCGTGGCTGGAACTCGAAGGGATGCCAAAGCGCCAGGTGACTAGATCCCAGGCGATGGCTGACAGCAGCGCGGCAATGACCAGGAGTTGGGTGGTAACGGTGGGGGGTACGATTCCTTTGCCGATGGTGGTGGCGACAGCGGTGCCGGTCAAGGCACCCAAAACGTTGAGCACACCGGCCATCAGCACTGCCGTACCCGGTTTCAGGACCCGTGTCGCCACAGAGGTCGCAATGGCGTTGGCCGTATCGTGAAAGCCATTGATGAAATCGAAGATGAGACCAATGGCGACGATCAGCATAAGCATGAAGAGTGCTGGGTCAGGCATTCTTCACCACGATCCTTTCCAACGTGTCGGCAATGTCCTCGGCGCGGTCGGCGGCGTCCTCTAGCTGCTGGTAGATCTCTCCCCAGCGCATGGCTTTGATGAGACCGTCAATATCACTCACTCCATCGAACTGCTCGGCGAGTGCCTGGTCGAGCACATCGTCGGCCTCACCCTCGAGCCGGTTGATGTCGATCGAGCATTGGAGCAGCTTGTCCCACTGCCGCCTGTTTTCCAGCAATGGTACAGTACTGGCGATGAGGGCCGCTTGTTGATCGATGATGCGGGCTAGCCGACGGGCGTGCTCAGTTGGTTGATCGATGCGGTAGAGCCTGATCCGTCGGGTCGCCTCCTCAATGGCATCAACGAAGTCGTCGAGCCGACTGGACAGGTCAGCGATGTCCTCACGGTCAAGTGGGGTGACGAATGTGCTGTTGAGCGCTTTGAAGATCTGGTGGGTGATCTCGTCGCCCTGGCGTTCGAGGTTTCGCACCCGCAGCGCTTTGCGTTCGACATCGCTATAGTCCTCGAGTAGATCACACAGAGCCTGGGCCACCTCTGCTGCGTTTCCGGCAGCCTGATGGAAGTAGTCGAAAAATCGCTCATTCCGAGGAAGGAAGCGCGCTAATACCATGTTGGCTCTCCTCCTGGCACATCTTTTCGTGAAAACTTTTTCTTGTTCCTACGTGCCTACACGCCGTACTTCCTATCGAGGTTTCACTGTTGGCTGACTATACTCTCCTCAGGACCTGTTTTGGTTCCAATGCTTTGAACGGGAGTACCGCTTTTTCTTACTTTTTAGTATAGAATAGAATAGGTCAATCATATTGAGCTGAAATTATTTGCGGAGGATTCTATGAACAAAACCGACGTGCTTGAAACGATCCGATCAGCACATACCAGTTTGGAGGACCTTCTCGCCCCCCTCAGTGAGAGGCAGTTCTGTACTGCTACCTTAGAGGGACAACGCTCTATTAAGGATATTCTTGCACACATTGCAGCATGGGAACGACTCTGTGCCGACTCGATTGCAGAGCTCGTGCATGGTGAACTCCCCAGCCTACCAGCAGAGGATGATGACACAAGAAACGAGCAGATTCTTCTGGAGAACAGGGACCGTTCTTTGCATGAGGTGCAGGGGGACTTCCGTGATGCCTATCAACAACTTTTGAGACAGGTTGGGGTGCTCTTCCAAACCCTCCCTGAAGAAGACTTGAACGATCCACACCGATTTCCCTGGCTAGAAGGACACTCCCTTCTGGCATTCATCGCCGGGAATTCCTACGACCACTACGGAGAACACGCCGAACAAATCCGTGCCTGGCTCCATGCTTCCAAAGGACAGGAGTAACTGCACAAGCTGTGTTGCAAAAAATCGCTGAGGAACACGCGGAAAACCATAGCTCTAGCTGAACGTATCCCATTATGTCCCATGAAACGTGCAAGTAAGAAGAGCTACATTTTTCACGGTAGAAATGATCTTCCTTCCAACCGGTGTTGGAACCTATCCTAAAACGTAGGTCAGAGAAAGTACCAGAGGAGCTATGGAGGGCTCACCATGAAGAGAGATCTGTTGAGACTAACTGCCGCCGAATTTCTCGGAACCTTTGCCCTCGTCTTTGTCGGTTGCAGCACACGAGCCATGGTGGGGGAGACGACCAACTTTGCAGGCATTCTCATCGTGCATATAGCCTTCGCCTTTACCATCGCGGCCATGATCTACACCTTGAGTCACATTTCTGCTGCTGTTTTTAATCCTGCTCTCACCCTGGGCTTTGCTGTTTCCGGGCGGTTTCCCTGGCGCTATGTGCTTCCTTATTGGCTCGCCCAGTTTGTGGGTGCGGTGGTGGCAATTGGTCTTGAATTTCTTATTCTCCCGGAGAAGGCTCTTGCGGTTCACTTTGGGGCAACCACGCCGAAGGCCGGCCTTTTCCCCGCTCTTATTGTTGAGATAGTGCTCACCTTCTTGCTGATGCTTGTGAGCATGGCTTCAACGACAGATAAGCGGTTCAAGCGAGCTGATAGCGGTTTGGCGGTCGGGTTTGTTATCCTGGTGGCCGGGCTGATGGCCAATTCCATATCCGGGGGAAGCATGAATCCAGCGCGGAGCCTGGGACCGGCACTCTTTGCTGGCGGAAGCGCCTTAGCCGACGTCTGGATTTATGTTGTGGGCCCATTTCTTGGAGCACTTCTGGCGGTGGGAGTGTACCAGGTGATACGGGGAAGTAACGACCATACCAAAGATGTGCTCGAGGAACCACCAGACGAAGAAAAGAGCACACTTGAGAGGAAGCAGGGGGATGAGAGGAGAGAGGTAGCGCCTGCTGCTACGGATTGAGTAGGTGAGCATTCAGCACACCAACAAGGGGATGTTCTGACTCTGCTTATGGTACACTGTTGATAGTTGTTTTGACAGTGAAACAACTCTCCGACAGTAAAAGGAAATAATTTCCATGCGTGCCCTTGTCTATCGAAATAACACCCTGACACTCGAAAAGAACTACCCTCGTCCCGACCTACAACCCGGCGAAGCCCTCATCCGCGTCCTCCTGGCCGGCATCTGCAACACCGACCTGGAAATCACGCGTGGCTACCTGGCTTTCGAGGGAGTGCTGGGACACGAATTTGTCGGCATCGTTGAAAACGTGCACGAAGGCCCCGGGGCATCTCGTCCAATCTACCTGATCGGTAAGCGCGTGGTTGGCGAAATTAACGCTGCCTGCCGCCGCTCAGATTGTCTCTACTGCTCGCAGAACATGCCCACCCATTGCCCGGACCGCACCACGCTGGGCATTCTCAATCGCGATGGCGCCTTCGCCGAATACCTGACCTTACCCGTCGAAAATCTCCATATTGTGCCCGACAATGTCAGTGACGAAGAAGCCGTTTTTGTTGAACCATTGGCCGCCAACTTCGAGATCTTAGAACAGGTGCATCTCAAACCCACCGATAGCGTAGTTATTCTTGGCGACGGCAAAATGGGCCAGCTGGCGGCCCAGGTCCTCCCCCTCAGCGGCTGCGAAGTCATGATGGTGGGAAAGCACGAGGAGAAGCTAGCGCTAGCAGCCAGGCATGGCGTGCGCACCTTTGTGCTTGATGATCCTCAAAGCTTTAGATTAGAGAACAGGCGGCGTGTCGACCTGCTTGTCGAGTGCAGCGGATCGGCGCAAGGGCTGGAGTTGGCGCTGCGCCTGGTGAAACCAAGGGGCACTATTGTTCTAAAAAGCACCGTCGCAGCTCAGAGCACACTACATCTCGCACCCATCGTGATCGACGAGATTCGCCTGCAAGGCTCGCGCTGCGGCCCATTCGCACCAGCACTTCGAGCGTTGAGTCAACGAAGAGTTGACGTACTTCCCTTAATCAGTGCTCGCTATAGCCTGGATGAAGGGCTGGATGCTTTTGAGCAAGCAGGGAAAAAGGGCATGCTGAAGGTACTTGTGCAAGTATAGCCCTTCTCAATCCCTTAAGGGGAGGAGAAAAGGATACAGAAATGAAACAGGCTTTTGACAAGGATGACATGAGTCAGCGGCAGGACCGTCTGTTAACTACCCTGGAAGGACTGCTGGAACTGTCAGCGACCGAAGTCAAAGTGACGCTCGATCAAGCAACGTCCCTGATTGCAGAGGTACTCGCCGCCGATAAAGTGGATCTCTTCTTCCATGACCCGGCGTCCAGTACCCTCGTGGCTCTTGGGACCAGCAATACCCCGATGGGGAGGAAGCAGCACACCATCGCGCTGGATCGGCTGCCCCTTGCCAATGGTGGACGCACTGTTGAGGTCTTCCTCACCGGTACTTCTTACCTCACCCACCATGCCGACCAGGATCCTGAGGAACTCATGGGGGTGAAGGTCGGGCTGGACGTGAAGTCTGAGATCGCTACGGCCTTCGAGGTGAAGACGCTACGCCGGGGGGTGTTGCTAGCAGTATCCAGCACTCCTGAGTTCTTCTCGGAGCAGGACCTGCATTTTCTGGAAGCGATTGCGAAATGGATAGGCATCGTGATCCACCGAACAGAACTCATCGAACGGATGAAACACGAGGCCGTGGAGCAAGGCCGACGCCTGGCCACTGAGGAGGTGGTCACAATCATGGCCCACGACCTGGGCAACTACCTTTCACCCCTTAAGGGGCGCATCGAGTTGCTGGAACGGCGGGCATGTCAGGAAGGGCGAGAGCAAGATATCCGTGATGCCAATACAGTGAAGCGCATGCTGGGCCTGCTCGAGCGGGTAATTGTCGACCTGCTGGATGTGGCACACCTGAATCAGGGCATCTTTGCCATCAATGCACAGCCCATGAATCTCATGGATCTCGTGCAGGAAGTGGTTGCGGCCTTCAGGACAGCAGAAAAGCCAATCCATTTCCACACGCCTGTGGAGGTCGTCTTCACTGCCGACCCGGACCGGCTACGTCAGCTGCTTGAGAACGTGTTGACCAATGCAGTCAAGCACGCGCCGAAGCAAACGCCGATCGTGGTAGAGGTCCACATCGAGCGACGGATGGACGGACCATGGATGATCCTCACCGTGAGCAATCAAGGACCTGGTCTCCCTCCTGAACTGCTGACCACCTTCTTCCATCCCTTCGTAGAAGGTTCACAATCGACCGGATCGGGCTTAGGACTCTACCTGGCGAACAGAATTGCCGCTGCCCACGGTGGGACGCTCACGATCGACTCCCCAGCAGGTCAAGGGGTGCAAATGACCCTCGCTTTACCGGTTGAGGAGGAGGAACTGATATTGAGGATGCCCTCTCGTGAGGTGGGTTGAAAAGGTGACGAGCCGTTGCTATCACTCCGTGCGCGATCGAGTCGATATGTGGTATTCATTACCGGAGCTCCAGCTCTAGGCCAGTACAACGGCGATGAGGTAGGCGATATAGGCTGCCACAAGAAGACCACCTATCACACGAGGGATCTTCCCGTACCAGACAAGAGCCAGGAGCACCAGGTGAACCACGATCATTACTGGTAAGGCGATAAAGGTCACATGGGGGTCCACTGGAATAGCGTGTATGGCGGCAGCAAGTCCAAGTGTGACGAGCAGATTGTAGGCAAAAGAGCCAAGAATACCGCCCACCAGGATATCGGATCGTTTCTTGCGAGCTGCGCTTACGCCCAGGGCAATCATCTCTGCCCCGGTTCCAAGCGAGACGATGGTTGCCCCGACGGCCCCCTGACCAATCCCAATGATCTGGGCCAGGCGAAGAGCCCCTTCCACGATGGCTGGACCTCCCAGAGCCATAGCAGCCAGACCACCAAAGGTCAGCAGGACAGGCTTCCAATGCAGACGAGGGTGCGAGTGCTTCTCCTGGTCACCATCATCATCATCGTCGTCGTCTGCTTCAGACTCTGCCATACGCTTGACCGCCTCCCGATCTGTCCGAAAGAGGAAAAGAGTGTAACCGACAAACACGACCAGGAGGAGAACCCCTGCGAGTTGGGTGACGACACCTAGAAAGAGCAGCACAACAGGGATAATCGACACAAGGGTCGCAATCAAGGCTTGTCGTCGCACGCTTCGGTCGATGACCATCGGAAAAATGAGTGCAGAAAGACCCAGGGCAACGGTTACAATGGTGACATTGGTGCCAATGACGTTTCCCACGGCAAGAGCTGGAGCGGAGCGCCCCGAAGCAATGGCTGCGGTGAGCATTTCCTCGGGTTCCAGTCCAGCCAGGAGTACCCCTAAGACGAGAGCACTGATGCCAAGAGCGCGTGCAAGATCGCCTGCGCCATCAAGAAACCAATCAGCCCCAAACACGAGCAGTACGGTTCCGATGAGAAGCAGGATCAGCGCGAGGAAGAGTGGAAGCATCATGTGTCCTTATTTTTTTCTCTTGTAATCCACCCAATACACAGTTATACTGATCTCACTTTACCAGGGAAAGAAAACAACAACAACTGGAAAATCACCTTTGTCGATGACCTCTAAATATTTGCTCGAAACGGAGTAATCATGCACGAATACGACCTGATTGCCCCTTATTATGATATCGAACACCAGCAATTCAACGAAGACCTGGATATGTACCGCGACTTCGCTGCGTTGAGCACTGGCCCCTTACTCGAACTCGCCTGTGGCAGTGGCCGCCTGCTCATCCCGCTCGCCCTTGACGGTTATACCATCACCGGCGTAGACGGCTCAGAGAAGATGCTCTCACTGGCACGCGAACGCGTACAACAGGCAAACCTCACCTCCCGCGTCACACTCGTCCAACAAGATATGTCGGCATTGCAGCTCTCGCAAAAATTCAGTTTTGCGTTTGTGGCTCTCGGATCATTTGCGCATCTCACCTCGCGCAAAACCCAGCAACAAGCGCTCGTCGCCATCCGTAAACATCTCACCACCGGCGGCACGTTCATCGTTGATATCAGTAACGGCGACGCCCGCTACATGGAGAACCTCAGTGGTCAACTCCTGCACCAGGGAACCTGGCGGCGCGACGACGGCACCATACTTACCCACCTGGTCAGTCCCGCCTCCTCCCAAACCAGCCACCTGCTCGAGTTGACCCATTTTTACGATCAACACCAGCAGCATGGCCCTGTCAACCGCACTGTAATCACCACCCACCTCTACCTCTTCGAGCGCACCGAGATGGAACTCTTGCTTGAACAGGCGGGCTTTGTCATCAAAGATGTTTACGGTGATCACAACCTTGGCCCCTTCACACTTGAGAGTCAACGTATGATAGTTATAGCGGAGGCGCGTTAGAAAGCATATGACGAACACACCTGCATTACACGAATGGAATCTTCAGCCAGAGGCAGCCATAGCGCTGCAACGAAAACTCGCGGCAAAAATCATCCGCACCGACCAGCTGAAAGGAGAGGTAAAGCTCGTAGCAGGAGTCGATATGGCCCTCAACGAGGAAAAGAATATGGCACACGCCGCCGTTGTCTTACTATCCTATCCTCAAATGGAAGTACTCGAGCGCCACGTCTACGAAGAACCCATCCGCATGCCCTATATCCCCGGTCTGCTTTCGTTCCGGGAAATACCCTGTATCCTCGGCGCCTTTGCCCTCCTGAGCCAGCAACCCGACCTCGTCATGGTCGACGGGCAAGGCATCGCCCACCCTCGCTACCTCGGCATCGCCTCACATCTCGGCCTCTGGCTCGACCTGCCCACCATTGGCTGCGCCAAATCAATCCTGCGAGGCCACTACGACGAGAAAGCGCTCGGCGAAGAATTCGGCGCGTGGGTACCCTTGATCTACAATAAAGAAACCGTTGGAGCCGCGCTGCGCACCCGTCCCCACGTCAAACCCATGATCATCTCCCTTGGTCACCGCATCAGCCTCGAAACCAGCATTCACTACGTCCTCGCCAGTTGCAAAGGCTATCGCCTCCCCGAACCCACCCGCCAGGCCGACAAACTCTCCAAAGACAAAAGCTATCGCGAACCACTAGTGTAAGAGCCAGGGCGACCGCGAGTCCAGGAGCAGGGACGACCCTTGCGGTCGGCCTGCTGGGTCGTCGGGGTGCCCGCCTGGGGCAATCCGCTGGTTCTTGCTGTCGTCATGCCGGGGTGGGATCATCCTGGTGGGATGCAGTCGCCCCACTGGGATGGCTAATGGATCTTGCCCGCCCTGGTGGAGGGTGGCGCAAGTCATCACGGGGCCTGCTCCCTATACAGCGGCGCAGTAAAAAAGAACGTCGTCCCCTTATCCGTACTGCTCTCAAAATCAATTATCCCCCCGTGCTGCTCAACAATCAGCTTGGCAATCGAGAGCCCCAGACCATAGCCACCCATCTTCGACTGCTGCATGTGGTTCGACTGGTAAAAACGCTCAAAAACATGCTGGCGATCCTCCACAGGAATACCAAAACCCGTATCGATCACCGAGATCAGCGCGAACCGCTCATCATAGGGACGGGCACGAATAATCACCGTGCCCTCGGGAGGCGTGAATTTGATCGCATTGGTCACCAGGTTATTCAGCACCTGTTTCATGCGCTGGGGATCGACATAGAGCAGCGGGGAGGGCGTAGGAATATCTTTATCGATCACCACTCCAGCCTTGCGCGCCTGGGGCTCCAGGCTGGTCACCACCTGCCTCACCAGCACGTGTAAGTTCACCTCCGGCTGCTGCTTGACTTCAAACTGCCCCACGTCCGAGCGCGTCATAAAGAGAATATCCTCAACAATCGAAATAAGCTGCTGCACTCCCTCACCGGCATACCCAAGATACTTCTTTTGTTCCTGCGTCAGCTCACCCATATGGCCTTGCAGCAACAAATCAATAAAGCCATGCACAGAGTTTAGCGGCGTCCGCAGTTCATGCGAGACCATCGACACAAAGTTCGTGCGCACCCGGTTCGCCACCTTGAGTGAAGACATATCACGCGCTGTAAAAATCACATGCAGTTCGCCATCACCAATATCGACCGGCGTAACGCTGGTAGAAGCCTCGCAGCAATCGCCAATGATCAACTCCTCATTTGGCAGCGGCTTCCTCTGCTCAAGTACACGTTTGAGCGGACAGCTTGAGGTGCCACAGAGTTCCATCCTGTTCAAATTGCGACAGCGCAAAATCTCTGTGCACTCGCGACCAATTGCCTTCTCGGGGAGCAAACCGAACGCAGTAGTAGCCGCGGGGTTGAGATCAAGAATATGGAAATGCTCATCAAGCGCGATCATGGCATCCGGAGTATTCGTCACTATCGCTTCCAGGTGGGCATTTCGTCGCTCTCCATTCGTGGGCGCCGTACTCACATCCTTTATACGTGTTTCCTGGTCGCTATCAGGCTCCAATTGGGGCCCAGCTTCTCGACCTTGCAAAACATCAATTGCTCCAGGCACCTCTCCCTGTACCTGCGCGGACTTACGAGAATGCTTCGGCAAAGCAGGTTACCCCTCTATTTCCCGACAAACTTATAACCAATACCGCGGACGGAAACAATGTGTTGCGGTTTTTCAGCGTCCCGCTCCAGCTTCACTCGCAGGCGACGGATATACACATCGACAATATTGCTATTGCTCTCGTTATCATTCCATACTTCTTCCAATAGTTGTTCGCGCTTGACCACCTGCCCTTGATACACCATCAACAAGTATAACACCTGCATCTCCTTCGGAGTAAGAAGAATATCTGCATGATGAGGCCACACGACCTTCAGCTCGGCAGGTAAAAGTTCAAACTGCCCACAACGAATATTGGTATTCTCAATCTTACTGTTCTTCTTAATGCGACGCAACACAGCCTGGACGCGCGCCACTAACTCTTGATGATTGTAGGGTTTGCAAATATAATCATCTGCGCCAATGTTAAAACCCTGCAACCTGTCCTCGATCGAGTCCTTCGCCGTCATAAAAATAATAGGTGTTTCGTATCCATCGGCACGCAACTTCTGCGAAAATTCAAAGCCATTAATATAGGGCATGGTTATATCAAGAATCAGCAAATCCGGTTCGCGTTTTTCAATCATCTGCATGGCGCCACGAGGATTGTCCAGCGTCTCGACCTCAAAACCTTCTTTGCTCAGGACAAACTGCACCAGCGTATTGGCAAACCGGTCATCGTCAACAACAAGTATATACACATTCTTTCCCGTTCTTCACCCGTAATATCCGACCCCCCAGGTTGACCGCAAGGATCAACCCTACTATAGACGGCCACCCATCACCCGCACGTTCGATGCGCAGCATCGCACCGTGTAGAGTAGGGTTGACCCTTGCGGTCAACCTGAGGTGGGGCCACGCAGCCACTACAGGTCCGATGCTTCCCCCAAAAATCTAATGTTTAGAAACCCCCATCGCGCGTTGCTTCTCCAGGTACACCATCAATATCGCCACATCCGCCGGCGTTACTCCCTCGACACGCGAAGCCTGCCCAACCGTGCGCGGACGAGTCAACGCCAGCTTCTGGCGGGCCTGCGTGCGCAGGTGTGGCACATCTTGATAATCTATTGTTTCAGGAATAAGTTGTTCCTCCAGGCGCTGCGTCCTGCGCACCGTCTGCTCCTGTTTCCGCACATAACTCTCGTACTTCACCTGCAACTCCACCTCCTCCGCCACCGCTTCCCCTAGAGCAGGCAGCGCCTCCTCCCCCGCTCGTTGTGACAGCTGCTCCACCTGGAAGTACCGCACATCCTGCCTGCGCAACAGCTCTCGCGCCGACAGCATCTGCCCCAGCGGAGCGATGCCCACCTCCTGCGCGCGCGCCTCCACCACCCGCGACGACGTAAAGACCACGCTATCCAGCTGCTCCATCGTCCGCCGGATATGCTCCCGCTTCTCAACCAGCCGCCCATACCTCTCCTCATCGATCAACCCGAATCTGTAACCGTAATCGCTCAAGCGCAGGTCGGCGCTCTCCGGTCGCAGCAACAGCCGGTATTCCGCGCGCGACGTATGCAGCCGGTACGGCTCGCTCATAGGGCGCGTGACCAGGTCATCGATTAAAACACCGATATAAGCCTCGTGGCGTGCCAACACGAGTGGAGCCTCTCCCCGTGCAAACAAAGCCGCGTTAATGCCCGCCATAATCCCCTGCGCCGCCGCCTCCTCGTAACCAGAGGTGCCATTAATCTGACCCGCCAGGAAAAGACCCGCCGCTGCCTTTGTCTGCATCGTCGTAAACAGTTGATCCGGCGGCACATAATCATACTCGACGGCATAGCCCACACGCATCATCTCCACGCGCTCCAAAGCAGGAATACTGCGCAGCATCGCCAGTTGCACATCTTCTGGCAGGCTCGTATTCATCCCCTGCACATACACCTCGCCCGTGCGCCACCCCTCCGGCTCCAAGAAAACCTGGTGCGCGCTCTTATCGGCAAAACGCACGATCTTATCTTCAATAGAGGGGCAATAGCGCGGCCCAATTCCCTTGATAACGCCCGTGTAAAGCGGCGAGCGATGGAGGTTATTGCGAATGATCTGGTGAGTCTGCTCCGTCGTGCGCACCAGGTAACACGGCAACTGCGGCCGCCAGCCATACAAATCTTCGTCAGTCACCGGGTAGATCGGATTTGGCCGGCTCCCCGGCAGTTGCACATCCTCGCGCGCCCTCGTATCCTGCGAAAAGTAATGAGGTACACGACTGCCGGGCTGCGGCTCAGTCTTGCTGAAATCAATCGTTCGTGCATCGATACGGGGAGGAGTCCCCGTCTTAAAGCGCCGCACAGTCAGCCCCAGAGCTCGCAGCGAGTCGGAGATACCCAGCGCTGGACCCTCGCCCGCTCGCCCGCCCGGCTGCGTCTTCTCCCCCACCACCAGCCGTCCATTGATGAACGTGCCCGTCGTCATAACCACCGCCCCGGCCTCGTACTGCCACCCATTAGTAGTCACCACACCCGTTATCCGCGGCCTCCCATCGGCTCCAACCTCGCTCAACAGGCGCGCAATCGTCACCTGCTTCAATTCCAGGTTCGGCTGGCCCTCCAGCACAAATTTCATGGCAAGCCGGTACGCCTGCTTATCGCACTGGGCACGCAGCGCCTGTACAGCAGGGCCCTTACTGGTATTCAGCAAGCGCATCTGAATAAACGTGCGATCGGTGTTGCGGCCAATCTCACCACCGAGCGCATCGATCTCCTTGATCAGGTGTCCTTTAGCCGGGCCCCCCATCGAAGGATTGCACGGCATAAGCGCCACACTATCAAGATTCATCGTCAACAGCAGCGTCTTGCGCCCCATACGAGCGCTAGCCAGCGCAGCCTCGCACCCCGCGTGGCCCGCGCCAACCACAATCACCTCATACCTTCCCCGCACAATCTCATCAGGGGGAATCATATTGCTCTCCACAGTAGTGCCCATCTATGTACATCACCGATTCAACCACAATGAACAACACACAACTCATTTTAGTCTTGTATTATGCCTTAGATAACACTGCACGTCAATATAAAAACAAAATGATTGACGGATTAGACACAGCATGTTAATATCAATTCACTACCGCACATCAGCTCAGGGGCGATGGCGGAATGGTAGACGCCGGGGACTTAAAATCCCCTGACCGCAAGGTCGTGAGGGTTCGACTCCCTCTCGCCCCACCCTTTTCGGAAGCCGCATCACAAGCCAATCTAAGCAAATCCTTCAACAGTTCCCAAGAGAAGTCCTCTCTTTAGCCACAACATATGGTATCATCTACAATAGATAGCAGCACTCAGGAGAAAACCATGGCACAATATGAATTTCCACTCATGGATGTCGAGGACTATCTCGAACTTGACCAGAACAGCAAACACATACTTTACGAATATCTCGATGGTGAGCTACGCATGCAGGCCGGGGGAAGCCTGGACCACTCCATCGTTATTGCTAATCTAACCGCTTTAATCAAAGGGCCACTAAAAGGGGGTCGATGTCGTGTATATAACTCTGATGCACACTTGCAACTTTCCGAAACACGGTACGTTCATCCTGACATCACTGTAAGCTGTGACTCACGTGATCGAGGCAAAGGACGCATTTTACGCTACCCACATCTTGTTGTTGAAGTACTTTCTCCGTCAACTGAAACTACTGATAGGATCAAGAAACTAGCATACTACCAAGAGCACCCTACTATACAAGAATATACCATGGTTGATTCTCAGAAACTACAAATCGAGATCTACCACCGCCAGGGAGAAGACTGGGTACTGCACATTTTTCGGCCAGGAAGTGAAGTGAAATTAGAAAGCCTGAGCATCCACTTTCCCATCGAAGATGTCTACGAAGGAACTAGCCTTGTCTATGATGAGCCCTAGCAAGCTATTAACAGAAAGCGGGCAAGCGGCGATGGGTTTATGATGGATTTTGGTGGAAATGTGGTGGATTTATGGCCGAATTATCATGTCCCCGCTGAACCGTTTTCATCTCTCCCAACCGTGAAAGTCAACGCGATAAAATCCCCTGACCTGGAAGCACTCAGACTTCGGTCAACTTTTTCGTGGTATTCCTTTCCTGTCAGTGACGTTGGCAATTCGAGGATATAACCTGAACAATTCTGTTACTGTGCCTTCAGTCAGTTCATTCAGATTATGAACGTTGATGTGGCCTTGATAGTCAATCAACTCTTCAACGAAAATCTCAGCGCTATTTCGATCTTGAGCAGAGAAAAGAATAAGCCCAATCATTCCGCTCTTTGACTCGTATTCACACGCAAACCTCATGAAACTTTCCCCTTGTCAAAGGTATGATGATATCCGTCGTACGATGTAAATCATCATATGATGGATAGTATCCTATCGTCAAGGCGAAGCTACTGGTAGGATAAGGGCAAAACATCAGGGGAAAAACATGGTCAGGCTAAAAGTCAAAGAAGTGGCAGAGCAGAAGGGCTTTAGCATGGGTAGATTGAGTAGAGCATCAGATTTAGATAGGAACACAATTAAGAAATTGTACGAAGACCGTCGATATTATCCCACGATCGGTACTCTTCATCGAGTCGCACAAGCGCTAGGAGTAAAGATAGCAGACTTGATTGAAGAGACAGACGACTAACAGGATTAAAGGCAACTACGGATGAGGTTATGTGCCTTGTAGACTGACGTGACTGGGCGGTGAGAGACATCCTTGCCAGGGAAACGCAGGACGATGTAGCCTTGTTGTTCGATGTTGGCTTGACGTACTGCATCACAGTAGCGTTTGTTGGCTATTTCCAAACTACAGAATGTTTTGTATGCCATCGGTGCAACAGAGGTCGGACAAACCATGCTCGAACGACTCGGGTTTAAGGAGGTGGTCTCCTTGGAGGAAGGAGCAAGAAAAGGCTACCTCCTCAAAGACATGCACCACCCCTCGAAGCTGCTCAACAAGTTCCTGACAGAGATGGAAGAGGAAGAGGTAGACCTCTCAACCCATCACACGGCCGCGAAATTCGTGAAGGCAACCGTGGAAGAGATGCCTGAAGCGGTCGCATTAGCCGCCGAGGTCTTCGGTGGACTCAATACCATTCCCGCCGAAAAACGAACCGCCTGGTTGAGGAAAAACCCCGATATTGACTACCTCTTGAAGCAAGGAGATCAATTGGTGGGTTACCTGACATTTGTTCCTCTACGCCCAGAAACGATCGAGGATTTACTCACCTTGAAGCGGTATGCCAAAGACCTCACAGCAGATGACATCCTCACCTACGAACCACAGCAACCAGTCGACATCTATGGCATGGCGATCGGGGTCAAACCAGGAGTGAGCCTGAGCCAAAAACGGCTGTACGGCGAACGACTGATTCTCGGGGCTAAAAGTGTGCTCCTGGACCTGGCGAAACGAGGCATCATCATTCGTCGCATCATCGCACATAGCTTTACACCTGACGGGATACGACTAATGAAACACCTTGGTTTTACGGAAACCCCTCCCAAGGCGGCAGGCTTACGCGACTTCATGATCGACATAGAAAGTTCAGGCATCCCTTTTTTACGGGCATACAAGGAAGTCCTTAAAAATAGCTTGCAAAGTGCCCAAGACCAAGTACTATAAATACCTGATCCTGAGCATATTTAATGCCTTTATTTGACAGCAGAATTGGCTCTCCGTCAGGTTTCGTGATACTGAAGCTTTCAGGGAACCATTGAAATATGCCGAAGCTCTGCTAAAGCCGGTTCGCGCATAATCATGAGCGAGATATACTAGAGCTTTCACGAAACCTGACGGAGAACCTCTCCTCCTTTTTGTGGAGCCTCACTGCTTACGGCACTTCGCCATGGTTGGAGCGTTACTCTTCATATCCCGAAAAGGTAAGATAAGCCATTCACACATCATGACGCGGGTGTAAAAATTGGCCTCTTCTGGCGTTTCCTGCCGC
>Ga0209027_1000239_pt1 | contig 18161 bp, 17 predicted proteins | sample GraSoi013_1_20cm_3_FD_185821 | JGI IMG/M metagenome (GOLD analysis project Ga0209027, IMG submission 185821) | Grasslands soil microbial communities from the Angelo Coastal Reserve, California, USA - Sample 09_27_2013_1_20cm (SPAdes) (version 2) | ecosystem: Environmental > Terrestrial > Soil >...
GCCCATCGGCAAGATCGTGATCGGCACCGTCAAGGGCGACATTCACGACATCGGCAAGAATCTGGTGTCGATGATGCTCGAGGGCGCGGGCTTCGAGGTCATCGATCTCGGTATCAACAACCCGGTGGAGAAATACCTCGCCGCGCTGGAACAGCACAAGCCGGACATCCTCGGCATGTCGGCGCTCCTCACCACCACCATGCCGTACATGAAAGTCGTGATCGACACCCTGCGGGAAAAGGGCATCCGCAAGGACTACATCGTGCTGGTTGGCGGCGCCCCGCTGAATGAGGAATTCGGCAGAGCGGTGGGCGCCGACGCGTACTGCCGCGATGCCGCGATCGCGGTCGAGACGGCCAAGACTCTGCTCGCGGCGCGGCGCGCCACCCGCGCGGCCTGAGGGCGCACGACATGGACAAGCGCCCGCACACCTTGCTCATCGCCTGCGGGGCTCTCGCCCGCGAGATCGCAGCGCTCAAGCGCGCCAATGGCTGGACCAATCTCGATGTGCGCTGCCTGCCCGCGCAACTGCACAATCGGCCCGAGCGCATCGCGCCGGCGGTGCGCACCGAGATCCAGGCGAACCGTGCTCGCTACGCGAAGATCTTCGTCGTGTACGCTGACTGCGGCACCCGTGGAGAGCTGGATGCGCTGCTGAAGGAAGAAGGCGTCGAGCGGCTGCCGGGCGCCCACTGCTACGAATTCCTGGCGCGGCCGCAGGTCTTTGCGCAGCTCGCCGAGGCCGAGCCCGGCACCTTCTACCTGACGGACTTCCTGCTGCGGCACTACGAGCGCCTGGTCGTGCGGCCCCTCGGCCTCGACCGGCAACCGCAGCTCGCGGCGGAGTATTTCCGCCACTACAAGAAGCTGGTGTATCTCGCGCAGACCGAGAGCGCGGACGCCATCCAGCGGGCGCGCCAGATCGCGGATTCCCTCGGTTTCCGCTTCGAGTACCGCTACACGGGTTACGGGGAGCTGGGCACGCGCCTGCGCGTTCTCGCGACCGGCCAGGACACCCTGGCATGGCAAGCCTGACCATCATCTCCTGGCGCGACATCCCCGCCCAGGTCGTCGTCCGACGCGGTCGCGAGACCGCCAAAGTGCAGCTGTCGGCGCGCTTCCAGGAGGCGGTGGACCGCGCCGCCATGCGCGCCGGCCGCGGCAGCTCGGACGCCTATCTGGCCGACTGGAAGCGCAGCGAGGCGCGGCCTTGCGGTGAGGACATGCACGCCGAGGCGGCCGCCGAGGCGGCGCGGATCGAAGCGCGCTTCAGCGATGAGCAGCTCGAGGAGCTGATCCGGGCGAAGGGGCTGGCGGCGGGTTCCTAGGTGTACGCGCTCAGACAGTGGTCGGTACGACACGCCCGGGGGCTGAACGCCTTCTACCGGGGTTTCGAATCCGTGCTCGTGGCACTGCATCCCTTGTGGAAGCGGCTCGGCTATCAACGGCTCGAGCGGCCGGTCGCCGCCGTGGAGCGCTCGCTGAAGGGGCTGCTGTTCGACTGCCGCATGTGCGGTCAATGCATCCTGAGCTCCACCGGCATGTCGTGCCCGATGAACTGCCCGAAGAACCTGCGCAACGGCCCGTGCGGCGGCGTGCGCGCCGACGGCCACTGCGAAGTGCTCCCGGAAATGAAGTGCGTGTGGACCGAGGCGGTGGCCGGCAGCGCGCGCATTCCGGGAGGAATGGAGGCGCTGCGGCAGGTACAGGTCGCGGTGGACCGGCGTCTGCAGGGCAGCTCTTCCTGGCTGCGCGTGGTGCGCGAGCGCGCGGGAGACGTGAAGTGATTTTCGAGGACGAACCGGTTCCGGGCTATCCGCTGCCCATTCTCCCCGGGCACAGCTCACCGGGACGTTTCGAGCGGGTACTGCGCGCCGGACAGTTCACGGTCACCAGCGAGCTCGCGCCGCCGGACTCGGCCGATCCGGAGGACGTCTACCGGCGCGCGCGCATTTTCGACGGCCACGTGGATGCCATCAACGCCACCGACGGCAGCGGCGCCAACTGCCACATGTCCAGTCTCGCGGTGTGCGCGCTCCTCACCCGGGTGGGCTACGCACCGGTGATGCAGGTCTCCTGCCGGGACAGGAACCGCATCGCCATCCAGGGCGACATCCTCGGCGCCGCCGCCATGGGAGTCTGCAACCTGCTGTGCCTGACCGGGGATGGCGTGCAGGCGGGCGACCATCCGCAGGCCCTGCCGGTGTTTGATCTGGATTCGCTGAGCCTGCTCGAGACCGCGCGCACGCTGCGCGATGAGCATCATTTTCTCTCCGGCCGCAAGATCAGCTACGCGCCGCGGGTATTGCTCGGCGCCGCCGAGAATCCCTTCGCCAGGCCGCTCGAGTGGCGCGCGCAGCGACTGGCGAAGAAGGTCGCCGCCGGCGCGCAGTTCATCCAGACGCAGTTCTGCTACGACGTGCCGCTGCTCAGGGCCTTCATGCGCCAGGTGGAAGAGCTTGGTCTGCTCGACAAGGTCTTCATACTGGTGGGCGTGGGCCCCTTGCGCTCCGTCAAGGCGGCCGAGTGGATCCGCACTCACGTTCCCGGCGTGCACATTCCGGATGAGATCATCAAGCGCCTCGCGGGCGCGAGCGACGGCGCACTCGAGGGCCGCAAGCTGTGCATCGAGCTCGTCCAGGAGATCCGCACCATCAAGGGCGTGCACGGCGTGCACGTCATGGCTTACCGCCAGGAAGAGACCGTGGCAGAAATCATCGAGCGCTCCGGGGTGTTGGGCGGCCGCGTGCCGTGGTACCCCGGGCGCGACCCCCAGACGAATACCAACAGGATGGCCTCATGACCGACACCGTCATCAGCTCCGCAACCCGCGAGGTCGTACTCGGCCTCGAGCGTCCCTTCGTCATGATCGGCGAGCGCATCAACCCGACGGGGCGCAAGATCCTCGCTGCGGAGATGGCCGCCGGAAATTTCAGCCGTGTCGAAGCCGACGCGCTCGCACAGGTGGCAGCCGGAGCGCACATGCTGGACGTCAACGCCGGCATCCCGCTCGCCGATGAGCCGACGATCCTCGCCAGGGCGGTGCAGCTGGTACAGTCGATCACCGACGTGCCACTGTCGATCGACTCATCCATCGTCAAGGCGCTGGCAGCGGGACTTGCAGTCTACCAGGGCAAGCCGCTGGTGAACTCGGTGACGGGAGAGGAGGAGCGGCTCGAGTCGGTGCTGCCCCTCATCAAGAAGTACGGCGCGGCCGTGGTGGCCATCTCCAACGACGAGACCGGCATCTCCGAGGATCCCGACGTGCGCTTCGAAGTGGCGAAGAAGATCGTGCACCGCGCCGCCGATTACGGCATCCCGGCGAGCGATATCGTGGTCGACCCGCTCGTGATGCCGATCGGCGCGATCAACCAGGCGGGCCGGCAGGTCATGCACCTGCTCAAGCGCCTGAAGAACGAGCTGAAGGTGAATACCACCTGCGGCGCATCCAATGTGAGCTTCGGCCTGCCCGCGCGCGAGGGCATCAGCGCCACCTTTCTGACCATGGCGATCGGCGCGGGACTCACCTCCGCGATCATGAACCCGATGCACCTGGAGATCGTCAAGGCGTGCATGGCCGCCGACGTCATGATGGGTCACGACCCGGATTGCGCGCGCTGGATCCGCCGCTTCCGCGAGGTGCCGCCGCTGCAGGCTTCGGGTGCGGCCGCCGCCGCGACCCCCGAGGGCACGGCACGCGGGCGGCGCGAGGGTGGGCACCGGAGGCGCGCACAGAGTCCTCCATGACCGACAAGGACGCAAAGAACCCGCGCACGAGTGATGCCAGCGCATGGGTCGTCTTTACGCCGTCCGGCAAGCGCGGCCGCTTCCCCCTCGACACACCACTTCTGCAGGCCGCCCGCAGCCTGGGGGTCGACGTCGACTCGGTGTGCGGCGGGCGCGCGCTGTGCGGGCGTTGCCAGGTGCTGGTGATGGAGGGTGACTTTCCCAAGCACGGCGTCAGCTCGCAGGCCGCCAATCTCTCCTCCCTGAGCGCAGCCGAGCAGAGCTTCTCGCGGCGGCGTCCGCTGCCGGCGGGTCACCGGCTGTCCTGCTCCGCACGGATCCAGGGCGACCTCGTCGTGGACGTGCCCGCCAGCAGCCAGGTGCACCGCCAGGTGGTGCGCAAGGCGGTGGAGGCGCACCCGATCACCCTCGATCCGGTCGTGCATCTTCATTACGTCGAGGTGCGCGAGCCCGACATGCATGACCCGTCGGGTGATCTGCAGCGGCTGCTCGAGGCGCTGCACCGCGAGTGGGAATTCGGCCCCCTGCGCTGCGACCTGGCGGTGCTGCAGACTCTGCAGGCGGCGCTGCGCAAGGGGCAATGGAAAGTCACCGTCGCGGTGCATGCGGGTTCGCAACTGATCGGCATCTGGCCGGGATTTCACGATTCTGTCTACGGGCTTGCGGTTGACGTGGGCTCCACCACCATCGCCGCCCATCTGTGCAATCTCGAAACCGGCGAGGTGGTCGCCTCCAGCGGCTCGATGAATCCCCAGATCCGCTTCGGCGAGGACCTCATGAGCCGAGTCTCCTACTCGATGATGCACCCGGGCGGAGCGCAGCAGATGACCGAGGCCGTGCGCGCTGCGCTCAACAAGCTCGCCGCCGAGGTGGCACGCGACGCGAAGGTGTCGGTGTCGGACATTCTCGAGCTGACCATGGTCGGCAACCCGATCATGCATCATCTGCTGCTCGGCATCGATCCGGTGGAGCTGGGCGGTGCGCCCTTCGCGCTCGCGACCGATTCCCCGCTCGACCTGCGCGCCGCCGAGCTGGGGCTCGCATTGCATCCCGGTGCACGCGTCTACACCCTGCCCTGCATCGCCGGTCACGTGGGCGCGGATGCCGCCGCCATGATCCTCGCGGAGCGTCCCGACCTTTCCGAGAAGCTCACGCTGCTGGTCGACGTCGGCACCAACGCGGAGATCGTCCTCGGCAACAGTCAGCGGCTGCTCGCCTGCTCGAGCCCTACCGGACCGGCCTTCGAGGGTGCGCAGATCAGCTGCGGTCAGCGCGCGGCTCACGGGGCGATCGAGCGCGTGCGCATCGATCCCACGACACTCGAAGCGAAGTTCAAGGTCATAGGCTCCGATCTGTGGTCGGATGAGCCCGGATTCAACGAGGCCGTCGCCCGCTCCGGTGTGACCGGCATCTGCGGCTCGGGGATCATCGAGGTCATCGCCGAAATGTATCTCGCCGGCATCATCAGCCAGGACGGGGTGGTGAACGGTGCACTCGCCGCGCGCAGCGATCGGATCGTGCAGACCGGGCGCACCTTTGCCTACACGGTGTATCGAGCTGCGACGCCACTGCAGATCACCCAGAATGACGTGCGCGCGATTCAGCTCGCCAAGGCGGCGTTGCACGCGGGCGTGAGGCTGCTGATGGATCATATGGGCGTCGATCAGGTCGACCGCATCCGGCTGGCCGGCGCGTTTGGAAATCATATCGACGTCAAATACGCGACGATCCTCGGCATGATTCCCGACTGCGAGCTGTCCCAGGTGTCCTCGGCCGGCAACGCTGCCGGCACCGGCGCTCGTATCGCGCTGCTCGATAAGGCCTCGCGCAAGACCGTCGAGGAGCTGGTGCAGCGCGTGGAAAAGATCGAGACCGCGATCGAGCCGAAATTCCAGGCTCATTTCGTGGCAGCGATGGGCATTCCGCACACGACCGAGCCGTACCTGCATCTGCGCCAGGTGGTGCAGCTGCCGGCCACCAAGGCCGCCGCGCCGCGGGCACGGGCGCGCCCGCGCCGTGCGGGCGCGTGACGCGCCTGCGACGGGCGCTAGACGTTCGAGTCCGGGAACGAGGCCTTGCGCCGCGTGATGTACTCGAGCAGCGCCTCGTCCACCGCCGGATCGAGCGGCGGCGCTTCGTACTGCTGCAGCTGACGCTTCCACAAGGCGTTGGCGCGCTGCGCCATGTCCTTGCCACCTTCCGCTTCCCACTGCTCGACGCTGTTGTTGTCGGCAATCGGTGAGCGGTAGAACGCCGTCTGGAAGTTCGCCTGGGTGTGCGCACAGCCGAGGAAATGCTTGCCGGGACCGACTTCCCGGATGGCATCGAGCGCCTGACCGTTCTCCGTCAGGTCGACGCCGGCCAGCAGCGTATGCATCATGCCCGCCTGGTCGGTGTCCATGACGAACTTCTCGTAGCCCATCGCGAGGCCCCCCTCGAGCCATCCGGCGGTGTGCAGTACGAAGTTGACGCCGCCCAGACAGGTCGGGATGAGGGTGTTGGCGGACTCATAAGCCGCTTGCGCGTCCGGGATCTTGGCAGCGCACAGCGCCCCGCCGGAGCGGAACGGGACTCCCAGCCGCCGCGCCAGCGCCGCCATGGTGTACAGGACCAGCGCGGGCTCGGGCGTGCCGAAGGTCGGCGCCCCTGACTGCATCGACAGCGAAGACGCGAAACTGCCGAGCACCACCGGCGCGCCCGGATTCACCAGCTGTGCGAGCGCCATGCCGGCGAGCGCCTCGGCGAGCGTCTGCGCCACGGTTCCCGCCACCGTCACGGGCGACATGGCGCCGGCGAGGATGAACGGCGTGACGATGGTCGCCTGGTTCGCCCGCGCATAGGTCTTCAACGCCCCCAGCATGGTCGCATCCCAGGTGAGCGGCGAGTTGGCGTTGATGAGACTGATGATGCAGGTGCGTGGCTTGCCGGTCCCGGGATCGGTGTAGGCGTCCCCGAACAGGATCCGGGTCATCTCGACGGTGTCGCGTGCCCGATCCGGATGGGTGACCGAGCCCATGTACGGCTTGTCGCTGTACTTCATGTGGCTGTACACCATGTCGAAGTGCCGCTTGTTCACCGGCAGGTCGACCGGCTCGCAGATGGTGCCGCCGGAGTGATGCAGTGCGGTCGCCATGTAGGCGAGCTTCACGAAATTGCGGAAGTCCTCGATGCGGGCGTAACGCCGGCCCTCGTCGAGACTGCGCACGAACGGCGATCCGTAGGCGGGCGCGAACACCGTGCGGTTGCCGCCGATCACCACGTTGTGCGCGGGATTGCGCGCGTACTGGGTGAATTCCTTCGGCGCCGAACGCCGCACGATGCTGCGGCACATGCCGCGTGGAAAGCGCACCCGCTCGCCCTGGACGTCGGCACCCGCGTCCTTCCAGAGCTCGAGCGACTCCGGATCCTCGCGGAAATCGATGCCGATCTCCTCGAGGATCGTGTCGGCGTTGTGCTCGAGGAGTTCCAGTCCTGCGCTCCCCAGCACCTCGTAATACGGGATGTTGCGGGTGATGTACGGTACGAAGGCGTGGCTGCGCGCGGTGCGCGCCGCGATCTTGGCATCACGGCCGCTGGGACGGCGGGATCGCCCGGGCTGACCTGGCTGCTGCGGCTCGTCCATTGGGGTGTCCTGCGGGGCTTGAGCCCCATTATGGTCACGCGCCATCGCGGAAACTGATCGATTTGCGGCATGGACTTCTCCGGCAGCGCCAACCGGGCCAGCCTGCCGCGCACGCGGCTGTCGCGCTAGGATGGCGCCATGGACGAGGCCGACATCGGCGCCGCGCTGCGCAGGAACCTGCCGCAGGATTGCGTGCTGTCCCGGGAAGAGGAGCGCCGCCCCTACGAGTGCGACGGACTGACGGTGTTCCGACAACTCCCCGGGCTCGTGGTGCTGCCCCGCACCGAGGAACAGCTGCGACAGGTGCTGCTGACCTGCAGCCGGCTCAGGGTGCCGGTGGTCGCGCGCGGGGCCGGCACTGGCTTATCCGGGGGCGCGACGCCGCACGCACAGGGTGTACTGCTGTCGTGCACGCGGCTGAACCGAATTCTGGAGATCGATCCGCACGCCCGCATTGCACGGCTGGAGCCGGGAGTGCCCAACCTGCGGGTCTCCGAAGCGGCTGCCGCGCACGGCCTGTACTACGCGCCCGACCCCTCCTCCCAGGTCGCCTGCTCAATCGGCGGCAACGTGGCGGAAAACTCCGGCGGGGTTCACTGCCTCAAGTACGGCCTGACGGTGCACAACGTGCTCGGCGTGCGCGGCTACACCATGGAAGGAGAGCCGCTCGAGTTGGGCGGCCGCGCCCCCGACGGCCCGGGCCTGGATCTGCTGGCGCTCGCCATCGGCTCCGAGGGCCTGCTGATGATCGTCACCGAGGTGACCGTGAAGCTGATCCCCCGGCCGCCCTGCGCGCAGCTGGTCATGGCTTCGTTCGCCGACGTGCACAGCGCCGGCACCGCGGTCGCCGCGGTGATCGCCGGCGGCATCATTCCAGCGGCGCTCGAGATGATGGACCGCAAGGCGACCGCCGCGGTCGAGCCCTTCGCGCACGCCGGGTACGACCTCAGCGCGGCCGCGATTCTGCTGATCGAGGCGGATGGCACGCCCGAGGAAGTTGCCGACCAGGTCCGCGAAATCGAGCAGCTGCTGCGCAGCGCCGGCGCCAGCACGCTGCGGGTGTCGGGCTCGGAAGCTGAGCGCCTGCGCTGGTGGTCCGGGCGCAAGAACGCCTTCCCCGCCGCCGGGCGCCTGTCGCCGGACTACTACTGCATGGACGGCACGATTCCGCGCCGCCACGTCGGCGAGGTCCTGCAGGCGATCGAGCGCATGGAGGCGCGCTACGCGCTGCGCTGCATGAACGTGTTTCACGCCGGTGACGGCAACCTGCACCCGGTGATCCTGTTCGACGCCAATGACCACGACTCATGGGAGCGGGCCGAGCGCTTCGGCGCCGAGATCCTCGAGCTGTGCGTGCAGCTCGGCGGGACCATCACCGGCGAGCACGGGGTCGGCGTCGAGAAACTCAACTCCATGTGCGTGCAATTCTCCCCCGCGGAGCGCGCGGCCTTCGCCGCCGTGAAGGAGGCGTTCGACCCGGCGGGCCTGCTCAATCCTGGCAAGGTGATCCCAACACTGGCGCGCTGCGCGGAGTACGGCAGGATGCGCGTGCACCACGGCGCGCTGCCGCACGCGGATCTGCCGCGCTTCTGACGAGACCCGATGGCCGCGACCGCCGACGCCGTGCTGGCTGAGTTGCGTGAGCGGGTCAGCGCGGCGCACCGCACGCGCCAGGCGCTGCGGTTGAAGGGTTCGGGCACCAAGGACTTCTACGGCGAGAGTCTCGCGGGGGAGGTGCTCGAGCTGCGCGCTCACCAGGGCATCGTCGACTACGAGCCCTCGGAGCTGGTCATCACGGCGCGTTGCGGCACACCCTTGTCGCAGATCGAGGCTGCGCTCGGCGCCCACGGCCAGTTTCTGCCTTTCGAGCCGCCGGCGTTCGGCGCTGACCCGAGCCTCGGCGGCGTCATCGCCGCCGGTCTGTCGGGACCGCGCCGTGCGTACGCCGGCGCGGCGCGCGATTTCGTGTTGGGGACGAGACTCCTGACCGCAAACGGTGAGGTGCTGCGCTTCGGCGGGCAGGTGATGAAGAACGTCGCCGGGTTCGACGTCTCGCGGCTGCTGTGCGGCTCGCTCGGCATCCTGGGCGTCATCACCGAGGTTTCACTCAAGGTGCTGCCACGGCCGCGCGCCGAGGAGACGGTGCGGCTCGAGTTGCCGGCCGCGGCCGCGGTGGAATCCTTCAATCGCTGGTCGGCCCTCGGCCTGCCGATCTCGGGCGGCGCCTGGTGGCAGGGCAGTGCCTGGGTGCGGCTCTCCGGCGCCCCGCCGGCGGTACGCTCCGCGCGCGAGCGCATCGGCGGCGAAGCCATCGACGCGGCCAGCGCGCAGGCCCGGTGGGATGCCCTGCGGCATTGCCAGCTACCCCTGTTCGACAGCCGCGTCATCTGGCGGCTGTCGGTGCCCGGTGCAGCCCCGCCGCTCAGCCTGCCCGGTGAGCCCCTGATCGACTGGGGCGGCGCGCTGCGCTGGTATGCGGACCCTGCGGCGGATGCCGATGTGCGCGCCGTGGCCAGCGCGGCAGGCGGCACGGCGTCGTGCTGGCGGGGCCCCGCGCCCGCTGGACGCTTCCACCCGCTGCCACCCGTGCTCGTCCGCCTGCACCGCCGGCTGAAGGAGCGCTTCGACCCGCACGGCATTTTCAACCCGGGGAGACTCGTCGCCGGGCTGTGACGGCGCCGCACGCGGTACCCGCGCCGGCCTCGGGGCGCGGTCCGTCTATGAACGGCGACACGATGCGTGCGGCTGCGACGCGGACGATACTCGCCGCGCAACCCCGGGGGAGGATCCTCTATGTTCAGGTCATCGGCCCCAGGCACCTTTTCAGCCCTGTCCGCTTGCGCCCTCTTGCTGGGCTCGTGCGGCGGGGGAGGCTCCCCATCGACATCGACCTTGAACCTCGGACTTACCGATGCACCGGTCAGCGGCGTCACCAGGGTATGGATTCAATTCACCGGCGTCGAGGTCAAGCCGGCCGGCGGCAATGCGATCGACTTCATGTTCTCCCCTGATAAGGGCCTCGATCTGCTGAGCCTGCAGGGGGGCGCCACCGCCACCTTTCTCAATGGCACCGCTATTCCGGCAGGACAGTACGAATGGGTGCGTCTGATGGTGGATACCAAGCCCGGCGCGTCCTACGTGATGGACTCCACCGGCCAGCACGACCTGACGATCCCCAGCGGAGCTGAGACGGGTCTCAAGCTGATTCAGGGCTTCACCGCGCCGGCCGGCGTCGTGGCGAGCTTCACGGTCGACTTTGTCCTGAGCAAATCCCTGATCGCGCCGCAGGGCCTGTCGCCCGACTACCTTCTCAAGCCGGTTCTTCGGCTGGTCGACAACACCCAGGTGGGCATGATCAGCGGGACCTTCCAGGCGTCGACCCTGTCGGCACAATCCAATTGCGGCACGCGGCCGCCGGTCGTCTATGTCTATACGGGAGCCGCCGTTCAACCGGACGACATCTACAACCCATCCGCGGGGACGACCGACACGGACCCGGCGGCGGCGGCGGAGCCCTTGACCACCGCGACTGCGGCGCTCAATTCGATGAACGACTACGCGTACAGCATGGCGTTCCTGCCCGCGGGGACCTACACCGTGGCGTTCACGTGCGATCCGGACGATCCGACGGTCGATGAAGACGCGCTCACACCGGATCCCATCCATTTCAAAATCTACCCGCAAGCGGTTGCCGTCACGGCGAACATGACGACGACGGTCAATTTCTAGAGGTTGATCGTTCCCCGGCCGAGCTCGATGACGTCGCCGCCCACGAAGATCTCGCGCTCCGCGTCCACCCGCAGCCGCAGCGTCGATGGGCGTCCGATGTACTCGCCCTGAGAGATTTCGAACTCGCACGGCAGCGTGCGGTCCATCGCGAGACACCAGCCGCCCAGATTCGCCGTCGCCGACCCGGTCGCCGGATCCTCCAGCGCCGTACCGAATTGCGGGAAGAAAAAGCGCGCCAGGAGTCCGGCGCCGGACGGCGCAAACACATACGCCATGCTGCGGCCGTCGACGCTCGGCAGCTGCGCGAGCAGATCGGCGCGCACCCGCAGGCGCCGCACCGCGGCCTCGCTCGTCAGCGGCACGATGAGCTGCTCCGTGCCCGCGTTCACCCACAGCGGCCGCTCGCCGATGTCGTGCTCCTCCAGGCCGAGCATGGCCGCGAGCGTGAGCCGCGGCTCTGCCACCTCACGCCAGGTCGGGGTCTTCGCCGTCAGCGTCCAGCGATCGCCCGAGGCGCGCACCGGGATGATGCCGGCGGACATCTCCAGCGTGAGGCGGTCCCCGCCGAGCCCGAGCGCGCGGCACACGTGCGCCGTGCCGAGCGTCGGATGTCCGGCGAAGGGCATTTCGTAGCTGGGCGTGAAGATCCTCACCCGCGCGCTGGCGCGCTCGGAAGGCAGGATGAAGGTGGTCTCCGAGAGGTTGAACTGCAGCGCCAGCGCCTGCATTCTGGCGGCATCGAGCGTCTGGGCCCGCTCGAACACGCACAGTGGATTGCCGCTCAGCGGGGCGCGTCCCTGCGTGAACACGTTCACGATACGATAGGCGTAGGCGCTCATTGCGAAGCGAATTCTATCCTCACACCGGCGCGATCACAGCCATGATGACCGAGTTGCTGTTCCGGGACGACGCCTATCTCAAGACCGCCACCGCACGGGTACTCGCCGCCGGCGAGCGCGGCATCGAGCTGGACCGCACCGTGTTCTACCCGCAGGGCGGCGGGCAGGCGGGCGACACCGGCACGCTGCTGCGGGCCAGCGGCGAACCCCTCGCCATCACCGATACCCGCAAGGGGGAGACACCCGATCGCGTCCTGCACATCGTCTCGCCCGGCAGCTCCCTGCCGCAGCCCGGGGAGGCGGTCGCGCTGGAGATCGACTGGCGGCGGCGCTACCAGCTGATGCGCCTGCACACCGCACTGCACCTGCTGTCGTGCGTGATCGTGGCGCCGGTCACGGGCGGCAACATCGTCGCCGACAAGGCGCGCCTGGATTTCGACATCGAGCTTACTCTGCTCAACGCCGCGCGGATCGAAAACGAGACCAATGCCTTGATCGCCTCTGGTCTGGCCACCGAGAGCGTCTGGATCACCGATGCCGAGCTCGACGCCCAGCCGGAGCTGGTCAAGACCATGAGTGTGCAGCCGCCGCGCGGCGCCGGCCGGGTGCGGCTGCTGAGGATTCCGGGAATCGACCTGCAGCCGTGCGGCGGCACGCACGTCGCCAACATCGGCGAGATCGGCGGTATCCGCGTGTTGCGCATCCGCAGCGAGGGCAAGCACAACAAGCGCGTGGAGATCGCGCTCACTGGTAGCGGCTGAGCTCGAGGCCGTTGCCGACCGCGAGCAGCACCGAGCTCATATCGGCGGCGGCCCGTACGCGCTGCCGATAGGCGCGCGCGTCGGCCCGTGCGCTCTCGGGCTGCAGCATGTTGTCGGCGACGATGAGCGCACCGTGCGCCAGCTTCGGGTGCAGCAGCTCGAACACCGGCACGTACAGATTCTTCCACAGATCGATCAGCACGAAATCGAAGGGGCCCGCGAGCTGGCGCAGCGATGCGAGCGCATCGCCGACGCGAAACTCGACGTATTGCTCGAGCCCGGCGCGCGCCAGTTGCGCGCGCGCATACTCGGTCTTGGCGCCCAGCAGCTCGAGTGAGATCACCTTGCCGCCGACCGCGCGCGCCGCTTCCGCGAGCCAGGTGGTGGAGTAGCCGTACGAGCTGCCCACCTCCAGGACGCGGCGGGCCTGAGCCTCCTTGACCAGCAGGTTCATCAGCGTGCCGGCTGCCCGGCCCACGGGCAGCAGCATCTCGTCGCGCCGCCGCATGCGTTCCTCGGCAGACAGCGTGTTCCAGAGCTGCTCCTCGCGCTGCGCCCGTGCTTCGTACTCCTCGAGGACCGCCCACACCGCCGCGTCCATCGATGCTGGATCATTACAGCGCACCGGAGAAATACTCCTGCAACGAGGCGACCCCCAGCCGCTTCGCTTCGAACAGACTCTCGAGATGCTCGCGCGAGTTGACCAGGCCGCGCGCGCGCAGGATGCCGTGCTCGTCGAGCAGCGCGGCGAAGGGCAGGCGGCCGACCTGGTACGCCAGCCCCAGGGCCGCCGACACCACGTAGGGAATCCCGTCGAGCCCCTGGCTGCGCACGAACTGACGCTGCTCGAGAGTGTCGCCGTCGCTCGCCAGGATCACGTCCATCCAGGCGCGCTCGTCCTTGCCGCTGGACTTGAGCGCCGGCAGCAGGGACTTGCACACCGGGCAGGCCGGAGACACGAACAGCAGCAGCGTGCTGCGGCCGTCCGCGCGTGCGGCACCCACCCGGTGGGCATGCCCTTCGAGATCGGCCACCTCCAGGACCGGCGCCGGCTCACCGACCGCCGGGCCGCGATTGAGCATGAGCGCACCGGCCGGCGCAATGCGCTCGTGCAGCACGCCCAGCTGCCGCACCAGCGCCAGGACGACGACCGACAACACCAGCACCAGAATCCACAGCATGACATTGGAGACCGCCAGCGCCGTCATCGTGAGCCTCGCAACGGGTCGGTACGCGGCGTGATCTGGGCGAGCAGCCGGTCGAGGCTCATATATAAGAGTGCGGCGACTGCGGTCCCCGCCCCGATGGTGACGGCGTCGGCCGCCGCCATCGGCCGTACGACCCACGGCGGCAGCATCGTCCCGAGCAACCCCGCCAGCAGCAGGTTGCGCCACGCCATCCAGGCGGCAATCGGCCGTCGCGCGTGCGGGCCGCCGCAGCCACAGGCCAGATCGCGACGGCCGCGCTGCAGGTTGATCGCGATCGCAGCGGCGTAAGCCACCAGCAGCGCCGCGCCCGCAGCGCCCGCGCCGGCACGTGAGCGGCGCGCGAGCAGTCCCACGCCCACCGTCAACTCGAACGCCGGCACCAGCCATGACAGGCGCGCCACGCCATCCGGCAGCACGCGATAGGCGCGAAACACCTCGGCGAAGCGTTGCAGGCTGCGAAGCTTGTCGAGCGCAGCGCTCACGAACAGCAGCGCGAACGCTCCGGCGAGCATTGCGCCGACGGCCGGGTCGATCATGGTGCGCACATCATAAACCACCGACCCGTGTAGTATCGCCGCACGCCGCGTACGCCAACGGGTCCGCCTCATGAACGCCCTGCACCTGCCGAACGCTGAATTCCGCTCCCTGGCCGCGCGCGTCACGGACCTCGCCGCCGACCTGCTGGCCGGACTCGACGAGCTGCGGGCTTTCCCGGCGGTGCGCGGCGAGCAGGTGGCGCGGGCATTCGGGGCGCCGCTGCCCGAGGAGGGTCTGCGGGCTGGCGCACTCGATGCCCTGGCCGAGGTGCTCGCCATGTCGCGCGCGCCGACACCACGCTTCTACGGATACGTGCTCGGCTCGGGTGAGCCGGTGGCCGCGCTCGCGGATCTGCTGGCGAGCGTCCTCAATCAGAACGTCACGGCCTGGCGCTCGGCGCCGGCGGCGGTGACCATCGAGCGGCAGATCGTGCACGGCCTCGCCGGCGCGCTCGGCTGCGAGGGTTTCAGCGGCAGCCTGTGCGGCGGCGGCTCCATGGCCAACCTCATGGGGCTCGCGATGGCGCGCGAAGCGCGCCTGCCCGCCAACCAGAGCGGCGCGCAGCCCGGCGTGGTGTACGCCTCGAGCGAAGTGCACATGTCGATCCCCAAGGCGATGGCGCTGCTCGGACTGGGACGCGAGAACCTGCGGCTGATCGGCGCGGATGAGGCCTATCGCCTGGACCCGCAGGCGCTGCGCAGCGCCATCGCCGCGGACCGCGCGGCGGGACGTGCGCCCCTGGCCGTAGTCGCCAGCGGCGGCAGCGTCAACACCGGAGCGATCGACCCGCTGCCGCAGATCGCCGCGGTCTGCCGCGAACAGCAACTGTGGCTGCATGTGGACGGCGCGTACGGCGCGCTGGCGGCGCTCGCCATCCCCGAACGATTCTCCGGCCTGAGTGCTGCGGACTCCCTGTCGCTGGATCCTCACAAGTGGCTCTATCAGCCCCTCGACTGCGGCATGCTGCTGTTTCGCAGCGCGCACGCGGCGCGCACCGCGTTCTCCTGCAGCGGCGACTATGCCAAGTCGCTCGCCGAGGACCCGCTGGAGTCGTTCGCCTTCTTCGACGAGTCCCTCGAGCTGTCACGCCGCTTCCGGGCGTTGAAGTTATGGTTGTCGCTGCGCTATCACGGGCTGGCGGCGTTTCGCAGCGCGATCCGCGGCGACCTGCGACATGCGCAGAATCTCGCCGAGCTCGTCCGCGGCACGCCGACGCTCGAGCTGCTCGCGCCCGTCGAGCTCAGCGCCGTGTGCTTCCGCTATCGCTCGGCTGAGCCGGGTGCCGTGGCTGATCGGTTGAACGCAGCGATCCTCAGGCGCGTCATCGAGCGCGGACGGGTGTACCTGTCCAACGCGACGCTGCGGGGACGATTCGCGCTGCGCGCGTGCTTCGTCAATCACCGCACCACGGATCGCGATGTCAGGCAGATCGTGCCCGAGGTCCTGGACGCGGCGCGCGAATGTCTCGGCAGCTAACGCAGGTCCTCCTCCCAGAACTCCTGCGGGCGCCGCGTCGCATCCGTGCCGCGCGCCTGCTCGAGTTTGCGCAACTCGACCCGGCGGATCTTGCCGGAGATGGTCTTGGGGAGCGGTGCGAATTCCAGCCGCCGGATGCGCTTGTAGGGCGAGACGCGCTCGCGCACATGCCGCAGGATCGCGCGGGCGGTCTCGGCGTCCGGGTTGCAGTGCGCCGCCAGCACCACGAACGCTTTGGGCACCGACAGGCGCAGTGCGTCGGGGCTCGGCACGACCGCGGCTTCGGCGACCGCGGGATGCTCGATCAGCACACTCTCGAGCTCGAAGGGGCTGATGCGGTAGTCGGAGGACTTGAAGACGTCGTCCATGCGGCCGACGTAGGTGAGGTAGCCTTGCGCATCGCGCGACGCCACATCCCCGGTGTGGTAGTAGCCGTCGCCCATGGCGCTGGCATTGCGCGCCGGATCATCCAGATACTCCCGCATGAGCCCGAGGGGCCGCTGTGCCAGGTCGATGCAGATCTCGCCCTCCTCGCTCACGCGCCCGTCCGCGCCGAGCAGCACGATCGTATATCCGGGCAGCGGGCGCCCCATCGAGCCGGGTTTGACGGGCTGCCCCGGCGGGTTGCCGACCTGGGCGGTGGTCTCGGTCTGACCGAAACCGTCACGAATGGTGATGCCCCAGGCATCGCGCACCTGTGCGATGACCTCGGGGTTGAGTGGTTCGCCGGCGCTCGTGAGTTCGCGCAGCGATACGCGCCAGGCGCGCAGGTCGCTCTGGATGAGCATTCGCCACACCGTCGGCGGCGCGCAGAAGCTCGTCACCCGACAACGCACCAGCTGCTCGAGCAGTGCCCGGGCGTCGAAGCGCTCGTACTGGTACGCCAGTATGGTGGCCTGCGCATTCCAGGGCGCAAAGAAGCTCGACCAGGCGTGCTTCGCCCAGCCCGGGGAGCTCAGATTCAGGTGTACGTCCCCGGGCTGCAGTCCCAGCCAGTACATGGTCGACAGATGTCCGACGGGGTAGCTCACGTGCGTATGCGCGACGAGCTTCGGCCGGGCGGTGGTGCCGGAGGTGAAGTACAGGAGCAGCAGATCCTCGGCGCGCGTCGGCGCCTGCGCCACGAACTGCCCGGCGGCGGTGCGCGAACGATCGTAGGCAACCCAGCCCTCCACGTCCCGTCCCACGGCGATTCGCAGCGGCGCGCCCGGCAATCCGGCGAAGCGCCCCGCAAGGCCCGCATCGGTCACGACCGCCTTCACCCGGCCGCGCTCGAGGCGATCGCGCAGGTCTTCGTGCTCCAGCAGCGTCGTGGCCGGGATCATGACCGCGCCGAGCCTGATGGCCGCGAGCATGGTCTCCCACAGCGGCACGCAGTTCGGCAGCATGATGAGCAGCCGATCCCCGGCGCGCAGCCCCTCGGCGGCGAAGAAGCTCGCGACCTGCGCAGAGCGTTGCGCCAGTTCGCAGAATGCCAGGGATTGATCGGCGCCCGAGTCGTCGACGACGCGCAATGCGGGCGTGCCGTTGCCGGCGGCGACCACATCGAAGTAGTCGCGCACCCAGTTGAATTCCTCGAGAGCCGGCCAGCGGAACTGCCGCTGCGCGCCCGTCCAGTCCTCCCTGCAGCGCAGCAGTTGATCCCGCACCTCGATAAACCGGCGGCCGGGGGTCATGACGGCGCCCTCCCACGCGCCACGCCAGCTTAACATCGCAGGCCAGCGCGCTTGCGCGGAAGGCGCCGCGCCCGCTTCATCCGCCGCCCTGAACCATGAAATATTCATGTGATTTAATAATGGCTTGCGAGCATAAATGCACGTAGGATCTGCGTCATGAAAGCAGCCCGTCTGGAAGCGTTCACCGATGGCGTGGTGGCCATCATCATCACCATCATGGTGCTCGAGATCAGGGTTCCGCACGGCAGCGACCTCGCGGCGCTGCAGGCGGACCTGCCGGTGCTTTCCGCTTACATCCTGAGCTACGTGAACGTCGGCATTTTCTGGAACAACCACCACCACATGCTGCACGTCAGCGAGCGCGTCAACGGCAAAGTGCTGTGGGCGAACCTGGCGCTGTTGTTCTGGCTGTCGCTGGTGCCGTTCGTGATCCGCTGGATAGACGATACGGGATTCACCGCCCTGCCGACCGCGGCCTATGGCATCGTGTTGACGGGCGCCGCGGTGAGCTATCGCATTCTGCAACAGCAGCTCATCGCCTATAACGGCCGCGACTCGCGCCTGGC
>Ga0209027_1000240_pt1 | contig 18103 bp, 17 predicted proteins | sample GraSoi013_1_20cm_3_FD_185821 | JGI IMG/M metagenome (GOLD analysis project Ga0209027, IMG submission 185821) | Grasslands soil microbial communities from the Angelo Coastal Reserve, California, USA - Sample 09_27_2013_1_20cm (SPAdes) (version 2) | ecosystem: Environmental > Terrestrial > Soil >...
CGAACCCGGCGTTCGTGACGAACGCTGTCCTAGCGCCCTTCCGTTCGAGCAGCGCGTTCGTGGCGACGGTCGTCCCGTGCGCGAAGCGCTCGACGCCTGTGTCCCCGGCAGCACGCGCAGCCGCAACGACAGCCTCCTCCTGGCGGGCCGCGGTCAGCACCTTCGCGGTCAGCACCATGATCGGGATCGATCGCGTCTTTTCCTCAGCGCGCAACGCTTCCACCACCTGAAAGCCGGACACTCCAGGCATCATCAGGTCGAGCAGGATGAGGTTCGGCGCCTGAGACCTGGCCATGTCGATCCCGGCCTGACCGCCTTCGGCCCTCACCACATCAAATCCCGCGGGCTTGAGCTGTGACTCGAGAAGGTCCAGGTTGGCCGGCTCGTCGTCGACGACGAGGACCCGAACCTCTTCGCGCTTGAGCTTGGAGCCCAATGTGTACTGGTCGAGACGCGAGAGCAGCGCCTTGCCATCCACAGGCTTGACGAAGTAGTCGATAGCGCCTAGCGCGCGACCGACGGCAGGATCATCGACGACTGAGATCACGACGACGGGAATGTTCCGCGTCGTCTCGTCCTCCTTCAATCGGGACAGGACCTCCCAACCGTCGATCTCCGGAAGGAGGATGTCGAGAGTGATCGCGACGGGATTGAGCTCTCGCGCCATACGCAGGGCTTCGGTGCCGTTGCGCGCGATCGCCATGCGAAAACCGCCCGATTCGAGATGCCGGACAAGAAGCTCGGCCGCGGCCGCGTTGTCGTCGACCACAAGCACCAGGGGAGGGTCAGCCTCGGTTCGTGCCACAGGTTCGGCGGGCAGCCGGATCGTGAACGTGCTTCCGGCTCCCTCCACGCTGGAGACGCTCACGTCCCCACCGTGCGCCTGGGCAAGGCGCCTGGTCAGAGCCAGGCCAAGTCCAGTCCCCTCAATCGGCCCGTAGGGGCGGCGTCCAAGCTGCTGGAACTCTATGAACAGCCGGCTGAGGTCTGGGCTCGCGATCCCGACACCAGTGTCGCTCACCACAATGTCGATCCAGGCACCCGCGCGCTCGGCCCTCAGGGTCACGCGACCGCCCGCCGGGGTGAACTTGATCGCGTTGGACAGCAGGTTGAGCAGCATCTGCCGCAGCTTGGAGGCGTCGACGACGACGTGGATGTCGTGGTCGGCATGAGCACTCAAGGTGATGGCCTTCTGACCAGCGAGCGGATCGACGGTGGCGAGCACGTCGCTGAACGCGGTCGCCACGTTGATCCTCTCCAGTTGAAGCTCCATCTGCCCCGCCTCGACTTTCGAGAGGTCGAGGATGTCGTTGATGAGGTCCAGAAGGTGCCGCCCGCTGCTGTGAATCTGGTTCATGAAACGCTTGCGCGTGACGTCATCGATGCGGCCGGTGCCATCGTCGATGAGCAGCTCTGAGAAGCCGAGAATGGCGTTGAGAGGCGTGCGCAGCTCGTGGCTCATCCTGGCAAGGAACTGACTCTTCGCAAGGTTGGCATGCTCGGCCTCGTGTTGAGCGGCCCGCAGCGCCTCGGTTCGCTCGGCCACCATCGCCTCGAGCTTGTCGGCCAGGAGCCGCTGACTGCGCAGCATCTGCGCGGTGGCGATGGCGCGGGCTGCGCGGGAGGCAAGAGATGCCAGATGCTCCATGTCGTCTGGGCTGAAAGGGGCGCTTCCTTCCATTCGGTTGAGGTTGAGCCCGCCGACGACCGTGTCCTGGGCGATCATCGGGATCATCGCCGACTCTCGGACACGCCAGCGCCGCATGTGGCGTGCCTGGTGCGGCGCGAGAGTGGGCGGCAGATGATCGGGGTCGATGGCGATGACGACAGGACGCCGCTCGCCCAGCACCTTCTGCCACATGCCCGCCTTGTCAAGGTCGACCGCAACGCCGAGCAGAGGTCGCACATCTTCCATGATCTGCGGATCAGGGTGGAATGCGGTCACCGGTTCGATCTGCCGGCCATCCGGCGAAAGGAGGACAACGGCACAGAAGTCGCCTGTGGCACGCGAGATGTGCTCGGCGACAAGACCGAGAAGCGACTCGATGTCGGGCACCGCGTCGCTGAAAGCATCGGTTGCCGCCGCGATGAAGGCCAGGCGGTCGTCTGAGGATCCAGGCGAGACCGTTGAGTCTTGCTTAACAGGCGACACACCGGAACTTTACTTCCGGCGGCCCTCATTTACGGTCCGATTTGGTGGCCGGTGGCTTCCTCGAGGACGCCGGGAGGCGCGCCCGGGCGATGTCGACGCGGTTTCCGCGCATCGGCACGCTCTCCTGGACGAGGAGATCGCGCTGCCGCCTACCCTTGGGGATAGTGCCATCCGCCCGAATGACGCGGTGCCAGGGCAGGCTCTGATGGGTGGTGGCGAGGACGCGACCGACCAGCCGCGGCGCTTCGGGGTCGATGTCGCTGTAAGCGCGCACCGAGCCAGGGGGAATCCGGCGGATCCGCTGAATGATCACGGCCATTCGCAACTGGGCCAGACTTGACGAAGTGCGCGGATTCATCTTCGGTTTCATCTTGTTCGCCGGGCTGAGCCTGACCATACTCTCAGCTCGCCCGGGCGGATTGAGGCGTCAGCTTCGGCTGGCCGCTCGACGGTTGCGCATCGTTCTGGTGCTGGGAGGAGTCTGGATGCTGGGGTCGCTCATCATCCGCGTCGCCTTCCCCGATGGGCCGGTGTCTGACTACGGCTCGTCAGTGATCGCCGTAGTCCTGGGCATCGTTTTCCTGTTCGTTGGTCGCGATCCGGACCCGTCGGACGTAAGGACCTGACACTGGATCTCGGCCCACTCTGCCTAGCTGCTTGCTTCGTCCGTTGAGGTTGGGACGTAAGGCAATGCCTTCACGAGTTCGGCGGCCTGGTGCAGCGTCAGCTCGACCAGCTTCATCGCCTCCACTTCCGACTTGCTGAGGCGGGCGGCAACCGCGTGGCGCCGTACGCGCCCGGCCACCCGTGTCAGGTCGGTCGCCAGGTCTATGTTCTGCTCTGAGTCGACCGTCGACCCCGCCATGAAATAGCTGATCGGCTTACCGGTGCGGCGGGCGATGAGGGTGAGCACTCGCTTGGACGGCCGCGACCGGCCGGTTTCGACGAGGTGAACAAAAGTGCGGGACACGTCTTGCTTGGCGATCTGGGCCAGGCTCAAACCGGCGGCGAGGCGCGCCTCGCGGACGCGAGCCGGGTCGACGGAAATTCCAGATCCGCGGGCTGCATGCGCCACGCTCTTGGATCGTAGTGTTAAGTGTTCGTTAAGGGACGCTGCGCGACAACATCGATGGAGGAGCCGGCAAACAAGTCGGGGCGACGAGGCCTTGCTGCTTGCTAGGTCAACAGGTGCCGCCGGTCGTTGACCCGGCGGCGCACCTCGGCGCGTCGCTCCACGAATCGACGACCCTCGACTCGACGCTCGACCTCGACTTCGACCGATGCCTGGCGACGGTCCGCGATCGACCTGCGCTCCTCGGTCCGCCGATCCGCATCGGAACGCCTCGTCTGTGCTCTCTTATCCCCTACCTCGGTCGCCACGTGTGCATCCTCCTCTCGTTCCGCTACATCACTGTGCGGTGCTGACAGATTCGTGAAACAGCGGAAGGATCTCGGCCGGAATCTCGAGACCCAGCTCCTCGAGACGGTCGAGGACGCGTGGACGCAGACCGGCCGCGACGAAGCGACCCGTCACGCGGCCGTGATCGTCCATCCCGACCCGTATGAACCGGAAGACGTCCTGCATCGTGATCACGTCTTCCTCCATGCCGGTGATCTCGCTGATCTGGACGACCTTGCGGCTGCCGTCGCGGAGTCGCTCCAGGTGGACGATGACGTTGATCGCGCTGGTGATTTGCGAACGAATCGCGCGCAACGGCAGGTCGTACCCGGACATCAAGACCAGCGTTTCGATTCTGGCCAGGGCGTCACGCGGCTTGTTGGCGTGCAGGGTTGTCATCGATCCGTCGTGGCCTGTGTTCATCGCCTGGAGCATGTCGAGTGCCTCAGCTCCCCGGACCTCACCGACGACGAGCCGGTCGGGGCGCATGCGCAACGACGAGATCACCAGGTCGCGAATCGTGACCTCCTTGCCCTCGGGGCCCACCGGCCGCGCTTCCAGCCGCGCGACGTGCCGCTGCCGGAGCTGCAGCTCAGCGGCGTCTTCGATGGTGACGATCCGCTCGTCTTCGGGCAGATAGCCGGAGAGCACGTTGAGCAACGTGGTCTTGCCGCTGCCGGTGCCGCCGCTGACCACGATGTTGGCTCGCGAGAGGACACACGCTTTCAAGAAACCGAAGGCGCTCTCGCTGCAGCTGCCGAGCCGGACCAGATCCTCCATGTTCAGCGGCCCGCGTACGAACTTGCGGATGTTGAGCAGCGGGCCGTCCACGGCGACGGGTCGAACCGCTATGTGGACCCGGGATCCATCCGCAAGTCGGGCGTCGGTCAGCGGGTTCGCGGCGTCGACGCGCCTGCCAACCGATTCCACGATGTAACGGATGACCGTCATGAGCTCGTCTTCGCTCGAAAAGCGGATCGGCGTCAGAAGGATCTTGCCGTCGACCTCGACGTAGATGTCCTGGCCGCCCATGACCATGATCTCGGTCACACGGGGGTTCGCCATGAGCTGCCCGATGGGACCGAGCCGTGAGTAGTCGGATGCCGGCAAGCGGATGGGATCGTTCATTGCGTCAACCTCACTGTTGGCGGCCAGGCCCGCAGAGATGGATCCGCGGTGATGGCCAGGTTCTCGCTTCCGAGGACGGTCGCCGTCCAGGCGATGAGGCCTCCGGCGATGGTGGCGCGAACTCGACTCGTTCCGTTGAGAGTGATATCCGCGGCGGGCACGTAGAAGATGCCGATGAAGCTCGTGAAGTCGTGGCCGTTGAGCTTATTGGCGCATGTGTTGGGCGAGCTCGACTGCTCTGGCCCCGGCTCGAACAGGATGACGCGGTGGTACTGATAGCCGCTGAAAACGTAGATGTCGCCGCCACCGTTCATGGAGACGCAACCGGTCGACGGGAGGTAAAGGATCACCGCGCCAGGATTGACGGACGAAAGGCCGCAGACGACGTTCGCCCCTGTCGAGGGATCGACGCATTGGGACTCATTGGCAAGATCGCCGCGGGGCGGTGTCCCGGCCGCCGCGTCGGAGTTGGGGAGCGTTGCCGCGAGGGGTGGATTCTCCTGGTCCGGCGGAGTCGCGAAACCCGCCGGCCAACCGGCCGGGAAACTGGCGTTGTTGATGATCGCCTGCGAGTTGACGGTGTTCTGGAACTGGGTCAGATAGGCAAGCCCGGAGCACGTCCCGTTCTGAGCCAGGTAGACGTTGAGATATTCGGCGCCCGGCACGGTTGCCGTGACCTTGACCCTGATGTTCGTGCTGCTTCCCAGGCTCACGGTCTTGCACATCGACGGCGCGCTCTCCCGGATGAAGCAGGACGGCGTCGCCACGGCCTGGCCCCGGCACGTGTAGGGCTCCCAACGGACCGAGGTCACTTCGACAGACCAGGTCCCGGCCAGGTTGTTGGTGTTGCCAACCGCGTCGACGCCAAACGAGCCGGCGCACGCCGAGGCCGAGTCCCAGAACTGGGGAAGCGCGCGAAATGACACCAGAGAGCCGTCGGGCACCGTTGCCGCCACGGTTTGCTTGACGACGCTGAGCGAGACAGCGCCGGCAGAGGCAGGATTCGACAGCGTGAACGTCTGGCCTCCAATGGTCATCAGGCTTCCATTCGGCAAGGCCGCCGGAAGAGCGCGGACCGAGATCGTGGTGGGCTTTAGCCCCGAGACAAGGTCTCCGTTCAGGGTCGTGGTGTTGGGAGTACCCGCCGCGTAGACGTTCGGCTCGTCCGGCGGCCGGAGCTCGTTGCTGATCAAGCCGCCTTGCTGGGTCAGACCCCCGGCGAAGCTGTAGACGCCGGTCTCCAGGAAGTAGCAGCCGGCTCCGCCCACCAGGTGGGGGTCGGTGGCGTAGGTCCCGGGGCACTCGCCGTCACAGCCTTGCGTTGTCCAGTTGGCCGGGGCCGTATTCAGAGGCGGCATGGCGTAGCCCGGGTCAGACATGTTCCATCCGTTCACCTGGGATCCACTTACGGTCCAGGGATTCGGGAGGAACGGAGGCGCTGGATTCGAGCAGACTCCGACCACGTTTCCGGTCACCGAGCCGGTGGAGCTACCGCCCCCGCTGATGTTGCCGTTGGACCAGACGTCGCCGACGATGTTCGCCGTCCCCGCTCCGCTGAACGTCAGCGAGGAGGTGCACGACGGGCTGAGTGTCTGGACGGCCGCTCCGTTCGTCCCCGGCCTGCGCGCCAGCGAAGTCGCGGTGGCGCCGATCAGCATCGTCGGGCCGGCGCCAAGCACCTGCATCATGGTGGTGTCGGGCCGGTGCGTGGCGGTAGCCGTAAATGTCGTTCCGGCGATCGAGTGGTTGGTCGCCGTCACTGTCAGGACGTGGTTGGTCGAGTCGCCAAAAGGACAGGTGAGCGTGGTGCCGGCCATGGTGCAGGTCGGCACGGTGTACAGGCGTTCGTTCGTGGCGTACTCGTTCATGGCGGCATATTCGGCGCGGCTGACATCGGTGTTGGCCATGTAGTCATAGGCCGCGGCCAGCGACGCTGCGTCGACGGATGCCTGCAGATGCCGGCGGTCAAGATAGGCGCGACCGCCATCGAGGGCCAGGCCGACGAAGCCGAACAACACCACGAGAAGAAGCCCAACCAGCACGATGGCCTGGCCGCGCTGCATTCGCGAGCAGGTGGTGGCCAAATCAGTACTCCGTCTTGTATGTCGCCGAGGCGCTGATGATGATGTGGTTCGCCGTGACCTGCTGGATCAGCGGCGTAAAAGGTACGAAGTTGTAACGAATCGTCACCTGCAGCGGCGCGTGGTCATGCGCTGGGTTCGTCGCGCTGCATGAGATTGTCGCGTTGGCCCACATCTGCCCGCCTGGTGCGTTCTCGAGGGAGGGCGCCAGCGATTCGACCGCCGACGGAGCGTCGGGCTCCGTGATATAGACCCAGCCCTGGTTGGCAGGTGGGGTTGTATTCGTCACGATCGGTCCGTTCGGGCATGGGTTGGCCAGCGAGACGTCAATCGCGTGCTGTTTGACCGAGTTCTCCACATCGGTGTTCGTGGGCAGCAGCGCGGAGGCGCGGATCGCTGACCGTGCGCCCTCGTTCACCGCCTGGTTGATCGTGGCGTAGACGTAGATCACGCGACCGAAATCGACGACTCCGAAGATCAGCAGCAGCAGAATCGGAGCGATGATCGCGAACTCGACGATCGCCTGGGACCGCTGGCCATCAGTCCTTGAAGAACCCATGTCAGTAGCTCCCGACCACCATGTGGGTGTTGGCGACTATGTGAAGGGAGGTGCCCAGCACGTTGGGCAGAAACCCCCCGGCGAAGCCAAAGTTCATGACAAGGATCACATTCACGTCCCGGCCCTTGTAGGAGTCGTCGGTCGGCGCGACGGTCAGGTCCAGGCCCGGCGTGTTTGCGTAGCAGATGAACAGGAGAGGCTGGTTGACCGCCGCCGGATATGTCGAGTCCACATACGGAGGGTTGTAAGCGATGTTTCCGTCCGCAGAGGTAGGGCAGGTCGTGGCGGGGTTTTGCAGGATGGACGACGGCAGGTGGTACTTGTTCAGATTGCAGTCGACCGACTGCTTGATGCCGGGGTACGTGTTCGGATCCCCCGTCGGATTGCCGTTGGGCTCATATGGGCAGGGGTCCTGCGCCCAGCCATCGTCGTCGTAGAGGCTCGGGTTCGTACCGGATCCGCCTCCGGCGCCAGGCAAGACAAACCAGCTGGCCTGTCGCGCTCCCTCGCGCGTCGCGCCGGTAAGGCCGACGTCGAAGTAGAAGACTCGGCCGAGGTCGATGAGGCCGAACAACAGAAGGAAGAGGACGATGGCCGACGCTCCAAACTCGACAGAGGACTGGCCGCGTTGCGGACGCATCCCTCAGCCTCCCCTCAGCAAGCGCATGGCGAGCAGAGCGGCGGGGCCGAGGAGGATGACCCATAGGGTCGGGAAGATGCAGCCGAGCATCGGGAGCAGCATCTTCAGCGAGGCGCGCGCCCCACGCTCCTGCGCACTCACCAGGCGATTGAGTCGCATCTCGTCTGACTGAATGCGCAGGATGCGGCCGATGCCGGATCCGAGCTGCTCCGACTGGATGATCGCCTGCACGAAGTTGTTCAGCTCTTCGACGCCGATCCTCTTCCCCATGTCGTTCAGAGCCTCGAGCCGAGGCCTGCCCAGCCGGACCTCCTGCATGACCCGCCCGAACTCGTTGGCGAGCGCGTGGTCGTATTTCTCCACCATCTTCTCGACCGCGGCCTCGAAGGTCAGTCCCGCCTCCACGCAGACGACCAGAACGTCGATCACGTCGGGGAGGTCGGACCGGATCTCTGAGCGCCGCTTCTTCAGCCGCCTGCGGAGCCAGAACATCGGAGCGTAGAGGCCGACGATGGCGCCTACGGCGGCCCCGACAGCGAGAGTGATTCGGTTCTGGCTGAGGGCGCCGATCAGGATGCCGAGAATGCAGAGAGCACCTGTCAACACGTAGCGCACGGCAATGAAATCGCCGGCGCCCATGCCGCCGGGACGACCCGCGATCTGCAGCGTCATCTGTATCTGCTGCCGGGCTTTCTCGGGCATCGTCTGCTCCAGGAGCTCGCCCAGCCGTCTGATGGCCGGCCGCACGACGCGTTCCCCGAACGGCTGTCGAAGCTCGATCTCCGTGACGGTCATGGGCAAGCCCGTCTCGTATACGCGCAGCCGCCCCTCGACCAGATCGGCGTTGGTCGGCGGTTGCGGCATCACGCTCCACACGGTCGCGAACACACCGACCGCGGCCACCACTCCCATCAAGATCGCGACGTATAGCGCTGCCATCGCTACACCTTGAAGCTCGTGATTCGCCGCACGAACACGTTCCCGATGAAGATGGAAATCCCCGCCAGGCCAAGCAGCACGCGCCCGGCGGGCTCGGTGAACATGACCCGGAAATAAGTCGGCGTGATGATGTTGAGAACGGCCGCGACGATGAAAGGCAGGAGGGTGATGATCCATCCCGAAGCCCGCATCTGCGCGGTCATGGCGCCGATCTGCGACTTGATCTGGATCCTCTGGCGGATTGTGTGCGAGATCCCATCGAGGATCCGCGCCAGGTTGCCACCGACCGTAGCCTGGATCGAGATCGCGGTGACGATAAGGTCCAGGTCTTCGCTGCCGACTCGGCGGACCATGCTTGCCAAAGCCGCCGGGGTCGAGCTTCCCAGCTTCGTTTCCCTGAGGACACGAGCCAGCTCGTCCGAGATCGGCGGTGACGCGTTCTGGGCGACCGCCTCCAGGGCCTGGGGCAGCGAAAGGCCTGCCTTGATTGCGTTCGACAGGAGGCTCAGGGTGTCGGGAAGGCGCGAGTTGAACGCCTTGAGCCGCCGGCCCTGGCGCCACTTGAGGTAGCGCATCGGGACCAGGTAGGCGATGACTCCGGCCAGGACGAACTGCGGCGCGAAACCGAATCGCCACAGCGCCAGAAGAGCCCCGACGACGAGGAACCCCACCTGGATCATCACGAACTCCGACGCACGGAGCTTGAGGTCGGCTCGCGCCAGGTTCTCGGCCAGCGAAAGGCCGCCGTTGAGGAGGTGCTGGCGATTGTTGCGCTCGGCGAGCCCCTGGAACGGCTGGTTGATGCGGTCGCGCAGTGAGGCGGGCTGCAGCGCGACGCCGCTTTCCCATCGAGGCCTGTCTTTGACAGTACGGGCTGCTGGAATCGCGACCGCGATCCCGGCCAGCAGCACGCCCAACGCGGCGATGCCGGAGATGAGAAAGATGCCGCCCATCTCAGCTTCTCCCCGGGCCGGACGCGGCAGCCGGGTTGAACACGCTCAGAAGCACAGATTCGCCCCGCTCCGCGAAGTGATCCATGTGGATGGAGTGATTGCCGGTGGCGGAGTGGAAGCCGGTGGCGTTGCCCTCCGCATCGATGCCCGTCTGCTGGAAACGGAACAGCTCTTGAAACTGAGTCTCGTCGTTCTCCAAGCCGGTGACCTCGGCGACGCTGACGATCTTGCGTGCCCCGCCGCGCACGCGCTCTGCCTGGACCACGATGTCGATCGCGGACGCGATCTGCTTCTGGATCGCGCGAGCGGGCAGATCCGCGCCGGCCATCAGAACCATCGTCTCGAGCCGGCTGAATGCATCGTAGGGAGTGTTGGCGTGGATGGTGCTCATCGAGCCCTCGTGCCCGGTGTTCATGGCCTGCAGCATGTCCAGGGTCTCGCCGCCGCGGCACTCGCCGACGATGATCCGGTCGGGACGCATTCGCAGTGCGTTGCGCACGAGATCGCGGATCTCGATGACGCCTTTGCCCTCGACGTTCGGCGGCCTCGACTCCAGCCGTATGACGTGTGTTTGCCGAAGCTGGAGCTCCGCGGAGTCTTCGATGGTGACGATGCGCTCGTCGGCGGGAATGAAGCTGGACAGGATGTTCAGCAGCGTCGTCTTGCCCGAAGAGGTCCCGCCCGAGACCAGGATGCTCAGCCTGCTGTGGACCGCCGCCCGCAGAAACTGCATCATGTCCTGGGTGGCGCTGCCCACCTTCAAGAGATCGGCCGGCCCAAGCTTGTCTCGCGAAAACTTCCGGATCGTGAGACACGGGCCGTCGATGGCCAGCGGCGGAAGGACGACGTTGACTCGAGAACCATCGCGCAGTCGTGCATCGCACATCGGCGAGCTCTCGTCGACCCGCCGGCCCACGGTGCTCACGATCCGGTCGATGACCTGGCGCATCTGCGCCGCGCTCTCGAAGACGACCGGGCTCAAGGTGACGCGCCCGGCGCGCTCGACGTAGATCTGCTGCGGGTGGTTGACCATTATCTCGGTCGTCACCGCGTCCTCCAGCAGGGCCTGGAGTGGACCGAGTCCGAGCACCTCGTCGAGGAGCGCGTCGACCAGGTGACCGTAGTCGAGCCGGTTCAGAGCTATGCCGGCGCTCTTCACGTGCTCCTCGGCCAGGCTGGCGATCCGCGTTCGGACTCCCTGCCGGTCCGTGATATCGATCTCGTCGGCGTGCCTCTCGACGAGCATCGCGTGAATCGCGGCCTTGGCTGTCGCCAGCGTGGCCGAGAGCCCTGATTTCTGGACCACGTCGTCGGCTGGCGGCGCCGGCCGGGGATCGCGTTTCGGCTCCTCCCGCGCACCGTCGATCACGCTCAGCGCGCGGTCGGAGGTGAGCTCGCCGGGACCAGGATGACGCCGTGCTTCGAGCCTGTCCTTAAGCGCCATCAGGCCGCTCCTCCACCTGGCTGTGATCGAGCTGGTACAGCGCTTGCCCGGCCGCCTTGCGCACGCGAGCGTTCCGGTCGATCTGGAGGTACTTGAGGCCGTGCCTTGCGGCATGGGCGTGGAGAGCGCCCAGCGCCTTGGCCGCGGACATCCGGATCTTCCAGTCGCGGTCCTCGAGCGCGAGGATGATGATCGGGATCGAGGTCTGAGATCCGATCCACCCCAGGGCCCGGCAGCTGATCACCCGCTCCCTGCGACTGCCTCGCTGCAGGAGGCTGATCAAGGGACCGACCGCCGTATGCCGCCTGCGCAAACCCGCCGCGATTGCAAGGGCCGGCCTCACTGCCGGTCGCTGCTGCTCGCCAAGCGCCAGCTCGAGGTAGAGGTCGGGCGCCGCCCGGGCCAGCTCCGTGACCAGGCGCCGGCTCAGACCTTTGCGCTGGATCGCCAGCTGCAGCGCGTTGGCGCTCTGCGCGCCGCCAATCCTGCCCAGCGCGCGCGCGGCCGCATCGGACACGCTCCGCTCGCGTGACTGCAGCTGGTCAGCCAGCCACGAGACCGCGTCGTACATCCTGAGCGACCCGATCACCCTGGCGCTGCGGGCGCGTTGCACCGGGCTCTTGGCAGAGAGCCGAGCGATGACGCGGTCAGCCACGCCTGAGTCCTTGAATGCGGCAACGAGCCGCTGCATCTCGGCGCTCTCCATAGGCAGTCCTTCGGTCACCTGCTCGATCACCTCGCCTACGTCGACACCGGCGTGGTCGAGATCGACGCTCAAGGTCCGGGACATGCGCGTCGTGACCGCCTGCAGCTTGCGGCGAAGCGCAGCACGCCGGATGCCGGCGTCCGCCTGCTTCAACACGGCCGCGGGTGAGCGGGAGGACATCAGTCAGCCCGCCAGGCAGGAACCAGCTCTTCCTGGACCGCGGGGGCGGGGTCCCGTGGGCGCTCCTCGCGGCGCCCTCCGTGCTTCGAGTCGAGCCACTCGGCCAGCGCTTCGCTGCCTTTGGCGACCTCGCTCTTGGGATTGGTCAGGCTGAGGATGACACCGTCGACCGCGGCCTGCTCGGGCCGGCTCCCGTCAAACGCGACCTCGATGTCGACCGGCCGCTTGAGCAGCCGCTCGACGGCCGGCCTGGTGACCGCCGGCTTGATCGACCGGTGGTTGAGCACCACCGTCAGGCGATCGTGCGGGGTTCCCAGCTCGCCGAGGATTTCGATCGCGTCGGCTGCGCTCTTGGCGGCCGACAGCTCTGGCGCCGTGACGAGGACTACGTGCTGCGTGAGATCGAACAGCGCCAGCGTGGCGTCGGTGATCGTGACGCCGAGGTCGACGACGATGTAGCGGAAGCTCTTCCGGAGGACCGCGATGGCGCGGGTGATCAGCTCGGGCGTTACCTCGTCGGCCTCTTCCGGCCGGAGCGCGCCAGGCAGGATCATCGGTCCGCCGGCGTGGTAGAGGACAGCGCTGAGCAAGACATCGTCGAAAGACCCCTCGGGCAGCGATGCCGTCCGTGCCAGGCACGTGGTCGGGATCAGGCCGGCGAGCAGAGCTGAGTGGGAATAGGGGAAGTCGAGGTCGAGGAGAAGCACCTCCCCGGGATAGCGGCGCGCGAGCGCTCCCACGAGGTTGAGCGAGAGGCACGTGCCGCCCGAGCCGCCTTTCGGCGAGTAGACGCCGATCACGCTCGCCTCGTCGAGCAGCAAACCCCAGCCTGCCTGGACACTGGTATCGGCGAAGAGGGTGAATCGCTGGTCGGCGAATCGCCTCAGCTCGTCGAGGGTCTCCCATTCGCGTCCGGCCATGACGAGGTGCAGGCTCTGGCGGTCCAGGGCCAGAAGATGGCACTCGGTCTGCGCGTAGATCGATGCCTGCTGGGGCCGGTTGCGAAGAGTCGCGCTTTCGCCAAAGAAGTCGCCCTCTGAAAGCAGCGCGACGGTGACCACGCTCGGCCGCTTCTCGATCACCACGCGACAGCGGCCGCGCTCGATGAAGAAGATCGTGTCTCCGGGCTCGCCCTGCGACGCGATCAGCTCGCCGGCGGCGATCTTCACGCGCCGTAGCCGCCGCGCCAGGGCCCGCAGCTGGGCGTCGGGCAGGGAGAAGAAGATGGGCGCCTGCTCGAGCGCCGCGAGCCGTGAAACCATGTCATTGAACGAAGGCGATGGCCGCTCGGCGCGCTTGGGCGCCGGATCCTTGAGGTTGGATGCCAGGACCGGGCGTCCCGGGCCGCCCGAATCCCATCCTGTCCGCTCTCGCGGCCTCATCAGCGCGCCACCTTCGCCTGCATGGCTACCCCTTCAGGAAGTCGTAACGAGCCTGGACCTGCGCCGGCCCGATCAGGCCGGGGGCGACCGTCGACGGGCAGCTCGCATCGGCCGCCGGCTGCCCCTTTGCGTAGTCGTGGTAAGAGAGCAGGGCGTACTTGAGGGTCCCGTTGAGGGCGAGCCAGTCCATGTACTGGGCGTCGCACAGGGTCATCAAAACGGTGATGCTGCTGGTCAGCCCCTGCGCCTGGCCCTGCCTGGGGACCACCGACTGAGGGCCGACCCTGATCACGTAAACGCTGGTGAAGACCGTACGCGTCACCTGGCGCGGGCTCGCCGGCGAGAAGAGCTGGGTGTTGACGGTCGCGATCACATCGATGAAGTCGCCCTGGGCGATGAATCCGGCGACCCCCTGCTGCTCGCTGGTCGGAATCGTGATCGCGACAAAACCCTGGGGCACAGGTAGATAGGACGAGGGCGTCACCTGGTCCGGGTTCGACGCGACGATGTTCTCGGTGATCGGCTGCCCTTTGTAAATCTGGACCAGAGCCGACGTACCGGTGACGTCCGCGAGCCTGAAGAAGGCCTTTGGAGGCGCGGCCGTGGACGGGAGGCTCGTGGTCGTGAGCATGTCCGCCGTGAGCGGCTCACGGGCATCGATGTCCCGCGCGGCGACCACCACCCTGACCGGCGTGCTTACCTGCGCACGATTGGCAAAGAGAAGACCGAAGGCGAGCATGACCAGGAAGGCAACCAGCGCGAGCGCCACTCCAAAGATGAACAGAGGCGTACGGATGTTGGGCGTCACCCGCGGCCTGGTTTGACCAATCGCTGCCATGTCTTATGACGTCTCCTGTGGTGGAATCGACGCCACCCAACTGGTCCCGTCCCAGTGCTCGCCGGGCTCAGTGGGCGCCTCCGTTCCGAATACGAGATAGTGCGAACGTCTCAAAACGAGCGTGCCGGCCAGCAGATCGTGAAGCGCTTGCTTCCTCGGAGTGAACGCCGGCATGACCCACCCCAGGAAGCAGAACAGCGAGGAGAAGACCTTGAGCAAGTAGCGGATGGACGCCCTCAAGAACGTGATGGGGTCGCCATGGATGTCGGACACGTACAGGCCGATCGCGAGCTTGCCGAGGGTCCCCTGGGCGGGCGAGCTCTCGAACAACGCGGAGTACGCCCATCCGATGACGGCCGTGACCAGTAGGAAGTTGGTGAGTGAGCTGAGCGAGTCGAGGCTGTGCGGCGCGAATGCGTAGACCGCGCCGAGCAGAATTCCGCCCACGCCGGCCAGGACGATCGCATCGATCAGGTATGCCAGCACTCGCCGCCAGAAGCCTGCGTACCGGATGTCCGACTTCATCACAGGATGTCGGGCCGCTTGAATTTCCTGCATCAAGGCGCCGTCCAGGTCGTCTGCATGGCGTGCTCGCTCTGCCTGTTTCCGGCCAGCACCAGGCACGGCCGAAAATGAGAATGCGAAACAGACGGGCTCGACTGCACTTGCCGGCGTGCGACCCCCTTCCGCCCGATGCGGTTTTGGGGCCAACGTTAGTCAGGGCCGGTGATCACAACAAGAGGACATTTGACCTATCGGGGTCGAAAGCCGAGAGGATTGGGACGAAATTCCCATTGAGGCTTCACCGGCCTCGACGTTACGGTCCGGGCACAGCGCGACCGGTTGGCTGCGGTCGGCGGGGGTAGGGGTTCGACCTTTTGCCGGAGGCGCTCCCCTCCCTCGCCAGCCCGCCGCCGTCAGGCGATGACCAGACCTGCCCGAACTGCCCCCATGACCGCTCCCGTGCGGTTGGTCGCGCCAAGCTTGCTGAACACATGGCTGAGGTGATTGCGAACCGTCTTCTCACTGATCCCGAGCCGCCTGGCGATCTGCTTGTTGGAAAGACCGGCTGCAACCTGTTTCAGAACGTGCAGCTCGCGAAGGGACAGCTCAGCACCACGATGCCGGGCGCGGCGACCGCGGGCAGGCAAAACGGTGAGGATCCGATTCACGATGTCCTCGACGGTGATGTCCTTGTCGACGTAACCCTCGGCGCCGCTGGCGAGGGCCTCACCGACCATCGCTTTGTCGGCATATGCGCTGAGGACCAGGACATGGACCCCTGGGGCCTCGGACATCAATCGCCGGGTGGCTTCGACGCCGGTGACCTTTGGCATCTGGAGATCCATGAGGACGACATCAGGCCTCCGCTCCAGTGTCTGCGCGATCGCCTCTTCGCCGTTCCTAGCCTGGCCGACCACCTCGATGCGGGGGTCAGCGGAGAGCATTCGGGCAAGGCCGGTTCGGAAGAGCGTCTGATCGTCCGCGATCAGGACCTTGACGGGGTCAGCAGGCGTCATGCCAGGTGCGCAACCGGAATCCGGACCTCAACCCGCGTGCCCCCCCTGCCCCTGGTCTGCGCTGTGAACGTCCCGCCGAGGATCACCGCGCGCTCTTCCATCCCGATCATGCCAAATCCCCGAGTCGAGTCCTGGAGCCCGATCCCGTCGTCGAGCACGATGACGATCGCATCGTCCGCGAGACCAAGGTCGAGCATGACTTCTATGGCCCTGGCCTGGCCGTGCCGCCAGGCGTTCATCACAGCCTGCTGGACGATGCGCAGCAGGTTGAAGGCTGCCCATCCATTGATTTCAGCCGGCCACCTGGAAGACGCCTGGACCCTGAGGTTCCGCCCGGCCGGGGTGGGCAGCTCGCGCACCAATGCTTCGGCGAAGCGGAGCCTCATGTCGGCGCGGTCGCGTAGATCGACCATCATGCCGCGTGTCCGGCGGAGCACCTGGCGGACAGAATCTTCGACGACCGCAAGCTCGCCGCCGAAGGGCTCTTCGCCCTGGTGCGCAGCCCTCAGGGCGCGAATCTGCAGGATCAGGTTGATCAGAGGCTGGGCCACTTCGTCGTGGACCTCGCGAGCGAAATGGAGCTGCAGTTCCTCGGTCGAGGAAGGCGGGCCCAAGGCCACCATGCCATTCGACAGATCGTCGACTAGCTCCGAAATTCCAAGCGCCACGAGCTGCCCTCCCACCGGGCTCCCTCAGAAGGCCGTGAGCGGCCGACTCTTTCGTGCGGGAGATTCCAAGTCTAGTGCGAAACAGGCGATCGCGCTTAATGGAGTTGGGCCAGAGAAGGTTAAATTTTGGGATGTCTGGGGAGGGCCCCGGAGAGGTGAGCACATAGCGGTTGCTCGAAAGGGGGCTGCTCAAGAGTGGGCCGGGTCGGGGCTCGCCGCGGACAGTCCTTTTCCGCTTTGAGCCCCGACGAAAGGCGAGCTCAGCTCACGGGTAGCTGACCACCGCAACCGGGGTGTCCGGGTTGGCGGCAGTGGAGGAGCCGCCACTGTCGTTGACCACGTGCTGGATGCCGCCGGTGCCGTTGTTCTTGTCGAGGAAGATCGTCAGCAGGTCATGCAGGCTGCCCGCCGGCAGCGTGGTCGGCACCTCGAATGCATGCGCGGCGAAGATGTTCGCGCCACCGTTGTTGGCTTTGTTGAAGAAGCTGTAGCTCCCCATGCCGTAACCGCTGAACGACGTGACGCCATCCGCGATCTTGAAGGCGGCGTAGCCGTCGACGCCTGGGGCCTCCATCCAGGCGGCCTGGGTCGGCGGGTCATAGGGCATCTCGTTCTGGAAGAAGATGTCAGTCCCGCCGTTGCCCTTCCAGATCACGTTGAACTTCTGGAAGTGCTCGACGAAAAGGCCGTAGGCGGTGACGTTGTCTCCATTGACGACGACGCCGGTGTCGGCCGTGTTGACCGTCCACCCCACGCCGGTGCCGTGGTCGGCGCGCCATGCCCAGATGTCGTCCAGGATCACGTTGTTGCTGTTCACCGCCAGCGTGGTCGTCACCCTGCCGGCGGACGCGCCTCCGACGCGGAAGAAAACGTCGGCAAGGACTGACGGATCCGAGGCCTCGTTGTCGCTTCGTGGGTGTCCGTCGCCGACCTGAAGCAGGACCGGGGAGGTCGTCGGTCCGGCGTCGAACAGGACACCGGAGATGAGCATCCCCTTGGCACTCGCGACCCTCATCGCCGCATTGCCGTTGGTCGGCACCAGGGTCGGAAACCCTAGCCCGAGCACCACCGAGTCAGGCCGGGTCACGTCGATGGGCTGGTCGAGCTGGTAGACGCCCGGCGTGAGAATCAGGTTCTTGCCGCGGTGAATCGCGGCGTTGATCGTGGCGGCCGAGTCAGCCGGTTTCGCGAGGAAGAACGTGTCGATTGGAAGCGTCGTGGCGGGAGTGGGTCCGCCGGCCCACGACGTGCCCGACGAATTGCGCTGCGCGACCGGGACCGAAACGTTGTAGCCGCCGCCTGCGTCCTGGTAGAGGAACGGCGCCTCGCGCGTCACGGGGCTGGTGGCCAGCGTGGTGAAGGGCGGGTTGGGGAAGGTCTGCGCGGGGACGTTGCCTGTGTCGCCGGAGAAGACCTGGTTCCACACCGCGTTGGTCCAGCCGTCGAGCTGGCTGTTGCGCGCGAGGAACTGCTGCTGCGAGCCGTTGACGACGGTGCTGCCGGTGAACTGGGAA
>Ga0209027_1000241_pt1 | contig 18100 bp, 14 predicted proteins | sample GraSoi013_1_20cm_3_FD_185821 | JGI IMG/M metagenome (GOLD analysis project Ga0209027, IMG submission 185821) | Grasslands soil microbial communities from the Angelo Coastal Reserve, California, USA - Sample 09_27_2013_1_20cm (SPAdes) (version 2) | ecosystem: Environmental > Terrestrial > Soil >...
GATCTCGGCTTGGGCCTCGCGATCAGCATTGGTACTGCAGTCTTCGCAGCGATTAGCGCCGTGATCATGTCCGAGATCTCTCCGGAGGTGGGCGAATCACTGCTCCGGCATGCCAACGATTCCCTCCGTATACCGGTGCCCGCCTGGTTCATTGCTTGGACCGTGCTGGTTACTCCATTGGGCGCAGCCCTCGTCGAGGAACTGACTTACCGTGGTTACGCTCTACCAAGGATGACGGCCGCTCGCCTCACACCAGGCCTGGCTCTCTGGCTCACGAGTCTCGGATTCGGCTTACAACATGTCGCGTTTCCATTCATCGACTCGGGAATCTCCTTCTATCGCTGCCTGGAGATTTTTGCCATTGGCTTAGCACTCGGGTGGATCTATCTCAAGTTGGGCCGCCTCCTCCCTCTAGTCGTCGGGCACTACCTCTGGGATGCCGTGCCGGCCGCATTCGCGGTCGGCGTCTTAGTAAGTATTGGCCGTTAGCCCATTTCGCATTGACGGCGCCGGATGCGCTCAAACACTGCTGAACGCACTCCGTCAAGGGGAGCGGGCCGTACCAAGGGTTCCCCCTACGAGCTAGACTCCCCGGAGATCGTGCTTCGCGCCCAAGCGGCGTTCGACCTTTTCAACAACCACATCGTCCGATGACGCGCTCCGAAGCTCTCGAGTTGATTCGCCGAGCGGTGAGCCGCATCACTACGGTCGATCCGAAACACGCCGTTCTTTGTCAATGATGAGGAAGTCGATTACACATCCAAGGGGCCGATCATAGTGCGGCGGTCCGCGCTACGCCCACTCGCCGAGGAGCGGGACTGGGTGCCATATCTGCAGGGCTCTCATGCATGGCTGCACGCCAACGTTATCGGCGAAACGGAGGGGATACACATAATTGCTCTGAAGGTTGGCCCACCCACGGCAAGTCCTCGTCGAGCGGTGGATGGCCATCCTATCAACGTCAATGGCTCCGTAGAACGACGGGCGCTTAAGGTTATCGAAGGTTGATCCATGAGTAGCAGACCGATCACAGCCACGGTTGCCATAAAGCCGTGAGGTGCGGTATTTCCCAGATCAGTGCTCTGGGCTGTCAGACTGGACCCCGCAAAGCTCACAACGTAACGCCGGTTGCCGACCTGGACTTCGTGATTGGAGACCCGGGATTTCCTGGCCGCGGGCGTGGCGAAGGGCGACGACGCCACCTGGCCCTGGACCAGGGTCATGCGTTTCGTGTGGTTATCACGTAGCCTGGCGGCGAATGGGTCTGTTGCAGCGCATCCACGTGACCCCTTTCAACGGGCAGGTTGAGCTTAGCGACCCCAAGGCCACCGACTACCCACAGTGGCAGACCGGCAATGAGCCGGCGGTAGCTCTGCCGCAATCGATTGCGGTGGCCACGCAAAGCGACTCTCACGGCGATGTGGCGGTTGAAGTCTGGACCAATCAGGTTGAGGTCGAAGGCGTCGAACTGCGGCCTGTGTACGAAGGCGAGTTTCTATTGAGCGATGATCACGCAGTAGTCGGAAACACCGTTGGCCACGAGTTCCATTCGATTCCTCTTTCCCCTGGTCGGCACCACGTCAAAGTCTTCACTTCTGGTTCGGACGGTGCGCCCAACGCGGTCTACTTTCTGATCGAGGACTAACGCGGCTGCCATCGGCGATGGACCGGCAGTACTATCCTCGACTGGGATTATTAGCTTGGGAGCGCGAGGAAACAACGAACTATCGAGCCGTAGCGCCTGGGTCTTGATGGCCTTTGACAAGCCACCAGGCACGCATCTTGTAAAGCAGTGGGTGCTTCCCTCCTTTACGGATGACGATGCGCGGCAACTCTTGGGTCTTCCGCCCGACCACCCCGGGTACGCCGATCATCAGGTTACGCAATCAATGGTTGCCACCCTGCGTCGCTATCTGGATGTGCCCATCGACCTTGATGAATACGATTACTTCGTTGGTTCGCAAGCTACCGACCTATAAGGTCGAAATCGAGGCCAGGCGATAGCCGCACGTCAAGCTCTGCGTCGAGTCCCGTTGGCCCGGGTTGGCGCAACACATCTTGAGTCGTCACTCTCTCAAGGGAAGGCCCTATCGCGCCTCGTTCTGAAGTCCATCCATTTGGCGAATGGGAAAGTCTTCGCCTTTCTGCCGCCTGCAGCCACAAACCAGGCGATTCGGCACACGAATACTGGCGGCTTGGTGAAGGCGACGGACTCTGAAGATGCAGCAGTCTTGACGGTAGTCAACTATTTAAGACAACTTAAGAGCGCGATCTTTATCGCGGAGGATGCCCTTGCTCGCTGCACCGATCCCCACATCACGGCGAAGCCCGCTAAGTGGTTCTGTTACGAGGATCAGGTTTACTATTGGATCGCGGATTCGAGCGTCAACGCCGATGGCGTTCATCAGGTTTTGAGGAACGGCCGCTCATGGCTCAACACAGGCTTTGTGTGTTCTGTACGTTCCCTCAGCGAAGCAGAAGCTGGACTGGCGAACCCTTCACCGAAGTTACTCGCCGATCTAGCTCGGGGAGTCGTCCTGATCCTCGTTAGCGCCTACGACGGCGAGGGTTACATCTTCTGGCAAAAACGCTAAACGGCTTGCCCAAAATATCCGGATCGATCACGCACACGAGAAAACCTGGAGATCCTGTCGCACCAGCGCCTGACCGCGACTCCGAATGGTTGACGACGGATCCCAGGATCGCGCAACACGGGCTCACGCGGCGGCTCCGAGCATCGTGATCGCCGCTCTAGCTAGATAACTCAGCCGATCTCCTGGCTAGCGCCTTTCAGCTGCAGTCTACTGATCGATGCTTCTCTCGGTTTTTCTTTTGGAGCTGCCGATACCAGGTTGGCCCCAGCGGCTCAGGAGTGATTAGCAGGAAGAGGGACGCGAGGACGAAGCATCCGCCGACCACATAACCAAGGAACCGTCCGCGAACCGAATGCTATCTGCGGCCCTACTAACGACAGCCGGATGCGCTCAAACATTGCTGAACGATGCTGAAGACGATCCAGCCCACGAAGATGAAAACGAGGCCGTAGAAAGCGTTGCCAACGAGGCGAGCCGTGGGCGATTTCGGTGGGTGCTGTCGTGCATCGACCACCGCGAAAACGATGATCGTGACGAGAACCAGACCCAATCCCCGCCAGAGCAACTCCAGAATCTCGGCCTGGCGTGGAGTTGACTGCCATCGAGCCGGACGCCATGCGGGTACGCTTGATTCATAGCCTATGAAGGGCGGTTCCGCAAAGAAAATGTCCCGAGTCCTCAAACTGGAGATCAGGCCCTTCGAAGGCCTCGGCGATCTGCGATTTGGGATGAGCCGGAGAGATGTGAGGGCACTCTTGGGCCAGGAGTTTAGATCGTTCAAGAAGACGCCTTTGGCGGACAGCCTGACAGATGCGTACGCGCAATATGGCCTGCATCTTTACTACGATGGGCAAGACCGGCTCGAATTGGTTGAAGCCTTCCGACCTTGTGTTCCGATTTTCCAAGGCGTCGAGCTTCTCGGCCCTCGGAAGGTTGTGCCTGACAGACTGCGGGAGGCAGGAGCTGGTGGTCCTCGCCGCGACTCCGATGGCGATTTTTTCGACGATCTTGGGTTTGCTCTGTATAGTCCGGGCGACATGGTGGAGGGCGTTTCCGTGTACAGAAAGGGCTACTACGACAAATTGGACTCCAGTTCACGCCATCGAAGGTTCCCAGTTTGACAAGCGGCCGCTCATCAGGTCGTCCATCGTGTTCGCGATCAGGATCATCGAGTGATGCCATGTCTCTAAGGCCGCGCGCCTCCACGGAACCGATGATGCCCGGGACGCCTTGCAATCGTGCGCCCGCAACGCGCCCGACGATGAGTGCCGGCATTTCTGCCAGGAGGAACTCGACAAACAGCTCGCCGTCTTTTAAGCGACAGCTAGCGCAATCAGGCGAGGGCCGGTTGGCCGATGGCTCTAGTGGCGCGCCTGAACGGGATGGTTACTGGTGCGGCAGCGCCGAGCAGGCCGACCATCATTCCAAACAACTGCGAGACGCCTCCGAAGAACAGGTACTCGGCGGTCATTCCGATCAGCGCGAAGAAGAGGACCAGCGCGAGCAGCGCACTGCCAAGGCTTCGGCGGGTCGCCGAAGGGCTGGCGCTCGACTTCCAGCCGTTGACCGCCACGCTGGTCAACATCAACAGCAGCAAGCCGACGCCGATGACGCCTGCCCGGTAGCCTTCGCGCAGATACTCGTTATCGACAAAGCCCAGCAACTCGTCTGGGACCGCCGCGGGTAGCACTGTCCCGGTACCCAGCCAGATGTGCTCCGAAAGGGCCGGCCAGAAGAAGGCCTCCCAGAGATCGATCCGATGTTGCAGCGTCTGCGGGATTCCGATGTCCTGGCCGGCCAGCACCAGATTCTGCTGGTCGTTTCGAGCGCTGACGAACGGCCAGGCCAGCAGCAACGCGAGGCTCAGGGCGGCCAGCGCCACCCCTAATTCGCGCGGGACCCGCCGGCCCTGCCAAAGGACGACCGCGATGACAATCGGTAAGACGAAAAGCGGTGCCCAGGTGAGGCTTGCGACCAGCGCGGCCAGGTTCACGACCATCACCACACTCAGCCAGGCTTTGTTGAACGCTGGATGCCGGTTGGTGGCCAGGGCCAGCGCCAGGATGAAGTTGATGGTGCCGAAGGCGCCGACCGAGCTGAAATGGCCAAGCGTCGAGGCCGGCCGGTAGACATGATCCCACGCAGGCAAGGGTTGAGGCGGGTAGTAACTCGACATGAGTTCTCGAATGCCAAAGAGATCGAATAACTGAGCGACGGCGACCAGTCCGACGATGACACTGGCGACCATCGTCAGGTTGAGAATCCGCGCCACGCTGCGACTGGAGAGATCGGTGCGCGAGAAGACCAGGTAGATGGCGAGCAGTTGCAGCGGCGCCAGCACGTTGCGCAAGTTGTCGAGGTCTTTCAATTGAGCGGGGCTGGAAACGAACAGAACCAGTGCGGCGATGACGACGGTGCCAAGCGCAAAGCTCCCGACAGCCACATCGAGGAACGAAAGCGCCCGCGGCTCGGGCCGGCGGAGCCGGTACAGGATGATGCCGGCAATCAGCACCATGAGCAGCGCTTCATTCGGTCGGAATACCGGGATGATCGTCCCTCGTCCCAGACCGGTCGTCAGCGGGACGAGTAGAGCGAAGAGGGCACAGCCCATGGCGGGCCGCCGAGCGGTCACGACGACGAGCGCGAGCGCAAGAATCACGCCGATCGCGACCGGGATTTCGGAGAGCGCTCTGGAGATCAGCGCGTCGCTCATCGTCGTTCGCCGCGAGGCATCACGCCGGCACCGTGGCCGGGGCCTCTTCCCATTCGGTGCCGGCCACCGCAAAGGGATCGAGACCCTTCAGCCGAAGAACGAGATACAGCCCAGCCGCCACGAAGGTCTCCGCCACCACGACCGAGACGGCCATGCCGATCTGGAAGTAATGGGGCACCAGGATGATCGCCAGGACGATGTTGAGCAGTCCGGCCGCGTACATCACCGCGTTGACGAGCCGGTCGAGGCCCAGCGCCAGGCCCCACTGGACCCCGAGCACATTGCTCACGGCCACCATTGGCGGCACCAGCGCCAGGATTTGCAGTACCGGGATCGCCTGCTCGAACCCGGGCCCGAGAAGGATCTGGACCAGGATGGGCGCGGCCGCGAAAAGAAAGACACCCATCGCGCAGCCTCCGGCGGCCATCAGGATGAGGCTGGTCTTCGCCAGCCGGGCTGCGCGCCAGCGAGCCTGCGTTGCCAGTTGACTCGTGCGGGGATAGACCGCCTGGGCGATCGGCGTGAGCAGCGTACCCAGCACCCTGCAGATCCGTTCGGCCCCGACGTAATAGGCAACCGCGGCCGAGGTCCCGAATAATCCCACCATGAACCCATTGCCAATGGTGTAAAAGCTGATGGCACCGGACAGCATGAAGATCGCCCAGCCCAGCCGCAGTGTTTGCCGCACCAGCGCGGTCGACGGCATTCGAAATCCAACCTCTTTGTATGCGACGGTCAGCTCGATGACGGTGGCGCACAGGAGGAGACCACCCTGGATGGCGAGCACCTTCCAGGCGTCGTCCTTCGATTGCACGACGAGGACGATGGCGATCAGCGAGAGAATCCGCGCCGCTGTGTCGCAGCGCGCCACGATCCCCAACCGTTCCAATCCCTGGAAATACCAGGCCGGACTCGCGGCGACGGCCAGGGCCCACAACATGGCCGGCCAGAGCAGGTCCTGGTTGCGATGGACAGCCGGCACGATCATGGCGACAGGCACGACCAGGATGATCGAGAGAAAGGCCAGCATCACTTTGGCGCCCAGCACCCCGGCCAGGAGATCCTTGAGGCGATCCGGATCGTGGCGGTGGCGCGCGACGTCCCGGGTGGCCGAATAGTTGAAGCCGTAGTTCACCAGGAACGTCACGTAGGTGACGAACGCCTGCATGAACACCAGGCTGCCCCAGTGCACCGGACCCAGGCGGCGGGCAAGAAACATGACGGTCGCGATCGGCAGCAGATACATGCCCGCCTGCAGCACATAGAGGCCGAGCGCAGTGCGCACGATCCCGTTCCGCAATGCGGCCCTCGCGCGCTCGACCAGCCGGGTCGTCATGCGAGGAGCGATGCCAGGCGCGCGATCGCCGTCTCGTGTTGCGCCCGAAGCCGCCGCTGCAGCGTGGCACTGCGTTGCGCGAGGTCATCGTGGTCGCGCCGAGCGCAGCGAATCGCCTCGGCCATTTCCTTCGGTGCGTTCCCGCAGAGGAGCGCGGCCTGCCCGAAGCGGGCCCGAAGCTTTGGCAGATCCGAGAGCACGAGAGGCCGTCCAAGCCCGATCGCCTCGAAGGCGGCGCGATTCATGATGTCGGGATCGGTGGTGAACACGGCGACGACGTCCGCCGTGAGCAGCTCGCCGAGGAATTCGGGGTAGCGAAGAAAACCGGTGAAGATGGCATTGGGCGGCGCGTTGCGCCGGACCGATTCCGAGAGCCGTGCCGGGTCACCGGTGAGACGGAACTCGACCTCCGGTAACATCGCGGCCGCGGCGAGCGCCGCCTCGACCGGCTCGTCCCATTGAAAGCTCCCCGCCACCACCACCCGCGGCCGGTCGTCGGGTCGGGCGATGACCGATGCCTGCGATTGGTCGGGCACATCGTCCGGCAGCAACAGGGGTTGCACACCCCAGCTCCGGACTTTCGCCTGGTCGTCCTCGGTGTGGACCAGGACGGCCCGCGCGCGCCGGAACAGGACGCGGTGGATGGGGACGGTCCAGCGCCACTTCCAGCAGTTGAAGGCGCCGGTGTGGCAATCGATCACCAACTCGGTGCCGTGCGCGAGGCTCCAGAGCCATCCGACCAGCGGGGCAATCACAGGCGGAGAGATGACGACCAGCGACGTCGGACGTTGCCGGCGGAGCATGCGCCACATGCGAACGCCATCAGCGAGATAGCGCAGTGGCAGGAGCGCCGGATGCCGGCCGGGCCAGCCGCCGCGGATGTGCGACGACGCACCGCCGAGGGCGTCGCCCAGCGCGAGGGTGCGTGGTTGGAAACTCTCCCATGCCACGACCAGCACCACAGGACGGCCCATCAGAGTCGCCTCAGCGGGCCTTCTTCTGCGATCCTCGAGGCAGCAGGATCCCGCCCACCACCTCGACACCGGCCTGGCGCAACATATCGGCCGTGCGACGGGCATCGCGAAAGCGGGTGCGCCGGGCGGTTGCCGCCAGCACCGTCCGCTTGGTTGTCTGGCCAAGCATCAGGGCGGTCGGACTGCTATCCGGCGATGGCGCCGAAACCAGCACGAAGGCACCGGCTGATGGAAATTCGTACTGCCGCACGAGGTCCGTCACGGCAGCGGCGCTGCCGGAGCCGTTGTTCGACGGCACCGCGATGGTGGTCATGCCCTCCGCCTCTCGCCGCGGGAACCATTGACCATTGCCGGGATGGCGATCACTCTGCACGACGACCACCCGCTGTCCGGCATGAGCCGCGACCGTGCCCAGGCCTTCGGCGACGCGGTCACTCGGGTCGCGTCTCGATGCCGCCGTCACCAGCAGGCTGTGGGCGTCGGGGGCACGGGCAAGCACACCAGCGAGCGCTACTGAATAGGGGATGTGCTCCGGCGAGGGCAGCCGACGGCCGACAGGTTGGGCGACCATCGCCACCGGAATGCCGGCAGCCATGGCCAGCCCCTCGGCGTCGAAGATGCGGTCGTCCAGGCGCTCCGCGGCGAGCGCCGCGACGACGGCGACGCACAAACCTGCGATCAGTGCGGCCAGCAAGTACCGCGGAGGATCCGGCGCCTCCGGCGTCGCGTTCGGCACGGCCGGCTGGATGATGGTGGCCAGGCTGCCGTAACGATCCTGGTTTTCCATCACGTCCTGCTGGCGTGCGAACGTCGCCGAATACTGGCCCTGTAACCGGGCCAGCTGAGCCTGGTGGGAGGCCGCGGCGGAGCTGGCCGCGGGCGAATGCTGGAGCGCCTGCTGTTCGCGATCGATGGCGGCGCTCAACTGCGTCAGCTGCTGCTGCAGATCGTCGAGGGTGGGTTTGAACAGCCTGATGATTTCGGCCTGGTCGTTATCGATCATGGCCCGCGCAACCGCGTTGGCCAACGTCGCGGCGTCGTTCGGATCTGCCGCCTTCGCCGTCACCTCCAGCAGACTCGTGCCCCGAAAGACGTTGATGTCCAGCCGCCTGGCCAGCGTTGTCGTCGGCGAGGCACGCTCGGCGGCGGTGCAGTTGACGCCCGGCGACGCACACGCCTGCAATAACACCTGACGGCTCGTGCCCAGCACGATGAAGTCGTGCTGGAGGAGCTGGGCGGTGGCCAGTCCGGCATCGAAGCTGGAGGCGCTGCGGGTCGCGTCGATGTAGATGCCGGCGCTGGACTCGTAGACGTTTGGTCGCAGCGAGAGGACGCCGCCCAGGAGGACGAAGGCGGCGACGACCAGCAGCACCAGCCCGCGCCGGCGCAGCAACGCATTGCGAAGTGTGACCGGGGGTCTATCCAGCATGCAGACGTCCGCCACCTGAGCGTACCCACGGGCTGGCGCGCGAGAAATGGGCAACGCGGCCTCGGGCTGGGCACAAGTCCCGGTCGGGGTTCATTGAGCGAGCCCGACCTTGACCGCCCAACGGCCGGCCTCGGCCCGACTCTGCAGCCCCAGTTTGCGGCAGGCCTGAGCGAGGTGGTCCCTGACGCTCTCCTGGCTGAGGCCGAGGCTGGCGGCGATGGCGCGATCCGACTGCCGGCGCCCGACCAGGAAGACAACCTTGCGCTCCGGCGGCGTCAGTCGGTCGAGGACCGGTTGCAGCATCGTGCGGCCGACGGCGTGGCCTCCCCTCAGCACTTCCGCAATCCCTTCGAGGAACTCTTCGACCGGCGTGTCCTTCCGGAAGAGGCCGGCGGCCGGTGAGAGCACGAAGGCCGCCAGCAATGGGCCATCCTCGTCTTCGGTCAGCAAGATCACGGGCACGGCATGCGGCCCGGTGGAGAGGATCGCCGATAGATCGGTCCCCGGCACGGGCTTGGCCTGGACGTCGCAGACCACGACGTCGATCAAACTGCTGCGGACGATGGCGACCGCTTCACTCGATCGCGTGGACAGCACGACGCTGGCGTTCAGCGGCTTCGATGTCAAGAGACGCTTCAGGGCTGATAGAAAGAGCTCGTGCTCATCGATCAGCAGCACCGCCGGTGCTCGCGGAACGGCATTCGCGTCCGCCAACTTTTTGCGGACACCCGATGCGGGTTGCACATGCTACAACTACCCGCTGATGCCGGTCAAACGTAATGGGCAAGTCGTCCTACGCGCAGGACTTCCCAGCCGCGCTAGAGCTCGATCAATCCCTTGCGAACCGCGTACAGCACTGCCTGCGAGCGGTCGTAGATCTGCAGCTTGGCGTACATGTTGCTGACATGGTTTCGCACCGTCTTCTCGCTGATCTGCAAGCGGCGCGCCACCTGCTTGTTGGCCTGGCCGATGGCCAGGAGTTTGAGGATCTCGATCTCGCGCGCCGTCAGACCGTCGTAGAACTCTTTGGGCGTGGTCGTGCCGGTCAGCATATTGAGGACGCGGTTGGCCACCGCGCTCGCCATCACGCGCTCGCCGGACATCACGGCCAGGATGCTGGAGACGATCGCTTCGGCCTGCGAGTTCTTGAGGACGTATCCGCTGGCGCCGGCGTGCAGCGCCTGCAGCACGTAGCTGTCGGCATCGAATGTGGTGAGCACCAGGACCTTGACTTCGGGGTGCTCAGCCATGATCTTGCGGGTGGCCTCGATGCCGTCGAGGTTCGGCATCTTGATGTCCATCAAGACGACGTCCGGTTTCAGGGCGGCGGTCTTCTTGACCGCGTCCGCACCGTCGACGGCCTGACCGATCACCTGGACGCGCGGATCTTCTTCGAGCAGCCGCGCCAGGCCGGACCGAAAGAGGGTTTGATCATCGACGATCAACACGCGGGCATTGGGCGTCGCCGTCTCGACGGTTGGGGGCGGGTCATTGATTCGGAGAGCTTGGAGCTGAGGCATGCTCCTATTTACAGGCCGGGCGAGGCCCACATCAATAGTTCGATTTCCCAGGCGCATGGGTCGTCTGTCCTATGCCAGTATCATGGCGGCGTGATCGCCCCCGACGTCCGCCTCGGCCACAACGTCGCGATCCCCCACCCCGAGCTGGTCAATCTGTACGGCTGCACCATCGGCGACAACTGCAAGATCGCCTCCTTCGTCGAGATCCAGCGAGGCGTGGTGCTGGGCAACAACGTCAAGGTGGAGGCCTTCGCCTTCATCCCAACCGGCGTGCGGATCGAGGACGGCGCCTTCATCGGCCCCCACGTGTGCTTCACCAACGATCGCTACCCGCGGGCCGCGGGTGAAGCCGGCGAGCTTCTGGGAGCGGACGACTGGCAGGTGGTCCCGACGCTCGTGAAGCGAGGGGCCAGCATCGGCGCGAACGCGACTATCGTGTGCGGCGTGACCATCGGAGAGAACTCGCTGGTGGGAGCCGGCAGCACGATCACGCGCGACGTGGCGCCCAACACCCTCGTGCTCGGTAGCCCCGGGCGGCCCGTCGGCCCGCGCCCCCAGCCCTGACGCCGCGGCGAAGCCGGGACACTTCGCCCCCGCCGTAGTTCCAACGCCGCCCCGGCTGCTGGCCACGCCTATTCCCCACTGCGGCCCACCGTTTCTAGGCTTAGGACATGAGGTTGCTCGCCCGACGTCTTATTCCGCTTACCTTCGCCATCGGCGTCCTCGCCCCCGCGGCCGCCGGGCCGACATTGACCGCCGCGGCGGCCAATCCGATAGTCACCGAGAATCAGGAAACAGGCACGACCGCCTGGCAGATCGGGGCACAACCGGCGAACGACACCATAGGCCAGATTAAGGGCTATGCCTCGGCGACGAGCGTCAGCCAGAACCAGAGCATCAAGTTCTATGTCAGCGTCTACCCCCCGCAAACCTACTCGATCGATTTCTATCGGATTGGCTGGTACGGCGGACTGGGCGGACGCCTTCGCCTCAATGTTCCTGCCTTACTTGGCACCACCCAGGCTCCCTGCGTCCCGAATGTTTCGACCGGGCTGACTGACTGCGGTTGGGAACCCTCCTACACGCTCACCGTGCCGCCGGACTGGACGAGCGGCGTCTACCTTGGCCTGCTCACCAATTCGCGCGGCTATCAAAACTACGTGATCTTCGTCGTCAAGGACGGCCGACCGGCGCAATACCTGTACCAGTCCAGCGTCGCCACCTACCAGGCGTACAACGACTACCCGAACAACGGCCTCACCGGAAAGAGCCTGTACCCATTCAACAGTTACGGCGTCGCCGTGGGCCGAACCGATACGCGCGCCTACAAGGTGTCGTTCGACCGCCCCTACAGCGGCGATGGCGCCGGGCAGTTCTTCTGGTGGGAGATCCAGTTCGTACGCTGGGCGGAGCGGCTCGGCTACGACCTCACCTATACGACCGACATCGATACCCACGAAAACGGTCGGGCGCTGCTCAACAGCAAGGCCTTCCTGGCCGTCGGCCACGACGAGTATTGGTCGGCGCAGATGTTCAACGCGGTGGAGGCCGCGAGGGACGCGGGCGTCAACCTGGCGTTCCTGGGTTCGAACGAGGTGTTCTGGCAGGTGCGGTTCGAGCCATCCTCGTCCGGCGTGCCGGATCGCGTGATGGTGTGTTACAAGGACGCCAGCCTGGACCCGGTCCAAGGTCCCACGACAACAGTCAACTTCCGTTCTGCTCCCGTGAACCGTCCTGAGCAAACGCTGGTCGGGATTCAGTACACCTCGTCCGGGAACTGGGGACAGAATGTCGGCTACGTCGTCCAGAACAGCTCGAACTGGGCCTACGCGGGCAGCGGTGTCAACGATGGCGACAGCATCTCCGGGATGGTCGGCTACGAGATGGATCGGCTGTGGTCCAACTATCCCGGGCCGGCTACGAGCAACCAGACCCTGCTCTCTCGATCGCCGTACGTCAGCACCGAGGGCGTCTCCGACTACGCCAACTCCTCGATCTACCAGGCGCCCAGCGGGGCCTGGGTCTTCGCCGCTGGAACCACGGTCTGGAACCTGGGTCTCGATTCGTTCAACAGCACGCTCGCCGACCCGCGGATCCAGCAAACGATGGCGAACATCATGAACGCCTTCACCTCAGGTGCGCCCGCGGCGCCGGCAACGGTCGCGGCGGCGCCGCCTGACCTTGCACCCGGCGTCGGGCCGAACCCGAGCATGGCCGCCGAGTTGACCAGCAGCCAGTTGAAGCTCAGCGGCGACTGATCGCCACCCGTCGATCCCACCTCCTCTGACCTGGAGGAGGCCGTTAACCGGCCTCCTCCAGTCGCACCCCCACCCTGCCCTCCCCCGCAAGCGGGGAGGGTGTTGGTCCCCGGTACCGGTCGCCCGGACGGTTGGGACAGATCGGACTCCATCTGGTGCGGATGCAGGCGCCTTGCTGGCAATGCCTATTCACGATTCGGCGGAGCGTGCCTAGGCTTGAACGCAGGGGGATTTGGAGGTCAGATGCAATGAAGCTCGATATTCTTCGTCGAAAGATCGCCGTCGCGGTACTCATGCTCGGCCCGCTGGCCGCGTTGGCGCCGGTGGCGCCGACCCCGGCCGCGGCGGCCGCCAACCCGATCGTCATCGAGAACCAGCAAGAGGGCACCGGTGCCTGGTTGATCGGGCCTCAGCAGGGTGACGACGGCACCGGCCAGATCAAGGGTTACGCGTCGGCGACGAGCGTGCTTCAAAACCAGAGCCTGACCCTCTACGTGACCGTCAATCCGGTCCAGACCTACACCATCGACGTCTATCGCATCGGCTGGTATAACGGGGCGGGCAGCCGACTTCGGCTGCACGACGGTCCCCTGCAGGGAACGCAGCAATCGCCCTGCCCGGTCGATGCCACGACCGGCCTGATCGCCTGTGGCTGGAGTCCGAGCTACACCCTGACCATCCCCTCCGACTGGACGACCGGAATCTACATGGCGTTGCTGACCAATGCCGCCGGCTACCAGAATTACATCATCTTCGTCGTCCGGGATGGCCGGCCCGCCGCCTTCCGCTACCAGCAAAGCGTCAGCACCTACGAGGCCTACAACAACTACCCGAACGACGGCGCCACGGGGAAGAGCCTGTACAGCTTTAACAGCTATGGCGCCACCACGGTCTCCAGGGAGACGCGGGCGGTCAAAGTGTCATTTGATCGGCCCTACAGCAGCAACGGTTCCGGACAGTTCTTCTGGTGGGAGGCCGATTACGTCCGCTGGCTCGAGCGCAACGGCTATGACGTCACCTACAGCACCGACCTCGATACTCATGAAAATGGCACCGCCCTTCTGAGTAGCAAGGCATTCCTTTCCGTCGGCCATGACGAGTACTGGTCGAAGGAAATGTTCGACGCTGCCCAGGCTGCTCAGGCCGCCGGCGTCAACTTCGGGTTCTTCGGCGCCGACATTGCCAGCTGGCAGGTCCGTTTCGAGCCGTCCGCGGACGGCGTGGCTGACCGGGTGATGGTGTGCTACAAGGACGCCAGCATCGATCCGGTGCAAGACGCGACCACCACGGTCCATTTCCGTTCCGCACCCGTGAACCGCCCCGAGCAACTTCTGAGGGGTGTCCAGTTCACCTCCGACATCAATTTCGCAACCGGCGTCCCCTATGTCGTGACGAACAGCTCGAACTGGGTCTACGCCGGTACCGGGCTCAACGATGGCGATTCCATTCCAGGGATCGTTGGGTACGAAATGGATCGCGTCGAGTCCGAGTTCCCCGCTCCCCTCTCGACCAGTTTCACCGTCCTCTCCCAGTCGCCCTACACGGACGTCAACGGTCTGGCCGACTACTCCAACTCGGTCCTATACCGGGCGCCGAGTGGGGCCTGGATCTTTGCCGCCGGGACGATCGCCTGGGGCTCGGCGCTTGACACCTGGAACAGCAACGTGACGGACACCCGCGTACAGCAGATCACTGCCAACATCCTGAACGCGTTCATCAATGGCGCGCCGATCGTCCATCACCTCACCGTGAGCGCGCCGTCGACGGCGACCGCCGGGCAGGCCGCCACCGTGACGGTGACCGCGGAGAATGACCACAACAACCTGGTGCCGGACTACAACGGAACCGTGCACTTCAGCACCAGCGACACCTCAACCGGGGTGATCCTCCCGGCCGACGCCACGCTGACCAACGGCCAGGGCAGCTTCCCCGTGACGCTGATCAAAGCCGGAGCCCAAACGCTGACGGTCTCCGACGCCGCAAACTCGCTGTCAACCACTGTGAACCTGGGCGTGATCGCCGCGCCCGCCAGCAAGTACGCCATGTCGGCCAGTACCGGCACGGCCACCGCCGGCACCAGCTTCTCCGTGACCCTGACGGCCCTGGATCCATACGGGAACACGGACACGAACTACGCCAGGCGCGTGCACTTCACCAGCACCGATCCATCGCCGGGCGTCGCGCTGCCGCCTGACTCGACGCTGACCAACGGGCGCGGCACCTTCTCCGTGACCTTGGACAAGGCTGGGTCGCAGACCGTCACCGCTACCGACAGCGCCAACTCGAGTATCAGCGGGCGGGCGTCCCTCACCATCCTGGCCGCAGCCGCGGCGAACCTCGGCCTCGGGCCGGTACCGGCCAGCGTCCGGACCACCCAGGCCTTCAGCGTGACGGTCACGCTGACCGACCGATTTGGCAACGTAGCCACCGGCTACACCGGGACGGTTCACTTCACCAGCACCGATCCACTCGCCACGCTACCTGCCAACTACAAGTTCACCGCCCGCGCCGCTGGTCGCCACACGTTCTCCATCACCCTCGTTACCGTTACGACCCCGCTCACCAGCCAGACCTTCACGGTGACGGATACCGCCAACCCGAGCCTCAACGCCACGAGTCCGCCGATCGCCGTAACGCTCGTCTGACCTCGGAACATCGCCCAAAGACCCTCCCCCTCTTGGGGGAGGGTTCTTCTTTCCCTCCCCCGCTTGCTGGGGAGGGCAGGGTGGGTCGTTCGAATCCGATTAGCCCAGCCATCGCCTTCAGCACGCGGCAGGCAGTCGTAACGGCTTTCCCACCTCAGCGTTCTTACCCTTGTGAAGCGGCTTCTCCTTGCCGGACTGGTGGTGGTTTCGGCCTGCGGCCCGGCGGCTCAAACTAGCCCGGCGAGCAATCCACCTGCAGCGTCCTCAGCAACTGCCAGCGCGGGTAACCCGTCAGCAGGTCTCGCCTGCAAGCTGCCAATCGCCCAGGTCGATGCGTCGGGCAAACGTCAAGGTGCCTTTGTGACTTTTCCCTCTGGGGACTTAACTGTCGATCCAAACGGCGCCTTCCAAAGCTTCGGCGACCAGCTAGTCAGGTCGGTCGCCAAACCGTTCTTGTATGGGTCTCGCTTTGTGCTCGCAACCACGTATACGCGGCGGTATGGCCGCTGGCTACCCACCAGCGTGGCTGCCGTCTCGCCCGATAGCTCACACTATGCGTACTGGGAGTTCACCAGTGGTCCCCAGGGGCAAATAGCGGCAAGCAAGATCCACTGGGTCAACGTGACTTCCGGGTCGGACCGGGTTGTCTCAAGCGAGGGAATCTACGTGGTGCTCGATTACGGGCCCGACGGGGTGTACCTGGCCGCGACCGGCCCGACGGGAGAGGCGCAGTCCGGCCTTTGGCTGCTTGACCCTAGCTCCGGATCGCTGCGAGCGGTTGCTCCCTCGAATCAGATGTTCTATCTGGTCGGGGCGAATTCCGCCTGGACCGGTGACGTGGCCCCCGGCGATCAAGCTCCAGGAGGGATGCGCCCAATGGACCGCGTCATTGGGCTCGACCTCAAAAGTCGCGTCAGCACGGTTTGGCTTCGTCGCCCCGGGATGCAAGTTGACGCGATCGGCTTTGACGGCCAGGGACATCTGTTCGTAAGTGCTCGGCGGACTCTGGACGGCGCGACTTCAACCTCGGAGGAGCTTTGGCTAGTTACGCAACCAGGAGTCGCGCGGCAGATTTACTCGGGGCCCGGCTCCGATTCGCCAGACTTCGTGGGGTTTAGTACTCCTCTGGCGGATAGTTATGGGGTCTGGTTTGGGAGCAAGAAAGGCGTCTACCTCTACACGCCCGACGGAACACTCAAGAAGGTTTCCTCGGCAGTCGGGGAGGTAGCTGGCCGCTGCTCTTGATTGGCCAGGCCGCTAAGGAGCCGCTTTAAGCCGAAGTGCTGGCTGGTTGCCGAATTCCTGAAGGCCAGTTGCTAAACCTGACCAATTGACCCAGCCATCGCCTCCAGCCGTAAGATCTCCGACGCTACACCCCAGCGAAGCCTCCTCCACCGCAGGGATGCCAACCTTGTGGCAGAGCTGATCGCTGCTGAGCGTGACCGTACCGGTCATTCTGCCGTTAAGACTCTTGGTCGAATGCTGAGCATGAGGAGTGCGATTTGAAGGCGGCTGACCCTAACCACTTGGATATCGGGGAAGCCTTCCGCTTCCCGTTCCGCTCAAAGGGATGGCTCTGGAAGTTTCTCCTTCTAGACCTTTGTGCTTTTCTTTCGTTTACCGTAGTTGGTCTCTTCGTCTTCTACGGATATCTCGTTGAAGTATCTCGCCACGCCCGAAGCGGGGACCGAGAATTACCATCATGGGATCGTCTCGGGGAGAAGCTCCACGACGGTCTCCTTTTCAACATCGCCTTGCTGATTTGGTTCGTCCCACTTCTAATTCTGTATATCGTGTGGGCTTCCACCGCTAGATGCACCTCATCAGAATCCGGCGAAAGCACCTGCATAAGCAGCGGCATGCTGAGTGTCCTGCTTCTCGTTGCCAGCTACATTGCCACCCTCGTCCTCTTTCTCCTTATCCCTGCAATCTTGGCACAGCTGCTGGCAGGCGGCCGTTTGACCGCGACGCTCAATGTGGCTGCGGTTTTCCGGCGTGCGGCCTTCAAACCTGCTCTGACCGTTGTGGTGCTACTCCTGTACATCCCCGCGTTCTTCGTCTTAGTCGCAGGCCTGGCCGGCCTTTTGGTCGGGGTACTGATTACGTATCCGTATGCCTTCGTCGTGGTGGCGCACCTATACGGCCAGTTCGCAAGGATTACGGATCCGACAGTCCGGCCCCCACAGTTATCTGACTAGATACACGCCCGATGACCGTCGACTATGGTCGGGTTCGCAGCCGATGAGTCCCGAGAAGCCGATCAAGTCTTGGGCGATCGCCGAACCAACTTCATGCGCGAGTGTTGCCAAACCTAACCAATTGACCCAGCCATTTTTACGCGGTCCGCCTCGCGTATTACCATTCCGATCGTGAGCTACTATGTCAGGTGCTTCTGCGCTAACCCGACGGTGCCGACGCTGCAAGAAGTTCTTGCTTCGCTCGGCGTCTCTCGGCTTGGCCCCGGTCTCCTTGGCCGCCTCGATGGTGAGGCTGGTCATCGGCACCTCGTAGACGGTGTAGCCCTTGAGGGCACCGTCCTCCAACGGGTTGCTGTCGTAGCCGGCCTTGGTGAGCGCCCGCTCGTCGAAGTTGTCGGAGTTCACGATGATCGTGCCGCCGGCCTCGAGGCGG
>Ga0209027_1000243_pt1 | contig 18051 bp, 14 predicted proteins | sample GraSoi013_1_20cm_3_FD_185821 | JGI IMG/M metagenome (GOLD analysis project Ga0209027, IMG submission 185821) | Grasslands soil microbial communities from the Angelo Coastal Reserve, California, USA - Sample 09_27_2013_1_20cm (SPAdes) (version 2) | ecosystem: Environmental > Terrestrial > Soil >...
GACGGCGCCCTTGGCGACCGCGATGCTGCGCGCGACGATGTCGGCGTGAATCACCGCCGTGGCGCCGACCTCGAGCTTGTTCTCCACCACGAGCTTGCCCGAGATCCTGCCCGCGATCACGGCCGCGAGCGCGTGGATCTCCCCGTGCCATTGCGCCGTCACCGCCATGCGCAGCGTGCCGCCGACGCGGCCATCGCCGCGCACCACGCCGCACATCACCAGGGGGCCAGGCGTCTCCAGATCCCCGGTCAGAACGGAGCCTTCGGCGACAAAGGTCGGCGAATCCCCGATCTGGTCGATCAGTCTGCGCTTGATGGTCTCGCTCATCCGCTGCTCCCTGGAGTGCGCCGGGGTCATAATACGTAAGGTCCGTCGCCTGGGGAGGCCGATCATGCTCACATTCGGTGCAGGAAGAGTCGCCCTGATCGTGGTTCTGGCGCTGCTGGCGGCGGGGTGCAGCCGCGAGCAGCAGGACTGGCGCTCCGCGGAAGCCGCCGATACCGGCGAGGCCTACGCACGCTTCGTCGAACAGTATCCCGACACCGAGCTCGCCGTGCAGGCGCGCGCCCGGCTCGCGCAGCTCGACGAAGAGCGCGACTGGGCGCAGGCGGGGAAGATTGCAACCGCGGACGCCTACCGGGCGTTCCTGGCCGAGCACCCGAGCGGCAGATGGTCCGAGGAGGCGCGCATCCGCATCGAGGCCTTCTCGCTGGGATCCACGCCGCGCCTCGCGCCCGCGACACCGGCACAGCCGGGGGGTGCGCCTCAGGGGCCCTCCGGCGTACGCGCATTGCAGGTCGCGACCGCGACGGCGCCGCCCGCCGTGCACCAGAGCGCCGTGCCCCCGGCGGTGGCACGGCTGACCCGGGCCGAGCCCACTGAGGCGCCCGCGCGCGGCAGCGCCGCCCGCGCCGGGGGCAATTCGTACGGCGTGCAGCTGGGCGCGTTCGGCAGTGAGGCGAGCGCGGACCGCGAGTGGCGGCGGCTGCAGGGGCGCTTTGGTGCGCAGCTCGGCGGCCTCTCCCCGCGGATCATCGCGGCCGGCAACACCTCCGGACCGCTCTATCGGCTGCAGGCCCCCGCGGCCGGTGAGGCGCAGGCGCGCGCCCTGTGCGATTCGCTCAGGGAAAAATCACAGCCCTGCGTGCCGGTGCTGCCGCACTGAGCTACGCCCTCTCGCCGAAGCGCCCGCAGCTCAGGCGCGTGCGGGGCAATGGTGGCTCCGGCTCGCTCCAAAGTGACAATTCACGTCACCCTCCGCCGGGACGCGATCCGTCTATAACGTACTGTTTTATATAGCTTAATCAATCTGGCATGCCCCTTGCTCATCCTGGTCCAGTGGCGAACAAATCCCCGTGTTCGCTACTGCCGCGCCGCGACGCGATTTCCCCCGCCTCGCGGCGCTTTTTTTTCAGGCGCTGATCGCAAAGGTGATGCCCGCGCGCACGCTCACGCAGCGCTGCGGTGCGCCGCATTAGAATCGGCAGGCATGGAATTCCGCGACTACTACAAGGTCCTGGGCGTGGAGCGGGCGGCCGGTGCGGATCGGATCAAGGCCGCCTACCGGCGGCTGGCGCGCAAGTACCACCCCGATGTGAGCAAGGAGCCGAACGCGGAGGCGCGCTTCAAGGAAATGCAGGAGGCGTACGAGGTGTTGAAGGACCCCGAGAAGCGCGCCGCATACGATCAGCTCGGCGCCAACTGGAAAGCCGGCGAGCAGTTCCGGCCGCCCCCGGACTGGGGCAGCGGCTTCGAGTTCTCCGGCGCCGCGGGCCGTGCCGGCGGCGCGAGGCGGGGAGCGGGCCGGGCGCGATGGAGCGGTGCGGGCGCCGAGGACGGCGCGTTTGCCGAACAGGACTTCAGCGATTTCTTCTCCTCGTTGTTCGGTGGCGGCTCGCCCTTCGCCAGGGGCGGTGGCGGCGCCGCGCGCGATCATCACGCGCGGGTCGGCCTCGAGCTCGAGGAGGCCTACCGCGGCACCACGCGCACGCTCGAGCTCAGGCGCCCCGAAGTGAAGCCCGACGGCGCGGTGGAATTACGCACGCACACGGTGCGCGTCAGTATTCCGGCCGGCGTCACCGAGGGGCAGCTGATCCGGCTCGCCGGCCAGGGTGCACCGGCCGCGGGCGGCGGGCAGGCGGGCGATCTGTATCTGGAGGTGCACCTGCAGCCGCACCGGCTGTTTGCACTCGAGGGGCGCGATGTGACGCTCACCTTTCCGGTCGCCCCCTGGGAAGCAGCCCTCGGCGCTTCGGTCACGGTGCCCACGCTCGGCGGCCCGGTCGAGATGCACATTCCCGCCGGCGCCCAGTCCGGTCAGAGGCTGCGCCTGCGCGGCCGCGGCCTGCCAGGACAACCTCCGGGGGATCAGTACGTGCAGCTGAAGGTGGTGCTGCCGCCCGCGAGCTCACCGCAAGCGAAGGCGTTGTATGAGGAGATGCGCAGCAAGCTCAATTTCGATCCGCGCGCGAACCTGTCGAGGTGATGCATGGCAGGGGTGACTCATTGCCTTGAAGCTCACGTGCTCGGCGAAGGTGACTGGATCGGCGCGACCGAAGTCTGCCGGCTGTGCTGGCTCGATCTCGGCGCGGTCATGGAGCTCGCCGAGCTGGGTGTCGTGGCGCCGCGCGGAACACTCCCGGACGAGTGGCAGATTGCGGCCACGGCGTTGCCGCGCCTGCGCGTCATCGGCAGGCTGATGCGCGATCTGGGCGTGAATGTCAGCGGCGCGGCGCTGGCGCTGGAGCTGCTCGAAGCGCAGCGCGAGCTCAAGCGGCGTATCCGCACGCTCGAGCACCTGTCGAGCGATCACTGACCGAAGCTCACCCGCGCCTTGAGCAGCCACGCTTCCTCAGCGGGCGTGTTCTCGCGGCCGAGCACCCGGTTGCGGTGAGGAAAGCGGCCGAAGCGCTCGATGATCGCACGGTGATTCTCGGCCGAGCGCGACGCCGCGGCGAAGGGTCCGTACAGCGGCTGCGGCGCCTCGGCGAGCAGTCGCCGGTAGGCGGCGACCGATTCATCCTGTGCTTCGCGGCTCTCGGCGTGCTGCAAGGGCATGTAGAAGAACATCCGCTCGACCGGATCGAGCGCGGCCTCGGCGCCTGACTGCATGCCCGAGAGTGTGAGGGCGAGCGCCCCGGTGTCGTAGGCGAAGGCGCGCGCGGTGCCGCGGAACATGTTGCGCGGGAACTGATCGAGCAGCAGGATGAGGCTCAGGCGCCGCCGCGGACCGTCCTCCCAGCTCGCCAGAGCCCCGCTCGCGGCGAGCTCGAGCAGCTCGCCGAAGCGCTCGCGGATGTGCTCGTCGCGCAGTCGACCGAGCTCGGAAGGTGGGCCTGCGAACCAGAAGTGCAGGCGGCGATTCAAGGCGTCCGCGGACAGCGGCAGCCGGCCGAACCAGAACTCCCGGACCCTGTGCGCCTCGTCCATGGGCTACCCGGAGCCGCTGCGGTCAGCCTCGAACAGCTTCTCCAGCTGCTTGGCGGCCTCGCGCGAGGTGGCGAGGAACTTGCTCTCATCGTCCTTGACCTGGTATTGGGCGGCAAGGGTCGCCTCATCGTGCGCTCGGAACCGGCGCACCGCCTCGCGCGCCGCCGCCGGGGTCTCTCCGAGCGCCTCCAGGACCGAGGCCGCCATCTCCAGGCTCGAGCCGTAGGTGTCGCGGATCACCTCCCGCACGCCCGCGTCCATGAGCGCAAAGGCGTGCTGGCGGTTGCGCGCGCGGGCGAAGATCTTCAGGCCCGGGAACTGCTCGCGCGCCAGCACGGCGGTGCGGATCGAGGCCTCGACGTCGTCGATCGCCAGCACCAGGATGCGCGCGCTCGCGGCGCCCGCGGCACGCAGCAGATCCAGCCTCGAGGCATCCCCGTAGTAGACCTTGTTGCCGAAGCGGCGCACGAAATCCACGTGCGTCTGACTGCTGTCGAGCGCGGTGAACGGCAGTCCCTTCACGCGCAGGATGCGCGCCACGATCTGGCCGAAGCGCCCGAAGCCGGCGATGATCACCGGAACCTCGTGCTCCTCGATGGCGTCGTAGGGTTGCTGCGGCGGAGCGAGCCAGCGTCGGGTGAGGGACTCGTGCGCGATCAGCAGCAGGGGACCCAGCATCATCGAGAGCGTCACGGCCAGAATGAGCAGATCCGCGGTCGCGGCGTCCAGGATGCGCCGGCGCGCCGCGAGCGTGAACAGCACGAAGGCAAACTCGCCCCCCGAGGGCAGCGCGAACCCCAGCCGCCGGGCCGAGTCGCCGCGCTGGCGGGCGAGCCTGCCCAAGGTGGTCACCGCGATGATCTTGACGAAGAGGAATGCGACGGTCAGCTCGAGCACCGTCAGGGGCTCGGACCTGAGCAGTCCCAGATTCGCCGACATGCCGACCGCGACGAAGAACAGCCCGAGCAGCAGCCCCTTGAACGGCTCGAGGTCGGCCTCGAGCTCGTGCCGGAACTCGCTGTCGGCGAGCAGCACGCCGGCGAGAAACGCGCCCAGCGCCATCGACAGGCCCACGAGGTTGGCCAGCAGCGCGGTGGCGATGACGGTGAGCAGCGCCGCGGCGGTGAACACCTCACCCACCCGCACGCGCGCCACGACGCGCAGCGCCGGCCGCAACAACAGCCGCCCGCCGCCGATGACCACCGCGATCACCGCCAGCAGCTTCAGCAGTCCCACCCACCAGGGGCCGCCGGCCTGGTGAGTCCCCGGGAGCGGCGCGAGCAACGGCAGCAGCGCGAGCGCCGGCAGCACGGCGAGATCCTGGAACAGCAGGACCCCGAACGCCGCGCGCCCGTACTGCGTCTTGAGCTGGCCGCGCTCGGCCAGCACCTGCAGCACCAGCGGCGTGGAGGACAGCGACAGGCCGAAGCCGATGACGGCCGCCGCGACCGGCGGCTCACCGAGCGCCCAGGCCCCCGCGCCGAGCAGCACGGCGCATAGCGCCACCTGCGCGGCCCCGAGCCCGAACACCAGGCGCCGCATGACCCACAGCCGCGTCGGCTGCAGCTCGAGTCCGATGATGAACAGCAGCAGCACGATGCCGAACTCCGACACCTGCACGATGCGGTCGATGTTACCGATGAGGTTGAGGCCCCAGGGCCCGATCACGAGCCCGGCGGCGAGGTAGCCGAGGATCGAGCTGAGCCTCGCGAAGCGAAACAGCGACACCGCGACGACGGCGGCGGCCAGCAGGATGGCGGTTTCGGCGAGCGAGATCATGGTGCAGGCTTCGGATTCTGGCAGGAACCGGTTCGCCGCGGTGCAGCCACCCCTTGTTTTTGTCCGGCCGGTCCCCCATGCCTGCCCGATGCTCGATGCCGTGCCGCCGGAGCCCTCGTCCGCGCCCGATCCCCTGGACGCGTATTCCGCCGCGGTGGTGGGCGCGGTCGATGAGGTGGGTCCGGCGGTGGTCAGCGTGTATGTGGGGGGCGCCGCGGAAGCCGAGCGGGCGCGCGGCGGCGCGGGCTCGGGGGTGGTCGTGACGCCCGACGGCTATCTGCTCACCAACGAGCACGTCGTGCAGCGCGTGGCGCAGGCGCGCGTCACGTTCGTCGACGGCCGCACCGTGCCGGCCGTCGTCACCGGCCGCGATCCGGCCACCGATCTCGCCGTGCTGCGCGCGCAGGCCGGGGCGCTGCCGTACGCGCACCTCGCCAGCAGCCAGCGTCTGCGCGCCGGGCAGCTCGTGGTCGCGGTCGGCAATCCGTTCGGGTTCGAGTCGACCGTGTCGGCCGGCGTGGTGAGCGCGCTGGGGCGCTCGCTGCGCAGCCGCCATGGGCGGCTGATCGAAGGCGTCGTGCAGCACAGCGCGGCGCTCAATCCCGGAAACTCCGGCGGGCCACTCACTGACGCGCACGGCCGCGTGGCCGGCATCAACACCGCGATCATCGCCATGGCGCAGGGCATCGGCTTCGCCATTCCCGCCTCGACCGCGCAATGGGTGCTGACGGAGATCCTCACCCAGGGACGCGTGCGCCGCGCCTGGCTCGGCGTGGGGGCGCGCGACCGGCCGCTCGATCTGCGGCTGGTGCGGGCGCTCGGCCTCACCGCGGCGCGCGCGGTCGAGGTGCTGTCGCGCGAGAGTGAGGGACCGGCGGCGGAGTCGGACCTGCAGCCCGGGGACCTGATCGTGGCCGTGGACGACAGCTACGTGGACGGCGTGGACGCGCTGCACCGGCGCCTCGGCCGCGTGCCGCCCGGGAGCACGCTGACGCTGCGGGTGGTGCGCCGTACGCAGCTGGTGAACGTCGCGCTCACGGTGCGCGAGCCGCCGCCCTGAGCTTTTCCCCGCGCCTAACCCTTAGCTCTTGGCCAGCCGGGCGCGCGCTGTCACTCGCACAGGCTCTCGAGATAACCCTGCGCCGCGGGGCACAGCCGCTTGCGCGCCAGCGCCCGCGCCCGGGGCGCATCGAGGATGTACTCGAGGGGTCCCGAGACCAGCATCTGCCGGATGCGCGGGTTGCGCGCCGCAGCGCGCGCCATGCGGTTCAGCACCGCAAAGCCGCGGCTGATGAGCCGTCCCGAGGCGCGGTTCTGCTCGATGGTGCGGGCGAGGTACTGCCCGAAGCGGGCGTAGAGGAAGTAATCGTCGTCCCCGACCTGGAAGCGGGCCTCGGCGAAGAAATCGGGGAAATTTCTCTCCAGGTACTCGTTCAGACGTTGAAGGCGGGGAAGGTCGCTGTCAGTCGACACTTTGCGCTGCTTCATTTCAGTGCGACACCTCGATCGCCGCAGAAGATGCGGCGGCGCGAATGGTGGAGCAGGCCGGTGCGCGATGCAAGGGGCGCGCGCGCGCAACGCGATAGAATTCTCAGCGCATGGAACCGAAATTCTTCCGCAGTCCCGCCGCGTTTCGTGCCTGGCTGCGGCGACATCACGGCAGCGCCGCAGAGCTGCTGGTGGGCTTCTACAAGCGCGGCGCAGGCACGCCGAGCGTCACCTGGCCCGAGGCGGTGGATCAAGCCCTGTGCTTCGGCTGGATCGATGGCGTCCGCAGGCGCGTGGATGAGAGCCGCTACACCATCCGCTTCACGCCGCGCCGGCCGGGCAGCATCTGGAGCGCGGTCAACATCCGCCGGGCGCGCGCGCTCGCCGCCGAAGGGCGCATGGCCCCGGCGGGGCACAAGGCCTTCGCGGCGCGCCGATCGAACCGCTCGGGCCGCTATTCCTACGAGCAACGGCCGCAGGAGCTGAGCGCGCCGTACGCCAGGATGCTGGCGCGCAATGCAGCCGCTCGGAAGTTCTTCCTCGCCCAGATCCCCTCGTACCGCCGCGCGGTGACCTGGTGGGTGCTGAGCGCGAAGAAAGAGGAGACGCGCCTGAAGCGCGCGAGGGCGCTGATCGAACTGTCGGCAAGAAGCAAGCAGATTCCGCAGTTCCTGCGCCCTGCAGCCCGATCGCGCCGCTCAAATCAGCGCGCGCTGCTTGCGCTTCGCGCCTCAGGAGGCGTCGCAGAAGGGTACGACCCCAAGAGGGTGAGCCCGCGGCGCTGAAGGTCGATGCTCGCCGGGTGACTACGGAGGCGTCCGGGCCCCTGCGCCGCGCTGCCAGTCATCGCGCGTCAGGCGGTAGAGCACGTGGTGGCGAGAGGGTGCCCCGCCGGCAGGCGCGGGGTCGTGAGGTCGGTCATCTGTGCTTGCAAGAGCCTCGCGGGCCGGTATTATCGAACGCATAGTGATGGTGTAAGACAGTCGATCGACGGGAGGCCACGGTCTCACCCCCGTCCGGCTTCGACTGACATTCGCGGCCCTTGAGGTCCTGCGGATCTCCTGAGCGCATGAATTGCCGGAAGTCTCGCCCAGCGGCCGCTGCTCCGCGGGGGGAGGCGTACCTGCAGCTGCACCAAGACGAGGCCGCCTCATGCACGCTCCGCCCTCAGGACTCCATCAAGACGCGTACGAGCGCGACAGTTGCGGATTCGGCCTGATCGCGAGCCTCGACGATGCGCCGAGTCACTGGCTGGTGCGCACCGCCATGACCTCCCTCAATCGCCTCACGCATCGCGGCGCGATCGCCGCCGACGGCAAGACCGGCGACGGTTGCGGCCTGCTGCTGAAGAGACCGGAAGCCTTCCTGCGCGCGGTGGCCGCGGAGGCCGGCATCGAGCTCGGCCCGCGCTTCGCTTCAGGGCTGGTGTTTCTGTCGCACGATGCGCAGCAGGCTGGCGCAGCACGGGTGGCGCTCGCCACCGAGCTGACTCGGCAGGGACTGGAAGTCGCCGGCTGGCGAGGGGTGCCGGTTGATCCATCCGCCTGCGGCGCCGAAGCCCTCAAGACGCGCCCGGTCATCGAGCAGCTGTTCGTGAACTGCCGGCCCGCCGATATCGACGAGGCGGCGTTCAACCGGCGCCTGTTCATGGCGCGCCGCCTCGCCGAGAAGGCCTTGGCCGGGGATCCGGTGTTCTACGTGCCCAGTCTCTGCGCCAGCACCATCGTCTTCAAGGGCATGGTGATGCCGCAGTACCTGGCGCAGTTCTATCCGGACCTCGCCGATCCGCGCCTGGAGAGCTCGGTGGCCGTGTTCCATCAGCGCTTCTCCACCAACACCCTGCCGCAGTGGCGCCTCGCACACCCGTATCGCTACCTCGCCCACAACGGCGAGATCAACACCATCCAGGGCAACCGCAACTGGGCCACGGCGCGCGGACCGCTGCTGCGCTCCCCGCTCCTGCCCGACCTGCAGGAGGTGCTGCCGCTGGTCTCGATGAGCGGCTCGGACTCGCAGAGCCTCGACAACATGCTCGAGGTGCTGCTGATGGGCGGGCTCGATCCGTTGCATGCCATGCGGTTGCTGGTGCCGCCGGCCTGGCACGGCCTCGATGCGCTCGACCCGGATCTGCGCGCCTTCTACGAGTACTACTCGGTGCACATGGAGCCGTGGGACGGCCCGGCCGGGGTGGTGCTGACCGACGGCCGCTACGCGCTGTGCACGCTGGATCGCAACGGCCTGCGCCCGGCGCGCTTCTGCATCACCCGCAACCGTGTTCTCACCATCGCCTCCGAGACCGGAGTGTGGGACTACCAGCCCGAGGACGTGGAGAAGAAGGGCAAGCTCGGTCCCGGCGACATGATCGCGCTCGACCTGCAGCGCGGCACGCTGCTCGCCTCTCACGATATCGATGAGATCCTCAAGAAGCGCCATCCCTACAAGAGCTGGCTGCGCCAGGGGGTGCGTTACCTGGAGAGCGACCTGGTGGATGCGCGGCTCGCGGCCGAGCCCATGGATCGCGACACGCTGTCGCTGTATCAGAAGATGTTCAACGTCACGCAGGAAGAGCGCGACGACATCATCCGCGTGCTGGCGCAGGACGAGAACGAGGCGGTGGGCTCGATGGGCGACGATACGCCCATGCCGGTGCTGTCGCACACGGTGCGCTCGCTGTACGACTACTTCCGCCAGCAGTTCGCCCAGGTCACCAATCCGCCCATCGACAGCTTGCGCGAATCGATCGTGATGTCGCTGCAGACGCAGATCGGACCGGAGTGCAACATCTTCGAGCCCGCGCCCGGGCACGCGCGCCAGATCGTGCTCGGCTCGCCGATCCTCTCACAGCGCAAGCTGCGCCAGATCCTGGCGCTCGAGGAGGTGACGCACGAGTTCATCGACCTGCAGTACGAGCCCGCGGAAGGGCTGCGCGGGGCGATCCTGCGCCTGTGCGCGCAGGCGCAGAGCGCAGTGCGCGAGGGCAAGCTCGTGCTGCTGCTGTCGGATCGGTACCTGGTCAAGGGCCGCATTCCCGCGCACGCGCTGCTGGTGACCGCAGCCGTGCATCAGCACCTGCTGAAGACCGGCCTGCGCTGCAAGTGCAACCTGCTCGTCGAGACCGGCACCGCGCGCGAGCCGCATCACTTCGCCTGCCTGATCGGCTATGGGGCGACCGCGGTGTATCCGTACATGGCGTACCAGGTGCTGTTCGAGATGATGCGCCGCGGCCGCGTGAAGCTCGACTTCGCGGCGCGCCTCGAGCTCGGGCGCAGCTACCGTGCGGGCCTGAGAAAGGGCCTGTTCAAGATCATGTCGAAGATGGGCATCTCCACCATCGCGAGCTACCGCAGCTCGCAGCTGTTCGAGATCGTGGGGCTGGCGCAGGAGGTGGTGCAGCTGTGCTTCACCGGCACCGCGAGCCGCGTGGCCGGCGCGGATTTCGAGGACCTCGAGGCCGACCTCAAAGAGCTCGCCGCGCGGGCGTGGAATCCGCGCGAGGCGATCGCGCAGGGCGGACTCCTCAAGTACATGCACGGCGGCGAGTACCACATGTACAACCCGGACGTGATCGCCGCGCTGCAGGCGGCGGTGATCTCCGGGGACTATGAGCACTACAAGCTGTTCGCCCGCCTGGTGAACGAGCGCCCGGCCTCCACGTTGCGCGACCTGCTGTGTCTCAGGCCCGCCGCGCGCCCGATCCCGCTCGCGCAAGTCGAGCCGGCGCAGGCCATCCTGGCGCGCTTCGACAGCGCCGGCATGTCCCTGGGGGCGCTCTCGCCCGAGGCGCACGAGGCGCTCGCGATTGCCATGAACCGCCTCGGCGCGCGCTCCAACTCCGGGGAGGGGGGCGAGGATCCGGCGCGTTATCGCACCGAGCGCAACTCCAAGATCAAGCAGGTGGCTTCCGGGCGCTTCGGCGTGACCCCCGAGTACCTGATCAACGCCGAGGTGCTGCAGATCAAGATCGCCCAGGGGGCCAAGCCCGGCGAGGGCGGACAGCTCCCCGGTCACAAGGTCAACGACATGATCGCCAGCTTGCGCTTCGCGCGTCCGGGCGTCGGGCTCATCTCCCCGCCGCCCCATCACGACATCTACTCGATCGAGGATCTGGCGCAGCTGATCTTTGACCTCAAGCAGGTCAACCCCCAGGCGCTGGTGTCGGTGAAACTGGTGGCGGAGCCCGGGGTGGGGACGGTCGCCGCCGGGGTGACCAAGGCATACGCCGACCTGATCACCATCTCCGGATACGACGGCGGCACGGGCGCGAGCCCGCTGTCGTCCATCAAGTACGCCGGCACGCCGTGGGAACTCGGACTCGCGGAGACGCACCAGACCCTGCGCCGCAACGATCTGCGCCACCGCGTGCGCCTGCAGACCGACGGGGGGCTGAAGACCGGGCTCGATGTGGTGAAGGCGGCGATCATCGGCGCGGAGAGCTTCGGTTTTGGCACCGCGCCGATGGTGGCGCTCGGGTGCAAGTACCTGCGCATCTGCCATCTGAACAACTGCACCACCGGGATTGCGACCCAGCACAACGTGCTGCGCTCGAAGTACTTCACCGGCCTGCCGGAGATGGTGATCAACTACTTCCGCTTCGTGGCCGAGGAGGTGCGCGAGATCCTCGCCTCCCTCGGGGTGCGCACGCTCGCCGAGCTCATCGGCCGCACCGAGTATCTCGAGGTGCAAGGCGGCAGCACGCCGCGGCAGCGCAAGCTCGACCTCACCCCCATCCTGTCCGCCGGCGGCCTCGCTTCCGATGCGCCGCAGTTCTGCCTCACGCCCTCGAATGCGCCCTTCGATCAGGGCGAGCTCGCCGAGCGCATGGTGCGCGACATGCTCGGCGCCATCGAGACCAAGAGCGGCGGCGAATGGCACTATGAGCTCAGCAACTTCAACCGCTCCATCGGCGCGCGCGTCTCGGGCGAGATTGCGCGGCGCTGGGGCAACTACGGCATGGAGGATGCGCCGCTCACCGTGCGCTGCAGCGGCAACGCCGGGCAGAGCTTCGGCGTCTGGAATGCCGGCGGCCTCAACCTGTACCTGGAAGGCGATGCCAACGACTACGTCGGCAAGGGCATGGCGGCCGGCCGGATCGTGCTGCGCCACCCGAGCGGCGCGCGCTTCGTGGCGAAGGACACGATCATCATGGGCAACACCTGCCTGTACGGCGCCACCGGCGGGGAGCTGTACGCCGCCGGCCTCGCCGGTGAGCGCTTCGCGGTGCGCAATTCGGGCGCGGTGGCGGTGATCGAGGGCGCAGGCGATCACTGCTGCGAGTACATGACGGGAGGCGCGGTGTGCGTGCTGGGGCGCACCGGAGTGAACTTCGGCGCCGGCTTCACCGGCGGCTTCGCCTACGTGCTGGACCTGGAGCGCAACTTCGTCGATCGCTACAACCACGAGCTCATCGACATCAGCCGCATTCATCCCGAGGCGATGCAATCGAACGTGCAGCACCTCGAGGCGCTGCTCGAGCGGCACGTCGCCGAGACCGCAAGCCTCTGGGCCGGGGAGATCGTGAATGACCTGCGCACCTTTCTGCCCAAGTTCTGGGTGGTGAAGCCCAAGGCGGCTTCCATCGACTCGCTGGTCGAGAGCCTGCGGCGCGCAGCCTGAGGGTTCGCGCAAGAGGCGCATGGCCGACAAGAACCTGCAATTCCTCGACATCCCGCGCTCGGATCCGCCCAAGACGGCGGTGGAGGCGCGGGTGGGCAATTTCCGCGAGATCTACGCCTCCTACGATGCGAGTGGCGCGGCGCAGCAGGCGGGGCGCTGTCTCGGCTGCGGCAATCCCTTCTGCGAGTGGAAGTGCCCGGTTCACAACTACATCCCCAACTGGCTGAAGCTGATCGAGGAGGGGAATCTGTTCGAGGCGGCGGAGCTGTCCCACAAGACCAACTCGCTCCCCGAAGTGTGCGGCCGCATCTGCCCGCAGGATCGCCTGTGCGAGGGCGCCTGCACGCTGAACGACGGGCTGGGCGCCGTCAGCATCGGCGCCATCGAGAAGTACATCACGGATGAGGCGCTCAAGGCCGGCTGGCGGCCCGACATGTCGAACGTGCGCCCTACAACCAAGCGCGTCGCGATCGTCGGCGCGGGTCCGGCCGGCCTCGCGTGCGCAGACATCCTGGTGCGCAACGGCGTGCAGCCGGTGGTGTTCGATCGCCACGCGCGCATCGGGGGCCTGCTCACCTTCGGCATCCCGCCCTTCAAGCTCGAGAAGCAGGTGCTGCAGATGCGCCACGAGATCATGGCCGACATGGGCGTCGAGTTTCGCCTCGGTTGCGAGGTCGGCGCGGCGGCCTTCGGCGGCCTGCTGGGAGAATACGATGCCGTGTTCCTCGGCATGGGGACCTACACCTCTGTCAGGGGGGGCTTTCCGGGCGAGGATCTGTCCGGAGTGTACGAGGCGCTGCCGTACCTCATTTCCAACATCCGGCACGAGCTGGGGTTCCCCGGCAGCGGCAACGCGCTCATCAGCATGCGCGGCAAGCGCGTGATGGTGCTGGGGGGCGGGGATACCGCCATGGACTGCAACCGCACCGCCATCCGCCAGGGGGCGCAGTCCGTCACCTGTACCTACCGGCGCGATGAGGGAAACATGACCGGCTCGCGGCGCGACTACCGCAACAGCCGTGAGGAAGGGGTCGAATTTCTCTTCAACACGCAGCCGATCGAGATCGTGGGCGCCGAGCAGGTGGAGGGCGTGAAGCTGGTGCAAACGCGCCTCGGCGAGCCGGATGCGCGCGGGCGGCGCCTGCCCCAGCCCGTGGCCGGCTCCGAGCAGATCGTGCCGGCGGACGCGGTCATCATCGCCTTCGGCTTCCTGCCCAGTCCGCCGCCGTGGCTCGACGCGCATCAAGTCCGCCTGCACGACAACGGCCGGGTACGCGTGTCGGCGCACGCGGCGCAGCCGTTTCAGACCACCAATCCGCGGGTGTTTGCCGGCGGGGACATGGTGCGCGGCTCGGACCTGGTCGTGACCGCGGTGTTCGAAGGGCGCGAGGCGGCGCGCGGCATCCTCAACTACCTGGGCGTGGGGTGACAGGGGTGCGCTGACCGAGTATGACGACGTGCGGTGCCCGACCCCGGCCGATGCCGTAAAATGCTACGTACGCCTGTAGCGCGTCTGAGCGGTACTCATGACGGAGACTTTCCCTCGACTCGAGATCCTGCCGCCGTCACAGCGGCGTATTTGGCCCGAGCTCTGTGCGATCCCCAAGGACTTCGTGCTGTACGGAGGGACCGCGCTGGCGTTGCATTTAGGTCACCGGGAATCGGCGGACTTCGATTTCTTCGGCGGCCGGAAGTTCGACGTGCGCGCTCTCGAGACCGGAATCCCGTTTCTTGCTGGCGCAAAAATCATCCAGCGTGCGCAGGACACGTTGACTGCGATCGTTCAGCGTGGCGGTCCGGTGAGAATCTCATTCTCTGGAGTGCCAGAACTGTCACGCTTGGAACCGCCTCTTGTGGTAAAGGACAACGGGCTGCAGGTTGCATCCCTGCTTGATTTGGCGGGAACCAAGGCTTCGGTGATACAAGTTCGCGCACAAGCTCGTGACTACATCGACATGGATGCACTGATCACACTCGGCAAAGTCAGTCTACCGACTGCGCTGGTCGCAGCCGCCAAGATCTACGGGCCGTCGTTCAATCCACAAATCACACTGAAAGCCCTATCCTATTTTGACGATGGGAATCTGCGCGATTTGCCCGAAGCAATGAAGCTTCGCCTGGTGACAGCGGCGCGCGAGACCGACCTGGATCATCTGCCTGGCATCGAACCCACCGGTCGAGACTTTGGCCACGAGTTGTGAACGCGATCCCCATAACGCCCGCCATGTTGGAAATTGCACGGCGGGTCATTTGGTTCGAGCCGCCCGAGAAGGCACTTCTTGATCCGGTGCAGTTCATGGCGTATGCAATGACCTACGCTGTGCACGAGGACATGCGCGTTATCCGGCAGTTCGTCTCGGATGACGACCTCAGGGACGCTCTTGATCACGCGCCGCCCGGGATAATCGACCCGCGTTCGTGGGCCTACTGGAACTCCAAAATGGGCCGGTATCCCGCGCCGCCGCAGCCCCAGCGGAGCTTCGGCGACGCTGCGGGCCAGCCGGCCGCTGGCTCATGACTGCGGGGCGGGGGCGGCGGCCTGGTCGGCCCCCGTCATGAGCCACAGCAATCCCTGCAGCAGCTGCGCCGGTGTCGGCGGGCAGCCGCGGATCACGAGGTCGACCGGCAGCACCTTCGAGACCGCGCCGACGCACGCATAGCTGTCGGCGAACACACCGCACCCGGCGCCGCAGTCACCCACGGCGACCACCCACTTCGGCGCCGGCATGGCGGCCCAGGTGCGCTCGAGAGCCTCGCGCATGTTGAGCGTCACAGGCCCGGTGACGAGCAGCACGTCGGCGTGGCGGGGCGAGGCCACGAAGCGCATGCCGAATCGCTCGACGTCGTAGAAGGCGTTGGAGAGCGCGTGGATCTCGAGCTCGCAGCCGTTGCACGAGCCGGCGTCGACTTCGCGGATGGCGAGACTGCGCCCGAGCCTGCGGGCGATGGCGCCGCGCAGCTCCTCACCCGCGGCTTCGAAGCCGGCCGTGGCCTCGCCCACCGCTTCCGTGCACGGTGGCGTGATGAGGTTCTTGAACAGACGCCTGCGCATGATCGCCTAGCCAGTGCCGCTGCAATTACAGGTCATGTCCGGAATAGGAGCAGTTGAACGACTTGTTGCACAGGGGGAAGTCCGCGACGATGTTGCCCTCGATCGCCGCCTCCAGCAGCGGCCACAGCAACCACGACGGATCGCGCAGGTGGCAGCGCTCGATGCGCCGTCCAACACCGAGGCGCACGTAGCCGAGCACGTCGCCGCGAAACCCCTCGACCAGCGCCGCGCCTTCGACGCTGCCCGTGGGCACGGCACGGACGATCTCGCGCACCGGGCCGCCGGGGAGCGAGGCGAGCGAGCGCTCGAGCCAGCCGATGCTGTGCTGGATCTCCTGGATGCGCACCCACACGCGCGCATCGACGTCACCTTCGGAGCGGGCCGCGATCTGCGGCGGCGCCGCATCGTACGGCGGATAGGGCACGCACAGGCGAGCATCGAACGCGCGCCCCGACGCCCGGCCGACAACCCCGGGTGCGGCGAACTGCGCCGCGAGCGCGCCCGAGACGATGCCCGTGCCGACGGTGCGATCCTGCAGCGAGGCGGTGTTCTCGTACAGCTCCACCAGCTCCGGGAATTGCCCGCGCAGGCCCTCGGTGAGGGCCAGGATCGCCGCAACGCCCGCCGGCTCGAGATCCGCGGCGACTCCGCCGGGAACGATCGAGTCCATCATCAGCCGATGGCCGAAGGCGCTGGCGCAGGCGCGCAGGGTCTGCTCGCGCAGGATGCCGCACTCCGCGTGCATCATCGAGAACGCGGCGTCGTTGCAGATCGCTCCCACGTCCCCCAGGTGATTCGCGATCCGCTCGAGCTCGGCCATCACCGCCCGCAACCACAGAGCGCGCGGCGGCGGGCGCGACCCGAGCGCGGCTTCCACCGCGCGAGCGAACACCAGCGAGTACGCCACGGTGCTGTCCCCGGACACCCGCGCCGCCAGTCGTGCCGCCGCGTCGATCGACTTGCCGCACAGCAGCCGCTCGATGCCCTTGTGCGTGTACCCCAGGCGCTCCTCGAGCCGCACGACCGTTTCCCCGCTCGCCGTGAAGCGGAAATGACCGGGCTCGATGATTCCCGCGTGCACCGGGCCCACCGGGATCTGATGCAGACTCGGACCCTCGGCCTCCAGAAACTGATAGGGCGGGGTGTCCGCGTCCGGGTGCGACGCTTCAGCCAGGGGATGGCGCAGGGGCCAGCGCCCATGGTCCAGCCACGGCCGTCGATCGGGAAGCCCGGTAAACTCCAGACCGAACAGGTCACTCGCCGCCCGCTCGAGGCGCGATGCCGGGGCGTGGAACGGCGCCAGCGAGGGCACCTTGCCCGAGCGCGCGTCCAGGGAAGCGCTCGCGATCTGGCGCGTGGCGGGCTCGTACAGCACGCACTGCACCGCGCCGAGATCCCCCCACAGTCCGAGCAGCTCGAGCTTGCCTTCGCGCAAGGCCGCGCCGATCGCGCGCCACACGTCCGAATCGACCGGCACGCGCGGCCAGCCCTGATGCGCGCCATCGGCTGTGGAATCTGCGAACAGGGCCTTGAGCACCGGATGCCTCCTACCCGAGCTGGCTTGCCACGTGGCGGAACCAGGCGACGATGGGTCCGGGCAGGTAGATGCCCGCCGCGGCCACCAGCGCCAGATGCAGCGTCATCGGGGCCAGACGCCAGGCCGGCAGCAGGTGTCGCTTGTCGGTGTCGCCGAAGGCGAGGCCCTGAAGCCGCAGGACGAGCGCGCTGAAGGCGATCAGGAGCCCGGCCACCAGCACGATCGCGAGCCACGGCGAGCGTGGGAAGGTCGAGGTCACCAGCAGGAACTCGCTCGTGAAGACCCCAAAGGGCGGCAGACCTGCGATGGCGACGACGCCGAGCACCAGCAACCATCCGAGCAGCGGTTGACTGTGCGTGAGCCCGCGGATGTCCGCGGTGCGCTGCGTGCCCTCGAGCTGGGAGATGTATCCGACGCCGAAGAAGATCGCGGACTTGGTCAGGCTGTGCATGGTCATGTGCAGCAGTCCCGCGAAGCTCGCCAGCGGCCCGCCCAGGCCGAAGGCGAGCGTGATGATGCCCATGTGCTCGATCGAGGAATACGCGAACAGGCGCTTGATGTCGCGGCGCCGGTAGAGCATGAAACCCGCGAACAGGAGCGAGGTGAGGCCCATGGTCACCATCATCGGGCCGGGCGCGAGCACGTGCGGATTTCCGGCGATGATGAGTTTGAATCGCAACAGCGCAAACAGCGCCACGTTGAGCAACAGGCCCGAGAGCACCGCCGAGATGGGCGTCGGGCCCTCGGCGTGCGCGTCCGGGAGCCACGCGTGCACCGGCACCAGGCCCACTTTGGTGCCGTAGCCGAGCAGCAGGAACACGAACGCCAGGTTCAGGAGCGAAGGATCGAAGCTGGCGGAGCTCGCCGCGAGGCGGTCCCAGGCCATCGCCTGCATGCCCTGGCCCAGGTGCTCCTGCGCGGCGAGGTACACCAGGATCGTGCCGAAGAGTGCGAGCGCGATGCCGACCGAGCCGAGAATGAAATATTTCCAGGCGGCCTCGAGCGCCGCGTTGGTGCGATAGATGCCCACCATCATCACGGTGGTGAGGGTCGCCAGCTCGATCGCCACCCACATGAGTCCGATGTTGTTCGACACCAGCGCGAGATTCATGGCGAACATCAGCAGCTGGTACATGGCGTGATAGAAGCGCAG
>Ga0209027_1000244_pt1 | contig 17961 bp, 16 predicted proteins | sample GraSoi013_1_20cm_3_FD_185821 | JGI IMG/M metagenome (GOLD analysis project Ga0209027, IMG submission 185821) | Grasslands soil microbial communities from the Angelo Coastal Reserve, California, USA - Sample 09_27_2013_1_20cm (SPAdes) (version 2) | ecosystem: Environmental > Terrestrial > Soil >...
CTGGAACGACTCAACGCGCGACTGTCAGACGAGGGATGACGGACCAAGCATGACGGCCGCGACCGAGCTCACCTTTGCGGCGAGCCCTGGCGGCTCTCCGGTCTCGGGATTGCTGCTCCGGCCGGACGGCGCGCGGCTGCTCTACGTCCTCGCGCACGGCGCCGGAGCCGGGATGCGGCATCCGTTTCTCGAATCCATCGCCCAACGTCTCGCTGAGCGAAATGTCGCAACCCTGCGGTATCAGTTCCCCTACATGGAGCGCAGGGCCAGCCGACCCGACACGCCGGCGGTCGCCGCGGCGGCGGTGCGGGCCGCCGTGTCGGAGGCGGCCCGCGTTGCGCCCGGGCTGCCCCTCGTGGCCGGTGGCAAGTCGTTCGGCGGGCGCATGACGTCCACGGCGCAGGCCGAGGAGCCGCTCCCCGGCGTGCAGGGGCTCGTGTTCCTCGGCTTTCCGCTGCATCCTCCGGGGCGGCCGGGCGACAAGCGGGCGGAGCATCTGGCGCAGGTACGGATCCCCATGCTGTTTCTTCAGGGAGACCGGGACGAGTTCGCCGACCTGAAGTTGTTGAAGCCGGTCGTGAAACGGCTCGGCGCGGGGGCCACGCTGCACCTGGTGGAAGGTGGGGACCATTCGTTTCACGTGCTCAAGCGGTCGGGCAGGACCGATGCGGACGTGATGTCTGAGCTCGTGGATGCTATCGTGAAGTGGACAGCGGGGATCGTTTGACCGGCCGCGTGGGGTCTCCCTGCGCGACAAAAATACGCAGTCGCTTCGGGAGACCCCACGCGACCCGGTCTGACGCGAGGGTGCCGGGCTCTCGCAGAGCGACTGCGTCGTTTTGTCGCGGCGCGAGAGCCCGGCGCCCGAGCGCCTGGAGGTCGCATGCCGAGCCATTGGATCGTGAAAACGGAGCCGTCTACCTACAGCTTCGATGACCTCGCCCGACAGAAGACCGCCGTGTGGGACGGGGTCAAGAACAACCTCGCGTTGAAACACCTGCGCCAGATGAAGCCCGGCGACCGGGTGTTGGTCTATCACACGGGCGACGAGAAGGCGGTGGTGGGCGTGGCCGAAGTCGCGTCCGAGCCGTATCCCGATCCCAAGCAGGAGGACCCCAAGCTCACGGTCGTGAAGCTGAAGGCGGGCGAGAGACTGCCGCGACCGGTGCCGCTCGCCGAGATTAAGGGGGACCGCGCGTTCGCCGACCTGGGGCTCGTGCGCATGGGGCGCCTCTCGGTCATGCCCGCGTCGGCGGACCAGTTCAAGCGCATTCTGAAGCTCGGCGGCGCGAAGTGACGGACAACGGACAACGGACAACGGGGGACGGCTCATGGGCAAAGGCGACATCCGCACCAAGCGAGGCAAGATCTACCGCGGCACCTACGGCAACCGACGCCTCAAAAAGAAGCGGCGCAAGAAAGCCGCCGATGCCGCCAAGACGGGGAAGGGGGAGACGCCGTGATGACGTTGCTGGTGGCCGGGCTCGCGCTGGCCGGCGCGGCGGTGGCGGGGCAGCCGGACGACCGCTGGCAGCTCACGCTCAACGACGGCAAGACCCTGTGGGAGCTGCACCTCGTGCAGCTGAAGGACGACACGCTCGTCGTGCGGCACGCCGAATCGACGTACCGCCTGGCGATCGCGCAGGTGGATGAGCTGCGCCTGGTGCGGAAGTCCGAGCACCGTACCAACGAGCCCGGCCGCTATGGTGATGCTCTGGGCGGCGCGGCCGACCAGGTGTACCGGTTGACCCTGTACAGCGTGAGCGAGCGCCGTCAGATCCTCGCGCAGGTGTTCAAGGATCATCCGCCCGCGGTGGCTGCTGAGCCGGCGCAGGGAACGAGCGACGTGTGGCAGATCACCCTCAAGGACGGGACAATCGTCTGGAACCTGCGACTCGACGGGCTGCGGCGCGACACGCTCGTCTTCTGGCAGGACAAGAAGGCGGTCCGCTACCCGTTGCTGCGGGTGGACGAGATGCGGCTCGTCCGGGCCGGCGAGCACGAGATCGGACCGGTCGCGGCCGGGGGGCGCTACGACGGCGCGGCCAACGGGACGAGCGACCTCGTGTACCAGATGACCCTGCTCGATTTGGCGCAGCGCCGGCAGGTCGTGGAGCAGATCCTGCGGACGCGGACCGCGCCTCCCGCACGATGATCCCCGGCCGGCGGATTCTGCTGGCCGATGCGGACGCCTTCTACGTCGCCGTGGCGCGCCTGGTGGACCCGCACGGCGCGGGCATGGCGCGGCTCCTGATCGTGGGCGGCGCGCCCGAGCGCCGCGGTGTGGTCACATCCGCCTCGTACGAGGCGCGGGCCTTCGGCGTCCATTCCGCCATGCCGATGGCGCGCGCCGTGCGGCTTTGTCCCGGCGCGATGGTCGCACCGGTGCCCTGGGAAGCCTGTGCCGACAAGGGCCGAGAGATCGGCGCGGTGCTGCAGCGCTTCACACCGGCCGTCGAGCAGGCTTCGAGCGACGAGTTCTACCTGGACCTCTCCGGCACGGAGCGCCTGTACCACGGCGAGCCGCTCGCCACCACGGCCCGCCGCATCCGCGACGCGGTGTTGGCGGAGACCACGCTCTCTCTGTCGATCGGGGGGGCGACCTCGAAGCTCGTGGCGAAGCTCGCCGCCGGCATCGCGAAGCCGCGACCCGGTGCGCCCACCGATGGGGTGCACGTGGTCGCGCCGGGTGCCGAGGCGGAGTTCCTGCTGCGGTTCGCGCTCGCCGATCTCCCGCACGTCGGACCCAAGTTCCAAGAGCGCCTCGGGCGGCTCGGCCTGCGCACGGTACGCGATGTGGTGAGGCACGAGCGGGAGACGCTGGTCCGCTGGCTGGGCGAGCGCGAGGGCGCGTGGCTGTACGAGCGGGTCCGCGGCAGCGACGATGCGCCGGTCGAGCCGGATCGGGAGGCCAAATCGGTGAGCCGGGACGAGACGTTCCCGAGCGACGTGGACGACGACGACGCGCTGGCCGCGAAGCTGCTCGCCCTCGCCGACCGCGCCAGTGCGGATCTCCGAGCCGGCGGCCTCGCGGCGCGCACGGTCACCGTGAAGCTGCGCGACGCCGACTTCACCACCCGCCAGGCGAGTCGCACCCTCTCCGACCCCGTGCAATCGGATCGCGCGGTGTATGCCGTGGCGCGCCAGCTGCTCGCCAGGCTGCGGCGCGCCCGGCGGGCGCCCGCCCGGCTGCTCGGCGTGTCCTTGTCGCAGCTCGGAGCGCCGGAGGGCGACGGACAACTCTCCCTGCTCGAGCGAGAGGCGGACGCGGTCGAAAGCGAGCGCGACCGCACGATCTCCCGCGTGATCGACGAGGTGCGCGGCAAGTTCGGCCCGGACGCTCTAGGCCGCGGAGCCGCGCGCTGACGTCTTCGCGCGACGCCCTCCCGCGACGTCTCTCCGCGACGTTCCTCCTCGACGCCTCTCGCGTCGTTCACATGGCGCCGAGCGCCGCGGCCGCCTTGTTCACGTCGCGCGCTTTGACCCAGAGAATCGCGCCGTACCGCCCCATCCCGGCGCACAAACCCGTCACCGCCGTGACGTTGATCTTGGCGGACGCGAGCCGGCCCAGCACGCCGGCCAGCGCACCCACGCGATCGTCGCCGTCCACCAGGAACGCCGTCTTCGGCTTGGAGAGCTTGATCTTGGCCCCCTTCGCCGCCGCCGCAAAGACGCCCGCGTCCGACGGCACGAAGTCGACTTGCGCCTTGCGCGCGCTGGGGAACGCGTGCAGCGCGAGCAGATTGACGCCCGCGCTGCGCAGCACGTTGAGCAGGCGTGTGCCTTCACCGGGCTTGTCCGGTATGGTGGTGTAGTAGTAGCTGACCTTGCGGATCGTGTCGGCCATGGCGGTCTCCGGGAGTGAGCGCTGGCTTGACTATGGCCCGCCGTCCGCCCGGCCGCCAGGCCGCTCTCGCCCGGTTCATCTCACATAGAAGGCCGTCCGGTTGAGCCGCCCGGCGCGCTCAAACCACACCGTGGCTGCACCAGCCCCCGCCGCCGCGGCAAACGCCCGGCGCAGATCGTCGGCGCTCGACACGCGCACCCGGTTGATTTGGAGGATCACATCCCCGGAGCGGAGGCCCGTCGCCTGCTGCATGTCGTCGGGCATGTCGTAGATCAGCGCGCCGTGATCGCTCTGTATGCCCCGCTCGGCGCGCACCGCAGCCGTCACCGTCACGACCTTCATCCCGCCGAGCACCGCCACTTTCTCGGCGAGCGTGGTGGGGAGGTCCGTGACGGCGAGCCGGGCCGTGCGGCTCTCGCCCCCGTGCCGGTAGGTGACGGTCAGCGTGTCCCCCGGCCCGGTGTCGAGCAGCACCGCCTCCCAGTCGAGGAACGTCCGTAGCCGCCGCCCACGCGCGCTCACCAGTACGTCGCCCGCTGCGACGCCCGCCCGGCCCGCCGGGCCTCCCGGCGCCACCTGGCTCACTCGCAAGCCCCCGACCCGCTTCCAGCCCCCCAGGTCGTCCGCGCCCGCGACCTCGAGCCCCACCCAGGAGCGCCGCACGGTGCCGAAACGCCGCAGCTCGTCGGCGACCCGCAGCGCGCGCTCGATCGGGATCGCGAAGCCGATCCCCACGGAGCCACCCGAGCTCGTGAAGATCGAGCTGTTCACGCCCACCACCTCTCCCAGGGCGTTGGCGAGCGGGCCGCCCGAGTTACCGGGGTTGATGGCGGCGTCGGTCTGGATCATGCCGACGTAGATCCCGGACTGCCCCTCGGAGGGGAGCAGGTTGCGGCCCACGGCGCTCACCACACCGGCCGTGACGGTCGGCTCCGTGTTGCCCAGCAGGTAGGCGAACGGGTTGCCGACCGCCACGACCCACTCGCCGATCAGCAGGTCGGTGCTCCTGCCGAGCGGCGCGGTCGCCAGGCCCGCACCCTCGAGCTTCAGCACGGCGATATCCGTGAGCGGGTCCGCGCCCAGGATCTTCGCGGGAAAGTCGCGACCGTCACGCATCGTGACGACGATCTGCTCCGCGCCTTGCGTGACGTGCTGATTGGTGATCACCACACCGTCCGGCGAGATAATGAAGCCGGACCCGTATCCCTCCACCACTTGGTCGGCACCGCGTGGCATGAAGAACAGGTCGAACGGGTCCTGCGCCAGGCGCCGCTCGCGCCGCAGCACGTTGACGCTCACGACGGCCGGCGCGAGGCGGGCCGCGGCCGTGACGATCGCCGTCTGGCGGGATCGGCCCGGATCCTGCGCAAAAACCTGTGGCGCCGGCACCACAGCGAGCGCGAACATCCCGAGGAGCAGGAAAGGAGTTCTCATACGGGAAACATCATACACGGTTGCGCCCCTTGTCGCGTCTTCGTATCCCTCCGCGACCCACCGAAGGAGTTCGTCCGATGCACCGCACGGCTCTCCGTCAAGCCAGTCTCTGCAGCATGCTGTTGTGGGCCACGCTCGCCCTCCCCGCCGCCGCGCAAAGTCGCGGCCGGGCGAAACAGCGACCCGTCCCCACAGCCGCGTCCACCGCAGCCGCGATACAAGCGGACTCCCTCAACAACGTGAAGTTCCGCAACCTGGGTCCCTCGGTGGGCGGTGGTCGCGTGGCGGCCGTGGTGGGCGTGCCCGGTGACCGGGGCACGTACTACGTCGGGGCCGCCGCGGGCGGCGTGTGGAAGACGATGGACGGCGGCGATTCGTGGGAGGCCGTGTTCAAGGACCAGCCGACGGCGTCGATCGGCGCGGTCGCACTCGCGCCGTCGAACCCGAACATCGTGTGGGTGGGTACGGGCGAGGGGAACCCGCGCAACGACGTGGTGGATGGACGCGGTGTCTTCATGTCCCCCGACGCGGGCAAGAGCTGGCAGTTCATGGGTCTCGGCGACGTCGGGCAGATCACGCGGATCGCGATCGATCCCGCTGACCCCGACGTGGTGTTCGTGGCGGCGCTGGGTCACGTGTGGGCGCCCAACGCGGAGCGCGGCGTGTTCCGCACGGCCGACGGGGGCAAGACGTGGCGCAAGGTGCTGTTCGTGAACGACACGACCGGCGCCGCCGATCTGGTCATGGTGCCGGGCAACCCGCGGCTCCTGTTCGCCGCCCTGTGGCAGTTCGTGCGCCACCCCTGGGAGCTCGTGTCGGGCGGGGCGGCGAGCGGCATCTATCGCTCCAAGGACGGCGGCCTCACGTGGGAGCGGCTCAAGGAGGGTCTGCCCGCCGGGCTGCTGGGCCGCATCGCCGTCGCCGTCGGGCCCACCAACCCGAGCCACGTGTACGCGCTCATCGAGACGACGCAGGGAATGCTGTGGGATTCGAAGGACCAGGGAGACCACTGGACCAAGGTCTCCGACTTCCACGGCTTGTCCGCGCGGCCGTTCTACTTTTCGCTGCTGCACGTGTCCCCCGTGGACGACCGCAAGCTGTTCTTCTCTTCCTACCTGCTGCTGCGCTCGGACGACGGCGGCAAGACGACGACGCCGATCGACCGGGGCGTGCACGTGGATCACCACGCGCTGTGGATCGACCCCCAAAACCCCGACCGCATGATCCAGGGGAACGACGGCGGCGTCTATGTCACGGAGACCGGCGCCAAGAGCTGGCGCTACCTGAACAACCTGCCGATCGAGCAGTTCTACATGGTGGCCGCCGACAACAATACTCCCTATCTGCTGTGCGGCGGCCTGCAGGACAACAACGCATGGTGCGGGCCGTCGAGCGGCGCAGGGGGTGGTGGCGGGGGCGGAGGTGGGGGAGGTGCGGCCGTCGGGCTGAACGGCTCTGAGTGGTTCACCGTCACCGGAGGCGACGGGGAGTACGCCGTGCCGGCGCCGAGCGACTCGTCGATTCTCTACGTGGATTCGCAGAACGGCAACATCACGCGCGTGGATCTCAAGACGGGGCTGACCCGCGCCATTCGGCCCTATCTCTCGAGCGTGAACGAAATGAAGCCGGCCAACTTGAAGTACCGGTTCAACTGGACCTCGCCCATCGCGGTATCGCCGCGCGACGCCAACACCGTGTACCTGGGCGCCAACGTCGTGTTCAAGACGACGGACGGCGGCGAGCATTGGGCGGCGATCAGCCCCGATCTCACCCGCAACGACAAGGCGAAGCAGGTGACGAGCGGCGGCCCGATCGAGTACGACATCTCGGGCGCCGAAACCTACAACACGATCCTCACGGTGAACCTCGCCCCGACCGATTCGAGCGTGATCTGGGTCGGCACCGACGACGGCCTCGTGCAAGTCACACGCGACGGCGGCAAGACCTGGAGCGACGTGTCCGGTCACTTCCCGGCACTCGCCAAGGACGCGGAAGGGCGCGTGTACCAGATCGGTGTCTCGCCGTTCGATGCGGGCACGGCGTACCTTGCAGTCGATCGCCATGAGCTCGACGACCGGCGCCTCTACGTCTACAAGACCGCCGACTACGGCAAGACATGGACCGACATCGGGAAGGGCCTGCCGCCGGACGTGCCCGCGCACGTGGTGCGCGAGGATCCCAACCTGCGCGGCTTCCTCGTGCTCGGCAGCGACGCCGCCCTGTGGTATTCGCGCGACGGCGGGGCGAGCTGGCAGGCCCTCAAGGCCGACTTCCCCACCGTGCCGGTGTACGACGTGCAGTTCGTCAAGCGATCCCATGATCTGGTCGTGGCCACACACGGTCGCGGGCTGTTCGTGCTGGACAACATCACGGCCCTGGAGGAGCTGACGCCCGAGGTCGCCGCCGCCGACCTGCACGTGTTTTCGACGCAGCCGGCCCAGATCCGGGTGCGCCCACGCCGCTCGGGCGTGGCCCCGACTCGCTTTACCACGCCGAACGCGCCCGGCGGCGCCGTGATCGACTACTACCTCAAGACGGCCCTCGACACGGGCACGTCGGTGCAGGGCGAGCAGCGTGGCGGAGAACGCTCCCGCCGCGGGCGCGTGATCGTGACGGTCACGGACGCCCGCGGAGACACGGTGGTAGTCGACTCGAGTGGACCGGGGAAGCGGGGCGTCAACCGCTACCTCTGGACGCTGCGGCACGCCGGTCCGCTGCGCCTCACGTTCGAGCGTCCCGGGGGCGCCGACGAAGAAGAGAACCCGTTCCGCAGCGTCGTCGGCCCGCGCGCCGTGCCGGGCACCTACAGCGTCGCGGTGACCGCGGGCGGCCGCACCGAGACCACCACTGTGCGGGTGGAGCCCGACCCCGTGCTGGGTGGCGATCCCGCCCGGTTCGCGGCGCAGCTCGTGGCCGGACTCGAATGGCGCAACGCACTGTCCGCGCTCAACACGATGCTCAATCGCATCGTGAGCCTCGAAACGCAGCTCAAGAACACGCAGCAGGCGCTGCGCGACAACGCGGCGGGGGACACTACGACGGCCGCACCCGTGGTGCGGCAGGCGCGCGACCTGGGGCGCAAGCTCAAGGAGCTGAAGGACAGCCTGTACAACTCCGACGTGCAACGCGACGCCGGTCAGGACGACATCCACTACCTCAACCGGTTCCATGACCGGCTGCAGAGCCTCGGCTTCGGGCTCAGTCTGGCGTACGCCCAGCCGCCTAGCGAGGTCGTGGCGGCGCGCCTGAAGGAGCTGCGCGCCGCGCTGGACGACTATCTCGCGAAGTTCAACGCCCTGGTCCGGACCGACGTCGCCGGGTTCAACAAGACGGCCGAGGAGCGCCGGGCGCCGATCCTGGTGGCGGGCGAGCCGATCGAGGTGAAAGTGGTGAAGGTGGTGTCGCGCTAAGCCGCCACGCCCAGCTTGCGCCGGCGCTTCACGGCGAGCCAGGCGGCGAGGGCAACCAGGCCGAGCGGCAGCACGACGCCGAGTGAGCGGACGCACAGCGCGACGAGATCGACGAAGTTGCGCCACGCCTGCTTGAACGCCTCGCCCATGACGCTCGATCCGGCGCGCCCCACCACCGGTATGGGTTCGTGGACGTAAATGGTGAACGTGCTGAGCGCGGCGTGGGAGCGCAGGTAGCGCAACCGTCCCTCGTAGCGGTCGATCTCCTCGCGCACTCGCGCCAGCTCCTGCTCCACGTCGAGCACGTCCTTGAGCTTGCCGGTGCGGGTCGCGAGCAGGTCGATCAGGCGCGCCTCGAGCCGGCGCGCGTTCCCCATGCGGGCGGTCACGTCGGTGAACTCCTCGCCCACGTCCTCTGCGTTGACGTTCACCGATTCGAGCTTGCCGATCGGGGCCAGCCCTTCGAGCGCTGCATCGAACTGCTCCGCCGGCACTTTCACCTCGAGACTTGCCGATCGCAGCTGGCCGCGACCGGTCTGCATGGTCGTGTTGGCCACGTACCCGCCGATGCGGCCGGCGAGGAGGCGCACCCGGGTGACCGCGGCCTCGAGCGAGTCGACCTCGATGCTCGCCTGGCCGGTTCGAATCACCATGCTCGCGACGCTCGAGCGCGGGAACAGCACGGCATCTCCGGGCGCGGCCACGGCCCGCTCCAGTGCCGCCATCGGCGCTGCCGCCCTGGCCACGAAGTCCGCTCGCGCCACGGACGCCGCGCTGTCGGCGACCACGCGGCCGTTCGGGTACGGCCGGCGCTCGGGGCGCGCGACGTCACGGCACGCGGCGACGGCGGCGAGGGCGAGGGCTGCAAGGAGCGGGGTCCGCATGATCGTGTCTCCGGGGAGTAGGGGTCCCCTGAGAGACGCATGACGAGGCGCCACATGCACACTCCTCGTGCGCGCAACCCACGGACCGGGCCTCCCGTAAGGTGGCCCGTGACACTCCAGCGACTCGACTCGAGCGCGCTCCGCGAGTGGGAGCGGATCGCTGCGGGACCCGGTACGGCTGCCGCCGCTCCGCGGCTTCTCCGATGGACGCGCGTCGCGGCGTGCGTCGTGCTGGTAGCCTCGTTGCCGTTCCTCGCCCTGGTGAAGGTGGCGGTGGTGTTGTACCAGCGCGGAGGCTATTCCACTGCCGTCGCGCTCGCCGGTGGCGTGGCATGCACCACGGTCGTCGTCACGGCATACGCCGCCTGGGCGTGGCACCGCCTCACCGGTCGCGTCCGGCTCGCGCTGGCCGCGCGGCGCCTGGCGCTGCCGCTCGTGCTCGCCTACAGCGCCTACGCCCTGGTCTACCTCTCGGCCGGCAACGCCAAGTCGCCGCAGGTGCGGGCCTATTATGCGTCCTTGCACCCGCTGCTCCGCGTGGCGCTGTCCACCGTCATCCTCGTGGACCGCGATCTGGTGGTGACGGATCTCGCCCGCAGCCCCGCCGACTATCGAACGATGGGTCTCGCCGCGAACGACGGCTCGTTGCACTACCTGCAACCGGACGGCTACATCCACGCGATCGATCTTCGCACCGCGGGCCGCGGCTTCCTGACGAACAGGCTGGTCCAGGCGTACTTCTGGACCATGGGGTTTGCGACGTTGCGCCACGTGGGCACCGCCGACCACCTGCACGTCGAGCTGCCGGTCAGATAGCTTCCCGCATGCCGTTCAGCCGCGACGACATCCGCGACTCCGTCGAGCGCGCCGGCGACGAGCATTGGGACGCGCTCCGCCGCCACCACGAAGACGCCTACCCGAACCCCAAGCCCACGCCCGGCGATGTCTGCAAGGGCGAAGCGGAACGCCTGAATCAGCTGGGCCTGGGCGACGCGCCGGACTTCGAGCTGCTCGAGACGCGCGTGGAGCGGGTGGGCGACGACGTTCGCCTCACCCACGTCCTGCGGCACAAGCCGACGGGAGCGCGGCTGCTGACGGAGCCGTTCCAGGACTACAGGTAGCCGTCTACTTCTCGAACATCAGCTCCTTGGCGCGCTGGGTGGCTTTGACGACGGCCTTGATCAACGTCACGCGCAGCTTGCCCTCCTCGAGCTCCAGGATGCCGTCGATGGTGCAGCCCGCGGGCGTGGTCACGGTATCCTTCAGCAGGGCGGGGTGATCGCCGGTTTCGAGCTGCACCTTCGCGGCGCCAAGCAGGGTCTGCGCGGAGAGGACGGTGGCGATGTCGCGTGGCAGCCCGACCTTGACGCCCGCTTCCGCGAGCGACTCGAGGATGATGTAGACGAACGCCGGACCGCTCGCCGAGAGACCGGTCACGGCATCCATATGCTTCTCGTCCACCACCACCGTCCGGCCTACCGTGTCGAACAGCCGCCGGGCCGTGTCGAGATGCGCGTCCGTCGCGTGCTTCCCCCTGCAGATGCCGGTCATGCCCGCGCCTACCTGGCTCGGCGTGTTGGGCATCGCCCGGATCACCGGGGTCGGCGTCGTGAGGAGATTCTCGATGAAGCCCGTGGGGACGGAGGCGGCCACCGAGATTATGAGCTGCTCGGGGGTCACGTCCGCCCGGATCTCCTCGAGCAGCTCTCGCACGTTCTGCGGCTTGACGGCGATGATGACCACGTCGGCCCCGCGCGCGGCCGCCCGGTTGTCCGTTCCCACGGGAACGGCGCGCTCTTTGCCGAGCGCCTGCGCCCGCTCCGGGTGCCGCACGGTGGCGACGGCGTTCGCCGGAGGCAGGCCGGCCTTGAGCAGTCCCTGCAGCAGGATGTTGCCGATCTTGCCGAGCCCCAGTACCGCCACACGCTGTTGCTTCATCGCAGGTACTCCTCGAGCAGAGTCGCGGCGTCCGTCTTCTCGTCCCGATACTTCACGATCACCGGCGCGTACAGCGAGATGCCCCACCGCGCCGCGGCGGCGCCCGGCGCGGCGCGGGCTCCCGGGACCACCACGGCGCCCGCCGGGATCTCGAGCGGCCGCTCGCCATCGCGTCGATACACCGCGTCCCGCACCAGGTCGTAGACGGGCGTGGAGCCCGTGAGCATCGCGCCGGGAGCGAGCACGGCGCGCTCCCGCACGATCGTGCCCTCGTAGATCCCGCAGCCGCCACCCACCAGCACGTCGTCTTCGACGATCACGGGCAACGCCCCCACCGGCTCGAGCACGCCGCCGACCTGCGCTGCAGCGGAGAGGTGCACCCGCTTGCCGATCTGCGCGCACGAGCCGACGAGTGCGTGGCTGTCGATCATCGTGCCGGCGTCGACGTAGGCGCCCACGTTCACGTACATCGGCGGCATGCAGATCACGCCGGGCGCGACGTACGCGCCGTCGCGGATGCTCGATCCTCCCGGGACGATGCGCACGCCCTCTCCGAGCGTGGTGGGGCGGACCGGATAGGTGTCCTTGTCGAAGAACCGGAGGCTGGCATGGGCCGACATGTCGACCAGCGCGCCCATGCGGAAGCCGAGCAGGATACCCTGCTTGACCCACGCGTTGACGCACCAGGCGCCGTCCGAACGGCGCTCCGCCGCGCGCATCTCACCACGCGCGAGCGCACCGCGGAACTCGGCGAACAGCGCGCGGTCGGCGTCGTCGTAGCGGTCCCGCGCCCCCCCGGCAAGCGCCTCGACGCGGCTACGCAGCGACATGCGCGGCGCCCGGCAACAGACCGAGGGGGCCCAGCACCGCGCGCACCCGGGCGCGCGTCTGTTCCTGGACGGGGACCAGCGGGAGGCGGAAGTGCTCTTCCAGGAGTCCCATCGCCGCGAGGGCGGCTTTGACGGGGCCCGGGTTCGACTCGATGAAGTTCGCCTCCATCAGCGGGAGCAGACGGTAATGCAGCTGGCGGGCCGCTTCCCACTCGCCCCGCAGGGCGCTCTCGGTCAGATTCGCCATCAGGTCGGGCGCCTCGTTCGACACCACGGACACGATGCCGTCGGCGCCGAGGGCGATGAGGGGCAGCGTCACGGCGTCGTCACCCGACAGCACCCGGAAGCCCGCCGGCCGGTCGCGCAGGATGGCCATGATCTGCGCCAGGTCACCCGACGCCTCCTTTACGCCCACGATGTTCTCCACCTCGCGCGCCAGAGCGAGCGTCGTCGCGGCGGCGATGTTGGACGCGGTGCGACCCGGGACGTTGTACAGCACGACCGGAGTGTCGCCCACGGCTTGCGCGACGGCCCGGAAATGGGCCGCGAGCCCCGCTTGCGTCGGCTTGTTGTAATAGGGGGCCACCAGGAGCAGCGCGTCGGCGCCGGCGGCGCGGGCGGCGCGGGCTCGGTCGATGGTCGCGGCCGTGGCGTTGCTCCCCGCGCCGGCGAGCACCTTGGCGCGGCCGCGCGCCGTCTCGACCGTGAGTCCGATGAGGCGCTCCTGCTCGGGCGCCGTCAGCGTCGCTGCCTCTCCCGTCGTGCCGCAGGGGACCAGCAGGCGAACGCCCGCTGCGATCTGGCGTTCGACCAGGGCGCGGAACCGCTTCTCATCGACCACGCCCGCCGCCGTGAAGGGCGTCACCAGGGCGGTCCCGCAGCCGCGCAGCCAGCCTATGTACTGAGTCATGGAATCTTCCTTTCAGTCTCCAGTGCCAGCGCGAGGATGTCGTCGAGCACGTCATCGAAGGCGTACATGCCCCGCCGGCCGAGGATCCAGCGCGCCGCGAGGAGCGCGCCTCGGGCGAAGCCGGACCGCGAGCGCGCCGTGTGAACCAGGAGCAGTTGATCGTCAGTCGAGTCGAGGCCCACGCGGTGCGTGCCCGGAATGTGGCCCGCCCGCGTGCTCGTTACCGGTACTTCTCTATGCCCTAACCCCTGCGAGAGAATCGTCCGCAGCGCCAGCGCCGTACCCGACGGCGCGTCGCGCTTGCGGGCGTGATGGGCTTCCTCGATGAACGGGTCGTACCCCGCGACGCCGCGAAACAACTGCGCGGCATTCGCCACGAGCCGGTAGAACAGGTTCACCCCGATCGAGAAATTCGCCCCATGGATCAAGGCGCCAGCGCCGTCCGTCACGATCCGGCGTACTTCGGCTGCGTCGTCTTGCCAGCCCGTCGTGCCCTCGACCAGTGGGACGCCCGCGGCAACCGCCGCCGTCACGTGGTCGATCACGGCCGCCGGCGTGGAGAAGTCGATGGCCGCCGTGTGGCCGGGCAGCAGCCGGACCGCGTCGGCCGCGTTACGGGACGTGACCACCACGCCGATGTCGAGGCCGGCCGCGCGAGCCTGCGCCTCCACCACGCGGGCCATTTGGCCGTGGCCGAGCAGCGCCAGCTTCATGCGACACACTCGAACAAGGCTTCGTGGAGGCGGCACACCACTTCACGCACCCGGGCTTCCTCCACGACGAAGGTGAGGTTGACCCGGGAGGCGCCCTGAGAAATGAGCGAGACGTTGATGTCCGGCACCGTGGCGAACACGCGGGCCGCGATCCCGGGCGTGGTCCGCAGGCCTTCACCGACCACGCACACGATCGCCCGCTCGGGCTCGAGCGACACCGTGCCCAGCCCACGCAGGTCGGCGACGATGGCGCTCAAGGATGCGGTGTCTTCGACCGTGAGCGACACACTCACCTCGGACGTGGTGACGACGTCCACCGCCGTCCGATGGCGATCGAACACGTCGAACAGGGCGCGTAAGAACCCGTGCACGCCGAGCATGCGGGTGGACGTGATCTGCAGGATCGTGACACCACACTTGTGCGCGATCGCCTTCACCCCCCCGGGCCGTACCTCTCCCTGGGCGGTCACCAACGTCCCCGGGTCGAGCGGCGCGCGGGAGTTGCAGATGCGCACGGGAATGCCGCGGTCCATCGCCGGCTGGATGGTCTTGGGATGCAGCACCTTTGCCCCGAAATAGGCGAGCTCCGCGGCCTCGGCGTAGGAGAGGTTGGAGACGGTCCGGGCGCCCGGCACCACGCGCGGGTCGGCGGTGAGCACGCCGCTCACGTCGGTCCAAATCTGGATCTCTTGAGCGTCGAGCGCCGCTCCCACGAGCGCCGCGGAATAGTCGGACCCGCCTCGACCGAGCGTGGTGGTGACGCCGTCGACAGTGGTCGCCATGTAGCCGCCCAGCACCGGGACGACGCCGTCGTCGAGGAGCGGGACGAGAATAGCGCGACTGCGCGCCGCGGTCAGGTCGAACAGCGGGTTGGCGCGGCCGTGTGTCGCATCGGTGGTGAGACAGTGGCGTGAGTCGACACAGCGCGCTGCCACCCCCGCGCCGGCCAGCACGGCGGCGAGCAATGAGGCGGAGAGCCGCTCCCCGTAGGACGCGATTTCGTCCTCCAGGGCCGGTCGCCGCTCCGGCTCGCGCGCAACGCGCTCGAGCAACTGAGCGATGTCGCGGCGGGCCGACTCGACCTCCGAAAGCAGCGCATCCCGCGCCTCCGGCGGAACGAGCTGCCGCGCGATTGTCCGGTGCCGCTCGAGCAGAGGGTCGAGGGTGGTAAGCGTCGCGCGCGCGGCGCCGGAGCCGCCGCTCGCCGCCGCATCCGCTGCCCCGAGCAGGGCGTCGGTCGCGCCGGCGAGCGCGGATACGACCACGACCGGCCGCGGCCCGCCGTGCCCGCGGACCACGCTCGTCACGCGCTCCAGGGCGGCCGCGTCGGCCACCGAGCTGCCTCCGAACTTCAAGATGCGCGTTTGCACCATGACTCTCCCGAAAGCACAATCGGCCGCGACGTGTGAGCTGCGCGTCGCGGCCGATCTGTCTCTTACGTCCGAGGGCTCGAGCCCCCTATGGTGATCGTCTCCCGCGCGCGCTGGCTGGCGCCGGCTTCTTCTGCTTCGCGGCAGAAGGAGCTCCGCACGGAAGGCGCTTGCTGAAAGCGATCGTCGGCATTGTGGAAGCCGAAACTTACGCTGGGGGCTTGTCCGCGCAAGGCGCACCCCGACTAGGCGGAGCGCGGATCGCCCCGCGCGAGGCTCCACTTGAGCGCGGGCGGCGTGATCAGGGTGGTCAGGACGACCATGATGACCACCGCGGAGAAGGTCCCGGAGTCGATGATCCGTTCGCCGTGCAGCGTGAGGCTCAGACCGAGATTCGCGAAGATCAGGCCGACCTCCCCGCGCGGAATCATGCCGATACCGATCGAAAGCCGGTCCAGGGCCGCGCCGAGTCCGCCCAGGGCGCACGCCTGCTTGCCGGCGATCGCGGCCAGCGTCAACAGGAGGGCCAGACCGAGCACCTCGGGGTGCGCGAACGACCGGAGGTCCACGCGCATGCCCATCAGTACGAAGAAGACCGGCACGAGCAGCGTGCCGATCGGGCGGACCAGGTCCCCGAGCCGGCGCTCGTCGTGTCGGGTGAGGTCGACGTAATGCGCCTCCTCGAGGACCAGCCCGGCGGCGTAGGCGCCGACGATGGCGGCCAGTCCGACGGCCGACGCCAGGTAGGCCAGGACGAAGCAGAACACGAGCGCGGTGGTGAGCAGCAACCCGGATCCGCGCAGCCGCCCCGCGAGGGCGAACAGGCGGGGCGATACGGCCACGCCGAGCACGAGGGCGCCGCCCAGAAACACGAGCGCCTTCGCGAGGATCACGCCGACGGCGGAGTATGAGAGGCCGGTGCCCCGGTCCGCCGCCGTGATCACACCCGCGACCACGGCCAGGATCACGAGGCCCAGCACGTCGTCGATCACCGCGGCACCGAGGATGATGCGCGCTTCGGGCGACTGGGCGCGCCCCAGGTCTTTCAGCACGCGCGCAGTGATGCCCACGCTGGTGGCGGTGAGCGTGGCGCCCAGAAACGCGTGCACATAGGGACTGTGGTCGGGGAGCAGCAGCGCCCCCACACCCCAGCCGAGTACCCAGGGGGTCGCCACGCCGAGCACGGCGACCAGCAGCGAGCGCCCGCCGACCTTCAGCATGTCGCCCACCGTGGACTCGAGGCCCACCTCGAAGAGCAGCAGGACGACGCCCAGTCGCGCCAGCACGTCGACGCTGCCGTCGGAAGCCACGGCGCGGAACCAGGGGACGCCCACCAGGTCCAGGTTCCCGAGCACGATGCCGCCCACGAGCTCGCCTAGCACGGCGGGCTGACCGATGCGCTCAGCCAGGTCGCCGCCGAGCTTGGCGCCGGCCAGGATGGCGGCGAGGGCGAGCAGCACGGGGGCGACGGGGTCAGCCACGGAGGGCCTCCTGGTGGGGCGTTGGCGCAACTGGTGTCGACAAAAATGCGCACTTTATGCACATTTTATGATACACTAATGCTACTTAGTACGAATAGGTAGTAGCGCACTGTAGCACAGTTCGTGCATATTTTGCACGAAACGTTGTACACCATGACTGCTCACCACCTCACTGGGAGACCGTATGACGGCAGACGGCATGAGACGCTCGGTCGGCCTTGGCTTGCTGACAATCTTAGCGTGCCCGTTGGCCCTGGCGGCGCAGGGAGTCCCGGCGGCGGACTCGCTCGCCCAAGCCGCGAACGCCGCGTCTGCCGCCAATACGGTGGCGATCAATTTCGTATGGACGCTCGTCGCCGGATTCCTCGTGATGTTCATGCAAGCCGGTTTCGCCATGGTCGAGACCGGGTTCACGCGCGCCAAGAACGCCGCCCACACCATCACCATGAACTTCATGGTCTACGGCATCGCGATGCTGGCCTATTGGGTCGTCGGGTTCGCGCTGCAAGCCGGCGGCGTGGGCGCGCTCGGCACGCTCGGTGGTTACGACAAGCTGGCCCACGAGGTGTCGCTCACCATCGGCGGTAAGGACTGGGGGCTGTTTGGGGGGACGGGGTTCTTCCTGACCGGCGTCGCCTACACCGCGCCGGTGTTCACCTACTTCCTGTTCCAGATGGTGTTCATGGACACCGCGGCCACGATTCCCACGGGCGCGTTGGCCGAGCGCTGGAAGTTCTCCGCGTTCGCGGTGTTCAGCGTGTTCGTGGGCGCACTTATCTACCCGATCTACGCCAACTGGACCTGGGGCGGCGGCTGGCTGGCGATGCTCGGCAAGAACGTCGGGCTCGGCCACGGACACGTCGATTTCGCCGGCTCGTCGGTGGTGCACATGACCGGCGGGGTCATGGCGTTCGTGACGGCGGCGCTGCTCGGTCCACGCCGCGGGAAGTACAACGCCGACGGCACGAGCAACGCGATCCCGGGCCACAACATCCCCATGGCGTTGATCGGGACGTTCATCCTGGCGTTCGGGTGGTTCGGATTCAACGCGGGCTCGACGCTGGCGGGCTCGGACCTGCGCATCGGGGTCATCGCGACGAACACGATGCTGGCTGGGGCGGCAGGCGGGGTCACTTCGATGCTG
>Ga0209027_1000246_pt1 | contig 17884 bp, 14 predicted proteins | sample GraSoi013_1_20cm_3_FD_185821 | JGI IMG/M metagenome (GOLD analysis project Ga0209027, IMG submission 185821) | Grasslands soil microbial communities from the Angelo Coastal Reserve, California, USA - Sample 09_27_2013_1_20cm (SPAdes) (version 2) | ecosystem: Environmental > Terrestrial > Soil >...
TGGGGCTCCCGATCGATCGGAACTCCTCGTTGCCTGGCTGGCTACAAATGCATCGTTGAGAGGTGTGCTCATGGTTGCCCTCTTCAAGCTGCGCATTAGGCGCTACAAGGCGAGAAAAGAACGCACTACTCTTCCTGAGAGATGTCCACCTTCCTGGCTCTCATCTCACTATCATAACACGTTCCCACCAAAAAATATACGCGGCCAATGCTTTGAAGGCCCAGCATTGCTCCATGTGCAGACCTCCACCACCTCACTCACTCTCGTGCTGCATCTGGAGTCGATTCATCGGCTGATCTTAACACTCTTGGGGCCGCTTTATGAGTAAATCTCTCATCCGTCTGGCTTACACTGCGGAATGTGGGCTCCATTGGGTAAATTCACTCTTTATGAGGTCGCGCTTTTTTTCATGCTTATTTGAAAAGAGAGGTGGTTTGTGATGGAAACTCCCATACTGCTGAAAACACCAGAGGTGGTTCTCAAGTGGTACACTTTTCGGGATGAGCCCCAGCTGATATGCGCAAGCAGGGATATGTCAATGCCTGCTTCTTCCGGGTTATACTCTTTGACAATCCTGCTGATCTCTTTTGCTTGCCAGTAAATAATGCATGCGATCATAATGATGGTGCAGTTGCCCGAACTGGTAAACTCTTCTACACTTTTTCCCTTCAAGCGCCCTCGATTGCCGTAGGTAATATCCCGCGCCAACTGATGAATTTGCTCAACTTTTAAGAGTCCTTTACGGGTGCGTTTGCGCTGGTGTGGATCTGCCATCCAATAGAGAATATGCTCGGTCTTGAGAATTCTTCCTAACTCCATATTTGCTTTGCAAAAATGGTTTCTTTCGGATACCCTTTCTACCCAAAAATACCCGCTCTTGCCATTCCAATAATCATTGTCAAGAATACACAACGTCCACAGCTAGCTTGCTCCTCTGAATCCATACTCTTTAGGTAATAGTACTGGCTTGGTAGCTATTGACCCATCTGACATGATATAGTTCATCCGGACATCCATTGATGTGAAAACGGTTGTCATCTCCTTCACCTAAGCGAAAGGGAGAAAGCTATGCGAACGAAACTGTGGACCCTTGTCCTGGCTGTTGCCGTTCTTGGATTCGTGCTAGGGGGCGTCGCGGTCTCCTTGAGGCCGGCCTCAACGTCAGCTGCTGCCACATCGGTGGCGACCACCCATCTTAAGTTTCTTGTCAAGTTCATTGGGCAGGATACCTTCCTCGACCTGGGTTCCCCTGGGCCCAGTCAGGGAGACGAGTTCATCTTTCATGACCTGGTGTTCACCCCCGATGGCCGCACCCAAGTCGGGCACAACGGGGGCTCGTGTGTGATTTTCGACGTGGCCAAGTCCGAGGAGAACTGCACGTTGACATACTCCTTGCCGGGCGGGGAAATCACCGTGCAGTTCCTGAACAGCCCGCCGGCCGCGAAGCCCTTTGCCGTCACAGGCGGGACTGGGATCTACCGGAACGTGCGCGGGCAAGGGGAGTTGGTCGAATTGGGGAACGAGACCGCCACCCTCAGCTTCGACCTGATTGGGTAAGAGTCACCAGGAGGCAATCGAACGACCAGAGCCTGTTTACTTCACATGAAAGAAGCGAAGCGGGAGGAGAGATTTTCTCATGAGTCCGCTCAGTGAGCACACAGGGAATGGGAACTCCACAGAAACACGCCTACAGCGAGAGGAGACCAAAGAACAGATAGATGGCCTCCTCCAGCATTTTGATGTCTTACCATCAAGATTCGATCGATTTCTGTTTAGGTACATCTATGTCTATCTGCTTGGCCTCTTTTTCCTTGCTCAATTGCTCAATCTGATCTACCTTCTGGCCAGGAACTCCCAAGTTGGGGGAGCTTTGCAGGCGGTTGGACTTAGTGTGCTACCCATGGTAGCTACCATCTCAGTTATCTGGCGTTTCAATGTCTGGCGGTCGCGTACTCCGAAAACGCTGCGCGATCTGTTGGAAAATAAGCGCATTTCTCTGCCTGCTGGCGAGGCCGATCCATCCTATCTCGGCTTTCTTGAGCACTATCGTGATGCCCTCGCCAGTCCCAAAAGATACTTCCTCAGCGGTTTTTGGATGATCGGAACAGGCATCCTTTTTGCCTCTGCAATAGTCCAAACCCTCTCGAGCGAACCCCCAAACAATCTTCTATCGATTCTCCTTGTGGGGAACCTGCTCTTGTTAGCGTTATTATATTTGGGGGGGGTATACTGTATCGGAACACTGACGTGGGCAATGTACATCTCGGGCCGGTACGTCAGGAAACTGCTGCGAGCCTTCCAACTCAGCATTCAGCCCTTTCACCCAGACCAGTGCGGTGGCCTCAAGCTGCTCGGCAATTTTTGTTTTGGCTTAGGTTCACCACTGCTGATCGCTTCTGGACTCTACATTGGATACATGATATTCGCTCTTTTGGCGTATTCTCCACTATACGGAAGAGAAATGAGTTATCTGGTTCTCAATGTGTATTCCCTTCTTCCCATTCTTCTGTATTACTTGCTGCTGACCGTCTTTGTTTTCATGCTCCCCTTGCGAGAGATCCATACGAAAATGGTAGGCGAAGGGAAGACCAACCAGACCCTCTATTTTACGCGCACACAGGCCTTGCGCGAGGAGATCCAAGCCCTGCTCGATAGCAAGCAGATCGAGGCTGCCAAGGCCGTGCAAGAACAAAAGGCCTTGGTGGAAACCCTCTATGCTCCTTACCCAACATGGCCTTTTCATGTTCGCTCGAAAATCTCCTCGACTGTACTTGAGGTGAGTGGGAGTCTCCTCATCGGAGTGCTTGCAGCAGAGGTACAGCAGTACTTCTTACCTGCAATCGTCACACTTCTCTTCCACGCACCCTAGCTCTCGCTTCCAGAAGTAAGCGATCTTTGGAGTAACTCACCGTCCACAACACTTGACATACTGCCCCCAGCGAGGTTTTCCCTCTATCATTGTGGTAGTCACACTACAAAGAGAGGAGGTCAACCTACGGTACTTCAAGACTCATGACTTGTCACGTTAGTCAAAGTGGCGGATCGCCTGCTGATGCCTGGCTTGCCAGTCAAGCGAGGGCGGGGCTACCCGATCTTCTACTCCGATCGCTTGTTATTATATGACCAGGCCTCGTTTAGATGTCTACACCGACATCAGCAGGTGCAAGAATTCAGGCAAACAACATCCACCTTCCTTTTCCCCGCTCCACAGAAAGAAATAATAACCGAAAAAACTATCGAGGAGCCAACTTGACCACCAGACGACCCATCGACGCCAACACCACCAAACGTCAAATCAAGCTTACCTATTTCCAAAAAAATTCTGTCGCAAAATCGGACACATTTCCCCAAAAATCTATCGCATCGCTTGAACCCGGAGGAACCCCTCTCGCCTCCCAATCTGCTCAAAGAGCGCACCTGCTCCAAGCGTTACAACTGAAACATTTGAAACAACTGAAACAACTGAAACATTTGAAACAAGTGCGACAAGTGCGACAAGTGCGACAAACAGCCAGCAGCATTCTAAAAAGGAGTAAGCATGTTCAACCCTCCCATCGCCACATCACAATGTCCCATATGCAAAAATCGTCAGCATATAGTACAATGGACACTAATTCAAAAATAGCATCATTGAGTGAGGTAATAACCATGCATCGTCGTGCTCCAGGCTTTCACCCAGGATTGATGACCGACATGTACCATCCAGATTCAGCCTATGTCAGTTGGCTTACAGGCCTTAATGGGCTCACAACCTTTGACCTTTACACCCGCTCGGCTCCCTTTGGAGGAGCATACCTGCTCGTCGCTGGACTGGAGGCCGCTATGGAATTTGTCCAGGCCTTTCGTTATACTCCCGACGAGATCAAATTCCTCTCGCATATCCGTGACTATGACTCTGCCTTTCTCGATGAACTCGCTTCCCTCCGTTTCACAGGTGAAATCTTAGCCTTACCCGAAGGTTCCATTGCCTTTCCAAACGAGCCTCTCATGCGAGTAACAGCGCCGTTCCGCGAGGCAATATTGCTAGAAGCCGGTTTGCTTCAGGCTGTTAACCTCGCTACGCTTATTGCGACAAAAGCATCACGCATCGTCTACGCGGCGCAAAAAGGTCGACTACGTCGGGTCGCAGAGTTTGCCTTCAGGCGTGCCCAGGAACCCCTGACGGTTGCACGCTCCTCCTATATCGGTGGCTGCGCCAGTACATCTCTACTCTTAGCCGCTTACGAGTATCGCTTACCCGCAACGGGAACGGTACCACATGCTCTCATCGAACTCTTCCCCACGGAAGAAGAAGCATTCGAGGCCATCGCGAACGCCTATAATCGCTATACCTTGCTGCTCGACACCTACAATCCGCGCAACGCCATCCAGACAGCGATAGAGGTAGCCCTCCGCACACAGGAGACATTGGGACACACCCTTGCAGCCGTACGCCTGGATAGTGGTGATATTGTCGCCGATAGCATCTACATCCGCGACAAATTAGACAAAGCTGGACTATCAAGTGTGCGCATCCTTGCAAGCGGCGACCTCGACGAATGGAAAATCACGGAACTCCTGGAAGCGGGAGCCGCCATCGATTCGTTTGGCGTAGGAACCGCCTTAGGCAGCGGTTCAGGCTCACCCGAACTCGGCATACCCGGTGGAGCGCTCGGGGCAGTCTACAAAGAAGTCTGGTATGTAGATGAGACCGGGACAGAGTTTCCGAAAGTAAAAATCGCCGGCTCTAAATCGACCTTTCCCGGTAAAAAAGAAATTTATCGCCATCCACAATGGGAAGAGGATGTTATTCAACTAGCGCATGAACCACGCCCAGAGAACTATCATCGCCTCTTCCGACCCGTCATGCGCAATGGTGAGATGATCCCTGGCAGTCTCCCCCCTCTCTCCGAAGTCCGCGAGCTTGCCCAACAAAACTTAGAAATGTTACCAGCCCGCTATCGAGCTCTCATCGTTGAAGAGCCATACCCCGTACGCTTCAGCGAAGGTCTACAAGCGCTTCGCATCCAGGCTTCTCAGCTCGTCAATAAACCAGTTCAAGAATAAGAATCAATCCTATTATCTTATTACTTGAACTTTCTAAGAAAAAATCCTCATTAAATTAAAATGAGCTTAGCATTTCTATTGTTGACTTGTCTCTCGCATTTCTATGAGTTATCCTGAGCACAGAATTATACACAGCATACAAATATGTTGTCACATAGTTCAGTTTAGTTATATACCAAAGGGAGTAATACTATGACCGTTTTTCAAAACTTTGGCCAGGCAGTAATAAGTGCTTTAGGTCATGCACTTGACCTTCTGCTTGTATTCATACCTCTATTGCTTGGCTTCCTGCTCATCCTGCTCGTTGGCTACCTCATCGCGACCGCGCTCAGCAGAGCAGTGACATTCCTGTTGCGCAAGATTGGATTTGACAATTTAGCGAACAGGATTGGTCTCACACGGCTGGAACAGCGCATGGGCGTTCGCTTAGACCCCGCTGATGTGCTGGGCAAGATCGTGTTCTGGTTCATTTTGCTGGTATTCCTTGTACCAGCAACAAACGCCCTCGGCTTGACGGCAGTGAGTGGCATTCTGAACGCGATGATTGCCTACATTCCAAATGTGTTTGTCGCCATCCTGGTCCTGTTCCTGGGTACCCTGGCAGCCAACTTCGTCGCTGACATCGTTCGTGGTGCCACGGCCACCGCCAATGTAGGCAACCCCAACATTTTTGCGAATATTGCTCGTTACGCTATTATGGGCTTTGCCGCGCTCATCGCTCTTGAGCAGTTGCAGATCGCACCAGCTCTGCTGAACATTCTGTTCACGGCCATCGTTGGTGCTGCCGCCATCGCATTCGGCCTGGCCTTTGGCCTGGGCGGTCAGGATGCCGCGCGCCGCTGGCTCGCTCGCACTGAGGGTACAGTCGCCAGTGCTGCTTCACAGATTCAGGCGCAGCAGAGCGTGAGCCAGGCTCGCGCTCAGCAGATGAATGATGCCTATCAGCAGCCACAGTACGATCAAGCGGCCCAACAGCCACTCAATCAACCAGCCCAGCAGCCTTACAATCAACCAGCTCAACAGCCCTACAACCAACCAGCTACACAACCATACGATCAACCAGCCACACAACCATATACTGACCAACCGGCCTATGACCAGGCCAGGCAGTCGCCACGTAAACGTCCACCAACTCGCTAGGCTGTTCTCACCACGCGTTTAATCCATAACTGGAACGCATAAAGAGGAGAAGGAGGACGCGGAACTTGATTGTTCCGCGTCCTCCTTCTTTTTGAAATAAAACAGCCCATCAAACGGCTCTGTCCTGCGAGCTGCTGTTGAACCCGATCCGATCATCATTGTTCTCAAAAGTACAACTCATGCGTTACAATAGACAACAGCAAAACTTTGCAATCGTTTACGAAAGCGCAACACACGATGGAGAGTGTCACACAACACGATACCAGTAACAACAAAGGGCCTGATGAAGTGAATACCGGCCTCGACCAAAAAGAAGAACATCAAACGCGGCAACCAGCTGTATCTACGACATCCGCAACCGTCATCTGGACACCGCGCTTCATAGTGCTCTTTGCTCTGGCCCTGGTGATTGGACTCAGCGTCGATAGCCTGCTGACCCAGGTATGGTCCAGTCGTCTCATTCGAGCGCCATGGATCCTCTTGTTTCATTTACTATTGCTTTTTACCTGTCTGATAGCCACTACTATCATTTCACGCTCCAGGTGGATACGCATGGGAGGTGTTTTTGGCTCTATATGGATCATTTTCACAGCTATCAATAGCTTTTTACCCCTTTTTGTGCCCATTGCCACGCTCGAACTGGGCTCACCCATCCCCTCCCTGTTAAATGCCACCATTTCCAGCGCGCTCTTCGGTGCCTCCATTTGCCTCTCCATCGAACACACCCTGCTAACAAAGTGGGACATCTGGTTCTTCAGGCTCGCACTCATTGGCAGTACCTGCGCCATTCTACTCATCTACTTCATCACGCCCGCAGTAAACCGTTCTCTCAACGTGTTTGAAAGCGATGTAGCGGCATTAGCCCTTGTCCTCAGCCTTCTCGTGTGGTGGGCTCGTCCCTCGTGCTGGAAAGTACAACCCGGCCCAACACTTCTTTTCGGCCTTGTACCTGCTATTGAACTCCTGCTCTCAATTCCCAGTATCGGCAAAGGCAGCATAAACTTTTTCCTCACACAGGTATTCCTGCTCTGCTTCCTCCTCGGCTTCATTCGACTCTTACAGGGCGAATTACGGCGCTGACCGCCGCGTGCTAATTCTTTATTCCTCTCCCTCCAGGAGCCCATCGACCATCCGTAGCTTCCTATCCGCCATTGCCGCGATCCCCGTATCATGCGTTACCACGACAAGCGTACAACCATGTTCCCTGCAAAGTGTATCCAGCAGTTTCATTACCTGCTTTCCCGACACAGAGTCCAGGCTTCCCGTCGGCTCATCGGCCAGCAAGAGCGGAGGAGAGGCTACCAATGCACGGGCAATGGCTACCCGCTGCTGCTCACCACCAGACAATTGATCCGGGTAGTGATTCTCTCTTGCCGCAAGCCCAACCTCCCCTAGCAGTGAAGAAGCCCGTTTCAGCAGCATCTTGCGAGCGCAATAGGGTAACAGAGGTAGCATCACATTTTCTAAAGCAGTGAGTGTGGGTAACAGGGAAAACTGCTGAAATACCAGGCCTACTCGCTCTCTACGGAATTGCGCCAGTACTGCCCCCCGCAATTCCCGCGTGGATAAACAATCTCCTATACGAACATTGCCACGTTGTGGCCACTCCAGCGCAGCGCAAAGTCGCAAAAGCGTTGATTTTCCTGCCCCCGATGGCCCTACGATAGCCACATGCTCACCTTGCCTCACCACCATATCCACACCACGTAAAACAGCAACCTCACCCGACCTCGTGCTATAACCGAAGTGGACCTGGGAACAGATGATCATCTCCATCAATAAATCCTCTTTGTCTCTTGCCAGGCAGGACCCATCGTCGCCATACTCACCAACACCACACCAACAAGCGGCCCACCCACAAACATAGCTCCAGCGACAAACGGCGCAGGCAACACCCCGCCTATGCTTGAAGCTGCCACAGCCAGCAATACCCCCACTTCACCACTGAAAAACGCGGGTCTCCAGCCATCCCACAGCAGGCGCCAGAGTACAGCGCGCCGCTCCCAGCCTACCTTCGACAATAACGACAGTTCTGCCCTCCTCCCCTGTAACAGCAGCGTCATACACAATCCTACAGTCATTTGTGCCGCCAATAGCATAAGCAACAATAAAATAACTTGTGGAGCCCCCAATACCTCGCGTACCTGCTCCCCTAACACTGTAACCACAAGTTCATGATTAAAACCAATCAGTAATAAGGTATCAGAAGCGATAAGAAATACCGCCGCGCTTATCGCAATACTACAAGCAAACATTGGCAACACACCAACAAGAGAGCCCCTTCTCTTATAAAAACGGGACGTCCACTGCTTCCTGGCTCCCGTTGACCTAAAACATGCAATACTCGCAAGCGTACAACAGTAAATAATCACCCCCATGCTCAGTAGCAGCGCTACTGTCCCTGATGGAAGATGGCTGTGCCTTAAAGTTGTCGATAATATCATCCAGGTGACGGCCAGCGCGTATCCTGGAAAACATAAAAGTAATGCCTCAAAAACGAATAGGCAAAACAAATACTTGCTCTGCCAGCCTAGCTGTTGCAGTAAAAGTGCCTCTTTTCGACGCCCACTTCCAACCAGTACAGCAGCGGCTCCGATAGCCAGGACGCTGACAAAAGTGCAGAGCGCAAGCAATAGTTCTTGCATCACGTCAACTCCCTGCACGAGTTGCACAGCTACACCTACGACCCTCCAGGATGATCGCAAGGCGTGGCCAGCATAAGGGGACGAAGATACTATCGCAACCTCACGTACTGACGAACCATCGAGGATATCGACATGCAGGCCTGTATGAGAAGTAATAGCGGCGGCCGTGGCCTGCAAAAGTGCTAAACTACGCTGGTTATATTGTTCAACTCCTTGTAGCCGTACATACAGACCGCTGAAGCAGTTGCTCCCGATGAGCGAACAGGCCCGCTCAAGCGAGATGAAACGCACGGCGCCAGCGAGCAAAGGCTGGCGCTCTGGCTGGTATAGCGGCATGAGATGAGGTGGTATTCCCCCTGCATCCTCATTCCCCCCATCAAAGACTCCATGTGCTGCCATCTGCGTCCTGTAGAGTGAGCCCTGCATATCTTCACCAAGAGACAGAACAGATACCTGCCCGGCAGCAAGTTGTTGCGGCGAACCACTGTAGCGTGTATGCGAATAGCGCAGAAGTTGTACACTGTCTACCTGGTACCTTATCGTTCCCTGTCGAACTGGCAGCGGCGTCCAGCAATCAGCTCGTTGTAAGCACGCCGGCAACATGGCAAAGTCACCAAGTAGTCTGTCGATGTGCAACGTGAAATGCGCAGGTGCAGTGGGAGCAATGCCTTCTAATAGAACCTTCGAGAGCTGCGCCCGTTGCTCGGTTGGCACACCAATCACCTCCTGCGCAGCCTGAACCTGCAGTGAGTAAACAACCGGTGTTCTACCGTCTCTCGCAGTCACATACACAAGTGGAGGACGCATCACTGAAATCCCGGTAGTGAGATGAGCAAGGTCGGTAACATCGACATAGCGCACAATAGTCCCCTCTACGCTTTCCTGTCCCTGCCAGGTCGCTGCAACACGGAATATTCCCCTGGCTGGCAACTCCACCGGTAATTGCACGGCAATACTCTGCCAGCCAGCATTGGCAATAGGTGCCACCAGCGCCACGTGAGATAGTGAACGAATACTGGAGACCTGTTGGGCGCTTATTCCACCATAGCTCTCCAGCATACTTTGAGGATCAATCCAATCAGCGCTCCGCTCTGGCTGGCTTACCGCGAGCTCCGGGCGAACCAACAAATCATATGGGCCGCGCCAGCTTTGCGCGATCTTCTGCTGTGTCAGAGAGCTGGAAATATCATGAAACGTGCCCACAACTTGCACTGTACCCACAAACAGCAAGAATGCGACAGTAATCGGCAGAAATTGACCATTATGGCGCTGCATACTCCGGTGCGCGAGTAGCACCATCGCTTGAGCAACCGAGACCAACCTGGACCTGCAATGATCTTCCTTGCCGCCTCTTGTTAGTTTGGCAAATTCGTTCATGGCACCACTGGTGGAGGGCTGGGTAAATTTTTCTCATGTATACGCTCGCGCAGAGACACAGGTGTCACGATCATGCGGCTGTACCTGGCGCTATCCACCTGTCCTATCAAAACAAAGGGACGGGTCATCCCCGGCAACACATCCTCCGCCGTTCCCTGTGCCTGGCCTATCACGTTGCCGGTGCTATTGTAGAAAGTGGCGCTGAGTGTCACATCGAAAGGATAGCGATCTTTGCCCGTATTCTGCACTGTGCCATCCACTTCCGCCTGCGTATCCAGTATAATAATGCGCGAAGAAAGTACGTGAAACAATGTTAACCGCGGATCAGCCTGTTGAGCCTGTTGCTGGCCGCCACACCCTACCAGCAACAGTAGAAAGAAGGAAATTGTGAGCATCACCTGTAGGGGCGGGAGCGGCATGGAGATGGGTGGGTCCCCTCGTGTCCCCTTCTGTCTCCCTAACAGATCAATCATATGCAACTCCCTCTCTGGAAGAGAGTAGTTCGTTGGAAACGGCTCTCCGCCGGGGCAGGTAGGCCGACGGTACGCATTATTTCTGGAGCGATGACAAAGCCAGGTTGAGCGACATCACTGACTGCGCCCGTAGCACACTCACCCGGTCCTGACAGCGCCAGTAGTGTCTGTTTGCTTGTGCCCTGACCCGTGCTGCCCATTCCATAGAAATTGTCAGCATCCGTATGATTCGCCTGTGCCTGGCTCGTGGTGAGCGCTATTAGCGTATCATGCAGCAGCCCTCTACCTCTCAACCAGCTCACGAGTTGCCCAAAAGTTTGATCAGCCTGAAGTAATGCCTGCTGGTAATCGTCCCCCTGCGCATCGGGACTCGAGTTCCATGCATTCACCGGCAAAGGCGCTAACTCTGCGTAGAGCAGAAAACCACTCTCCTGCTGGGAGCCAGCAAGCACGTCGTCCTGCATTTGCGATAGCCAGCGAGCTGCGTCAAAAGATCTGGAGCGCTGCAATACATCGAGGTTTCGCGTCGTCGCATCACTGAGTAAATAATCTCCTCCGGCCACGACGCTTGTCTGCATTCCATAACCCTTTGCCACGTCGAAGATAGATTCCTGTCCAAATAGATGAGTGTTGCGATCGCCCGTAAACCAGTATGTCGTATCGATATTGTCTGGTAATCCCCAGGCTACCGGGTGCGGCCATGGGTCATACGTCGCCCACGCGGGATAGGTGCCCGTAAGCAGCGCATACTGGTCGAGTGGCCTCCATCCATAGGGCTGCCATATCGAACGAGCCACGTTAGCATGTCGCAAGAACGCCCGCAGATTCCATGTCTGGTTGAGTAACAGTGGATCATCAAGCAGCGAGGCGGCATAGAAACCGCGTAAATCAATCAGTATGACGTTGCTTGCCTGCCCTGTTCCAATAAAACGCCTACCAGGAGTAGCGATAGACGTGAGGGATAATACCATGCCGGAGCGATTGCTCATCAGGCCGATCCGGGGAAAGACGCGCTCTGCATAGTAGTGACCATCCCCGGTAACGTAGTATCTGCTGGCGACAATGGTATAGTTCCCCGTTGCAAGATGGGTAAACTGATAGTTGCCCTGCGCGTCAGTCACCGTATGCAAAGCTAAACTGCTGCGCCGCCCCGTCGTTACTGGAAGGTCTATCCAGACTACTGCCCCTGGCACAGATCTGCCCGTTTGTGCATCGATCACCCTACCACCGAGTGTATAACCACCTTTGCGAAATTGAAATCCCGGCACAAGTGCTTGCTGGACAGTAATATCCGGGTCATCCCGTTCAGGATCATTGACATCACCCACTACAGGCCTGAAAGGAGACAATCGCACTACCTGCGTGGAATGGTGAGTAACTTCGTGTCGAGGTTGCAACAGGGTATAGGCTATACTGACCACAAGCAGCGTAACCGTCAAGAGACAAAACCATACTACCCAGGCTCGATTCCTGCTTCTCGCTGTTGTAACCGCTCTTGAGCCATTCTTCTTACGATTATCCATGAGTCATAGTCCAATCGCAAAGAGTCCCTGGTCTCCCAGTGACGCCTGGTAAAGTACCCCTTGCGCTACAATGGGAGCCGCACGCAGCTCCCCCAGTTTCCAGGCGGAGAGCCGTCGGCGATCTTTTGCGTCGAGCACCATACAATCTCCGCTCTGTGTATCCACGATAACCCAATCTTGTTCCGCCCCTTCTACCACAACTGGAGCGCTCGTAATGGCGCTTCCCATCAGCATACGCCAGACCAGCCTACCTGTTTTCGCGTCGAGTGCGTACAGATAGCCATCAAATCCCCCTAGAATGAGCATTCCCAGTCGTTGCGAAAGAGCGGGAGACGATTCAGAACCACCCGCAATCCGATAGTCCCAGCGCAATCTCCCCGTATGGCTATCAAGTGCCACGACACGCCCGGACCACGTAACGATATAAACGATGCCTAGCGCACCATCAAGCATTGGCCCGCCGGTCATACGCTCACGCAAGGGCATTTCCCATACTTTCCGCCCGGTGCGCAAGTTGAGCGCATTAAATTCGTTCGCAGCCCCCAGCGCAACATAGATCATACCGTCCGCTACCACCGGTATTGTGCGAGTGGGCCAGAACTCTGCCAATGCATCCTCGGAATGAAACGCCCAGTATTCTTCACCTGTTAGCGCATCCAAGCAGTAAAGCGAATTGGCTCCGCTGCTTACCAGCAGTACGCGCCCGACAACTAGCGGAGCAGCTTGTACAGCTCCCACCGTATCAAAGCGCCAGCGTTCATGCCCATTGCTGGCATCCAGGGCAGCAAAATAGTGTCCCGCAACAGCCAAATAAGCCAGCCCATGTGCCAGTGCCAACCCACTTGACGTCAACTCGCCACCCACAGCTAAGCGCCACTGCTCACTTCCATCCTGAGCGTTAAGCACATGCAGATACCCATCCGAGGCAAGCAGGTAGATATACTCGTTGGCCACAAGCGGCGCGCCCAGCAAAGGGGTACCGAGGGAATGAAACCAGAGGGGAGCCACAGCCCGGGTATTACAGCACGATGGTAGTGTCACAGTTCGTGTCCCGACACTATCATGCCCTGCTAGTGTCCAATCCTTACTATCGAAACGCAGATCAGCCGGCGTCGGTGCTGGAGCGTCATGAAAATGGATTTGCGAGTGCGCCAGCACAGGTTCTCCACCTGCCAAAACAGGTGTCGGCGCTGTATGGTCAACAACAGGCTGGCTAAACTGGGCCGTACTACAAGCAGAAAGCGTGACCAACAATAGGGCAAGCGATAAGATTCTTATTTTCTCAAGAGAACGCATACATCGTCCCATCAAGGCTTCCAACATAGATATGACCATACGCCAATGCCGCAGAACTCCTCACTTCCCCCGTGACATACCGCCAGGCGGGGCGTCCACTATGTGTATCGAGGGCATAAAAATTGCCATCTCCCGAGCCGACATAGACGAAACCAGCAGCTACAATCGGCGTCGCCAGCACCTGCGCACCCGTCGCATACCGCCACACCAGGCGGCCTTTCATGGCGTCAATACACAGAATCGAGCTGCGATAGTCCCCAACATAGAGCCGTCCATCACTCAATGCCATACTACCGCCCACTCCATCTACCACCAATTGACTGTGAGCTGTATTGAGCGCGTAATACCAGCGCAGTCGACCGTTGGCACGATTGAGAGCAAAAATAGTACCATGCCATGTCGCGATATAGACAGTGTCAGCTTCCGCCAGCGCTGTACTAGTAATTCGATCATTGGTATCAAAGGACCAGCGGATATGGCCGTTCGCCAGGTCCAGTGCCCAGAATTGTGTCCCAGTTCCCAGGCCGATGTAAACTGTATCCCCCAGCAATGTTGGTGACCCGCTCGATGGCCACGCACTCACGCCACGACGAAATTTCCATGCAAGTTGCCCATTCGTTGCTTCAAGCGCCCATACTGTGGTACGAGATGCAAGCAGTACACGCCTGCCCGATACCATCGGAGGAGCCTGTATCTTCTCATGTGTTTCAAACGCCCAGTAAACCTGCCCGGTATAAGCGTTCAGAGCCTCTAACGAGCTGCTATGCACAGACACAAAAATCACCCGCCCCTCTAGTGCTGGCGTCGCATCAGTTAAATAATCACCCAGGGGGATATGCCAAGCCAGTGCGCCAGTATTTTCTTTCAGCGCGTACAAATAACCATCTGTGCTTGCAATGAACAACATACCCAATCCAGCCACCGCTGACGAAAAGATCGGGCCGATCTTTTTTGACCAGAGCAAATTCCCGCGCATCCTATGAGCAATTCTCTGGCCTTCAAAGCCTGTATGTCCTGCATCGTAACCAAATATCGGCCATACATCGATGCTGGTACCGCTCAATAGCTTCGCATCGACGACGCGTCGTGCATGGGTATTCGTCGTCTGGTTCTCCTGCGATGCTGCAATAGAACTACAGGCCGCAAGCATCATCGTTCCACAGAGCAGTGGCAAGAGCAGTTTCCGCTGCAATGACTTCACCTCTCAAAAAAATAGTGACCTGCTCACAATAAACGGTGCCAGTATGCTAAATTCTTGAAGCATTCGTAAGTGTCCGCAGAATCCACCAATCATTCACGGCATGCTCGTTTAATTCAGAGATGGGAGAACCCTGCACGATTGACAAGAATTAGAGAGGATGTTCATTGATGGTGTCCCTTTTACAGCGTAAAACCTATTTCATCATACTCGTCAGTATTCTTGGATTGTCATTATTTACCGCGTGCGGGAGCAATACCGCTCCCAGCACCAGTACTAGCAGTAGTACGCCCGCTTTGACCTCTCCAGCCTCGACGCAACCAGCCCTTTCACCGAAAACGGCTACCGTCACAACTGTTAGCAAATTCATTACCTTCGTCGGTCAGCCCAAAGCAAAGATGCTGGCGGGAACAACCTTCGAGGTCGTGGGCCAGGTAAAAAATGGCGATACCAAACAGCACGATATCTATCTGCAGGCAACGCTGCTGGATGCCTCAGGAACGAAAATCGCCACGACAACTATCGAGAATGTCGATAACATTGCTGCAGGAGCGACAGAAACTTTCACCATCCAGGGAACGACAACACAACCAACTTGGGCGCAGATACGAGTAACTATCATCAAAGTTACCGAGAACATTGGAGGTTCAGGATCGGATTAATTACAGGTAAGCAAGCAATATTGTAGTACCGAAAACTAAAGGAGGAATTGCGTGCAAGATTCCATTAACCGCTGGTTGCACACACGTCGATACTCGATCATAGCTTCATTAGCCATTTTGGTCTTACTTGTTTCATCAATCGTCATTATCCCTCGCAGCATCTCAATTTACGCACAGTCTGCACATGGCAGCGGTGGCCCCAACTCACATTATGTCCCTTCCACTGCTTTTGGCGATACCGACGACCTACCGAATGGTTCCATAAAAACCAAAAGATTCGGCTTGGCGGCAGGAAACGCCTCTATCACTGGGGTAGTCAAGGATGCAAGTACAGGCAGTCCTGTTGCCAATGCTCAAGTTGGTATCAGTGCTGGTCAAGTAGGATCGACCGCGCAATATACTACCACTGGCAGCGATGGCAGCTATAGCTTTAGCGGCATCGCCTCCGGCACATATAATCTTTCAGCCTGGCGCTACACTATCAACGGGACACAACCCATGTATAAAGACGCCCAGCAGGTAGGCATCAATGTCAGCAGTAGCCAGGCGGCCAATTTCAACTTGACGCCCGTTGCCGTACCTGGCTCACGCTCTGTTCCAGCAGGACGAGCGAAGAACCTCATTATCGCTGACTACGATGAAACATACCACGAGTCGTGGTTCTCTGATGCCCAATCCATGGTGAATAATTCGCCCGCGACCCATCAGCTGGCCCAAAATGGCGTCCTGGCTACAGAAACATGGACCCAATATGGCTGGTCACCCATCGATCACTACCAGATTGCTGTCGGATCCTATCCCGCCTGGCGTACACCCGATGCGCCGGGAAAAGTCTGGGGGCAACCTGATGGGCTCGATACGAATATATGGTACGGTGGCACTGAACAGTTTGGGCAGGAATCAATCTTTGATGTAGCTAAAAGCTACGGCATGAACACAGCGGTTATCGGCGGCAACGACTACCCCACAGGCCACATCACCGACTCCAACGTCGACCAGATCACACTTGGGCAAAATATCAAGGGTGTTCCCACCCAGTGGGTGACCGAGGTTGAAAACTTTATCACAGCCCACGCCTCCAATCCCAATGGCTTTTTGATCTATATGCCGATCACTGAAGCTGAAGGACGCTCCGTCGAGAGCACCAGCCCGGACGATTCGAGTTCGCAAGGACTCTATCAACAGGCTAGCAGTTGGGACGATCAGGCCTTTGGCCGGCTACAAACGTGGCTACAGCAAAACAACTATACCGGCAACACGGCTGTATCCATTACCGCGGATGAGGCGCAGAACGATCATACCAGCTTTGACAATTTCTACGGACTTGGTAGTACTGGTCAGGGTACAACGCGCCACGTACCATTTGTTTTTTCAGGCCCTGGCATTGTCAGTGGACAAACGTATGGCACGACTATGGGTATCGATGACATGAGCGCGAACTATATGTTCGCGCTCGGCTTGCCCGCGCCCGTCGATAGCCGTGGGCATGTCATCACCAGTTTCTTCACTTCAGGTAGCAATCCCACGCCAACAGCTACCAATACACCCATGTCCACTGCGACCGTCACCAGCGCGGCAACTGCAACGCCAACCAATCCACCCACTGCTACATCAACGCCACCTCAAGGGTCAAACCTGGTCCAGAATAGTGGCTTTGAGGCCAGTAGTAATACATGGGTTTATAGAGGCGCAAATCACCCGCGCCGTTCTACGACTCAGGCACATAGCGGATCATACTCATTGAAGCTGGGATCTAATAGCGGCCAACAGGGCGACTCAACTGCGTATCAGCTAGTGACAATCCCAGGCGGCGCGAAATCTGCCAACTTGACGTTCTACTACTGGCCAGCCAGCAATGACTCGAGCACCTACGCCTGGCAAGAGGCAGACATCGTCAACAGCAGCGGGACGATTATACAGCAGCTTTTCAGAAATACCACCAATGACCGGTCCTGGATTCAAATGAATTTTGATCTCTCATCCTACGCAGGCCAAACCATTGGCATCCAGTTCCTGGATCACGAGAACGCTAACGGAGGAGCCTACTACAACTATATGTACGTCGACGATGTTTCGTTGACTGCCCGCTAACGTCATACCAACCTTTTTGTGTGAATGGGTGTCCTTCGTTACCGAAGCGAGGACGTTCATTCACACAAAACACCAGGTCCCATCGCATTCACTCTCGCATAGAAACCTCAATCCCTTGCATGAGATAAACCAGAGTCTGCATATCCCCTACTAGAAACGTCTCCTTCACATTCACCGGTCGCGCCTCGCCCTGGCGATTGACCCAGACCGTCGTGTATCCGAGCTCAGTGGCCGGTACAATATCGTACTTGAAACCAAAGCCAGCATGCCAGATCTCCGACTTCGGCAGGCCCAGCCGCTCGCGTGCCAGGTGAAAACCTTTGTGACTTGGTTTGTACGCTCCTGCCTGTTGGGCCGTAACGATCTCATCAAACTTCACACCTATCGTCTTTTCTGTCTCCTTGATAATGTCATCATCCGTATTGGTAATCAA
>Ga0209027_1000247_pt1 | contig 17809 bp, 20 predicted proteins | sample GraSoi013_1_20cm_3_FD_185821 | JGI IMG/M metagenome (GOLD analysis project Ga0209027, IMG submission 185821) | Grasslands soil microbial communities from the Angelo Coastal Reserve, California, USA - Sample 09_27_2013_1_20cm (SPAdes) (version 2) | ecosystem: Environmental > Terrestrial > Soil >...
CTGGAAAGAACTCGTTAATGAATTTTCAGGGGTGGTATAAGAGTGTTCATTAAGGCGTGGTGAAACAATATGCAATGAATGGTTGATGATAGGTCTGAAAATTTCGTTAAGATGCTACGAACGCGCGGAAAATAAGGCAATGGTGGGGGCACTTCGGGTATATGAAATTTGTACTCTTTGCGGCGAATTGTCGCAACCGCTCAGATTTGAATTTGAACCCCTGACGCCTGCCCGTCATTACCTCTGCATACGCCTATATCCGCCAAAATTATTGGTTGAGCAACGATGAAGCGCGGTCAATATGTGTGCGTGCAGCCTGCCAGATAGTGCTTAACATCGTGCGATTATTAACGATGGCAAAGTTCCCGCTTTGTCTTTTGACCGGAACAGAATACTTTGTTATCAGCGCACCAATCGGCGGATAGACGCTCAAAATGTCGCTGCTGTAACTGCGTCCATTCTGAATCATCACATTCCACGCCTGCCCCGCGTCCGCGTATGCTTCCATTGCCAGCGTGATTTCATTTCTTAACTCTCCGGCTGGAATGGACGCTAATGCTTCATCTACTGAACCCTTCACTTCAATTAGAATCTGGCTGTACTGCGCGTAGGATACGCCAACATCAATTGCGCTGTTGAGTCGCCTCAAAACTCGCACCGCTTCGCGCGCAGAAGTTGCACCTTGAGCGGTTGCCCCTTGCGACATTCGCCTTGCCGCTTCATCTGGCGAGAAGATAACGCCGACAACTTCATCCATCTTGAACACACGGCGCGCACCGTTAATCTCAACAGTGATAGAAGTCGCATCGGCTTGAATGAAATCAGCACCGATTGGCTCTTGACCTACAAGGTCGAGAATCACACGCCGCTTCTGCACAGTCGTTGCCGTGCGTGCTGGTGTAGATACGTTCGGGCATCTGCGAGTTTGACCATGAGCCGATAAAACTACAAGACAGACGAACGATAAAGCGATGAGTGCGAGTGTTATAGTTTTCTTAAATTGCATGACGTTTACTCTGCTCTTTTGGTATTCTTCCGGCTGTTAGTTTGACAATGCCTTATGCGTGAAGCGGTGCATCACTGATGATGTTTACCGCTCAGAAGCTCAAACCTTCAAAGCTTCTGGCGGAACAAATCAGCGAAACCGGGCTGGATACGATTGTATCCAATAAGGTCGAAGCCGTCGAGACTGGTCTTTCATCGGAAGGGGATTACCGATGAAAAAAGTCTCACGCACAAAATCTGCGCGATTGGCGGAAAAACTCTTGCAGATTCGTGAAGGGTTGGGATTATCTCAGAGTGAAATGCTTGAGCGATTAGGATTCAGCAATGAGCTATTCCGAAGTAACATATCACAATATGAGCGAGGGCATAGACAGCCGCCGTTGCCGGTTTTGCTCATGTACGGGCGTGCGGCAGGCGTGTGCGTTGATGTTCTGATTGACGATAAACTAGACGTACCTAAAAAATTACCGAACGTACCAAAGCACAGAAAACGGTAAAGTCGCAATATGGATGATGTCGAATATTCAGGCTTATGGTGGCTACCTTCTAACCCAGAGAACAAAGTCGCTGGCACTCTAATATTTTCAAATCAGGACGGTATTGAACTAAGACTTATCGGTTCGCTAGAAGGTTTTGAAGACTTAAATAATAATAATTTGTATCAGGTACATTCAGTCATCTGGGGACTAACTGATGGTGGAAAATCAATTACTCTAAGCGAATGTTTGGCAGCCGGACTTAAAATAGGATTACCCGGTTTTGTCAGTCGAGATTACAGGATTCACCTTTGCTTTCTCAGCGCGCACCTTACCGAAGAACAATTGCGGTTTAGAAGATTGATTGTTGAGTATAGTCGTTTGGCTGATTGGGTTCGTACATCCGGCTTAACAATGACTATCTATGACAATGAGCCTAACAAGCGGCAATTCAATTATACCCTGCCTGATGAGGAAAAGGCGGTAACTTCAAAAGGTACAGTATCTATAGATTTTTCCTTTAATGCCACAGGTGATTTCTTCGATGAAATGCATCTACGCCAATTTATCTCTATGGAGATTGAAGCCAACGGAGATTATTCCTTTGATGATTTGATGCTGCGGTATATCCGACCTTTTCAGAACTTCTTGACTCTAGCTACAACTAAGCCTAATTCCATTGTCAGGGTTCAGGTTTTCTCAAAGCACATTTCCTTTGAGAAATCTGATGGGAGCGGTGTTGTTGAAACACCAATAGAAGTTATTTTTCCGCAAAGGTATCTAGAAGCAAAGCAGGACAAGCTATTGATACCTAACTATATGCTTTTTACGTTACATGACATTGAAGATTTTCAGGGAACAATAGAGCGGTGGCTGAACGTCTCTGATGAACTCGATAGCGTGTGCAATTTGTTTTTCGGCGTCATGTATAACTCTAGTATGTATGTAGAACAAGAATTTCTAAACATTGTACAAGCGGTGGAAAGCTATCATCGGCGTCGGATGAAGAACAATGTATTGCCTAAAGAGCAGCATAAGGCGCGAGTTGAAGCAATTCTTTCAGGGATAACAGATGAGCATAAAGACTGGCTAAAAGAACTGCTAACTTATAGTAACGAGCCGCGTCTAAAGCATCGGCTATTAGAACTAGCCGATAAAGCTGATATTATTCTTTCCCCGCTTATAACTGACAAAGAAGAATTTGCCAAGAAGGTCAAAAATACAAGAAACTATTTCACGCATTATGACCCTTCTCTAAAAGCTAAAGCTGCACATGGGAGTGAACTTTATCTATTGACAATAAAACTTTCATATATGCTCCAAGCATGTTTTTTGCTTGAACTAGGGTTCTCGCAGGAGAAGTGCATCGAAGTATTCCGCAGGAATCAAGGATATATACAAGCTATGAATAAGGCGCGACAAAATAGATAATGTGACGATTGGTGGTAAATTAGATTTGCTTGTGAAGGAGATAATTCTGCAATGGATGATTGGAAAGAAGACCTAGCTATATTCTTTAGACAGCTTGACAGAGATTTCGGTTACATGAAGCAACATGCAAGGGAGTTCCTTGATTACACTGTAGCCGACGCTTTCACTGAGCTAAAAACAGAACTTGAGAAGTACGAACGACTTGTACAGGTTTTACCATCTGATACTGGTGATTATCTAATTGTACTTCACAACAATGAAGAAGAGTTCAGCTATCGAATAGAAGCTGAGGTCTTCCCTAAGCATGTTCGCGTTTATGCTATTGCGGGGCAAGGTAACAATTCAGAGTCGCATGAATTAACGTCGGAGCGCGAAGAGTACACTGGACTGCATCATATACCGAAGGACGTTATTATTGAAGATTTTCTAAAAAGATACAGGAGTTATATCAGTCGGCAAGCATCTAGGAATTGGCGTTATAGTTCTGAGGAAAACAAAAATGAATAACCCTACAGGAGTTTATGAACCGCAAGATTGCGCTTGGTGTCAGACGAGCGGAGCAGAGATGGATAAAGGCGAGAGCATCCCTTGTCAATCTTGCAAAGGTCAAGGCAGTGTTGCTGTGCTTCAACCGGCGCGTAAGTGCGCGCAATGTGGCGGAAGCGGAACGTCAACTGGCAAGCACGTCTTTGAAGATAGGTGTATGGTCTGCTATGGCACGGGATGGGCGCATAGATGGCGCGCTTAACTTTCTTTAAGTCAGAGAAAGGGCAATATAGTGGATGTCCAGAATGGGATAGTAAGTTAGTAATTAGGAAGTCTCTAAAATGCCTCTTATCTCTGGACGAATATTATCTAACGCCCAGTCGAAACCAGAGTAATAATCAAGTAGATAAAGAAGGTCACGAACAGCTAAAAGCAACTCCCTAAGTTCTTCACCACTTGGCGGTGTAGCGCCAACATGGATGGTCTTGTTTCTCAATTCGACCCCTTTTTGGAGTACACGGATGATTTCTTTTGGTGGCGATAACACTTTGCCTTTTATCTTCAATTTTGCTGGAAGTAAGGGAAGATAATTCTTAACCATTCCTGCTATTGGTGGAGAAGGCACGTTTTCAACTAACCACTGAGCATCTGGCACTAATAAGCTAACACACTGTTTGAATCCTACTTCTACGGCAACTATGGCGAGAATGAGAGCGCTTCGGGGATTCTCATTTCTCTGCTGCCATGCTTCGCGGTAAAGCTCATGACCAAGAGGCTCTGTTATATTCCCCTCAACAAAAGTTACGACTTCACTACGAACTTTATCTGTCAAATGCAGAAACCCAACTGGGATTATCTCGACTGTGGTTGTACTTGGAAGTGATTTCCAAGTTTGACCATCGAATGACCATTTATGCGGCAGTCTCACACTTTGGATAGGATTGTGATGCCCTCTTATTCCGTAGCGCCATCTGAGCACGCGAATAGTGTTCCTCATGCAATCTGTGAGTTCTTTTTGAACCTGTGTGGAAAAAGATTGAAAGGATTGAGGCAGCAAATTAAGGGGAACTATGTACTTGTCATTAATGTTTCCTGCTTGGTCAATGTAATCATTCGACTTGTCCGGCTTTTTACTTCCGGCTGGAAGTTTATTGTTGGCAAGGCTCTCAAACATTTCACGAATTTCAGGTGATGGCTCTTGCTGCCCGATAACTGTACAAATCAAATTATCCTTTTTGTAGCCAAGTTGTTGCTCGTGGGCTGTAGGTTGGCGAAAAGTTACAGTGATTTTATAAGGATGAGTATAGACGAACTGAGAGGCAGTGCTATCCCCAAAGTCTAACTCTAAATCACGTATATTGTATTCAACCTTGAAGTACATGGCGCTTTCTTTTCATCTGGAGTCCTTTTGTTGTGCAGCCCCTTGCCACTATTTACTCCTACGCAGTTTTTTACCGTCCGCAATGTAAGTGATAAGCTCTGCTGGCGTTGTGTCTAATATTTTACATAAGCGGTCTAGTGATTTTCGGCTTATCATTTCAAAGTCGTCACTATAAATCTTCGCAGCCACACTTGGGCTAATATTTAGTGCCTTCTGCAACTGATATGCTGTTGTGATTCCACGTTTATTTGCAATCTCTTGCACATGCGTTCTAATCATTAGCAAAGCATAGCACAATTATACTACGGGAAGCAGTATTATTACTTGAAACCGTAATACAGTTGGGATAAAATAGGCGGGTAATTGTAAAGAGCTACTATCAATAATGATGGTAGCTCAATTTGAAGCGAAAACGAAAAATGGCGTGAATGTGGAAATCAATGTGGAAATAAGGGCATCGCTTGACACTCATCGCAACCCTTTGTTAACTTACCGATTCGCTTTTCTCATGAAATTTGAAGCGAAAAAATTCCGACCTAGTAGGCGCGTAGCTCAGGGGTAGAGCACTACCTTGACACGGTAGGGGTCCGCGGTTCAAATCCGCGCGCGCCTATACCACATCCTTGAAGGCACGGCTGCCGTTACGTCGCTTCCCGTCATTTCCTTTGTTTTTCCCGCAGTATGTATCTGTTTGTGCGTGGCAGTTTGGACAAAGGACTCTAAGATTCTTCAAGCGATTGTCGCTACGCTGACCGTTAATATGGTCAAGTTGTAAAGGAATGGGCTTCCCCATCCAACTGTTGCCATCCTAAAAAGTCTTGGCCTTACAGCAGAAGTACGCACGAACACGTTCGAGAGGCGCGCTAGTAGAGGGATAGACCTTCCCAATATGGCCCTATACGAAGGCCCTGACGATTTCATACTCGGCTTCTGGTAGCTTTACTTCGCCAGAAGTTGACCTCCTCGAGATCGCTATATCAATGGAGCGCAAGGATCAGATTCGGTCGCTACCTCGCACGCATGAGGGCGGTATTACTCCGCAATGTCCGCAGATTCGGCCTTCTGACTGTTGACCCTGACTTCAACGGCGAAGGGGGCTGGTAATCTTCCTCAAGTTTCAGCATCTGCCGACATAAGCAGAAAAACCACTCTGTGACATCCAGAGAAGATGGCGAGCGGAGACGCAATCGGTAAGCTGGCAGCAATGGTTCGAATTCAAGAATATTTAATAAATAAATGATGATGGATTAAATACTTTTCTTCCTGTTTTTATATACAATTTTAAAATTAGAATGGGTTCGATCCAAAAGTCTGATTTGACTCAACAAGGCTTTGGTTGATCCAAACATCTGTGCCTTTTGATCTCCGATAGCCCAGACTTGGAGGTTTCAAATGGAGGAGAACTCTAGCACTGAATTTGAGACAGATGTGTATCTAGAAAAGCTATTAAGGCTCCGCGCATCCGATCCAATCGGGCTTAATGTTCTGCCGGAAGCAGTAAGAAATATCGTCGAGCATTACGAGCGCGAGCGAGAGGCGGCAAAGCGGGATAGCTTTCGCGAACTCGCCTGAACTGATGAAAAAGTCGCCAATTGGATATGATTTGGCCTCAAGATGACTTTTAACTCAATGACCACATCTGATTCAAAGTTATATAAATTCTTTATCTTTTGGGTCGAAGTAAGATCAGCTTGGCTTAGTTATGTTCAAGGATAGATAAGATAGTTATGACACCCAGAAGAGAACCTACCTCTCAAGTCAATGTTAACGATCTAATCACTTTGTCTGAAGCCCGAGTCATTCGCGGTGTATCCGGTACTACAATTTACAATTGCATCCGAAGAGGGCGACTTAGCTCTGTCTTCATCGGCAATAGACTTCTTACGTTCCGCAGCGAAGTGGTGAGACTGAAGCTCATAAAGCGTCAACAGGTCAGGTTTATGACCGACCTGGAGTTGTTGCAGGATGTTCTCAGAGTTGCTCGCCGCCTCCGACATTTACCCACTACAGTAGAACAGAAGAAGCACGGCACCATCAGCCTCATTACCTTTTACAGACGGTTCGGCTCGTGGAAAAGAGTAAAGGATCTGATTCATGAAAAGATGGAACAAACGAGTAAAGAAGCCAATAGAAGGGGGAGACAAAGGGGTGAAGCGGAAAGCAGTCACCGCTTCAACTACCCAAGGCTGAAGGCTAGCTACATGAACTTGAGCAACCTCATTACTCAGGCAGAGGCCGGACGGCTACGGCATGTGACGACTATGACCATCCACAACTGGGTTAAATCAGGAAGACTCCACGCTGTCATGATAGCTGACATACCGTTCCTGTTACGAAGCGAAGTGGAAGCTTTTCAAATGAGCAGACAGGCGCAGGTGCTTGCCATGAGTAATGAGGAGATCTTGAGAGGAGTCATGAGCCTAATGCAACGACTTGGACGCATGCCCTCGAGCACTGAGTATCGGAGATACAAAGAGGCGGATTGGGTAGCCCTCAAGACATTGTACAACCGATTCGGTAGCTGGCCGAAAGTGAGAGAGAGGGTTCGCGTAGATATTAATAGTCAGACAAGTAATAGTAGCCGAGCGCCAGAGTCTAAACGGTGTGGAGTGTATCCGCACGATCTACGATGGGAGGAAGCGTCATGAAAACGATACTATCAGAGCAACTCACTGGTAGCTAATAATGACCTGCCTCACATATATTCCAAGGCATATCTAACAATACGCGAGTCATCCTTTCAGAACTTAAAATGTTGAATCAACTACTCAGGAACAATTAGCAATAATCTCAGGATGTTTCTGAATCCTCTTAGCTTATACTCAGGTCTGTCAATGTTGGGCACTCCACAGGGCCGGAGTGAAGTTGGGACGGGGGCCAGAGATAGGGACTGGTCTCCGTTCCAATGTTTGGCCGTGATATAATCAGTGTTTTCGGTAGAACAGACTTGTACTATAAAGGACTTAAATTGTAAGATTCTTTTAAGTAAGCCCTCACAAACGTTGCAGAAATCACCCACCTGCCGTACCTATATTCACAACTGATGAGATGTTTATTAGCAAGGAGTATTTATGGATGAAAACAGTAAACTCGTTTATGAATTTGGCCCTTTCCGGTTAGAGGCAGCGGAGCGCCGCCTACTGCACAATGGTCACTCCGTGCCGCTCACGGCTAAAGTCTTCGATATCCTTTTATTTCTTGTGCAAAGAAATGGACATCTTGTTCAGAAAGGCGAGCTGCTAAAAAGAGTCTGGCCGGATAATATTGTGGAAGAGAATAATCTGTCAGTAAGTATAGCACTTTTGAGGAAAGCCCTTGGTGAAAGTCATAATGAACATCAATATATCGAGACGGTACCAAAGCACGGATATCGATTTATCGCCGAGGTTCGGGAAGACTTACATGTAGTGCCGCCCGGCGTATCTTCCACAATATCATTTACTGAATGCAGCGCACCGCTTGATACGTTGGCCGTGCTGCCCTTCTTCGATGAGGGACACTCATCTGACTTTGATTATCTTTCAGATGGGCTAACCGAGACGATCATCAACAATCTCTCCCACCTCCCCAGACTTAAAATTATGGCGCGCAATACCGTGTTCCGTTACCGCGGAAGTGTACTGGACCCTCGTGAGATCGGGCAAAAGTTAGGCGTGCGGGCGGTATTAATAGGTAAGATGCTTCAAATGAATGATTGTTTGACAGTGAGCGTTGAGTTGATCAACGTGGCAGACGGATCACTAGTTTGGGGAGGGCGCTTTGAGCGCCCTGTTTCCAAAATCTTAGAATTAGAGGAAGAGATTTCGCGAGAGATATCTGAGAAATTACGCTTCGAGTTGACGAGCGAAGAGAAAACCCTGCTTAAGAAAAGGTACACCGATAACTGCGAAGCCTACTATCTGTATTTGAAGGGCCGCTATTTGTGGAAAAAGTACACTGCTGAGTGTATACAGAAAGGCATAGAATATTTTCAGCAGGCGATTGACCTAGACGCCGAATATGCATTGGCATATGCCGGCCTAGCGGATTCATATTTCAGGCTCTCAAACACATATCTTCCGCCAAAGAAAGTGTTGCCGCAGGCAAAGACCGCCGCCTTGCAAGCTGTAAGTCTAGGTGACCACTTATCCGAGGTGCACACGTCCTTAGGAATGGTGAAGCTTTATTACGATCACGACTGGCGCGGCGCGCAGCTAGAGTACATTCGAGCGATAGAGCTCAATCACAACGCTCACCTAGCTTACCAGAGATATGGCATGTATTTAGTATACTGCGGGAGATTTGAAGAGGCTCTAATTCAATTCTACAGAGCGCAGGAACTTGATCCGCTCTCATTGCAAGTAAGCGTGAATAAAAGCGCCTGCCTTTACCTGATGGGACATGCTGATAAAGCAATTAGAGAACTTCAGAAGGTCATAGAGTTGGAATCAAATTTCTACCCAGCCCACATGACACTAGGTTGGGTTTATGTACATGAGGGTAGGTTTAAAGAGGCAGTTGCGGAGGCGCAGGAAGGATTTAGAATTGGCAAAGATTATGCCGGGTTGGGATTACTAGGATACGCTTATGCGCTCTCAGATAAAAGGCGTGATGCGGAAACAGTTTTGAATAAACTACTACGAAAGTTCAGACGAGATTACGTCTCGCCTTATAATATAGCAATCATATACGCTGCCTTGGGGAAAAAGGATCAAGCATTCAAGTGGCTCGAACGGGCTTATGAAGGTCGGTGCGATTGGCTTGTATGGCTTAAGGTTAGCCCGGAGCTTAGCAGCCTACGGGATGATTCGAGATACGCAGAGCTGCTGAAGAAGGTTGGACATAGTTCTTAACCGGGCAATGGTTTGTCTCATCAGTTTCCAGTAACTATCAAGTCAGAGCCAGAATCGAAGAGCTTTATTAACTCTTTTGTGGAATTATGTAATAGCCTATCGGTGCTTAGAACTCAATTTGATGATGCCGCGTTGATCTGATGCAGTCAAGGTGGAGTTAGAATATGACATTGTGTACAAGATCTATTGAATAATTCAATCGATTTATGAGTTCAAGATAACTTTTCGATCTGGGGGAGCGCTCTCCTTATAAGTTCAGATAATTGAGATAATTTTAGGGCAAGGTCATTAAGACTTAATAGCTTACCATTGATGCACGTATAGTGGATTCATCCTTTGGTACTTTATCTTTAAAAAGCGATTGACCATGTCTGTGTGAAGCTCCACTTAAGGTTCAAGCTAAGGATATGCTCAATCTTATCATAGCGATATTTCCTACGAAAAAATCCTTCAGTCAAATCAAACTATGCTTCGGATGATTAGGCCCTTCAGTATTTATTCTATCAGAGCCACGACCTCGATTTTATTGTCTAGGCTGAGTGAATTAGTAATACTCTGAAAAGGGTTGATTATCTGACGGGTAAGGGAAAGCGGATGAGTACAATACGCGTGGAGGGTCTCGGTAAGCAGTATCGCATTGGCGGGCATGGTTCAGGCTACTTAACATTACGCGAAGCAATTATGGATACGATAAAAAGCCCGCTTAAGCATTTGCGTGCTAAAGATGAAGAAGCGAAGGCGATGTTCTGGGCGCTCAAGGAAGTTAGCTTCGTAATAGAGCAAGGCGAGACGATAGGCATTATTGGGCGAAACGGCGCAGGTAAAAGCACTCTACTGAAAATACTCTCAAGGATCACACTGCCTACCAAAGGCCATGTTGTACTCAATGGTCGAATCGCCAGCCTTCTTGAAGTGGGTACAGGGTTTCATCCTGAGTTAACTGGCCGCGAGAATATTTACTTGAACGGCTCGATTCTTGGCATGAAGAAAAGTGAGATCACTCGTAAGTTTGACGAGATTGTTGAGTTTGCTGAAGTGAGGAAGTTTTTGAACATGCCTGTTAAGCGCTATTCCAGCGGTATGTATGTTCGACTCGCTTTTGCAGTTGCAGCTTTCCTTGAGGCAGAGATACTTCTTGTTGATGAAGTGCTTGCCGTAGGAGACGCGCGCTTCCAGCGCAAATGCTTGGACAAAATGGATGACGCGGCCAGAGAAGGGCGTACAGTGCTTTTCGTCTCACACAACATGCCTGCGGTCACAAGACTATGCAATCGCGTCATCCTGCTGGATGAAGGACGCTTGATGGCCGACGGCCCGTCGCACGAAATCGTCAGCAAGTATTTGCGCTCGGGGCTTGGCACGATTGCAGCGCGCGAGTGGACGGACAAAGCGAAAGCGCCCGGTAATGACATCGTGCGTCTGTGCGCGGTGCGTGTAGTAACCGAAGACGGTCAAATCAGGGAAGCTATTGATATAAGGCACGCGGTCGGCATTGAGATGGAATATGAGGTGCTTGAGTCGGGACATCTGTTAGTGCCCAATTACCATTTCTATAACGAAGATGGCGTTCTGGCTTTTGGTGTTATGGATCATGATCCAGAGTGGCGTAGGCGGCCACGTCCTGTCGGGCACTTCAAAAGCACCGCGTGGATTCCAAGAAACTATCTATCCGAAGGAACTTTGATTGTCGGAGCGGCGGTCAGCACGATGGATCCAGTCATAATTCATTTTTACGAGCGCGAGGCGGTCGCCTTCCATGTGGTTGACAGCATTGATGGCAATTCCGCTCGCGGCGATTACGCAGGGCCTTTTCCTGGAATCGTCAGGCCCTTGCTGAATTGGACGACGCACTACGTTCCAGCAACACGAGCATCCGACCTGGCAATGGCAGAGGAGACCGCTCCATGAAGGTCGTTATTCTAGCTGGCGGTTTAGGCTCGCGCCTCTCTGAAGAGACAGAGGTGAAGCCCAAGCCTATGGTGGAAATCGGCGGTCGCCCAATTCTCTGGCACATCATGCAGCATTATGCTTACTACTGTTTCAACGAGTTCTTCATAGCGCTTGGCTACAAGGGCGAGATTATCAAGCGTTATTTTCTAGACTATCAGAGCTTGAGCGGAAGCATGACGATAGACTTCGCCGAAGGCAAAGTCGAAAGATACGAGCAAGAGAGCGAAGACTGGATTGTGCATCTGATGGATACGGGTATAGAGGCTAACACGGGAGGACGAATCAAACGCTTAGAGTCTAAGCTGAAGGATGGCACTTTTATGGTAACCTACGGCGACGGCTTGTGTAACGTAAATCTTGAGGACTTGCTCAAGTTTCATCATTCTCACGGGCGCATCGCTACTATTACGGGTGTGCGTCCGCCCGCGCGTTTTGGCGGTCTGGTCTTTGACGGCGACCTTATCACAGAGTTCGTTGAGAAGCCGCAGATAGGCGAGGGATGGATTAACGGTGGCTTCATGGTCTTCGAGCCTGCCATCTTTGATTATCTGAGTGGAGACGCGGATAGTCTGGAAGCGGACTCGCTAGAGCAACTGGCGCGCGAGCGCCAGCTTGCAGCCTATCGCCACGAAAAATTCTGGCAGTGCGTTGACACTCTGCGAGATGTTCGACTCTTACAAAGTTTGTGGAAAGAGAATAGCGCGCCCTGGAAGGTTTGGGAATGAGCGGCTTCTGGGTTGATCGCCCTACGTTTGTCACAGGAGCAACCGGGTTGGTCGGCGGTTGGCTGGTGCGGAGCTTGATTGATTCAGGCGCAGATGTAGTCTGCCTTGTGCGCGATTGGATTCCGCAAAGCGAGCTTCTGCGAGCCGGACTCGTTGAGAAAGTCAAAACCGTCCGCGGCGATGTGCGGGATAAGGCTCTACTTGAGCGCATATTAGGCGAATATGAGATTGACACGGTCATACATCTTGCGGCGCAAACCATTGTCGCAATCGCCGGTCGTAATCCCGTTTCAACCTTCGAGACAAACATACGTGGAACGTGGGCCTTGTTGGAAGCCTGCCGTCGCAGTCCAACTGTTAAGCAGATTGTCGTAGCATCTTCGGACAAGGCTTACGGGAATCAAGAAGCATTGCCTTATCTGGAAGAGACTCCGCTGCGTGGGCGAAATCCTTACGAGACTAGTAAGGCTTGCGCGGATTTAATCGCACAATCTTATGCGGCAAATTATGGCTTGCCTTTAGCGATCACCCGTTGTGGAAATTTCTACGGCGGCGGCGACCTAAACTGGAATCGTATCGTTCCGGGCACGATTCGTTCCATCCTGCGCGGTCAACGTCCTGTGATCCGTTCCGACGGACAGTATGTGCGCGACTATTTTTATGCAGAGGACGGCGCAGCGGTCTATATGCTGCTGGCCGAACAACTCGTGCGCAACCCTGAGTTGCACGGAGAAGCCTTCAACTTTTCAAACGAGACAGGGATTACCGTACTTGAATTAGTTGAAAAGATACTCGCGTTGATTGGCTCAGACCTTAAGCCTGACATACGCAATCAGGCAACGAACGAGATTCGCTGCCAATATTTGAACGCAGAGAAGGCCAGACGCTTGCTCGGCTGGCGTCCGCTCTTTACTCTGGACGAGGGGCTAAGGCATACGATTGATTGGTATGAAGCCTTTCTTGAGAATTCCGCATGAGTACACTTAAGTTGCTCGCCTGCCGATCTTGCGGTGCGCCCGGACTCGTTCCCATCATAAATCTAGGCTCTACACCGCTTGCTAACGCATTCCTGACAAGCGAACAATTAACTCAACCCGAAGAGACCTATCCGCTACAGTTAGTCTTCTGCCAGCGCTGTACGCTCGTACAGATTACCGAGACGGTCTCGCCCAAAAAACTATTCCGCGAATATTTCTATTTGTCCTCCGCTTCCTCCACTTTGCTTCGTCACGCTCAGGAATTGGCCGAACATTTCATCGCTGAGTGTCAACTAAATCGCAGCAGTCTAGTTGTTGAGATTGGGAGTAACGATGGTTATCTCTTGCAGTATTACAAGCGGGTTGGCGCTCAGGTGCTAGGAGTTGAACCTGCTATCAACATCGCGCGAATAGCGCAGGAGCAACGCGGTATCCAGTCAATGCCAGAGTTCTTTGGTGAAGCGCTCGCCCGCCAACTTCGGGCCGAGGGCAGGCAGGCAGATTTGATTCACGCGCACAACGTGTTGGCCCACGTGCCGGATTTGAATGGCTTCGTCGCCGGTATTGAACTGTTGCTAAAGGATTCAGGCGTCGTTGTTGTCGAAGTCCCATACGTTAGAGACATGATTGAGAGATGCGAGTTTGACACTATATACCACGAGCATCTCTGTTATTTTTCGCTGACCGCGCTTGACAGGCTGTTTCGTCGTCACAAATTAATCGTCGAAGATGTCGAGCGCATAGACATTCACGGCGGCTCGCTCCGTATCTTCGCGCGAAAGGACGACTGGAAAATCTGTGGCGACCAACAATCTTCTGCCGTGCTTTGTCTGCTGGAAGAAGAGGCTGCGTGGGGGGGTGAGAGCGAGGGATTTTATTTCGGCTTCGGCGCGAAGGTGGAAAAGCTGCACACGGATTTGTTAACGCTGCTACGCGAGTTGAAGTCGCAAGGCAAACGCATAGCCGTTTACGGAGCGTCAGCGAAAGGCAGCACGCTTCTCAACTACTTTGGCATTGGCCGGGAGACGCTCGATTTCGTCGTTGACCGCAGCACCATCAAGCAAGGTCTTTACACGCCGCGCACGCATCTGCCCATCCACGCGCCGGAGAAATTGTTGGAGACGATGCCCGATTACGTGCTGCTGCTCACATGGAACTTTGAAGAAGAGATTCTCGCGCAACAGGCGGAGTATCGAAAGCGTGGCGGACGATTCATCGTCCCAATCCCTGAAGTGAGATTGGTTTGAAGTGATTTTTACCGAGACGAAATTAAAAGGCGCATTCATTGTTGGGCCTGAGATGTTCGAGGATGAGCGTGGATTTTTTGCGCGGAGTTGGTCGGAGCGCGAGTTTGCTGCGCGTGGACTGAGCAGCAAGATTGATGGGTGCAATATCTCCTTCAATAAACGAAAGTGCATCTTGCGAGGGATACACTTTCAGGCTGCGCCGTTTGCGCAATCCAAGCTCGTGCGCCGCACTGCGGGTGCGATTTATGATGTCGCCGTTGATCTGCGGCCTGATTCAGAAACGTTCAAGCAGTGGGTTGTGGTCGAGTTGAGCGCAGAGAACCGTTTGATGTTCTTCATCCCCGCAGAATTCGCGCACGGCTTTCAAACTCTGGTGGACAACGCAGAAGTCTTTTATCAGATGTCTGGAGTTTATGCTCCTGAATATGCGCGGGGAGTCCGTTGGGATGATCCGGCGTTTGCTATCGAATAGCCGCTTGATGAACAGATTATTATTGAGAGAGATCTCGAGTATCAGGATTTCGTTTAGTAGTGGAAGGGTTATCCGAGGAGATTTTCAAATGGCAGTGAGCGAAGGCCGGCGCATTAACGAGTATGCCAATTCCATGTTTCGCTTTGAGCATTTACATGATAAATAGATTGAGTCTTGCGCGGCCTACTTGCGTCATCTGTTTGGAGAAGAGTTACAGGGCAGGACGGTGATTGATTACGCTTTCGGGAGGGGCAACTGGTCGCTGGCATTTCGTCTCGCAGGCGCGCCGCGTGATTGCGATTGACGCTTCAGAGGATAACGTCAGCCGTTTTAGAAACTTCTGCCAGCAACGAAACATCAACAACATCAAAGTCATCTGCGGCAATTTAATGGAGCATGACATTCCGTTGAAAGGTGATTTCATCTGGCTCTACGGGCTGCTTCAGAACATCACGGATCAGCCGATTTTTCTTGAGAAACTTAAAAGCATGGCCCCTGGCCCTGATGCTTTGTTCTACATCTATTATTATAATACCAACAGCCTGCGCGAATTCACCGTCGAGACATGCCGCAAGATTGAGGATCTATTCTATGTTGCGTCTAGTATCCCGCTCTTGGAGTTGGTTGCATAAACGGGGGCCTTTCTTCGTAGCGAACCTTGTCATCGTCGCTTTCATGATATGGCTGCTGCGGCTTTTCTTCGCCACCACTTCCGACCATCCGGTAATTTTCGGCAAGTATAGCCTGAAATATTTCATCGCGCTGTTCCTATTAGTAGTGGTCGTCTCAATCATTTTCTCCATAGCCATCTTCGGTGCGAACAAAATAAACCGCGCCCTTTTCTTAACGCTTCTAGCTCTCTTCCTGATTGGCGAAGTGTCAGCTAGATTATTCCTTCAGCCCGAAAGCGATACTGAATTTTTCTATCCGGCTCCATATCTAGTCTTTACCAGTAAGCCAAATGGCAGACGCACCCCGTTCCAGCTTGATTTTGGTGGTGAGGTTGGTGCGAACTGGAACAACGAGTCCGAGACGCTTAATGAGTTGGGGTTTCGCGGCACGCTTCCGCCTCAGAATAAGGGGCAGGAATACAGAATCATTATGCTCGGTGGCTCGACTGTATTCAGCGGCTTTCCATTATCGCACTCAATTGCCGGACAGTTGGAATTGCTATTTCATCAGGACGGACACAACAACGTGAGAATTTATAACTGGGGCGTACCGGCTTATGTCTCAGGGCAGGAACTGATACTGTTAATACACAAAGTAGTCGATTATCAACCGGATTTAGTTATTGTCTATGATGGTAACAATGATATTTACTTTCCGTGGATAATTGATCCTCGCCCGGGCAACCCCCATAAATGGATAGAGCATGAGGCGGGCTTGCGCGAACTTCAAGACGCGCTTGCTGGCCGACAAAAGCTGTCGCTGCTTCTGATTAATCAGAGCAGCTTGCTTCGCTGGGCGATAATGCGAGCGCACGTCACCCGACCGGCAGAGCTTGGCGAACTTATAAATCTTAATTCTCTTAGGAACGAGGTCGGATACGGCACGGAAATATGGAAGCAAAGAATCGCCTCCACCTACGTCGGTAATCATAATAAGATGTGTACGGTCGCCAGAGGCGCTCGCTTTAAGCTGGCAATGTTTCTCCAGCCAGTGTTAACTTTCAAGCGCCCGTTGGTTGGCAGAGAGACCTCCATCTGGAATCCAGAGGATGCCCAACAGTTTACGACAGATACTTACCAATATATCCGCTCCGAGATGAATCAGCAGCACCCGGATCAGAATGAGGACTGTTTCTCCTTTGATTTGAGCGACATCTTCCTCAATTACGACAGCGCCGTATTTACAGATTGGGGACATATTAATACCGCCGGAAACGGACGGGTCGCTCAGCAGATCTACGAGCGCTTGAGAAGCGTTCACCTCACCGATGCAACTTCAGCAGTGCATTGATAGACGATGAAAGTAATTCTCGTCAGGCATTTCTATTCTTTATCGGTCGTTCAAGCACATGATTTTTACTGAAACAAGACTAAAAGGCGCATACATCATTGAGCCGGAGAGGATGGAAGACGAACGCGGTTTCTTTGCGCTTAGCTGGTCAGAGAGAGAGTTTAAGGCGCACGGGCTAGATGCGCGTCTGCTTGAATGCAACATCTCATTTAATATGCGTCGCGGGACGCTTCGTGGAATGCACTATCAAGTCGCTCCTCATGCGCAGGCCAAACTCGTCCGCTGCACTCGCGGCGCGATTTACGATGTGGCCGTTGACCTGCGCCCTGAGTCAGAGACATTCAAGCAGTGGGTGGCTGTCGAACTCTCTGCTCGCAATTGTCTACAGTTCTACATTCCTGCGGGTTTGGCGCACGGGTTTCAGACTCTCGAAGACGAGACGGAAATTTCCTACCAGATGTCTGAAGTTTATGCGCCAAAGTGTGCTGGGGGAGTCCGTTGGAATGATACTGCGTTCTCAATCGAGTGGCCCGAAATGGAGCGCATCATCACTGACAGAGACGCGCAGTATCCTGACTTTATAGGGTAAAGATGTATCATCCTAAGCGTCGTTGGTAATGAAAAGAGAGTTTTCGGTTTGAGATGGAACAGATACCTGTTTTCAAACCACTAATCGAGAAAGAAGAGATTGCCGCCAGCGTAAGCGCGCTTCGATTGGGCTGGCTCGGCATGGGCAGCTATGTCGGCGAGTTTGAAGAGGGCATCAGGAACTTCATCGGCGCGACCGACAGGTACGTGGCGGCTGTTAACACAGGGCACGCTGCCTTGCATCTCGCGCTGCTTGTAGCTGGAGTCGGGCCGGATG
>Ga0209027_1000252_pt1 | contig 17671 bp, 15 predicted proteins | sample GraSoi013_1_20cm_3_FD_185821 | JGI IMG/M metagenome (GOLD analysis project Ga0209027, IMG submission 185821) | Grasslands soil microbial communities from the Angelo Coastal Reserve, California, USA - Sample 09_27_2013_1_20cm (SPAdes) (version 2) | ecosystem: Environmental > Terrestrial > Soil >...
TAAGCGGAATCGCTGCGCGACTTCTTTGAATTTGTTTTCTGACTCGGACTCATTCATCCCCACCGCAAGCAGTGGGGCATTCTGAGTCACTTCGTAAAATGGGTAATTAGAAAAGCGGCGGACTGCTTCATTCAGTCCGCCACTTTTTTTCAACCCCACTAAGGAGTCATATGGCTAAAGAATCAGCAGATACATTCAGCACCTGCTCCAAGCGCCGCGCATTCTACTGCTTGTCGCACCTATAATCAACACCATTTTCAGGATCAATTATGCGGCTGCGAATTGCCCTTCCATAGTGGCGCTCATGCTCGCGTGAACGTCTGCAAGCTCGGCGCGCTCGAGACCTAGCAGCGCCACCCTGTCAGAACCCAGATTATCCAGCGAGGCGACCTTGTACGGCGCGTCTGCATTCGCAATCGCGTTCGCTACGTGAAGCAGCAGCGCCACTGGATCGTTAATACGCATCAAGCCGTGCTGCGCCTGCACGGCTATGGAGAGCTTGCGCGGCAGCCCGCACAGTTCAAGCACCCACTGACCGACTTGCGCATGGTCAACTCCGAACGCCGCAACCTCTTCATCATCTCGCTCTTCGTCGGAAAGCTCTGTCATCATTTCCATCTCTTCCGGGAAGAGTGCGCGCAAGATGAGTTCGCCAATGTTGTGCAGAAGACCGAGCGTGTACGCCTCGTCAGTTCCGATTACCTGCGTGCGTTCGGCCAGAAGTATTGCAGATGTCGCGCACCTGAGCGAATGCTCCCGTAGCTTTTCGTAATCTAGCGCACGCTCTTCCTCGCTTGAGTCGTAGTTGCGTAAGATGACCTCGCGCAAAGCTTCTTCGCCCAACCGCTCGCAAGCTTCACGAATCTTCGCCGTAGGCTCAATCGTGTTCCTGTTTGCTTCCATCAGAACGCACGCGGCGAGCGCAAGGTTAGTCTCAACCGTGCGCGCCAGATCATCGCCGCTCATGTTCACTGCTTCAATCATGCGCGGAGCAATGGATCGAAGCACGCGACCTAAATCCCCTGAGAGACTGTTGCGTATCTTCGAGAGCGCGTCGAGTTTGAGGAAGGCGCGCACGACTTCCGCGTCAAACTTCGTGCCCGCACCTCGCTTCAATATTTGAACGGCGTAGTCATGGTCGAACGCTTCGCGAAAAGGTCTGGGGCTGGTGATCGCGTCGTAAACGTCTGCGACGAAAATTATTCGCGCGAGCAAAGGAATCTGTTCGCCCTTTAATCCTTCCGGGTAGCCCGTGCCGTCGTAATGCTCGTGATGATGACGAACGGCCTCTGCTACGTCCTGCATATCTGGAATCCCCGCTAGCATACGCGCGCCGCGCTCGCAGTGCAGCCTCATCACAGCCATCTCTTTTTCGTCTAGTGCGCCCGCTTTCATCAGTAGATGATCGGGCGTACCTATACGGCCAATGTCGTGAAGCACTGCGGCGAGCGAAAGTTGTTCCAGATGCTTCTCGTCCAGATTCAAATGCTTGCCAGTAGCCATTGCGTAACCGCGCACACGACGCGCGTGGCCGTAAACGTAACCGTCTTTTGCTTCGAGCGCGTCAACGATGGCGCAAACGAAGCCTTCCGTCATCTGTTTCAATCGTGCGTTGAGTCGCTGGTTGATGAGCAGAAGTTCATGGTGCGCTCGTCTGGCTTCGTAATGCTCTATGGCGCGGCTGACGGTCGCGCGCAGTTCGTCGTTGTTCCAGGGCTTATTGACGTACTTGTAAACCTCGCCCCAGTTGAGCGCGTCAACCAGGGTGTTCACGTCCGTGTAGCCCGTGAGCAGTATGCGAACCATGTGTGGCCGAAACGATGTGGTTGATTTGAGCAGTTCAAGACCTGTCATGCCCGGCATGCGTTGATCTGTAATGATAAGCGCAACGTCGTGCTGCTGTAGAAGGCGCAGCGCTTCATCGCCCGACGCGGCCATCAGCACATTGTAGTCGTGACGGAAGAGGCGCGCGAGCAATCTAAGGTTAGCAGGCTCGTCATCCACCAGCAGTATCTTGTAAGTCATCGTAAGTAGCTCCGTAAGGAAACTATGTCCGGCGCGGCTCAAGTTGTGTAGCCTATTGCTTCCGCGTCATCGTCCATGATCTCGAACAAGCGAGCATTGACAGGAATATAAACTGTGAAAGTCGTGCCGCGACCCGCGCAGCTTTCGACCGTGATGCGCCCGCCGTGCCGCGTGATAATGCCGTAGGCTATTGAGAGGCCAAGCCCTGTGCCTTCGCCCACAGGCTTTGTCGTAAAAAATGGATCGAAAATCTTCCCCAGATTTTCCGCAGGGATGCCGCAGCCCGTATCGCTCACGCTTACAACGGCCATCTCTTCTTCAAGTCGCGTAGAAACGGTCACGCACACGCCTTTGCTTGAGACGGCCTGCGCTGCGTTGACCAGCAAGTTCATCCAGACCTGATTCAATTGTCCGGCGTAGCACTCGACCGCAGGCAAGTCTGAGTAGTTGCGCCGCAAGGTGATGTCGGGCGCGCTGTAGTAGCGTGAGAGCAATCGTATGGTCGAATTAATGCCTTCGTGCAGGTCAACTCGTTTGAGTTCGGCTTCATCTAGGCGCGAGAAGGTGCGAAGGTTCTGAACTATGTTGCGTATGCGCTCGGCTCCTTCGCGGCAATCTTCTATGATCGAACGTAAATCCCCCAACGTGTGTTTGTAACCTATTTCGTCTTGAAGCGCTGCAATTTGCGCGGCTATCTCCGGCGCAAATTGCAGCGCATCGTAGAAGAGGAGCAGGCGCTTTATATCCTCTGCGCACTCTTTGAGAATCTCCATGTTGCCGATGATAAAGCCCGCAGGGTTATTCAATTCATGAGCGACGCCTGCGGCAAGTTGTCCAAGAGAAGCCATCTTCTCGCTGTGAACTAGCTGCGCCTGAAGACGTTCGAGTTCCAGTTTCTGGGCGGCCAACTCTTCGTTGCGCCTCTCCAAATCCTCTTTGTATCGCCGCGCCTCTCGTCTAAGTGTGCGGCGTTCAATCGCACGCTCGACGCATCGCTCAAGTACGTCCAGGTCACAGGGTTTCACCAGATAGTCGAACGCTCCCAGCCGCACAGCGTCCATAACGCGCTGCGCACGATTGACGCCCGAAAGCATTATGACGGCTGTCTCAGGGTATTGCGCAGAGACTTCGCGCAGTAATTCCACGCCGCTCAACCCCGGCATAATCATGTCCGAGATGACGAGCGCAAACTGTTCTACGGCGAGTTTGTCTAGCGCTTCTCTGGTAGAAGAGGCTGTCTCGCACGAATAGCTCTCGCTCAGAAAATCGAAGAGCAGAGAACGCACAGACTCTTCATCGTCAACGAGCAGTATTCGCCCGTCGCCGTCTTCGCAATTCGCAACGGCGAGCGTCGCGTTGGCCGATGGTCTATCTTCCAGAACATTGCTCATTTCAGTTTCACTCAGTCTGGTTATTTTCGATTTTAGATTTTGGATTTTCGATTGGAAGAAGCGCAAAAGCTCTTTAAATCTAAAATCCAAAATCTAAAATCGAAAATCAGTCTGACTCTAGACTTTTTCAGGATGCGTTCAGTTGCACTTGAAGTTCTCTTGATTCGCTGAGCATTGGAGCGATTGACGTGCAAGAGTTCACGTCCGGGTCAGAGGCGTTGGCGCAAAGGTATGCGCGCTCCTCTTTGTTAGAGCGCTCGCGCAAGTGCTCCCACTCTTCCGGCGCGACGCGGCAGAAGGCTTCTACAACCTTATGGTCGAACTGTTGACCCGCGCATCGCTCAAGCTCTGTGCGCACGTTTTCGTAAGCCGTCCCCATGCGATAGACGCGGTCGCTTATCATGGCGTCGAAAGCGTCCGCGACCGAGAAGATGCGCGCCTTGATGTCAATGCCCTCGCCGCTCAATCGTCGCGGGTAGCCCGTTCCGTCCCAGCGCTCGTGATGTTGGCCCACTACGTGCGCCGCGCCTTTTAGAAAGTCAATGCCTCGCAGTATCTCTTCGCCGTATCGCGGGTGCTGGCGCATCAGCTTCCACTCTTCGTCCGTCAGACCGCTCGGCTTGCGAAGTATTGCGTCGGGCACTCCTATCTTCCCCACGTCGTGCAGCAGCGCACCGAATTCCAACGAGCGCATCTCTTCGGGCGCAAGTCCAAGTTCACGTCCCAATCTGAGACTGAACCTGACGACGCGATCCGAATGGCCGTGGGTCTCGGAATCTCTGGTTCCGAGCGCGGCGACCAGAGCTTTCAGCGTGCCTCTGTAGGATTCTTCTAGCGAGATGAGCGCGCGGTCTAGTTCGGCAGTACGCTGAGCTACAAGCTCTTCCAGTCGCTGCTCGTACAATCGCTTTGCGACTCGCAGGTCGTGATGATTCAGAGCGCGGCGCACGCTCGCCTCAATATGGGTTACGTCGAAAGGCTTGGTGATGAAGTCGAATGCGCCTACGCGCATGGCCTGTATGGCGTTGTCAATCGTCTGCTCGCCGCTGATGGTGATAATAACTGTGTCGGGCGAAAGCTCAACGACGCGCGGTATCAGATCAAGCCCGTTCATACCTGACATGAAGATGTCGCTCAAGATAAGGTCAAACTTTTTCACGCGCAAAATCTCAATCGCGGCTTCGGCTGAAGCGGCCTGCGCGCAGTCGTGCTCAGGATTCAGAATTTCGCAAAGCAGTCCTCTGATCTCCGCATCATCGTCAATGATTAGAATCTGCGCCCTTTCGTCTAATCTATTCATCATTCCTCTTTTCTAAAGGCAAAAGTAAAAAGGCAAAGGGGAAGGCAAAAGGTAAAAGTAAAAAGGCAAAAGTTAGGCGGAAGCCAGAAAACCAGATTTAATTAAAATGCTTTTCGCCTTATCCCTTTTGCCTTTTTACTTTTACCTTTTTACTTTTTCAGATGCGGCAGAATGGAGCAGAGGCGGGAAGCGTTCCCTGGTCTTTCGCCACAGTGCGCTCAAGATTTACCAGTTTGAGCGCCCTTCATAAGAGTCCATGGCACTTGCCATGCCGCAGAAAAGCAAGGCGGAAGGATGAAGGCAGTAATGATGAAAGAGCAATTATTAAAGATCAGTAATTATTCTTTCATCCTTCATCCCTCCGCCTTGCTTTTCACGCTGCGCGGGGTGAATGCGACAGTGCTCGAACGTTAGAGATGTTGTGGCGCTTTATCATTCGTTCAAGTGTTTTGCGATCTACGCAGAGAACGCGCGAGGCGGCCTGTTTATTGCCCCCTGTGTGTATGAGCACGCGCGCCACGTACCGCCCCTCTATAAGGTCTAGCGACGGCCACTCTTCCTCTTTAGGCAGCGCTTCAATCGCAGCGCTCTGCTCCTCGACTTGCGATTCATCGCGCAGGCGGCGTATGTGTTCGGGCAAATCTTCCGGGCGCACCGTTTCGCTGCAAAGAGCTACGGCGCGCACAACAGCGTTCTCAAGCTCGCGCACGTTGCCGGGCCAGTCGTATTTTTCCAGCAATCGCAGCGATTCGCGCGTAAAGCCTACGGGTTTATTGAGAGACCAGACGCGACGCGCGAAGCTGTCTGCGAGCGGGAAGATGTCCTCGCGCCGCTCGCGCAAAGGCGGCAGGTAAACGGTCACTGCGTTCAATCTGTAGAAGAGGTCTTGACGAAACCGCCCCTCCTCTACCTCTTTCCCCACGTCGCGGTTGCTGGCGGCTATCACGCGAACGTCAACTTTCTGCATGCGGTTCGAGCCTACACGACGAATCTCGCCCTTCTGAAGCGCCCGGAGGAGTTTTACCTGAAACGCAGGTGTAGTCTCTGTAATCTCATCAAGAAAGATTGTGCCGCCGTTTGCTTCCTCGAAAAGCCCTGCTCGGTCCCTGTCCGCGCCCGTGAATGAGCCGCGCGCGTGGCCGAACAGTTCCGACTCGATCAATTCCGAAGGGATTGCGCCGCAGTTGACAGCTATGAAAGGTTTCGATTCGCGTTGACTACGACGATGAAGCGCAGACGCCACAACCTCTTTGCCAGTGCCGGACTCGCCCGTTAAGAGCACTGGCAGGTTAGTTGCGGCGACACGCCCGACCAGCTTCATCACCTCTATGAAGGCTTCGCTTCGACCTACCAGATTAAGGTCGGACGAGAAAGTTGGAGACGTGGTGTTCTTATGTACGAAGCGATGACGCGAGCGACTTACCAATCGTTCGCGCAGTGCGCTTGAGAGCGATTGCAACTCGTCAACGCCGAATGGCTTCATTAGGTAGTCGTATGCTCCGAAGCTTGTAGCGTCGAGCGCGCCCAGCGCCGAAGCGTTTCCCGTCATCAACACGACCTGCGTGTCCGGCAACTCCTCTTTGAACCGGCGCAGAACTTGAAAGCCGTCTGCGCCGCCCAGCATCACGTCGCAGCAGACCAGAGACCACTGCTCGTCGTTCATCCTCTCGAACGCGCTCTCGGCGCTCTCGGCCTCGCCTACCTGCCAGCCGTCATCTCTCAAGATAGTAGCAACGAAGCTTCTCACAAGGGCTTCGTCATCAATCACTAAAGCATGCATGACCAACATCCTTCTCTATCAAAGCTGATTTCTGACCCTTTGGATCAGGCCGCTCGCCGCGCCTCTAGAATGGAAGAAAGGAACCGTGGGCGAGCCGGTTCCACCAGATCAGAAATCAGCGATTGCGAAAGCGAGCGATAATTGCAGACAGGAGTTGTTTGAAAGAGAAAATCGTTTTTATAGAGGGAGGGAATGCCCTCTCGCCTTGGCGCTACTCCCTCCCCTCGGCCACCACACCTTTGGCCGACAACTTTTATAAAATGATTTCATCTATTGCAGGGCAGCGAGGTCGGGCGTCGCAGCGCTCCCACCCCAAAGTTATAACTTTGCGATAGATTGTGAAATCAGGAAAACCCTGATTCTTTTGTAAGATTTTCTCCTACAAGAAGGAGATAATAGGAGAAGTGAAGTGGTTTTAAGCCGTCTTTAGACGGCGACCGTCTAAAAGCCCGGTGCGTGAGCGCCGGGAATAGATAACAATAAAGATTACCTAAGCCCGCGAGAGCGGGCGACATCGTGTAGCAATTATAAGGCTGTCGCTCGTCTTCGATAGCTCGCTATTCATTCTTGCACTCTAACGAGAGCGCTCGCCGCACTCTCGCTTTACTCTGTCGCCCGCTTGCGCGGGCTATATAACGCGAGAAATTTATTACAGAAGATTGTTCTGAATGGCGTAATGAATTATCTCTGCGTCTCTCTTCATGCCCATCTTCGCCATGATGCGCTCGCGATGCGTGCGCACTGTCTTTTCTGAGCGAGAGAGTTCTTCGGCTATCTCACGGACGGATTTGCCGGAGGCTATCATCAACATGATTTCGTATTCGCGGTTTGAGAGTTTCTGGTGAAGCGGCTTCTCGTAATCTTTCGATATACTCAGCGCAAGGTTCTCAGCCGTTCGCTCGCTGACGTAGTGGCCTCCACCGTAAACCTTTCTAATCGCATAAACCACTTCGCTCAGCGCGCTGCCTTTCATCAGGTAGCCTGCCGCGCCCGCTCTTATGGCACGGACAGCGTATTGGTCTTCCGGGTAAATGCTGAGTATAAGGACGGAAAGTTTGGGCTTAATACGCTTTATCTCACGAAGGATGTCCAGCCCACTGCGACCGCTATCGAAGTGAATGTCTATGAGCGCGACATCGCAGTCCACGCTCTCTATAAGGTCCAGGGTCTCCTGCGCCGAAGAGGCTTCCGCGCAAACTTCCATGTCCGGGGTTCTTGAGAGGATTCCCCTTAAGCCTTCGCGGACGATCTGATGGTCGTCCGCTATGAGGAGTTTTATCATGAGGTAACCTCGCCGCGAGCGCACTTAAATAAGAGGCCAAGCCAGAAAAATGGTGGCGACCTGGCTTCCTACAAAAGAGCGCCTTAGTTTTGCACACTACTCAGTCTGAATTTTTACGGAAACTGCCACGGCGAGGTGAAGCTTATCGGGTTAGGCTACTGCGCGGCTCAAACTATTTCAAGACAACTCTAAAAGCCTCTAACGTTCATTGAGAATCCACGACCACTTTATACGAAGCTGCGCCGTGTGGAGGCGCAGAACATACTCTCAACGCGCAGGATTTTACCGACGCAACGAAAAAGAGTAAAGCCGAAGAGAGTGAAAGAAGAGACGCGGAGACCGAGGGGACGCGGAGACACGGGGAAAGAGAATACCTTTAATCAAGAATCTCTGGTTTTATCTCCGCGTCGCCGCGTCCCCTCGGTCTCCGCGTCCATTCTTCCGCGCGTCTCTTCTTTCATCGTCGCAATCTGTCAACGCTCCACTCGCCTGCGCCAGCGAACACCAAGTAAAGAAAGATGAAGCAGTAGAGCACGGCCAGCTCGCCCCTGTTCAGTAGAGGCCATAACCCTCCCGGCGCGTGAACCATGAAATAGGCTACGGCCATCTCGCCCGCAAGTATGAGCGCGACGGGGCGCGTGAACAGTCCCAGCAGGATGAGCAGCCCGCCGAAAAACTCCAGTATGCCGCTTACGCCGAACATTGACATGAGCGGGGGCGCGCCGCCCTGCATGGGCGCTGGGAATCCGAATAGTTTCTGCGCGCCGTGCTCCATAAAGAGCAGCGCCGTAACTATACGCAATATGCTTAGCAGTCTAGGCGACCACTTAAACAGGAATGAATTGTCCATCTGGTTTCTCCTCAAGTTAGAAACAGAAAGCCCGTTATTTCTTTCACTGCAAGCCTGAGCGTCGTACGCACGCCGCGAGAGGCAAGGGGTCGCTCGCCAACGAATCGTCTAAAGACTTTCCGCCATCTTAACGCCTGTAGCGCGAAGCATCAACATTACTCATCGAAGGTGCTGATGAAAAACCTGAATCCAGCAGCATATAAATGAATGAGCCGCGCTAGCGGCGGCTTGAGTTTAGCCCGGCGTTTCAACGCCGTGAACAAAACGTCAACACGAGTATTGCGTCGCGTCAGCGACGATTGAGAGAAGACTTGGATGATTCAATCGTCGCTGACGCGACGCCAACCGAATTTCCTACTCCCTCCCGGCTTTGAAAAGCCGGGCTAAATTCACTTGCGCCGCTAACGCGGCTCATTTATTCATACGCTTCAATTTATTCACCGACGCACTTCATCCAGTGCGCTGCCCAATCTCTCAAGCCCTTCTCTCATTGTTTCGGTATCACAACCTGTTCCGATTCTGAAATGCTCCGGCATCTCGAAGAATCTTCCCGGCACAACAGAGGTCTCATACTTTTCGGCCAGCAGCGCGCATAACTTGTCCACGCCTCCATGTTTAAGACGAGGGAACGAGACTGTGCCGAATTTCTGTGGAATATAATCAAGATCGTCGCGCGTGCTATAGAAAGAGTTCAATATCAGCTTATTCCTTTCAAGCAGCGCGCGCGCACGCGCAGCTATTTTGTTGAGATTCGCAAGCGCCATCAAACTCAAACGCTCAGCCGCGTGCGCCGGGTTCACTCCGAACAGATCGTTCAGACGCCACAATCTTTCTGCAAGCTCCGGGTCGGCCAACACCCAACCGCAACGCAGACCACCTAGCCCGTAAACTTTCGTCAGACTGCTAGTAGTAACGAACTCTTCTCCAAGATGAAAAGCCGAGCGCGGCTGGTTTTCAAAGAGCGCATCCAGATAGACTTCGTCAACGAGGAGACGCGCGCCCGTCTCGCGCGCAATCTCTCTTAATCGCAAGAGCGTTTCGTCGCTCGTAAACGCGCTCGTAGGATTGTGAAGGTTTGTGAGAACTATAAGCCGTGTTCGCTCGCTCACACAGCGCGCGACCTCGTCAGCATCAAGACGAAAACCCTCTTCAAATTTTCTTGCGAATCTCTTGACCTTCGCGCCCAGGTATTGCGCCACACTGATGAGCAGTTCATAAGTCGGATGCTCTATCAGCACCTCGTCGCCCGGTTCTATCAATGCGGCCATAGCCAGATGATTAGCCATTGACGTGCCCGTAGCCGCGACGACGCATCGGGGCTGCACGCCACATTTGGCTGCAAGCGCTTTCTGTAGTGGCTCGTAACTGTAAAAACTCGGCCTGCTTAATTCAAGCTCTTCAATCTTCACGGGCAGTTCGGCAAGCTCGTAATTCTCAAGGCCGCTCGACGCCAGATTGAATCGCGCCTGCGAGCCTGTTCTGGCCCACAGCATATACTCCGAACTCATCACGCGCCGCGCCGCTTCCATCATTTGCGCCTCCACCATCGCCAGAAAAAGTATACGGGAATCCCTGCGATGACAATTAATAGACCAATGCTACTGTTGGCAGGATATTTATAGACAGTGCTGAGAACAATCAACGCGCACGCTGCCGTGAACAGAGCAGTCGTCCAGGGATGTCCGGGCACGCGAAAGCGTACGACGGTTGAATTCGTAGTTGAATCAACGGTTGATTCTTTCGTTGTCATCAACACGCTCGCTTGACTGTTCATCTCTCTTTCAACTTTGCGCGCTTCAACTGCTCTACGACGAAAGACGAAGAGCGAGGCGGCGGTCAATCCGAACCAGATGAAATCCACAGAGACCACGTAATTGAGTATCTGTTCGTACTTGCCCCATACCGCAATCACTATGGCGAACGCTCCTTGAATCGCAATCGCAAGAACAGGCACGCGCGTACGCTTGCTCAGCCATGCGACGCTCTTGAAAAATAGACCATCCTCGGCCATTGCGAAATAGACTCGCGGCGCTGTCAGCATTCCCTGGCTTAAAAATCCAAGAGTTGAAATCGTTATACCTACGGCTATCAAGGCCGCGCCGCGCTCGCCCAGAGCCAGACGCATCACAGCCGACGCAGGCGTTGTGGTCTGTGCCAGCCCGTCCTCGCCCAGAACATAAAGGCAGACGAAATTCACAGCCATGTAAATCAGCACAACGCCTATGACGCCTATGATTAGACCGCGCGCAAGATCGCGCCGAGGATCGCGCATCTCGCCCGCGACAAAGCTTGCTGTCTGCCACCCGCCATATGCGAACATAACGGGCGTCATAGCCGCGCCCATCGCCGTCAGAAGGCCGAACGAAACGGGACGATCAAGAGTTGGCCCAAATGTTCCATGCGGCGCGCTCACAAAGAAGAGTCCGCAAACTACGAGCGCGGCAATCGCCAGAATCTTCAGCACCATCAGACCGTTCTGCACGCTGCTTCCCGCGCGAACTCCAAAGCAATTGATGATTGTCAGCAATAGAAGCGCAAGCGCTGCAACAACTTTATCGTCTAATGATGAGCGCGTTATCTCCAGAAAATAGCGCGCGAAGGTTACGGCCACGGCGGCCATCCCGCCCGTCTGCGTCACCAGCAGCAGCGCCCAGCCGTAAAGAAAAGCGACCGAAGGATGATAAGCCTCGCGCAGGTAAGCATATTGTCCGCCAACGTCTGGATAGCGGTCTGCGAGTTCGGCGTAGATGAACGCGCCCGCGAGCGCAATGAGTCCGCCCATGAGCCACGCGCCCAGTATGAGAAACGGCGTGTGAACCTGTCGCGCGACGACGTAAGGATTGATGAAGATGCCTGAGCCAATTATCCCGCCCATCACTATCATCGTCGCGTCGAACAGTCCGAGCCTGCGCGCTAATTTCGGCTGTGCGTTTGAAGCCACATGCTCTGTCATCTCATCTAGAAGAAGGCAAAAGTAAAAAGGCAAAAGGTAAAAGTGAAGGCACGCCTGCGGCGTGAATTATAAATTGAAAGTGGTTTCAGCCTTCCTTTTGACTTTTACCTTTTTACTTTTGCCTTAGCTTGTCGCGGGCGATACTAATTCTATACTTTCATTCAGAATAGTCCGAACCATCGAGTGGCATTCAATATCTCGCCTGCGCCGAACGAAAGCAGATTGGCAAGAGTGATAACAGCGAAGTTGCGCAAAATAGTTTTCAAACTCGATTCCATCTTCTTGTGAAAAGCCAGCCAGAACAGAGCGCACTCGGCTGCGGGCGCGAACGTTTCAGCAACTAATAAATAGATACTGCGCATGCTGTAGGCGAAAAGTATTGGCAAGACCAGCACTACAACGGGGTAGGTGCAGGCCGTGAGCCATAGACCTGCGAAGAGGCGCTGTTTGAAACTAAAAGTTTTCGATAGACCAATGATAAGGACTGGAGTTTCAATCGCCACGCTTAGAAGATAGCCCAGAGGAAGAAAGAGCCATAGATCGCTCGGACGCGATGTCGTAAGCGTAGGCTCTGCCGCTAGATCAAAGCCCAAAGCGTTGAAGCTGATAAGATAGAGAGCCAGCGCCGCCAACATTTCATCTAACTCTACAAAAGACGAATAAGAAACGGGGCTTCGGCCAGAACATGCGCCATTGCGAAGGTGAAATATATGTCGCGCGTTATGGTGTAATCCCTGATGAAGCCAACCCACAAAGCAAGCACAACGAAGAGGCTTAAGAATAGAGCAGCCCGCACCGCGCGCGACCAGCCGTTTCGATGAGTCGCAAGCGGAATCTTTTCTGTTCGCCAGAGAGAGCCGCCCATGCCAATCATAGGAATCAGCACGAGCCACACGCCGTAATGAATCGTTTCCAGAAAGACGTGAGTTGCTACGAGCAATCGGCTTGAGACGCCCATCAGAATTCCTGCACCCGCGTGCTGCGTGATGCGCCATGATAGAGCGTCATCGCCAGATAAATTCTGCGCTCCGGCCAACTGCGACCACATGAACAGAAGCAGGAGCGGCAACATAGCAAGGCATAGGTGATAAGTCCTTAGCCATCGGGGGCGCTTGCGCTTTATCTCGCGCTCTAGAAACCATAGCGCAACGAGCGGGTGCAGATAGACAAGCGCAAGACTGAACAGCAAAGGCGCTGTCCATGCTACAGCACACAGCGCGAAGCCTGCGGCGAAAGCCCATGACCAATCGCGCCTCTTCATCTGTTTTGCTCGCAGATGAACTAAGGACGCGAGCCACAGCAGCATCACAGTGTTCCACAGCGCTATGCTCACAGTCCAAGCCGTCTCATTCAAGTACCAGGATTGGCCCAAACTAAAGAGCGCGACGTAACCCGCAGTCAAAACACTGACGCCTCCCAAGCCCACCGCGTAGAAGAGCTTTGATCTTCCCCACCGCGCGGGCATTTTTCCTAAAAAGTATCGAAACTCAATCCAGTTGTGCGGGCCTGCGAAGAGGAATACTGTGGCGATTGAAAGCTGTATCGGCCTCCAAGCTATAAGCAGCGCGGCAATCAGGCAGAAGATTAAGAATGAGACGGCAAAGCGCGGCGCGAACCATTTTGTGCGTCTATCGTGAGCGAGCGTGATGTTGCTTGCTATGTTCTGCATCTGACGGAGGTCAGAGGTTAGAGGTCAGTAAAAACATTTCAAATCTCAAATTTGAGATTTCAGATTAAGATTTCATCGTCAATCACTGACATCTAACATCTGACCTCCGACCTCTCTTCCTTTCGTACTAATGCTGTATGGGCAGCACCAGCGTGATAGTGTTGGTGTCATCGCTCACTTCAACTTTTACCTCGCCGCCTGCGCCATACGGCTGTGCCTCCTGAATCAGAATCTTTGAAGTCAGCGAACGAGCAACGGGCGGCGGGCCTGCATTCGCATAGGCGATACCGGCGCAAGCTCCGCAGAGCACCAGCAGCGCAATGCCCAACGCCGCGCGAGCAGGTTTGCCGGACGCTGCGCGAGAGCGTACAAGCCACATGCCTCCGAACGCTAACGCTAACGAAAGAAAGATTCCGGCCATGATTGTCTGCGCGCCACTTATGTTGAAGATGCGTTGCATCGCAGCAGCGCTCTGTGAGTCACTGCCTTCGGTTTGCGCGCTCATTTGCCTGAGCAGGCTACGCGGGATAATAAGCTTGGCTTCTGTAGCATGTACGTCCGGCGATAGGTGCATAAAGGTCTTGATGCCAGAACTTCTTGAAGATTTATGTCCATTCGGGTTGGGAACATCCGCCAGAACAGAGATGCTCGTCGCAAGCAGCAGCGCAACCAGCGCTATACGTTTACTCCAGCTTTTCATTGATTCTTAACCTCCTAAAGACTTGTGCGGGATTCCTGGATTCAAACTTGAAAGACGCCAGTTGCAAATGATTTTGCACGGAAGAGATGGGAGATATGATGGTGTTTACATTGACATGAGGAGAGATGAGCAGTCGCGCACCCAACAGTAAAACACCCGTATACTGAAGCCGCAGGGGCGCGTTCGGCTGTGAGAACTGGCTAGACGCTGCTAGAAGTACCTACGCAAATATCAGGCGTTCTCCCTTAGGTTCTGGAATCGGATCACCGAATTCTTGCGCCGTATCTATCCAGAGTTGAATGGCTTCATTAGCATGTGCCAAAGCTTCCTGCTGTGTGTTTCCGTGCGCCATACAACCGGGCAGTTCAGGCACTTCAGCGACGAACACTTGATCCTCTCTACTCCAATATATGATGATCTCGTACTTATGCATTACTGCTCGCCTCCCAGCTTATACTTTAGCAGAATATTTCTGACTTGGCGGACTTGATAAACTTTGGCCTTCCCATCATCGCGCTGCAAATTGATCTTCTCCTCAATCCCGCTTTTTCTGAATATATGGTGGCTACCTCTGATGCGCTCCTCAAAACCCAAGTGGAGCAACAAACGGCGCAAATCCTCAAAGGGAATATTGGTATCAGACCGCCCTTGCAAGATTTGCAGCAGCAACTTGTCATGCTTGCTCACGTGGACAATTTATCACAGGTTCGATTCAACTTTGATAGAAACCAGTCCTTGTAATTGTATAGGAGGCGGTCTACCTCCCAACCTTGAAGATTAGCTTCTCGTGCTATCTCAAGATAAAATTGCTCATGAGCTATGTAATTTGTAAATGTGTAGCCCAATGCCATAGTGATTTTTTTGATACGCTCATCTACTGCTATCGAATTACGAAAATCTGGATGATAGACATCCATCCAAATATTTCTGGCGTACTTATCTCCAATCCCATAGAAGTGCTTCATGAAACCTATTTTGGCTTCAGTTCCAACACAGGCTAGCGCTTTATACCTAGCCTGCTCTAAACCACCCATTTCAATTATCAGATCACAGTTTAGGCTTAACCATTGAGCTTTTTGTCGAGGCATTCTGACCTTAGCATCACGTAAGACGCTTTCAATCACCTTGACGCGCTTTTCAGAATTTAATTCTGATAGAGACTCGAAAGAAACGCGAACGTAATTTCTTTGGTCTTCAATCAAGCCTTTCCAACCTCTGGCGTTGCCCATTGTCGCAAAACTCTGCAAGAGAAAATGCCAGATGAAATCTGGACGCTTTAAATCTTTGCTGCCTTTCTTCAAAGCACTCAACTCCCCTTGCATCTCTGAGGCTTTACGTCTCAGCAAATCAATAAGCAGTTTGCGCTTCGATTCTCGGTTCATAAGCTGCTGTCAGTAATTTCTTCGAGTGACCTACATCTCAACGGTCTGGCGGGACAGCCGAAGAGTTTCCGTTCAGAAAACGGTCGAACCAGTAGATTTGCCAGTTCAAACTTTCGACCAGATGCTTTGGCTCGCCCGTGCGCGTTAGATTGTGGTTCTCGCGCGGGAAGATGACCAACTCGGATTGTACGCCGTAATGCTGTAGCGCTCGGAACCACTGCTCTGCCTGTTCGAGCGGCACGCGATAGTCGTTGTCTGAGTGAAGAATCAAGATAGGCGTGCGCACGTTTTTGACGTACTTCAGTGGCGAGCGATCCCAGAAGAGGTCGAATCTTTCAAAAAGGTCGCCGCCGAAATCTGCACGGTGGCCGTATGCGCCGTCGCGCGTGCCTTCGTCGCTGATGAAGTTGGAGAGACTGCGCAAGGTGACTGCGGCTTTGAACATGTTGGTGTGGCCTACTATCCAGTTCGTCATAAACCCACCGTAAGAGCCGCCCGTCACGCCCAGACGGTCGCGATCAATCCAGGGGTATTTTGCGAGCGCGGCTTCGACGCCGTTCATGATGTCAGTGTAATCGTTGTGTCCCCATTCGTTTTCTATGCCGCGCTCGAATCGCTGGCCGTAGCCTGTAGAGCCGCGCGGATTCGTGTATAGAACAGCCCAGCCGCGCGCAGCATAAACCTGAAACTCATGAAACCAGTCAACGCCATATTGCCCCGCCGGGCCGCCATGTATGCTCAAGATAGTCGGATACTTTTTGCCGGGCTTCCATCCCAAGGGCTTTGCGATAAAGCCGTCAACGTCCCAGCCGTCCGCGCCCTTGTAAGTGAATCGCTCAACGTCTTGAAGCTCCAACTGTCTCCAGAGTCTTTGATTGAGGTGCGTTATTGCTCGCTCGCCCGCGCCGTCCATGTTCGCCGCGTAGAGATCATCCAGATGAGAAAAATCGTTGACCATGTAGACCATGCGCCCCGTGCGGTCGTTGATGTCAAAGTTGCGCACTGCTCTTGGCCCATGCGTCACCTGCTTGAGCGATTTTGTAGCAACGTCAACGCGAAAGATGTGGTACTCGCCTCTGACGCCCGTCTCGAAATAGAGTGCTCGTCCCTGTTCTGCCCAAGTAAGATTTGATGGAATCAGATCAAGGTCTTGAGCGGCCAATACGGAATGTGCGTTGCCCGTGCTCGGCGCGAGCCAGATTTTCGGATGGTCTCGTTCGTGAATTTGACCCGTGAAAGCAATCTGCTTTCCATCGGGCGACCATCGAGGGCTTTCGTCCGATTCGTCGTGATCGGAAATTTTAGTGAGCCTTCCGCCTTCGGCGCTTATAACCCAAACGTCCGTGTTGCGGCTCTCGTCGAAAGCGTGCCCTGTGCGATCCGATACGAAAGCTATTTTTGTCCCGTCGGGCGACCACTGCGGGTCTGAGTCATTCCACTCTTCGCCGGAAGTTATCTGCTTCGCCGCTCCGTTGCGCGCATCAACTACCCAGAGATGGCCGCGATGATCATCGAACCAGCCCGTGTCGTTGAATTTGTATGAAAGATGAAAGTAGTGGCGAACGTCGCTGCGTGATTGCTGCGCGTCGCTTGCCCCAATGCGGCTGACTACTACGAAGCGCGTGCCGTCTGGCGACCATTGAAACGAGTTCACTCCGTTCTTGAGATTGGTCACGCGACGCGCCTCGCCTCCCTGCATAGGAAGAAGATAGATTTGAGATCGTGGAGTTTCAGCAGCCGCAGTCGCCTGAGCGCTGGTGATGCCCGGAGAAGCGGGCGCGGTCGGACTGCTGGCAGGCGTGGGAGTCGCGGAAGGAGTCTGCATCGTTGAAGCGCCCGGCGCGTTTGCGTTTGTTTCAGTCCCTGCGGGTCTTGATGAAAGAAACGCTAAATATTGTCCGTCAGGACTCCAACGCGGAGAGTTTGAAGACTGCGCGCTCGTGGTGAATGCGCGCGGCGGCTGGCTTCCGTCTGTTGCTGCAACCCAGATATTCGACTGGCGGCGGTTCTGTCTCTGGTCAATGGCCGTGACGACGTAAGCGATGAGTTTGCCGTCGGGCGAAATGTGAGGATCATTCAAGAATTCAAACGAGTAGTAATCCTCCGGCGTGATGCCACGCCTGTGCTCCGCACTTTGCGTTTGAGCTTTAACGAACGGAAGCAGAAGAAGCAACAGAATCAAAGACGGACTGAGAATCTTTTTCATCAATTTTCACCCTCTGTGCAAGTTCACACCAAATATTACGTGAAGCGTGTACATAACTAAGCCGCGCTAGTGGCTGGATGAATTTAGCCCGGCTTTTCAAAGCCGGGTGAGAATCGGCCACAATCATCAGTGC
>Ga0209027_1000254_pt1 | contig 17593 bp, 15 predicted proteins | sample GraSoi013_1_20cm_3_FD_185821 | JGI IMG/M metagenome (GOLD analysis project Ga0209027, IMG submission 185821) | Grasslands soil microbial communities from the Angelo Coastal Reserve, California, USA - Sample 09_27_2013_1_20cm (SPAdes) (version 2) | ecosystem: Environmental > Terrestrial > Soil >...
CGCCAGCCACAAGAGCGAACGTGAATGAGTTTATGGCTACGGGCGCGAGTCTTCGGTTGTCCTGCGCGATAAAATAAACGCTGGACGAAGGCAGGCCCAGGCTTCCCGTTTGAACGGCCATAGCCGTCGTGACGTTGAGCACAGAGAGTTTTCCTAATCCGTCTGCGCCGAGCCAGCGCGCGACTATGATGCTCGCCGCAACGCTGTTGACGGCCATCAAGATTCGCACTGCGAGCGTCCATGCAACGTGCGCGGAGAAACGGCGGCGCACCGAGACGGTGGATAACGATTCTCGCTGAATAACTTCGCTAGACATTTACTTAACAATCAACTTACTTCTCAAAGACTATTTCAAGACCCATACACCTGCTCAACCCCTTTGCGGTCTTTGCTCTTTTCTTTGCGCCTTTGCGTGAACATGCAATTCACTTAATTCTTAAGATTTATGTAGAGTTGCATGTTCACGCAAAGGCGCAAAGAGAAATGCTTAAGCTCGCTAAGAAGGGTTTGAATGACACTCTTAGCATCCAACTATCCGCGATCAATCCATCGCTCGTACCACAGGCTCAGGTTGAGCAGCCCCCACAGGTGCGCGCTCCAGTCGCGTGCGCCGCGACGATGCTCGTCAACCAGCCGCGCTATGAATGTGTAGTCGAAGAAGTCGCGCCTGCGCATTGTCGAATTTAGCAGATGCTCGTCCAACCATTTCCCTAAGGCCGCGCGGAACCATTCGCGCACGGGCGCGCCGAATCCCCGCTTCGGACTGTAGAGCAAATCGCGCGGCAGAATCTCTTCCAGCGCACGCTTCAACACGTGCTTGCCGCTCGCGCCTTCAACTTTCAGAGAGCGCGGCAGACCCATAGCGTATTCGACCAGATGATGATCCAGGAAGGGGACGCGCGCCTCAACCGATGTCGCCATAGTTATCTTGTCAACGCGCATCAGCAGCAGTTCCGGCAAACGAAGTTTCAGTTCCAGATAGATCATACGCGCCAGAAAATCAGAACCGGGGCGCACGCTTCCTATATGCTCTAGATATGAGTTGACGACTTCAAGCGACGAGCGACCTTGCCAGCGTGCGCGCATCTGGGGCGAAAGCGCGCGCGGCTTCATGCTGTCGTCGTAGATTACTACGCCGCCCCAGAATAGAGGTTCGTCCGCGCCCAGGCGACGAATGAGTTCGATCATTATGCGCTTTCTGCCCGTCGCTTCTAGCAGAGGACGCGCAACAGCGCTTGCTGCTGAGCGCATCGCCAGTGGAAATTTTTCCGCGTGCTGCCAGAAACGCTCGTAGAGTTGCAGGTGGCGAACGTAGTTGGCGTAGCCGCTGAAAATCTCGTCCGAGCCTTCTCCGACCTGAACCACTATTGTGCCCGAATCGCGCGCAAGTTTTGATACATAATAGAGCGGCACGCACACAGGGTCTGCAATCGGTTCGTCCTGATGAAAAACCAGATCGGGCAGAAAGCTGAGCGCGTCCTGTTCGTCAATTATTATCTCGTGATGGTGCGTTCCAAATCTTTCGGCTACCTCGCGCGCCGAGTCGAGTTCGTTCAAATACTCCTGGTCGCGGAAGCCAACGGTGAAAGTTTCTACGGGGCGCGACATCTGTTCCGCCATCAGCGCCACGTTCGTAGAAGAGTCCACGCCGCCCGATAGGAAGACGCCAAACGGCACGTCCGACATCATACGTTTCTTTATAGAAGCGCGCAGAAGGCGAAGAATTTCTGCATGATGCTCCTCTTCGCTTCTAGTTTCATTCGTTTGCTCCGGCGGAAGCGCGTCCCAGTATTGGCTTATGTTTACTTCGCCATCGCGCCCAATGACAAGCATGTGGCCTGCGGGCAGTTTCTTTATGTCTCGGAAGAGAGTGCGCGGCGCGGGCGTCGTCATGAAAGTCAGATAGTGGTAGAGCGATTCTTCGTCAACGTCTGCGGTAACAGCAGGGTGTTGCAGTATAGCTTTTATCTCAGAGGCGAAGATGAAGCGACCCTGCTGTTGGTAAAAGTAGAGCGGCTTGACGCCAATGCGGTCGCGCACCAGCACTAACTTTTCACGTCGCGCATCCCAAAGCGCAATAGCGTAATCGCCCTCTATGTCATGAACGAAATCAAGCCCGCGCTCCTCGTAAAGATGCAGTATCGTTTCAGAATCTGTGCGTGAAGCATAACGGTGTCCGCGCTGCTCCAGACCTTCGCGCAAAGAGGCGTGATTGTAAATCTCTCCGTTGAAGACCAGCCACACGTCATCCGTGCAGCCGCGCATGGGCTGGTGTCCTGCTTCCGACAGATCAATGATGGAGAGACGGCGAAAGCCAAGGCCGCCGCGCCCGCCATCGAAGATTAACTCTCCGGCATCATCCGGCCCGCGATGCGTCATCTCGTCGCGCATGCGCTCAACCAGCGCACGCTCTAATTGGCCGCCCGCCGCACCGTATTCCCAGACTCCGCAGATTCCACACATGAGTAATCTTCGATTTTGGATTTTAGATTTTGGATTTTGGATTGAAGGCAAGGATGCCGTGACAGTGTGCCCTCAATCTAAAATCCAAAATCTAAAATCCAAATTTCACTTGCCATCTCTTAATTTCGCTATCAAGCTTAAACGATCTTCGTCGCGCTCCGTCGCGCAGACAGGGATTATAGCCCAGCGAAACGTTCTCGGAACGTCGGCGCGCGCAGTCCAGCATGCGGCAGTGGAAGCAGACCTTGCGCCGTAATCGCGCGACGTGAATTGCTGCTCAAGCGTGGGCGCATTTTCGATGTCGAGCGCGCATACGAACAGGCGCGCGTTCGTAGTATTGTCGCTGGCAAGAATGATTCTCTTATCGCTCACTTTTGTCTCAATCTTTTCTCCGAAGTGAAAACGAAGATGAAAGAGGTGCTCGCCCTCTCCTATGAAAGAGTCTTTGATGAGCCAGAAACGCTCGCGCTTGTCGAACCGAACGGCGCGGGCGTGCGTGACGGGTTTTCTCAATCTTCTATAGCCGTAGTGCTCCGCAACGATCAGATCATGCTCCGTTGTAGTCTCCCATCGCAACACCTTCGGCTCGGCTTCGTTTCCAATTATGAAAGGCAACTCTTCATCAATCGTGTTCTGCTCGACATCATCCACCTCTACGGTCGAATGATAACGAGTTGAGCGAAAGTGGTGGCGATCCTGAAGGTTTCCTCTGTAAACAAACGTTCCCGGATCAACTATGAAGGCAGTGCCGCAAACGGACACTTCTATACTGAGCGCGTCATTGTGGCCGTGCGAGCCTCGCCCGCCGACGCCCGCGCCGCTCGCGTTGAAGAGCAGATAAAGGTCTCTGTCACGACAGATATACGTGCCCGCATCTGCGAAAGCCTGCGAGACCACATTGCTCTCGTCGCATTCCAAATTCTGAAAGGCACGCACACCATCTTCGCCCAACACCCACAGCAACTCTTCCGTCATGGGCCAATCACGCGATTTGAAGCGCGCGTCAGAAAATAGCGCCGCGCCAAGCGCCAGCAGGTAAGAGTGATCGTCAGCCGCGCGATGCGCTATGGGCAATACCTGTCCACTGTCCGTGTCGCCTATGAGCGGCGCGCGCCCGTCTGGCCTCAGATAAGCGCGCATGTAATCGAACATGGCGTGAAGCTTACGCCAGTACCTCTCTTCAATCTCTATATTGTTGGCGCGGGCTGCTATGAATGAGTATAGGAAGAGTTCCAGCACGAAGCGATGATAGCCCGTTGAAGATTCTGCGTCCGCTCCGTCGGCAAGAATCTGTTTATCCATCTCGCGCTTGAGTTCTTTAAGTGCGAACTCGCGCCAATCTCTTGCGGCCTTCAACTCCGGCAGCATCAACCCAAGCCACAGCAGGCCAACCACGTCCGACAGATAATGATTGCTAGTAGCAATATAAGAGAACTCAAGGTTGCGCAGTATGTGAGCGCCGTGCTGGTCGAAGATAGCCAGTAATAACTGAAGCCGCTCTTCATTCAATTGAGGCGAACGCCGGAAAATCTCGAACGCTGCGAGCAGGTTCATAGCGCGCAACGCCACCTCCATAGCGCAAGCCCAGTTCGGGCCTGAGCCTACTGGATTCTGCTCGCGCCAGCTTTCCACCTGAGCGAAAAAAGCGGACGCAAGCCGCTCATCTTCCGTGACAACGAAGGCGCGAGCGAGCGTGATGAGATGCGACAGGCGATTCAGTTCCCAGACTACTCGAATGTCCGAGCCGTCCATGTGCTGGTAATTCGTATCAGCATGAAAGCGTAGCGGCCACTCCATGCCCGAACGCGGGTCGCGCCTCCATTCTATCTCGCCAGCGCCAAACCTTTGTTCTTCATAACCCATCAAAGCCCATCGTTGTTCACCCGCTATTCGCGCAGCGCGCTCTATCAGTTCTTCTGTCTCTGCCGGGAAAAGCGAGCGCTGAGAGATTGAGAGCTTATCTGTTGGAGAGGCGAAGCCCGGAAGAAATTTCGGGGACGAGCGTAGACGAAAGTGGTTTAGCAATTCCGACGGCGTAAGACGCGCGAACTCCGTGCGAAGATGCGCGCCCTCCTCATTAAATCTCGTCAAGCTCGCGCGCTCGCGCCTGCGCCGAAGCGCCGCGCGGCTGCGACGCAATAGCTCCAACGCCGCCGCACGCACATTGACTTCGCCGCGCAGAGCACGATGCAACTTAGGAATAAAGGAGAGACGCGTAGACGCGGAGACGCGGAGACGCGGAGAGAAAAACAGAAGAAGTTCTTTCAGTCGCCGCGTCTCCGCGTCTCCGTGTCTACGCGTCCCTTCATCCCTCATCCCTCATCCCTCATCCCTTGAATGGCGTCCAGGATGCGGTCAGCCGTGTGGCCGTCCCACAGGGGAGGCACACGGCTTGAAAATTTCTCGCGCGGCGTGTCAAGCACTTCCAGCGCGGCGCTCACAATCACGTCAGCATCCGTGCCAACTATCTTGTTCGTGCCCATAGAGACCGTGATGGGGCGTTCTGTGTTTTCGCGCAATGTGAGACAGGGGATATAGAGCGCAGTTGTCTCTTCCTGAATCCCACCCGAATCCGTAAGAACCAGTCGCGCGCCGCTGTAGAGTCTGAGGAAATCCAGATAGCCAAGCGGTTCTATTAGATGAAGATTCTCTGCGCGCGCGATTCTTTCATAGAAGCCGAACGCTTCTATTGCTTTCTGTGTGCGCGGGTGCGCGGGGAAAATTATCTTGATTCGCTCGCACAATCTTTCGAGCGCGAAGAGTATGCCCGAAAATGTGTCGCGCTCGTCAACGTTGGAAGGCCTGTGTAGCGTGACGACCGCATAATCTTCACCCGTAACGCCAAGCGTCTCGCGCACGGTTGAAGTTTCCGCTCGTTTCAATTGCGCGAAGAGTGAATCAATCATCACGTTGCCCACGAGTTTGATGCGCTCTGGCGGTATCCCTTCGCGTGCGAGATTTTCGTCCGCGTCGTGCGAGGGCGTGAGCAACAGGTCTGCGATTCTGTCTGTCAGCAAGCGGTTTATCTCTTCCGGCATCGTGCGGTCGCGGCTGCGCAAACCCGCTTCTACGTGCGCGACCGGGATTAAAAGCTTGGCGCAGACTAAAGCGCAAGCCAGCGTGGAGTTCACATCGCCCACGACTACGACCCAGTCCGGCCTTTCTCTTAAAACCACAGGCTCGAACGCCTGCATCACGGCGGCGGTCTGCGCGGCGTGCGTGCCAGAGCCTACGCCCAGGTAAACGTCCGGTCTAGGCAAGCCCAGATCGCGGAAGAATGCGTCCGACATCTGCTCGTCGTAATGCTGCCCGGTGTGAACGATGAGCGGCGCGAACGCGGATGCGCGCCGACGCATGGCCTCCACAATCGGCGCGACCTTCATAAAATTCGGCCTCGCGCCGACAACGTTGATTACTTTGAGCATGAAAAGATGGCAAATGGTAAATAGTAAATGGTAAATGGAAGAACTGCTTCCTTCTATTTACCATTTACCATTTACCATTTACCGCTTTTTACAATCTAATTATCCTCGCGTGGCTTGTGCGGCGCAGGTCGCCGTTCAGCGCGTTGCGTGTGTCAACGATGAGCGAGGAGAGTTCGCAGACTCTTTTGTAATCAATGTCGGAATGGTCTGTGACGATGACGACGCAATCCGACGAGCTTAGCTCTTTGTCCGTCAGAGGAACGCTTGATAGTGGCTCGCTGCTGCCTTCTGTGTGCGCGTCGTCAAAGCGCACTTGAGATACGAACGGGTCGTGATAGCAAACCTGAGCGCCTTTCGCGCGCAGCCGGTCAATGATAGAGAGCGCAGGGCTTTCGCGCACGTCGCTAACATCCCGCTTGTAGGCGACTCCGAGCAGTAAAATTCTAGACCCTTTCAACGCTTTCCGCTCGTCATTCAATCCATCCGAGATGAGCGTGACGACATGCTCAGGCATATGTGAGTTTACGTCTTCGGCCAAACCTATGAAGCGTGAATCCAATCCATGCTGTCGCGCTTTCCAAGAAAAGTAATGCGGGTCTATTGGGATGCAGTGACCACCTATGCCCGGGCCTGGATAGAAGGGCATGAAGCCGAAAGGTTTCGTGGCTGCGGCGCGTATCACTTCCCATGTGTCTATGCCTAGCGCATAACAGAGGCGCGCCATCTCGTTCGCCATGCCTATGTTGACCGCTCGAAATGTGTTTTCAAGAAGTTTGGCGGCTTCGGCCACGCGCGCGCTAGAAACCGCGTGCACATCTTTAACAATCTGCGAGTAGAGATGCGCCGCCGCGAGCGTTGAATCTTCCGTGCAGCCTCCTACGACTTTTGGTATGTTGTGCGTCTGAAATTGCGGGTTGCCGGGGTCAACTCTTTCGGGCGAGAAGGCAAGCAGGAAATCCCCGTCTAGTTTCAGCCCCGTTTCCTCGAACATCGTTAGCAGTATCTCGTCGGTCGTGCCCGGATAGGTGGTTGATTCAAGCACGACTAGCTGGCCGCGCCGAAGGCGATTGCGAATCTCTTCTGCGGCGGCGAGTATGTATGACACGTCCGGCTCTTTCGTCTTACGAAGCGGCGTGGGCACGCAGATGATTATGGCGTCGCAATCTTTCAGATGACTGAAATCCGTCGTAGCCCGCAGCCTATCAGCCGTAACCAACTCTTCAACGGCGGACGATTGCACGTCGCCAATGTAGGAGCGCCCCTGGTTTATCTCGTCGGCTTTTCGCTCGTCAACCTCGAAGCCTGTCGAGATAAAACCTTTTCGGGCGAACTCTACTAGAAGAGGCAGGCCAACATAACCCAGGCCAATGACGCCCACGCGCGCACGCTTCTCTGTTATCAAACTCACAATGTCGTCTTTAATCATGATAGTCTTAATCTCTCGAAAAAGTAGTGGGCTGACGCCGATCATCGAAGGCAGGAATTTCCCGTCACCATCCGACCATCAAGACTAGGCGAGAGAAAGAAGAAAGTCAAAAGTAAAAAGGTAAAAGGCAAAAGGAAGGCCGAAACCACTTTTAATTAAAAGATTGGCTTCCCCTCACTTTTTACTTTTACCTTTTTACTTTTGACTTTCTTCCGCCTTGCTCTTGACAGTCTCTCGCGTGACGGTTTATACACGCCGGACAAGCCGTCTCGAAATTTGAAGGTTAGAGAGTTTCGGCATGAGACCGTCTTGGCCCAACTCGCAGGGCAAGCCGCCGATTAAAGCTATGCGCCAAAAGACCCTGAAAGGAAACTTAACAGCTATGCCTAACAAGGAGAGAGCGAACGCGGCACTTGCGCTGGTGCTGCTGGCCTCAGTAACACTCGCGTGCAGCGCGCTGAAGAATCTGACAGGCGGCGGTGCCCGCACGGAGGCCAACAAGCTTGTCACGCAGGCTCAGCAGGAGCTTGCAGAAGTTGATAGGATTGATACAGAGAACGACAGCAAGCTCAGCGACCTCAACCGCGCCGAAGACGAGAATAACGCGGCTGATGTGAAGCGAATATTAGAGGAGTCAATGAAGGCGCTTGATGAAGGTCTTCAGCATGGCGAGAACGCCGCGCAGAAGATCGAGCAGGCATCGAAGCTAGACATAGACCCCATCTACAGGGACTACCTTCAACTGAAGGCGCAGGCATTCCGCAAACAGATAGACGCCTACAAACGTCTACGCGACGCCGCACAGATCATGCACGATAACTACGGCAAAGGCGGCTCCGCCGAGACGCAGGCGAAGGCAGATTTTCGCAAGGCGAACGATGACTATCGAAAGCTGCTAAACGAAGCGCGCGACCTTCACCGCAAGGCTGACGCCATCGCTCGCCAGAACCCGCAGAAGATAGGAGTTTAGAAAAAGAGCAGTTTTCAGTTTTTAGTTTTCAGTTTTCAGTTAAAGCCAGTTCGCCTCTTTCTGAAAACTGAAAACTAAAAACTGTTTTTATGCGATGAGCGAAGTTAAAGGCAAAGCTGAAAAGCTTGTGCGCAGTCTGGGGCTTCTGGACGCGACGATGATTGTCGTTGGCTCCATGATAGGCTCCGGCATCTTCATCACTTCGGCAGAATCTTCCAGGCTGGTAGGCTCGCCCGGATGGCTTCTGGCTGCGTGGGCGCTCGCCGGTGTGTTGACGATAACAGGCGCGCTCTGCTGCGCTGAACTCGCCGCAATGATGCCACGCGCGGGCGGGCAGTACGTCTTCCTGCGCGAAGCTTACGGCCCGGCGCTCGGTTTTCTTTTCGGCTGGTCGCTCTTTCTTGTGATGCAGACGGGCACGATTGCTGCGGTCGCCGTAGCCTTCGCCAATTTTACGGGCGTGCTGCTGCCGCAGATTTCCGGCGACAACTATCTTATAGCGCCGCACCGCGCGGGCGGCTACGCCATCAGTCTTTCAACGCAGCAACTCGTAGCAGTTCTCCTGATAATTCTGCTCACGTGGACGAACACGCGCGGGCTTAAAACGGGGAAACTTATACAGAACACTTTCACGTTTACGAAGACCGCTGCGCTCGTCGGATTGATAGTCGTCGGCCTCACATTAGGATGGAAAGTTGGAATGGCAAACGGCGCTGCGGCTTTTACTTCTTCTTGGTGGAACCCTTGGGCTAACGGGTGGTCTTCGCAAACAGCGCAAGCAGATTTACGAGCGGCTGGAGCGCTCGCGCTCATTATGCTTTTGGGAAGAGCAATGACTGGGCCGCTGTTTGCGCAGTCGGCCTGGAACAATGTGACGTTCACGGGCGGCGAGATAGAGAATCCGGGAAAGAATTTGCCGCGAGCGCTTCTTATAGGTTGCGCAACGGTCGTAGGCCTTTATCTTCTTGCGAATCTGGCCTACGTCGTCACGCTGCCGCTCAAAGCGATTCAGACAGCGCCGCAGAACCGTGTGGCTACGGCAACGATGCAGGCAATATTCGGCGCGCCCGGCACTGTGATGATGGCCGTTGCGATTATGATTTCCACTTTTGGCTGCAACAACGGTCTTATACTGGCTGGCGCGCGTGTCTATTACGCTATGGCGCGCGACCATCTATTCTTCGCGCGCGTAGGCACTTTGAACGCGCGCCACGTTCCGGCAATCGCGCTCATAACGCAAGGCGTCTGGGCATCGCTGCTGACCTTGCCGCGCACCGTAACCGTAGACCCGCGCACGGGCGCAGTTGCATACGGCAACGTCTACACACAACTGCTCGAATACATAGTCTCGGCTGATCTTATTTTCTACATGTTGATGGTCGGAGCGGTCATAGTCATGCGCCACAAAGCGCCGAATATGGAACGACCGTACAGAACTTACGGCTACCCCGTTGTGCCAATACTTTATATATTCATTGCTGCGCTCTTCGTGCTTGATCTTGCTTACCTTGTGCCCTGGACTTCGGGCATAGGCTACCTGATTGTATTCACAGGCATCCCCGTCTATTTCATCTGGCGTAGCAGTGCGGCGCGACAAAGGAAAGCAGAGACAATCGTAAGTAACACAGGAGGCTGAATATCGCTCGAAGCTTTATCCGTGCGGCGACGAGCGCGCGGTGATACAATTCAGGTTCGAGCTAACGAGAGAGGCTTTAGTTCAGGCGGGAATTATGGGAGACAAAATCTTTTCTGTCGTATCTGCTCTTATATTGCTGCTCGCGCTCGTCCTTCTGGTCTTCGCGCTGCTCGTAATGTCTGGCAAGCTTCCGCATCTTGGATAGAGCATTATTAAAAGGCAAAAGGTAAAAGTAAAAAGGCAAAAGGAAAGCTGAAACCATCTTTTACTTAAACTGCTTTTCGCCTTATCCCTTTTGCCTTTTTACTTTTACCTTTTTACTTTCCTTTTGCCTCACTTCACCCACGCGTCCGCGACTTCAGTCTCCACCTTCACAGGGACTTTCTTCAAATACTCTTCGCCCGCAGCGCACATAGCGTCTTCAACTCTCCTTGCAATCTCTTCGGCCTGACCAGCATCAGCTTCAACAACAATCTCATCGTGGATGACGTTGACAATCTTCGCAGTCGTGCCCTGCAATTTGTCGTGAAGAAGACGAAGAGCACGCTTGCAAATGTCAGCCGAACTGCCCTGCACCGGCGCGTTTTTTCCGTTGCGTTGGGCCAATGACATTGCTTGCTTGTCTTCTGGGTCGAAGCGAAAGCGTGCGATGCGTCCCGAAGCTGTGCGCGTCATCCTATCGCGCACGGCTCGCATAGCAGCTTCGCGCAGCCACGCATCAAGCTGGCGATAAGTTGCAAAGTAGCGGCGCAGCACATCTTCGGCTTCGGTCTGCTTCATCCCCGTCAGCATGGCGAAACGTTGCGCGCCTATTCCGTAAACCACGCCGAAATTTAGTCGCTTCGCGGTAGAACGCTGATCGGGCGTCACTTGATCTAATGGCACGTTGAAAACCTGCGCTGCTGTGGCACAATGCAAATCCGCGCCTGAGTTGAATGCGTCAATGAATCCTTTGTCGTTTGTGAACTCCGCAAGGATGCGCAACTCCACCTGCGAATAATCTGCGATCACAAGCTTTCTTCCTTCGGGCGCGCGGAAGCAGCGACGATATTCAATCGAGTGCGGAACCTGTTGAATATTAGGCGAGTTGCACGCCATCCTTCCGGTCGGCGCTCCTATCTGCCGGAAGTCCGCGTGTATGCGCCCGGTCGCGGGGTTTATCTCTTCCAGAATATTTTCGCCGTAGCTGGTCAAAGCCTTCTGCACTGTTCTGTATTCGAGAAGCGTCTTCACGACCGGGTAATCGTTCGCAAGGGGTTGCAGTTTCCAATTTCTTGTTGAATCCGGCACGGGCACGCCCAAGCGTTTGAGGGCTTTCGTCAGTTGAACATGCGAATCAAGATTTATCTCCTCGCGCACTGGGCCGCCGAAGAGCGAGAACTGCGAGGACTCTTCCGCCAACACCTCTTGAAGCTCTTTGGCGAGCGCTTCGCGCCGTCGCTCGACCACAACAAGCTGCTCGCGCCAGCGATGCTTATCCAGAAAGATTCCAGCAAGCTCAAGCGAGGCGATGGGAATGACGCATTCAAATTCAAGCTGCGCGCAACGAAGAAGCGCGTCCGCCTTTAAACGATCAATCATCTTCTCGCGCAAAGGCGGCAACACCATTGCATCGCGCGCTGCGTATTCGAGTTGCGATTCTGTAAGCTCGGCAGACCAGTCGCTCAACCGCTCGGCCTTGTCTATTGTCTCGTTCAGAAAACGCGCTGCGACTGCATCCAACCCTTGCCGCTCTTCCAAATCACCCGCAGAGATAATCTGGCTCGCCAGCAGAGTGTCAAAGACGGGCGCGACTTCTATGCCTAGAACATGCTTTATCCATTTCGCATCAAACTTCGTGTTGTGCGCGATTTTCACGGGGCGCTGCGCTGTGAGCAGTTCGCGTAAAGGCTTGAACTCGTCGCTGCGCGCGGGGTCAATTCCCTGAAAACGATCCATGTCAATGATTCGCACGCCGTCGGGCGCTGCGAACTGAATCAGGCGCAGGCGACCGTTGTAAGGATCAAGCGAAGTCGTTTCACAGTCGAAGCCTATGGCTGCGTGCTTTGATAATTCTTCAGAAGCCACGCGCAATTCTTCGGCAGATGTAATTAACTTGTAGTCTGTTGCAATCATCTACTTTCTCGCGCCGATTAAATAGACGACGCCCTCGTCGCCGGGAACGAATGCGGAATGAACCGTGTGCGCCGGAAGGAAATCGCGGTCGCCCGCACGCAACGTATAAGTCTCGCCGCCCACTGTTAACTGAAGCGCGCCGCTCACTATCCAGTGCGATTGGTCTTCAGCATGCCTGTGCGTAGCATAAGTTGTACCGGCAGCATCCGCCCACTGAAAGACATGAAAGCCCTCGGCTTCCATGCGCCTTCGCAGATCATCTGCATCGGGCGCGACCGCTTCGTTCCATCTTTCGACTTTAAGCATAAAAGAAGTCTGGAGTCTGGAGCCGGAAGAATTTGCGATTTTAGATTTTGGATTTTCGATTTAAAAGCTTTCCGCCTCTTCCAATCGAAAATCGCAAATCTAAAATCTAAAATCAATCTGACTCCAGACTATTTTCTGGCATCTGCGTTAAAATTCTTTCGTATGCCCTGTGAGCAAACGCTTCAGCATCAGAATCTGTCCCTTGTGCTGTGCCTCGTGGTCAACAAGGTGATGAAGAATCCAGCGCAAACTGAATTCGTACTTATTCTCGCGTCTCTCCATATGAAAGAGTTTTCCATCAAGATCGTCATCATTAAGAGAAGCGAGCTTTGCCCTTGCTCCCTCACGAATTTCGCCGACAACTCTCAGGCAATCTTCAGCCGAAAAATTCAGCCGACCGAACTTCTCCGGGTCTTTGAGCACGTCCCAGAACTGGCTGTTCTTATCCTCATCCGTGAGCTTGTGGCCGCCAATAACGCACTCAATCCAGTACCATTCGGCTTCGCCTATGTGAAGCACTAGCGCGCCGATTGAATGCGCGCCCTCGACCGCTCGCTCGGCCACTTGCTCACGAGTCAAATCACTCACGGCCTCGCGCAATTGTTCGCGCACTTCGTTCATCTCAGCAAGATAGAAACCTATTTCATTTGAAACTCCGGCAACAGGTTCAATCACATTGCGCTCGATTGCCATCTCAAGTTTCTCCGTTATCCGTTCAGGAAGTAGCGCTTTGCTCCGTACGCGTTCGCACAAGCGTTAGCAGAAGCAGTGCGGCACTCGCGCCTAAGCATCCGCTCAAGATGAAGGCTGTAGTTGCCCCGCGCCAGTCCCAGATAAATCCCATCAGAAGCGAGGCTGGAAGCACTGTGACGCTGAAGGCAAGATTATACAACCCGAAGGCCGTACCGCGCTGCTCCGGGCGAACGAGGTCTGCGACGAGCGCCTTTTCAGTTCCTTCGGCCAGTCCGAAATAGATGCCGTAGATTAAGAAAAGCATCCACGCCTCGCCCGCAGAAGAGACGAATGCGAAGCCAGTGTAAACCGCCGCGTACAGAAACCACCCTGCGGCTATCATAGTCTTTCGCCCCAGACGATCCGAAAGGTCTCCGCCAACGAGCGAGCTTAAAACTTTGCTAGCGTGCAGCGCCGCCCACAGAAGCGGAATCGAAAGCGCAGAGACGCCCACATCGCTCGCGCGCTTGATTAAGAAGGCATCCGACGAATTCGATAGAGTGAAGAGCGCCACAACTACCAGAAACTTTTTGAAGTTGGAATCGAACCCCGTCAAGGAGAGGCGCAAGCTTATGCCAAGCGTATGAGCTTGCGGTTTCTCTTCCCTCTCGCGCAGGAAAATCGCCGCCACCAGCACAGCCGCCAGCGCTGGCACTGAAGCTAGCAGAAAAATCTTCGTGTAGTCGTGAGCCGTAAGCCGGTTTCTGTCTGCGGCGAAAAAGTATATGAAGAGAAAGCCTATGAGCGGGCCTATCATAGCGCCCGCGTGATCCATAGCGCGATGAAAGCCGAACGCTATGCCTCGCTCTTCCGGTCTCACGGCGTCAGCAATCAGCGCGTCACGCGGCGCAGTTCGCACCCCTTTTCCTACGCGATCCGTCAAGCGAATTGCCAGAACCTGATACCAACTCGTAGCAAACGCCAGCAGTGGGCGTACCGCGTTCGCAACCGCGTAGCCGAAGACAACAAAACCTTTTCTACGACCACGACGGTCGCTGAAATATCCCGCAAAAAGTTTTAGAAGGCTTGAGATTGATTCCGCAGCGCCTTCTATGATGCCTATGACTTTCGGGGAAGCGCCTAAGACAAGAGTGAGGAATAGCGGCAGCAGCGGATAGATTATCTCGCTCGAAGCATCGTTCAATAAACTAACGAGTCCGATTGTAAAGACGTTGCGCGGCAGCCTGCGATAACGCCGCCACATCCCCCGTATTCCTTCGTCATGCATCTCAGCGCTCGTGCGAGCGTCGAATTCGTTTGCGGCATCACGTTCGGTCTCTGCCAAAGTCTTTACCTTGCTCTGCGGATTCAGCGCGCATTGCCCCGCCTGGGCGCGGCAGTCGGATGCGTCTCTCTAGGCTTCGATGAATCAGACGAATACCACCACGCCACCACGCCGCCAATCAGAAGGACTAGAATCAACATCCCTGCCAGCGTCAAACGAACTGCCCATCGAAGTATGCGCCGCGCTATAACGAAAAAGAGCGAGACGGCAGCGATGCCTATGATGACTGCAACGATTAAAGGAGTCATAAGAATTCAGTGACGAGTGACAAGTGACAAGTGACAAGCAAGAATCACTTTTAATTTTTCATTCAGATTAATAAATAGAAGTAATCAGCTTCTTTCTGTAAACTTAAAAGATTGAATTAAAGATTAAAAATTCTTTCTTGCTCGTCACTTGTCGCTGCTCTTATAGCTTGCGCGCACGGTCGTCTTAATGTTGCCGCGCACGTTGAAGTCGCCTTCGATCTCTACGGCGCGGGGATCGCAGGCGCGCACGAAGTCTTCCAGGATGATGTTGATGACGTGCTCGTGAAAAATTTTTATCTGCCGAAACGAGTTGATGTAAAGCTTCAGACTCTTCAATTCTACGCAACGCTCGTTCGGCACATACTCAAGGCGTATCGTTGCGAAATCGGGAAAGTCCGAGAACGGGCAGACGCATGTAAACTCCGGCATCTCGAATTTTATTCTTATCTCACGCCCCACGAACTCGTACGGGAAAGTGTCCAGCGGGTACAGATTCATCTCCTCGCGCGGCGTCGAGCGTATATCAAGCCCTTGTTGGTTCGCGTGTGGAAGCTCTTTCTCTGAAATAGCCATTCTTGAATTCCTGCTCCTTAAAGCTTGAGTCATAAATCTTACCTAAGTGCGGCGCATATCAGCAACCAAAGTTGATGAAGGTTGACAGAAAAGCTGACGACTTCTCAACCGCAGAAAGCGTAATTATAGGGCATGACGCTGCATAACACTCCAAATGAGCGTGTTATACTGCCCTTAAGCCGTATCACTTAGTTATGCGCTAGCTTGTTTAAATAACTGGGCGTACTAAAGGACTCAAAGTGAGATGAAAGGAAAGAATCGAGGAATCAAACTATCTGAAGTATTACCCAATTTAAAAAAGGAGATTGAAAAGGCGGGCAAATCCATAAGACCGATAAATCAAAATTCACGATGGAGTAAAAAGCGTGCTTATACGTTGCTTCTTCTTGAGAATTACATTGAAGTGCTTTTAATATTTAAGAGGATTCTTGACAGCTTAAACGAGCTGGCAGATATAAAAAGTCGAGTAAAATTCGACGAAATCCCAGAAGACGAAAGGGCAGAAAGGGAGGCGCTTATGATGAGAACTTTTGATCTACTAGCATTCCTGCGGCTAGACATAAAAGCTCTATACATTTGGACGGCACAGATTACTGACATTTTTAAGGATAGCGGAGTGAAGATCGACCTAGAAGAACTAAACAGAATTTCTCTCTTCCGGCATAAGCTCATTACACATGTTCATGAGACGCCCTTCTTCAAATCTTCTCTAACAACGAAGTCAGGTACAACTTATAATCCTAAAGAGGAATTTATCGAAGATATGTATCTTCCATTCGATTTTAGAAATAGTAGATTTGTTGGACTACAGACATTAGTAAGAAAAGCAACTTCTTTTATACCTGAACTTGGGCAAGAGAAAAATCGCTTTGAAAGAATTAAGATTCTATACCGTCAAGTTAATAAAATTGCTGACAATGAGCTTAAAAGAAACGTGAAAAAGTTTATCTTCAAAGTTGGCCTTCCTACTGATTCACCAGGGATTATAGCAGTGGCTTTATTACAGGCGCTTAAGAACTATCGTCGTAGTTAGGGTTTCTTTAATGTCGCGCATAACAACTCATTCAACCGGAGCGCGGATTGAATGGCTTTCATCATCGTTCTTCCGATGTGTATTGAATGCTGTTCGCCGCGCTCGGCTAATTCGGGCGTTAGCTGGCTCTCTTCAGCGCCGCAAATAGAGGTCATGGATTATGATTACTGATAGAATACTGAACCTGTTTGTTCCCTCTCTCATTGCAATCATCTCCATCGTTATCTTTTTCCTTGTCCATCCAGCCCAAAAGTTCTCTTTCGTACCCGCAATGGTCGTGGCATTTGTTTGTTACTTGCTCACCAGCTATCGTGTGATGCCCAAAGTTGAGCGCGTTCTGCCCGTCTATCTAATCGCTCTTGCGATACAGTTCTTGCACTTCACAGAGGAATACGTTTACGGCTTTCAGTTCAAGGTCACTGAAATTATGGCTGGGATGCCTCCTTTCAATGTGAATGTGTTTGTGGCTTTCAATATGATTGCCTACTCTCTGTTCTTATTAGCTGGGATAGGGATGTATAAAGGAATGAAATTTCCAATGATTATTGTTTGGTTCTTTGCCATCTGTGTGATGGGCAACGCGATTTGGCATCTACTGCTTACGCTCAGGGTCGGCGGCTATTTCCCCGGCTTGTACACCTCATTTGCAGGCTGGATTCTGGGGCCAATTCTCTTGAAGCGACTTTGGAGGCAAGAAAGCGTTGCCTGACGCCGAGCCTAACAACTCATTCAACGCGGACAGCTACACGCGAAAGCGTGATAGCAAAGATTGCATGCGCCGCATGGGACTGGAGCGTAAAGTCGCAGCAACGGATTCATTAGTGAACTGTAGGCGCTTGCGCCGCGCCGCAGATAATTCGCCAAATAAAGCGCGACGCGAGCGCCCCTCTCGTGATACTTTCTCTGCCCAGCCTGAACCATATCTCGCGCGCAGGCAGCTTCGTCCAGCGCTCGACAGGAGCATTATGAAGACTACGACCAGATCAAACATTTCTACTACTGATACCGCGACGCTTCCGGCGGGATCGGCAACCGAAGTGGGCGATCCGCTTGGCGGTGTGACGACCACTACAACTGATCGCCTTTCATCTAGTACGACGCGGCGGCGTCTGGATTCGATTGACCTGCTGCGCGGGCTTGTGATGGTCATAATGATGCTGGATCACACGCGCGAGTTCTTTCACAGCGAGGTGCCGAACTTCGATCCGCTCAATCTGACGAAGACGAGCGCCATGCTCTTCTTCACCAGATGGATAACCCATTTCTGCGCTCCTGTCTTCGTCTTTCTAGCCGGCACGGGCGCGTATCTTCAATTCTCGCGCGGCAAGAGCAAGACTGAATTGTCGAAATTCCTGGTCACGCGCGGCCTGTGGCTCGTCTT
>Ga0209027_1000255_pt1 | contig 17592 bp, 13 predicted proteins | sample GraSoi013_1_20cm_3_FD_185821 | JGI IMG/M metagenome (GOLD analysis project Ga0209027, IMG submission 185821) | Grasslands soil microbial communities from the Angelo Coastal Reserve, California, USA - Sample 09_27_2013_1_20cm (SPAdes) (version 2) | ecosystem: Environmental > Terrestrial > Soil >...
ACCTACCTGACGCGTTCGTTGCTGCCCGCCATGGTCGGGCACGTACTGGGAGATGCACTTCTTCTCCCAGCATACGTGTATCACCGTCCGCATGTCGCCTGGTCGTTGCTCACCGCTCGACCTGTTTGGGAAGGTCATGCGAATGCAACCGTTGTCGATCGGCTGCACGTCATCGTGACCTCTGTGCGACCCAGTCTTTTGCTCGAGCCGAGTTCGCATCCTTTGGCCGTGGCCGGGTGGATTCTGATCGTGAGTTCGATCGCTGCGGTCTTCGCCTTGCGAAGACTCGCGCGCGTTGCCGCCATCGCGAGTACGCATCGACAGCGGTGAAGAATGCAAAATTGGTAGTGGGGCTGCGCTTGTGGCGTTGCTTGCTGCGGCTCCCGTTTGCCTGATTGGTTGGTAGCGGGGGCAGGATTTGAACCTGCGACCTTCGGGTTATGAGCCCGACGAGCTGCCAGACTGCTCCACCCCGCACCAGGAGGGCGCGCATTCTACAAGCGCGCGCCCGGAGCGGCAATAGAGGAAGCAGGGCCCGCGGCATCAATGACTTGCGTCGACCTGCCTCCAAAGCGAGCCCGCGGAGGGGTGGGTCACCCACCGTACCCGCGGAAGCTGACCGAGCGGGGTGGTCGCGCTACGGCTGAGCGCCCAGGCGTGCGGGATTTGCCGCGAGCGCGGGTTTCAGGACAGCGCGTCGGCAATCTTCGCGGCGAGAGCCGCGCCCGCTTTGGGGTCGAGAGTCGTCAGCGGCCAGCCGATGCCCAGTCCCTCGCGGCCGTTGGGCTTGGGGATGATGTGAAAATGCACGTGCGCGATCGCCTGGTGGGCGCCGGTGCCGTTGTTCTCGAGCACGTTGTATTCCCTTATCCCCGTGACCGCGACGACGGCGCGGCACAGGCGCGGCAGCACGCGCCCGAGCGCGGCTGCGGACTCGTCGGACAGGCGGTCGAGAGTCTCGGCGGGCTCCTTCGGAACCACGAGCGTGTGTCCGTGGCTCAGGGGATTGATGTCGAGAAACGCCAGCACCTTGTCATCCTCGTAGACCTTGTGACAGGGAATCTCCCCGCGGACGATCTTGCCGAACACTGTGTCTGCCATGGCCAGCCTCGCGCCAATGTCTCCCTCACGGCCCCATTGTCGCCCATCGGGGTCGAATCCGGACAAGTCGTTTCTGGAATTTGGCGCCCAGGCGCGTAGACTTAACCGGCCGCGCTTGCACACCAATAACGGGGGACTGGCATGAAGACCAAGGCTGCCATTGCGCATGCTGCCGGACGGCCGCTGGAAGTGGTCACGGTGGATCTGGCCGGCCCGAAGGCCGGCGAAGTACTGGTGGAGATCCGCGCGAGCGGCGTGTGTCACACGGACGAATTCACCCGCTCCGGCGCGGATCCGGAGGGCCTGTTTCCGGTGATTTTCGGGCACGAGGGTGCCGGCATCGTCGTGGACGTGGGGCCGGGCGTCACCTCCGTCAAGAAGGGCGACCACGTGATTCCGCTCTATACGCCCGAGTGCCGGCAGTGCAAGTCGTGCCTGTCGCGCAAGACCAACTTGTGCACGGCCATCCGCGCCACCCAGGGAAAGGGCGTCATGCCCGACGGCACCAGCCGCTTCTCCACGGGCAAGACGATGGTGCATCACTACATGGGGTGCTCGACCTTCTCCAATTACACCGTGCTGCCCGAGATTGCGCTCGCCAAGATCCGCGAGGACGCGCCCTTCGAGAAGGTCTGCTACATCGGCTGCGGCGTCACGACTGGCATCGGTGCGGTCATCAACACCGCCAAGGTCGAGTCCGGCGCGAACGTGGTGGTGTTCGGCCTGGGGGGCATAGGATTGAACGTCATCCAGGGCGCGCGCCTGGTCGGCGCCAACAAGATCATCGGTGTCGATATCAACCCGCGCCGCAAGGCGCTCGCCGAGCGCTTCGGCATGACGCACTTCGTGAACCCCAAGGAAGTCGGCGCAGATCTGGTACAGCACCTGGTGAGCCTCACCGACGGCGGCGCCGATTACAGCTTCGAGTGCGTCGGTAACGTCGATCTCATGCGCCAGGCGCTCGAGTGCTGCCACCGTGGCTGGGGCGTGTCGGTCATCATCGGCGTCGCCGGAGCGGGCCAGGAGATCAAGACCCGACCGTTTCAGCTGGTCACCGGGCGGGTGTGGAAGGGTACGGCGTTCGGCGGCGCCCGCGGCCGCACCGACGTGCCCAGGATCGTCGACTGGTACATGGACAGGAAGATCAACATCGACGAGCTGATCACGCATGTCATGCCACTCGAGAAGATCAACGACGCCTTCGATCTGATGCACAGGGGCGAGTCGATCCGCTCGGTGGTCACCTTCTGAAAGGGTGCTACGTTCCTGTCAGGACGCACACCGCTCAACACTGACGCTCAAGAACGCGAATCAGGAGAACATCATGGCAACTGCAATTCATCCGGCAGTCGACGGCGGCGTGAAGCCCGGCAAAACCGACTTCGCAGGCGGTACCCTCACCTGCAAGTGCAGTTCTTCACCCGTGACGGTGAGTCTGAAGGGCAACACGGCGTTCAATCACGTGTGTGGCTGCACCAAGTGCTGGAAACCCAAGGGCGCGCTGTTCGCGATGGTCGCGGTCCTCGGACGCGACAAGCTCAGCGTCAGCGCCAATGCGCACAAGCTCAAGATCGTCGATGAGAAGGCGCCGATCCAGCGATATGCGTGCACCGGGTGCGGCGTACACATGTACGGTCGGATCGAAAACAAGAATCACCCCTTCTACGGCTTCGATTTCGTGCACACCGAGCTGTCGAAAGACAGCGGGTGGTCGGCTCCCGAATTCGCGGCGTTCGTCTCCTCGATCATCGAGTCGGGCTTTCCCCCGGCGCGCATGGGCGAGGTGCGCGCACGCCTCAAGGAATTGCGGCTCGAGCCGTATGATTGCCTGTCACCGGCTCTGATGGACCTGATCGCCACGCACACCGCCAAGCAGAAAGGCACGCTGGCGGCTTGAGCCCGCGCGGCCAGCCCGTCGGCTGGCCGCTCACCGGTGAACCGGCGCCGCGGCCCGCGACAGCGGGCGGGCGCCGGATCGTGGCCACACGGAGGAGGCTCTCGTGATCGATCGTCGGCAGTTTGTCACCGTCGCCGGTTCGCTGCTCGGGGCGTGCGTCGCCTCGACGCTGCGGCGCGCGGCCCTCGCGGCGACGCCGCCCGCGAGTGAGGTCACCGGGCGCCTGGATGCGCTGTTCGAGGTCTTCATGGACGAGCGGCTGACGAAAAATCCCGACCAGCTCACCGTCCTCGGGCTCGACAAGGGCAAGTACGCGTGGGCCAGGTCAAAGCTCACCGAGGCCTCGCTGCAATGGGTGCGCGAGTCCAAAGAGGACAACGCCTCGCGGCTCAAGCGCCTGAGAGCCTTCGAGCGCAGCACGCTGTCCGGGGCGGATCTCGCCAACTACGACACGGTCGAATACCAGATGGAGACCATCGCCCGTACCGAGCCCTTCGAGTACGGCGATGGGGTGCGTCCGTACGTCGTCAGCCAGCTCACGGGCGCCTACCAGAGCGTTCCGACCTTTCTCGACCGGCAGCATCGGATCGAGAACCAGGAGGACGCGGACGCCTACCTCGCACGCCTGCGCGCCTTCGCGACGGTACTCGACCAGGAGACCGAGCGCGTGCGGCACGATGCGGGACTGAAGGTTGCGCCGCCGGACTTCCTCATCGAGCGCGCGCTGGAGCAGATGCGCACCTTGCGCAGCACGGCGCCGGCTGACTCGATCCTCACGACCTCTATCGCAAAGCGCACGCAGAAGCTCGGCTTGCAGGGTAGCTACGGTACGGATGCCGTTCGCATCGTCGCCGCGGAGGTCTATCCGGCGCTCGAGCGGCAGATGCAGGCCCTTGCCGAGCTGCGCCCCGGCGCCGCGCATGAGGCGGGCGTCGGCCGCCTGCCGCAGGGGGAAGCGCTGTATGAGGTCGCCTTGCGCCAGGGCACGACCACCGCGCTGAGTGCGGACGAGGTGCACCGCCTCGGGCTCGAGCAGGCGAAGGAGCTCGACGCACGCATGAATACCCTGTTGCGCGCACAGGGGAAGAAGAGTGGCACGGTGTCCGAGCGCATGCAGGGGCTTGCCAGGGACCCACGCTACCTGTTCCCCGACACCGATGCCGGCCGGCAGCAGATTCTCGATTACTGCAACGGGCTCATTACCGCGCTGCAGCCGCATCTGGCGAAGTATTTTCACGTCCGCCCCAAGGCGGCCGTGGAAATCCGCCGGGTGCCAGCCTACACGGAGGCCGGTGCGCCGGGCGGCTACTACCAGATTCCGGCGCTGGACGGATCGCGCCCGGGCGCCTTCTACATCAATCTGCGCGACACCAGCGAATGGTCGCGCTGGAAGTTGCCCACGCTGGTGTATCACGAGTCCGAGCCCGGACATCACTTCCAGCTGGCGCTGGTACTGGAGATGCCCTCGCTGCCGTTGATCCGCAAGGCGGGCGGCGGTTTCTCCGCCAACACGGAGGGCTGGGCGCTGTACGCCGAGCAGCTGTGCGATGAGATGGGGCTGTATGAGTCCAACCCGCTCGGCCGGCTGGGTCTGTTGCAGTCGCAGCTGTTCCGCGCCGCGCGCTGCGTGGTCGATACCGGGTTGCATGCGAAGGGCTGGAGCCGTGAGCGCGCGATCGACTACATGGTCTCGACTACCGGTGAGAATGGCACGGCCATGACCACCGAAGTCGAGCGCTACTGCACCTGGCCGGGGCAGGCATGCAGCTACAAGGTTGGCCACACCCGCTGGCTGAAGCTGCGCGCGCAGGCGCAACGCCGCCTCGGTGCGAAGTTCGACATCCGCGACTTCCACGATGTGGGGCTCACCGCAGCACCGATGCCGCTGTCGGTCCTCGAGCGCGTGATCGAGGACTGGCTGAAGAGTCTCAGGGTATGAGAGGGCGCAGGCGCTTCGCCTGGCGCATCGGAGCGAGTCTGGTGGCGCTGCTGCTGGCTGCGGGCGGCGCCGCGGCGCACTATCCGCCGCCGGCAGAGGGTGACTTCCTCATCAGGGACTTCAGGTTCGCCTCCGGTGAGTCGCTGCCGGAGTTGCGGATCCATTACCGCACCTTCGGCGCGCCCCGCGCGGATGCGCGCGGCGTGGTGCGCAACGCCGTCCTGATCCTGCACGGCACCGGCGGCAGCGGCGCGAGTCTGGTGAGAGCGGAATTTGCCGGTGAGCTGTTTGGAGCAGGGCAGCCATTGGATGCGGCGCGCTACTTCATCGTGCTGCCTGACGGCATCGGTCACGGCAAGTCCAGCAAGCCGAGCGACGGGCTGCACGCACGTTTTCCGCATTACGGCTACCGCGACATGGTGGAGGCGCAGTTCCGGCTGCTGACGCAGGGCCTGCACGTGAATCACGCGCGCCTGGTGATGGGCACGTCCATGGGCGGCATGCATACCTGGCTATGGGGTGAGCAGCACCCGCAGTTCATGGACGCGCTGATGCCGCTCGCGAGCCTGCCAACGCAGATGTCCGGCCGTAACCGCATCTGGCGGCGGCTGATCATCGATGCGATCCGCAACGATCCGGCCTGGCTGGGCGGGGAGTACCGCACGCAACCGCCCTCGCTCAGGACCGCCGCTGAGATGCTGTGGCTCGTCAGCAGCAACCCGGTCCTGCGACAACGGGAAGCGCCGACGCGCGCGCAGGCGGACCAGGTGATCGACAGCTATGTGAACGAGCAGCTGAAGACGCAAGACGCCAACGACCTGCTGTACGCCGTGGAGGCGTCGCGCGACTATGACCCCGGGCCGGCGCTGGAGAGGATCGAGGCGCCGCTGCTCGCGATCAACTCGGCGGACGACCTCGTCAATCCCCCCGAGCTGCAGATCCTCGAGCGCGAGATCAAGCGCGTGCCGCACGGCCGGGCGCGCGTGATACCGTTCAGCGAGCGCACCCATGGGCATGGCTCGCACACCTACGCGGTGCTCTGGAAAGGGGATCTCGAGGAGTTGCTGCAGTCCCCGGAACGCTGAGCCCCGCGAGCCGGCTGCGGCTCAGGCCCCGCGCACGTGCTGCGGGCCGAGCTCGGCGATGGAATTGCAGCCGAGCTGACCGAGCACCCGGTGAATTTCGCCGGTCAGGATGCTCAGCGCCCGCTCCACGCCCGGCTCGCCTCCCGCGGCCAGGCCGTAGAGTGTGGCGCGGCCGATCATGACCGCCTGCGCACCGAGTGCGAGCGCCTTGACGATGTCGGTGCCACGGCGGTAGCCGCTGTCGATGAGAATCGGTAGGCGCTCGCCGAGTGCGCGCACGATTTGCGGCAGCACCTCGATCGGCGCGACACAGGAGTCGAGCTGCCGCCCGCCGTGATTGCTGAGCACGATGCCATCGCACCCCAATGCCGCGGCGCGCTCGGCGTCCGCCACGCTCAGTACTCCTTTGATGAGGAGCCGACCGCGCCACAGCTGCCGGATCCAGGTGATGTCATCCCAGCTGATGGTCGCATCGAACAGCGGTGGAATCACCGTGCTGCCGCCGAGCGCGGTGGCCGCGGATGGGGGCAGGAAGGCCTCGAGATTGCGAAAGCGCGGCATGCCGTGGCGGCCCAGAACCTCGAAGAGCCAGCGCGGGTGCCGCAGCACGTCGAGCGCGGTGCGGATCGTGGGTTTGCCGGGGGCGCGATAGCCGCGCTGGTCCCATTCACGGCTGCCGAACACGTTGGCGTCGGTGGTGAACACCAGCGCCTCGTAACCCGCCGCCGTGGCGCGCTGCATGATGTCGCGCGCGATGGCACGGTCCTTCAGCACGTACAGCTGCATCCACAGCCGACCGCCGGCGCGGCTGGCGACATCCTCGAGCCGGGTGGTCGACATGGTGCTCAGGGTGAACGGCACGCCGAGCCTGGCGGCCGCCCGCGCGAGCGCCAGGTCGCCTTGCGGGTCCAGCATGCCGTTCAGGCCGGTCGGGGCGATGACGAGCGGCGAGTTGGCGGGCCGCCCGAGAATCGCCGTGCGCTGGTGGCGCGCGCTGGTGTCGACCAGGGTCTGGGGGATCAGCCGCAGACGCTCCAGGGCGTCGCGGTTGGCGCGCAGCGTTACCTCGTCCTCGGCCCCGCCCTCGACGTACTCGAACGCGAAGCCCGGCACGCGGCGCCGGGCAATCTCGCGCAGGTCGGCGATGTTGAGCGCGCGCGACAGATCAGTGCTGCCGAACGGGCGCCGCTTCCAGGGCATGCGCGATCTCCTGGCGCTCGCCGCTGCCCGCTACATCAGGGCCACGCTGATGCGCGAGGCGACGAAGGCGTTCGTGCCGGCATTGTATTGCCCGACCGCGACCAGCCGGTAGATCTTGTTGGTGCCCTTGAACGTCGAGGACACCGCAGTGGCAAAGCCGCTGATGCTGTTGAATACCGACACCCCGGTGGACAGGCTGGCGCCGCCGATCGCGAGCCGCAGATCAGCCTGGGCCGCGCCCACGATGGTGAAAGGCGGACTCGTGGGGAGTAACGTCAGATCCCGCACCCCGGGCCCGGTGTTCGCGGGTCCAGCCGGTCCAGTGCGGATTTCGTGGATGGTCCCGAGGTCGGCCTTGCTCACGTTCAGGACCAGGCCGGCGCTGCTGGCGCTGGTGAAGGGCGCGGTCAAACCGCCGTTGATCCATTCAACCACCAGGCGCTGCTCGGTCGCGGTGCCCGCGGTGATGGCGGTCGCGGTGAAGTCCGGTGGCGCGGAACCGAACGCGTTGACGATGCCGTCGACCTGCAGCAGCGTGCCGGCAGGGGTGGCGCTTTCATCGAGCGAGCCGGTGTTCAGTGCATAAGCGCTGGGATTCGCCGCTACCGCGCCGGTGCCAACGAAGTTGAAGCCGGCGGGCGCGAAGTTCCCGAGCGACAGGACATCGAGCAGGGCGCTGCCTGCGGTCGCGGAGTTGAGCGTGCCCCAGATGCGGGTCGGGAGCAGGCGCACCTGGCACGGTGGTTCCGAGCTGCAAGTCGTGGCGTCCAGGCTGATGTTGCCCGCGCTGTCGACGCTGCCTTGGCCCGACACATCGACTTGTTGGCCGACCGATATGGCCGCGGGAGTCAGACCGCTCGCGGCCACCCCGTCCTCGCTGACGAGGGTCGCGCTGCCAACGGTGACCGTGGCGTTGTTCGCGTAGCTCGCGGTGTAGCTGGAGGTGAAGACGGGGGCGCTGAGGTAGGTTGCGCCGCGCACGGTCAGGGTGTTGCCGCTGCGGGCGCTCACCACGCCGCTGATGTGGTTGGCGATGGGACTCTCGAGGCTGGTACCGGCATACACCGCCGTGGCGTGGAAGCCGGGCGTGATGCCGGACAGGTCCCCGAGCGTTCCGTAGGCCGCGATGATGGTGTTCTCCGGAAGCGACGCCAGGGCGTTGAGCCCGGCGGCGCCGGTGTAGGCGGCGTGGTTGATGTTGAAATAGGTCTGCGCCGTGGTGCTGACGGTGACCGCCCCCAATGCCGACGCCAGGTCGATGAGCGGGCGCACGTTGATGATGTAGTCGCTCGAGCCGCTCGGCACCGTGACGAGCAGGCCCCGCACGCGGATGACGGTGGCATCGGCCGGCGCCGGTGTCATCACCACGAACGGTCGCACGGTCACCGTGGGCGGCGTGGTCGCCGTGTTGATGGAATTCGATGCGGCGAGGTCGAAATCAATCGCCAGGCGCGTCGATTTGCCCCGGGTGATCACCAGCGGATGATTGGGATCGAAGGTGACGGTAACGGTGTCCTGGCTCAGCGCGGTCCCGGTGCTGCTGACGGGGGTGGCGGCGACCGCCTGGCCGTTCACGTTGACCCAGATGCTCGCGCCGGTGTAATCGAGGGTGAGGGTGGCGGACTTGTACGTTGCAGCCGGCGCGGCCTGCACTCCGAGCAGTTCCGTGAGGTCGGTGAGGGCGGCGAGATCGACGCTCTCGGGCGGTTGCTGCCTAACCGGAGATTCGATCGCGCCGTTGGTTTCGGTCAGTGTGATCGAATCGAGCGTCACACGGTAGGCGGCAAAGTCCCCGCTGGTATCTGACAGGGTGACGACCGGCGTGCCCAGCGCGGCGGTGGAATTGCTGCCGCAGCCGGCGAGCAGGCCGGTGAATCCCAACACGAGGGCGGGCAGGGTCCGCACAGAGCAGCGGCTGCCGCGGGTGCAAACGACGCTCATCAGGCTATCCCCTTCGATCCGAATGGGCGCGGGCGTTCTCGGCACCGTCGCCGTTTTCAGTTGATCGTCAGCTGCACGGCGCCCGTCGTGCTGCCGCTCAGATCGATCGGCGTGGGATACGACTGGCGCTGCAGGGTCCCGGGCGCGTCGCGCGAGTTCCAGGCGCGCACCGCGACGTAATAAAGAGCCGCCGGGATGCCGGTGGGCAGGCCGCTGACGGTGAGGGTTGCGCCCGCGCCCTGCGCGAGCGCCGCATCGAGGGATGTCGTCGCGACGAGCGTGCCGTCATGGGTCACGAGCAATTCGCCATGATCGTATTTGCTCGCCGTCGCCTGGGTGACGGATGCGGAAATCGAGCCGGAGGTGGCGCCCTGGGCGAGCGCCAGAGCCGGCACGATGACCGGCATCGTTGTCGTGGCGGACACGGACGTCGTGAGGGCTCCGTCGGTGAACGAAGGCGCACTCGCCGCGACCAGGTAGCGTCCGGCGCCCTCCTTGGGTGCGGCGCTGACCAGTGTCACGGACGCACCGCTCGTGGAGTAGGTGCCCGAATCGAGCGTACCGGTGGACAGCGCCTGGGCGTTGGCCAGCACCTGGTTGAAGGGATCGATGGGAGTCGCTTCGATGACATAGGGGACTTCGCCTGCAGTCGCCAGCGTCTGGTAGAAGGTGACCTGTGCGCCGGCGGGCAGCGCCGCACCGGTCGCGGTGCCGACATTGGCGGTGTAGAAGCTGGCTGCGCGGGGTATCAGCGTACCCACCGATACGGCGTTGATGGTCGAGTTGGCAGCGGCTGCCGTGCCGGTGGTGCTGGCCGCGCTGCTGCTGCTGGCGAGGGTCACCTGCACCGACTTGATGATGATGGTCGCGATGCCCGGGCCATGAATGACCAGGTCATAGTCGGCCGGGCTCGAGGAGCTCGTCGCCAGCGGGTACAGGAGGAAGCTCCCGTCCGCATGCACCGGTGCGCGGCTCACCACCACGTGGCGCGTGCCGTCGGCGCTCAGGGACTGCGCGCTCACCTGGATGGCCGGCAGGCCGGCGGCACTGTTGATCCCGGGGAGATTGGTGAGTGTCAGCTGTCCCTGGATCCCGCCCACCTCCGACAGGTCGAAGGCGCTCGCGTGCGAGCTCAAGAGGATGGCGTTGGGAGTGGTCGCGGCGGCGTAGGTAAACGGCGTGAGGTCGCGCGTGCCATCGAAGCTGATCGCGAATGTCGTGGTGGTCGTCGTCGTGGTCGGCGAGGTGGTGGGCGTCGTGGGGGTGGTCGTCGGAGTCGTGGTGGTGGTGCCCGTCGTCGTGGTAGTGGCCGTCGTGGTCGTCGCGGCGGCCAGTGCCGCGCCGACGTTTCCTACCGGCACCTTGAGCGTGCCCGGGATGCCGATGCCCTGGTCAGGATTGAGCAGCTCCAGGGGCAACTGGTGCGTGGCGCCGGCGCTGTCGACGTAGTCCGCTTCCGCGTTGTAGAGCGCGCCCAGAGTCTGCGCCGAGCTCGTCAGGGGCGCGGCCGCATCCACGGGAATGAGCCGTACCTGCGAATAGGTTCCGGGGGCGAGCTTCAGTGCCGTGACGAGGCTGCCGAGGTTGCCGCCCGATTCGGTCACCAGATCAACCGTAGCCGGGTTCGAGAGCGGAAACTTGACCCAACCGCCGTCGTCGGGAGCGGCAATCGCGCTGGTGTTGAACCAGACTTCCTGCGCGGTGATCCACACGTGCGAGTATTGCGCGGGGGCGTTGCCGGTCACCGACACATCCGTGCGCGTCGAGCAGCCGGCCACCGCGCAGCACAGGCCCGCGACCGCGACGGCCAGTGCGACAGGTATGCGGTTCATGGTGCCAAATCCCTGTACCATCCTGAAGCGATGATGTCCCAAACCGGCCGGTCCCCGCAACGCGTGGAAGCGCCCGGTCACTGTGTCAAATTGTCGTAATGCTTCACAGGCCCGGTGCGGCAGATTGGACGCGTAAGGGCAAAGTCTGTAGAGTGCGCGGCGCTAAACGTCCTTACAGTGCTCGGTCAGCACCGTTTCGCTCGCAGTCTGTGCCTCGCCGGCGCACTTCGATTTACCATTAACTCCAAGCCTCGCGTCTGACCGCCGCAGCCGAAAGCTGCCGGGCGAGTTCGACAACAGAGGATTTCCTTTTATATGTCATTTACCGATCTCGGGCTGAAGCCCGAGCTGGCCCGCGCCGTGGCCGAAAAGGGCTATGTCACCCCCACCCCCATCCAGCGCGAGGCGATTCCCGCTGTGCTCGCCGGCCGCGATGTGCTGGCCGGTGCGCAGACCGGCACCGGCAAGACGGCGGCGTTCGTGCTGCCGATCCTGCAGAACCTCGCCTCGCGCCAGGCGCGCGCCCCGCGGGCGCTGGTGCTGACGCCGACGCGCGAGCTCGCGGCGCAGGTCGCCGAGAGCTGCCGCGACTACGGCCGCCATACCGGGCTGCGCACGCTCGTGATCTTCGGCGGTGTGAGTGAGAAGCCGCAGATCGAGGCGCTGCGCAACGGTTGCGACCTGCTGGTGGCCACTCCGGGGCGGCTGCTCGATCTCGCGCAGCAGCAGCTCCTCGACCTGCGTCAGGTGCGCTGCTGCGTGCTGGACGAGGCCGACCGCATGCTCGACATGGGGTTCATTCACGATATCCGCCGGATCCTGAAGCTCCTGCCGGGCGAGCGCCAGAACCTCATGTTCTCGGCGACCTACTCCGAGGACATCCGCGAGCTCGCGGGCCGTCTGCTGCGCAATCCGGTGGCGATCGAGGTCGCGGCGCGCAACGCCGCTGCCGAGCGCATCGAGCAGCACGTGTATCGCGTACCCAAGGAGCACAAGCGGCATCTGCTGGCGCACCTCATCGTGAGCGGCGACTGGCGCCAGGTCCTGGTGTTTACCCGCACCAAGCACGGTGCCAACCGGCTGACTGAGCAGCTCGTAGGGAGCGGTGTTCGTGCCGTCGCCATCCACGGCAACAAGAGCCAGGGGGCGCGGGTGCGGGCGCTGGCGGACTTCAAGGAGAACCGCGTCACGGCACTGGTCGCGACCGAGGTCGCCGCCCGCGGCCTCGATATCAAGGAGCTGCCGCACGTGGTCAACTACGAGCTGCCGAACGTCCCCGAATACTACGTGCACCGCATCGGTCGCACGGCGCGTGCCGGTGGCTCCGGTTCGGCCGTCTCGCTGGTGTCGCCGGATGAGGCGCCGTTGCTGCGCGATATTGAGAAACTGCTGCGGCGCACGTTGCCGGTTGCGGCCTTGCCGGCCTATCCGGTGACCGCAGCCCCTGCCGCGGGCGCGCCGCCCGCGCGCGTGGCCGCGCTCGCCGGCGCACATCGGCACGAGGGGCGGCGCTGGCAGGCCGGCCCGGGACGGCGCGCGCCGTCGCGCGGCCGCGCTGCGGCGCCCTCCGCATCCTTCCCGCGCGCGCGTCGGCCGGTGTAGCCTCCTGGGATGAGACCCGTGCGGTCCCGGAGCGGCACGCTCCCGGCTGTGTGATGACCGAGCTCGCCTGGGTCGCGCTGCGCGCCACGAGTCTCGTGCTGCTCTTGCAGGCGGCGGGCGCGGCGCTCTTCAGCGCGGCTTTTGCGCACCGGCTCGAGCACTCCGCGTCCGCTATCCGCCGCACAGGGGTGCGCGCGGCGGCGGCGGCGCTCGCGGTGCTCGCGGCGCAGTACCTCCTCGAGCCGGTGCACCTGGCGGGGGAGTGGGCCGGCATCGCCGACGCGTCCCTCCACCGGCTGGTACTGAGCTCGTCCACCGGCGCCGCACTGGCGGTGCGGGCCGCCGGTGTTGCGGGCGTGGCGCTCGGGCTGCGGTACGACGGGTCGGCCGCCAGGAGCGCGGCTGTTGCCGGCAGCCTCGCCGCGCTGAGCTCGTTCGCGTTGACGGGGCACACCGCGGTCGATCCGCACCGTCTGCTGCTCGCGCCGCTGCTGCTCGTTCACCTCCTCCTCGCCGCGTTCTGGTTCGGCTCGCTGTGGCCACTGCGGCAGCTGTGCGTCCTGGAGCCGCGCGCGCAGGCGGCGCGCGTGATCGAGGCGTTCTCATCCGGCGCGCTCTGGCTCGTGCCGCTGATCCCGCTCGCGGGCGCCGGGATTGCGGCGGTGCTGCTGCCGGATTTCGCCGCACTGCTGGCGCCCTATGGCCTGCTGCTCGGCGCCAAGCTGATGCTGTTCGCGGCACTGATGGGTCTCGCCGCGCTCAACAGGCTGCGGCTCACGCCCGCGCTGGCGCGCGGGGAGCCCGGTGCGCTGCCGCGGTTGCGGGGCTCGCTGGCCGCTGAATATGTCCTCATCTGCGCGGTGCTCACCGTGACGGCCGTGCTGACCGGGTTCTTTTCGCCCGCGCAGACCGAGCGCGATGCGAGGGCCGGCACGCCCGCTACGGCGCGCGCATGATGGCGCGGCGCACCTCGGCGAGCGGCGCGCTGTCGGAGAGGCGCACGGCGGAGCCTGCGGGCTCGATACCGAGCTGCTGCCACAGCTTCATGAGATCGGGCGTGACGGGGCGGTCTTTCATCTGCGCGTAGAGATCCTCGAGCGTCGTGGTGCCGACCGCCCCATCGCCGGTGCGCAGGACGCGCGCGATCGGCCAGTCCGCGGCAAGCCCGCCGCTCGCGCGCGCCACGGCGCGCAGCGCGTCCTGTAAGCCGAAGCGGTTGTGCGTGTGCGTGCGGATCTCGACGTCGGCCAGCAGACAGTACATCGCGCCGCCCCAATAGGTGCGCCCCCAGGTGTGCGTGTGGTCGAGTCCGCGGTCATCCGCTTGCGGCAATCCGCGCGGCATCTGCCGGATCTCTTCCGCCCACACATCCGCTTCGGCGCGGTTGCCGGCCTGCACGCGCGCGACTCCCTCGACGTAGGTCGCAATTCCCTCCGACAGCCACGCGTGAGCCTCGCCGGTATCCGGCAGAGCGAGGTGGGTCATCTCGTGCACCAGTACCCAGTCGGCCAGCAGCTGCGCCCCGCTCACCTCGCGCCCGACCTGCACCCGGATGAAGGCCTCGGGGTTGGTGAAGCTCTTGCCCCCGTGCACACCCTCACCGGCTTCGGCCATCACCCGCACGGTGAGCCGGGTGGTTGGAAAGCGAGCGTAATAGCCGGTGACGATGTTCGCCGAACGGCGTACCCATTCCCGGACCGCATCGCCGCCGTCGCGAAAGGCGCGCGGCTCGAGCTCGACGTGTATGTCCGCGCCGTCGACGCCGATGTCGTTGACGGTCGCGGCCGCGGAGGCCGGCGGCGCGCCGAGCGTCAAATGCGCGATCGCGGCCGCGGCGGCGGCAGTGCCGGCGGGCCAGGCGCGCTGCATCAGCGCTCCTTCAGCGCGCGGTCTGGCCGAACAGCACGCGCCTCGCCTCCTCGGTGAGGGGAGTGCGGGTGTTGGCGGCGGGGTTGATCGAGGCCGCCTTCTCGTAGGCGCGCACGGTGGCCGGACGGTCGTGGATGGCCTGGAACCAGCGCTTCAGATGCGGGAAATCCTCGAGCTTCTGTCCCTGCGCTTCGTACGGCACGATCCAGGGGTAGGCGGCGATATCGGCGATCGAGTACTCACCGGTGATGAACGCACGGTCGCTGAGGCGCTTGTTCAGCACCCCGTACAGGCGGTTCGTCTCCTTCACGTAGCGCTCCATGGCGTAGGGAATCGGCTCGGGCGCGTAACGGGCGAAGTGATGGTTCTGGCCGGCCATCGGGCCCAGGCCGCCCACCTGCCAGAACAGCCATTGCAGGACCTCGCAGCGCCCACGCAGATCGGTTGGCAGCAGCCGCCCGGTCTTCTCGGCGAGGTACAGCAGGATCGCGCCCGACTCGAACACGGACAGCGCCGCGCCGCCTCCCCTGGGATCGTGATCGACGATCGCCGGGATGCGGTTGTTCGGAGAGATGGCGAGGAACGCCGGATCGAACTGCGCCCCGGTATTGATGTTCACCGGCACGATCCGGTAGGGGAGCCCCGTCTCCTCCAGGAACATCGTGATCTTGTGTCCGTTCGGAGTGGTCCAGTAATAAAGGTCGATCATGATCCGCACCTCCAGCGCCCGAGCCCCACATTGGCACGCGCCGGGCGGACGCGCGAGGCCCTTACGGATTGGCGCGGCGTCCGCCTTTCGCGGTATTGATAGGGTACTACGCCGCCGGCCTGAGCCCGCGGGCCCTCAGGCGCCGTCGCTGTCCCGCGATGAGCGCCCGGCGATCCAGGTCTCCAGAACGTTGAGCGCATCGTCGGCGAGTGCGAGATCCGCCCGCAGGCCCGGGGCGATGCGGCCGGTGTCGTGCGCGAGGCCGAGGAACTCGGCCGGCCCCCGGCTGGCCATGCGCACCGCCTCCGGGAGCGACAGCCCCAGCATCGAGATGGCATTGCGCACGCACGTGGCCATATCGATGTTGGTCCCGGCGAGCCTGCCGTCCTCGTCCAGGCACACGTTGCCCCTGACGGTGATGCGCCGTCCCTGCAGCTCGAAGGAGTCGGTGTCGGTGCCGACGCTCGGCATGGCGTCGGTGACCAGCATGAAACGATCGTGAGCCTTGCAGCGCAGCGCGATGCGCAGCGCCACCGGGTCGGTGTGCTCGCCATCGACGATGATGCCGCACCAGCTCGAGGGGTCATCGAGCGCCGCGCCCACCGCGCCGGGCTCCCGGGCCGTGAGTTGCGACATGGCGTTGAACAGATGCGTGAAGCCGCTGAGGCCGAAGCGCAGGGCGGTGCTGATCTGCGCGTAGGTGGCGTTGGTGTGCCCTGCGGAGACCACGACGCCGGCCGCCACGAGCTTCTCGATCATCTGCGGCGTGGTCATCTCGGGTGCGAGGGTGACGAGCGTGCGCCCGCCGCGCAGCGAGGTGAGCAGCCCGAGCGCGCTCGGGTCGAGCTCGCGCAGCTTGGCCGGATCGTGTACGCCCTTGCGCGCGACGTTGAGAAAGGGGCCCTCGATGTGAATGCCCAGCACACCCGGAACGCCGGCCTCGATGGCGCTGCGCACCGCCGCGATCGCTCGCGCCACGATGTCCAGGTCCGCGCTGATCAGCGTCGGCAGGAACCCGGTGGTGCCGAAGCGGCGGTGGGCGCGGCCGATGGCGCGGATCGTCTCGACGGTCGGGGCATCGTTGAAGAGCACGCCGCCGCCGCCGTTGACCTGCGAGTCGATGAAGCCGGGCAGCAGCAGCTGGCCGCCGAGATCGTACCTCTCCGCGCGCCGCGCGCGCCGGTCCGAGGGGGCGACGATATCGAGTATGCGGCCGTTCTCGATGAGCACGCACCGGCCCTGCGTGAGCCGGGCCTTGCGCAACACCCGGCCGTTGACCAGGGCGACGCTCATCAGAGGGTCTCGGTCACCTTGGAGAGGTGCGGCGGATGGTCCGGGTCGCCGCCGCGCGCCAGCGCGAGGGCGTTGACCATACGGTAAAAGCTCTGCACGAGGAGCAGCGGCTCGATCACCGGGTGCGCAGCCTCCGTGGGCAGCAGCGTGGCGCGCGGCGCCTGCGCCCCGGCGAGCAGCACGTCGGCCCCCTGCGCGGCGAGCTCGCCGGAGAGCTTGGCCACGCCGGCACGGCTCTCATCGTTCTGGGCGAAGACGAGGAGGGGAAATCCGGGCCGCACCAGCGCAATCGGGCCGTGTCGCAGCTCCGCGGCGCTCACCGCTTCGGCGTGCAGGCCGCAGGTCTCCTTGAACTTGAGTGCGGCCTCCTGCGCGATCGCAAGTCCCGGGCCACGGCCGATCACGTAGAGATTCGTCGCGTGGGTGAGACGCGTGAGGGCCGCGCTCCAGTCGAGCTCCCAGGCGCGCGCGAGGAGCTCGGGGGAGCGCTCGAGGGCCGCAGCGAGCTCCGCATTGCGCGACCAGAGCGCGAGGAGCTGCACGATCGCGGAGAGCGAGGCGATGTAGGACTTGGTCGCGGCCACACTCTTCTCGACCCCGGCGCGGAGCGGGATCAGATCGTCGGCGAGCTGCGCGAGCGGGGAGTTCTCGGCATTCACGAGAGCCACGATGCGAGCGCCCGCGGCGCGCGCGTGGCTCACGGTCGAGAGCAGGTCGGGGCTCGCGCCCAGCATCGTCTGGAGGTCGTGCACGAGCGCGGCTGCCGCGTAGATGGCGTCCGCCGGGTCGTAGACCGAGGCCGTGCCGCCGGTCACCTGGCGGTCGTAGTCGATCGCCTTGCCGCCCTTCGAGGTGAAGAGCTTCTCGATCGCGGAAGCCGAGCCGTTGTCGAGCGACGTCTCGATCACGACCTTGGCGCCCGCGGCCAGGCACGCCTGCGCCTGTGCCGTCTGCTTCGCCGGTTCGTTGAGCGCGTTGTTGATCGACGCCGTGACGCCGGCGTTCTTGAACGCCTTCGCGAGTAGCGGTTTGTCGAACTGCACCCAGCGCACGGACGACTTCGTGTCAGGCAGCAAGACGCAGACCTGAACGTTCGCCGAGCTCTTCTTGGTACCCGCCACCGC
>Ga0209027_1000256_pt1 | contig 17574 bp, 16 predicted proteins | sample GraSoi013_1_20cm_3_FD_185821 | JGI IMG/M metagenome (GOLD analysis project Ga0209027, IMG submission 185821) | Grasslands soil microbial communities from the Angelo Coastal Reserve, California, USA - Sample 09_27_2013_1_20cm (SPAdes) (version 2) | ecosystem: Environmental > Terrestrial > Soil >...
CAGTTCATCCAGTTTCTCCACGGCGAACACGCGCCCACCGGTCATTTCCGTTACTTCGCTGAGAAGCGACGGGCCGCTCAGCTCCTCTGGAGACCGGTTGCGATAACCAAGCGGGTCAAAGATGCCGATGGCATAGAGTTGCGTGTCCGCTTCCTTTACCAACCGCTTGATGTCGCTTTCGTTGTACCTGCTATGATTATCACCTCCATCGGATAGGATGAGCAAGGCACGTTTGGCGTTGTGTGCACCCCTCATCTGGCTGAGACCGAGATAGATGGCATCGAGGAGCGCGGTGCGGCCCTTGGGCGCAGTGAGCAGCATGCGGCTCTGCAGGTCTTCCACACTGTTGGTAAAGGAACTGGTCAATTCCGCGCGCTCGTTGAAGCTGACAAGGAAGAATTCGTCCTGAGGATTAGCGGTTTTGAAAAATTGGATGGCGGCTTCGCGGGCCTTGGCTACTTTGTTGGCCATGCTGCCACTGAAATCAAAGATCACGCCGATGGAGATGGGGACGTCTTCGGCGGAGAAGGTGACGACTTCTTGCTCGATGCTGTCCTCAAAGACACGAAAATTGTCAGGTTCGAGGCCGGTAACCAAGCGATTGTAGGGATCGGTGACGGTTACGTTGATGAGCGCGAGGTCGACATCAAAATGAATGGTTCCCCCCGGCTTGAAAGGGGTGCCCGGCGTATCTTTCCGGACGTCGTCTTGCTTGACTTCCTTAACTTCCTCGCGTTTGGCTTCTTCCTTGGGCTTGCTTTCGTCGGAACTGGATTGAGCGGCGGCCGGCACCACCGCGGGTAACACCAGCAGACAAACCATCAGCAGAACATGGAAGGAGAAAAATAGAACGCGAAAACCTGGTAGATCGCGTTTCACGGCACCCTCGTCATCCCGGCCTGCCGGGATGGCCGCGCGGTTCGGACTAACAGAAATTCTACCACTCGGCTTCGCGAAAACAAGCGCAAATGCTGATGCTCAGTATTGAACAGGTTGATGGCCGACCGGACCGAGTGACGTGTGGTAGCATCGCGGAACTCTCCCTGCTCAGCGTAGACCATGCCTGAGGAGCTATTATTCCGGGCGAGTGGAGAACGAAAAAGGAGATGAGCTTGGCCAAAGTCGTGGTGGTCATTCCTGCGAGATTTGGTTCGACGCGGTTGCCCGGCAAACCGCTGGTATCGCTCGCCGGGAAGCCCCTGATTCAGCGGGTCTACGAGCGGGCCAAGCTGGCAGAGCGGGCGGACCGCGTGATTGTGGCCACCGACGACGAACGCATTGTGAAAGCCGTGGAGGGATTTGGCGGCGAGGCGAGGATGACGCGGACCGCGCATCGCACCGGTACGGAACGCGTCGCGGAGGTGGCGGCGCGCGAAGGGGGCGACGTATTCGTAAACGTGCAGGGAGACGAGCCAATGCTGGATCCGCAGTCGATTGATGCGGCGGTGAATGCCCTGCTGGAGGAACCCCAGGCTTCCATCAGCACGGTGGCCACGCCGATTAAAACGCCTGGCGACATCATGGACCCGAATGTAGTGAAGGCCGTGCTGGATTTCGACGGGAACGCGATCTATTTCTCGCGCGCGCCGATTCCTTGGGTGCGGGATCGGGCCAGCAAGATTCAGGTGCGGCACCTGAAACATCTCGGGCTATACGTTTTTCAACGTGAGGCACTGCTGGAATACCCGACATTGCCGCAGGGTGAGCTCGAAAGAATCGAACAACTTGAGCAACTGCGCTGGATCGAAAACGCGTGGAAGATCCGCGTGGCGGAAGTGCAACACGACGCGGTGAGCGTGGACGTGCCGGAAGACGTGGCGCGCGTCGAAAAGCTCCTCGAGAAATAGGTCCAGCCGGCCTGGAAAGACCGCGGCGGGCCGGAACCGGTTTCCAGTCAGCGATCAGGGCTGCCGCGTGTTCATGCCGGCAATGACGCGACTGGTATCCACGCCGACCAGGAAAGTGGTGTTGGGGTCGACGGCGTACGCACTGAATTTATAAGTGGTCTGTGGAGAAGGAGTTGTCGTCACCATCAGCGTGTTGCGACCAGTGGGATCAGTACCGAGAGTCAGTGATCCATTGAACGGATAGTTGAAGAATTGCTTACCAAGGCCGAAGAGGTTGAAGTCCATGGCGCCAGAAATATTTGATGTCGCAGTGGTGGTTATGGCCATTTGGCCGACGAAATCATCTTCGCCGGTGCTCACGCCGTTCCAATTGAATGCGTAGTTGCCGGCCAGCGATAATGCCGTAAGCGGACCGGATGTCTGTGCCAGGAAAGAGCCGTCGCTGGTGATGTTGTTGTCGGTTTCCTGGAAAACGGCCTTCACGGGCGACGCCAGATAAAAGATAAACGAAAATGTGCCGGACTTGGAATCCGTCCAAGTGGCCGTGCCGCCGCCAAAATGGTTGGCGTCGACGGTATAAGATCCCGTGACAGTACCCCCGGACGAAGGCAACGGAGTCAATCCACCGTTGTTGTTTTCATCCATCACGATCGAAGTGAGGTTGCCGGCTCCATCCGTCGTGAAGCGCCCCGCGGTAGAGGTCGGTCCCGCCGTGCTCCCGCCCCCGATGAGGAAAGCAAAAGGGCCGTTGAGAGAAGTGATGTCGAATGAGGTGTTTAGCTGGGCGATGGCGTCGCCCACAAGAGCTTCTGGAAAGTCTAGGTTAGAACTTAGAAATTTCAAGCGCGTGCTATCAACGATGTAGAAGGTCAGGTTCTTCCCGGCAATATTTGCGGTCCCGCGACCGGATTGGGGGAAGGCCGCATCAAGCTGGTAAAAAGCGCCACTGGGGAACGCCAATTGTCCGGACAGAACGCCCGCAGTATTGGAATCAAACAGGCCGTTCAGGATTCCACCGCCGCCATCCGCGTCGAGCCGGCCGATAATGGATTGCTGGACGAGATTGTTGCGGGAGTCAAAAGCCACACCGGAAAAATCGAAAACATAGCCGCTGGCGATCATGGTAATAGAGAAAGCTGCGGTGTCCTGCTTCTGGAACGAACCGCCCGCGGTCACGGTGGAATCGGTCTGGACAATTGAGCCTTGGCTGATGGTCGAAAGCGTGATGCTGTAATTCGTAGTGCCCGTGATGTTCGTCAGACTGAGCGTGCCGCGGCCGTCGGCCTGAATTGAATAACTGCTATTTGTGAGGACCAGAGTGCTGGTACCGGAGCAGACATTTACGTCTTCGACGCCGCCGGTGATCTTGCCGTTGCCGTCGGCAGTAAATGTGCCGATGCGGCCGAAGAAACTGCCGGTACGACCGCAGGCCTCAGTTCCGCTCATGGAGAAAGCGTATTGTCCCATCAGGCTGGCGTTTGAAAAATTTCCTACGGGAGGAGGAGGGGGAGGAGGCTGCGTGGAGCCACTGCCTCCGCAGGCAGCTTGAAAGACCGCTGCAAGGAGCGCCAAACAAAAAAACAAGCGCTTCACAGAGCACCTGCCTGCTGAGATTTCTGGACTCCTCCGCGTTGCGCACGTGCTCCGGCAAGCCAAAGCGGCGCGCCGTTGACAGAACGCAAGGCTAGCGCCTGTCGACCCTGCTGAATAATGCGCGCGAGAAACGTGGTTCCCTGTCCGTAAGAGACGTTCTGGCCGGTAATCTTCACGCTGCCGCCTTCGGTGAGCGTGAACTTATTGAACTTGAGAAATCGCGCCTCCCCCAAATGAACGTCAACGGGTCCGGACGAGGTCTCCACGGTGACGTGTGCGCCAAGAGGAGGCACGGAAGAGTTCTCCGTATATTTCAAGACGGTCCCTTCGAGAACCATATCACGATTCGGGTCGTATGCGGATGCGCGCGGTTTAACGGTCTGCTGCGCCTTTTGACGCACCTGCTGGGCGCCGGCAACAACCGCGAGAAGAAATGCGCCAGCAAGAAAGACACTGCTCGTTCTCATGAGAGTGACTGGTTTCATATCCCCTTCCCACCCGCAAGAGTCCCACTCGGAACCTTGGTGCGCTGCGGGGCTAAACGGAAGAACCGTTTCGAGGCCCAGGGCAAAAGGTTCATCTCATTAGACGGCGAATCTCCCGGCGGCGGTTTCTGAATGCTTCCCGAAGTTTTCCTGACCTGCACCGCTTACCGAGACTGCCGAGCTCCATGGACTATTCCCCGGTGGTTACAAACCCCTTTCCACGGTAAAGGTTTCGCGCCCGCGGTAAGAAAAAATAGCGATTTTCAGGCGCTCGGAGTTCGATTTGACAGATTTGCGAGTTCCGACGATAATTATGCCTACGTCACTCCTGTGGAGGGCAAACAAGCTCGGCGTAGGAACGCGGGCTATAAGGATGGCGCCGAAATATATTTTTGTAACCGGCGGAGTTGTATCCTCACTTGGAAAAGGCGTAGCTGCCTCCTCTATCGGCTGTCTCCTCGAGAGTCGCAGTTTCAAAGTCACGCTGCAAAAATGCGATCCGTATCTGAACGTCGATCCGGGCACGATGAGCCCCTTTCAGCATGGCGAAGTGTTTGTGACCGAGGACGGAGCGGAGACAGACCTCGATCTGGGGCACTACGAGAGGTTCACGCACGCCAAGCTTTCCCGCGACAATAACTGGACGACCGGGCGCATCTACGAAACGATCCTGACCAAGGAGCGGCGCGGAGACTATCTCGGCAAGACCGTGCAAGTGATCCCTCATGTCACCGACGAGATCAAAGCAACGATCAAAAAAGTCTCCGAGGGCGTTGATGTCGTGATCGTGGAAATTGGAGGGACGGTGGGCGATATCGAATCGCTTCCCTTTCTCGAAGCGATTCGCCAGATGCGCCTTGAACTGGGGGCGGAGAACACGCTCTTCGTGCACGTCACGCTGGTGCCGTTCATCGCCGCGGCGGGCGAACTGAAAACCAAGCCGACGCAGCACAGCGTGAAAGAGATGCTGAGCATCGGGATTCAGCCGGACATTTTGCTATGCCGCAGCGATCACCACATCCCGGCGGAATTGAAGAAAAAAATTGCGTTGTTCTGCAACGTGGCAGAAGCCTGCGTCATTTCGATGGAAGACGTGGACACCATTTACGCCGTGCCCGCGGAATTGAACAAGGAAGGGCTGGACGCGCAGATCCTGCGGCTGCTGAAGTTGAAAGACCATGCTTCGAACATGAAACCATGGCTCGACCTGGTGCACCGGATGCATCATCCGGCAGGCGAAGCTCGAATCGCGGTCGTCGGCAAATACGTGCAGCTCGAAGATGCCTACAAGAGTCTGCGGGAGGCTTTGCTCCACGGGGGGCTGGCACACAACCACAAGACGGTCCTCCAATGGATCGAGGCGGAAGAGATAGACTCGGCCGCGGCGGCAGCGGCGCGTTTGCATGGCTACGACGGAATCCTCGTCCCTGGCGGGTTCGGGAAGCGCGGTATCCAGGGAATGGTGCACACCATCCAGTACGCGCGCGAACACAAGGTGCCCTTCTTTGGGATTTGTTTGGGAATGCAATGCGCGACGATCGAGTACGCCAGGGACGTTGCGGGCCTGAAGCAGGCCGACAGCACGGAATTTGACCCGCAGACGCCGCATCGCGTGATCTACAAATTGCGCGAATTGCTAGGGGTGGACGAGATGGGCGGAACGATGCGATTGGGCGCGTGGCCGTGCAAGCTGGAGCCGGGATCGTCTGCACACAAAGCATACGGGAAGCTGGAGATCAACGAGCGGCACCGCCACCGCTACGAATTCAACCGAGACTACGAAAAGATCCTGGTAGCCGCTGGCTTGCGCATCACCGGACGGACGCCGGATGAAAACTATGTGGAAATCGTCGAGGCGCCGGACCATCCGTGGTTCCTCGGTTGCCAGTTCCACCCGGAATTCAAGTCCAAACCGCTGGAGCCGCACCCGCTCTTTGCGGCGTTCATCGGCGCGGCGCTGGAAAACAAGAAGAACAAAATTCGGCCCATCGTGGAACCAAAACGCCAGGCCGTGGACATGGCGCCGCGTGTGAGCGCCTAATCTGGATTTCCAGAGCGGACGATCGAGGCGGTGTCAGCTCGCCAACATAAGCGTTCAGTGGCCGGTGTAGTTTGATTTTTCCTGCAAGCGTATATTGATTTCGCAGTGGAAGACTCCGTCTTTATCCCGGGAAAGTGGACGAATCGTGGCCAATTTTCCGAGCGCCTGGGACTCGTTTTTCATCGCTTCCGTCAAGTTCGAATCGCCCATGAAGCGCAACTCCTCGGTACATTGAACCGGATATCCGGCTCCCCATAAGTTGAAATGAACGTGCGCGGGGATATGCATTCCCGGGTAGCGTCCCGGCCGGATGGTATGCAACTCGAAGCGCCCGTCGGGGTCGGTTTTCATATAGCCCTTGATACGCGGATGGCCGACCTTGCCGTCCGGCGAATAGTAGCCGTCCTTATCGGTGTTGTACGCATAAACGACCACTCCCGCGACGGTGTGCTCACCATCGGGTGCAAAGACACGGCCCGCAACGACCAGCGGATCGCCGGGCTCTCCGGACGACACAATGGTAGCCGTCCAAGTTGTGTCCGGCGGTTCTGGAGGCGGAGGAGGCGGGTTCTGCCCTTTCACGAGCGAGGCCATCAGATAAAAACCCGTAGCGCACGCTAGTCCCACCCGGCTACCCGTTGAAGAAAATCGCGGCGGCTTTTGTCTTCAGGCTTCATCGGTTTGCTCCTTTGCTCCGAAAGACGGATCGGCAGCAGCAAGTGTTAACAAGCCGATTCGGGGCGCCTGGGTCCCAAGGTCGCTCGCTTAACACTCGCCGGTTCTGGCGTCTTGCCTAGCAGTATGATTTCTGCGTCGCGGCACGAGCGAGCCCCGGCGCCAAACGGCCGATTGACTCGTAGAGGAAGGGGCTCATGAGGAAGATCCGAATTGTCGCCGCAGTGGTAATACTGGCGGCACTTCCGCTGACAGCTGCTGCCAGACGCAGGACAACACCGTTAGCATCGAAATCCGAAGCAAAGACTTACGCCGTGAGCAAGGCCTATACGACGCTGTCCTTTACGGCGAGGAAATGGATGGTCTTCAAAGAGGCAGGATTGTTTCAGGATTTCAGAGGGACGCTGACCTACAGTTCTCAAGATCCAGCCAAATGCAAGATCGAGGTGACCGTGCAGGCCGCCAGTCTCGACACGCGCAATTCGACTCGCGACAAAGTGTTGCGTTCCGATGACTTCTTTAGGCGTCGAGAAATACCCTACGCTGGCTTTTCGCAGCACGAGGGTGACCCCCACGGGAAGAAACCTACGCTATCGAGAGTGACTTGACCATCCACGGCGTTAGCAAGCGAATCACTGTGCCCGCAAGGGTGATTGGCGTTCGCGTGATGCCGGGAATGGGCGACTTTGCGGGATTCGAAGCGACCTTCAACATTGACCGGCTTGAGTTCGGCGTTCTTGGTTCGCGCTGGAGCGGCAATACGTTGGCCGTGGATCCGATGGTAGTCCTTCACCTCATCATCGGCGGCGTCCACGAGTAACGGCTCACGAGCCTCGCCCTTCCCCTCCCCCGGTGCCGGTAGGTCGCGGCCGCACGTGGCGCTTTGGCAACGCCTCCAGCCTCTGTGCTATCTTCAAAGCTCCTCATGACCGCAGGTAAAGAAATCAGTCTGGGTTCCTTGCGCCTCGGTGGCGGAAATCCGTTGTTCCTGATTGCGGGGCCCTGCGTCATTGAAAGCGAAATACATGCTTTGGTGATGGCGGAGAAGGTTGCCAAGATCGCGGACGATGCGGGCATACCGTATATCTTTAAGGCTTCCTACGACAAGGCCAACCGATCCTCGATGAAGGGATTCCGGGGCCCAGGGATGAAGGAAGGCTTGCGGATTCTCGCCAAGATCAAGTCGGAACTGAAACTGCCGATACTCACGGACATACACGATGCTTCCCAGGCAGGACCTGCGGCGGAAGTTTGCGACGTGCTCCAGATCCCCGCATTCCTGGCGAGGCAAACCGATCTGCTGCTGGCGGCTGGCAAGACCGGCCGGATCATCAACGTGAAGAAAGCACAGTTTCTATCACCTTGGGATATGGGCAACGTTACGGAGAAAGTCGCCAGCACCGGAAACACAAAGATTATTCTCACCGAGCGTGGGTCTTCATTTGGATACCAGAATCTTGTCGTCGACATGCGCTCCTTCCCGATCATGCAACGAACCGGTTACCCGGTGGTATTTGATGTAACGCATGCCGTGCAGCTTCCGGCCGGACAAGGACACTCCAGCGGAGGCCAGCCGCAGTTTATTGAGCCGCTGGCGCGAGCGGGCGTGGCAGCCGGGGTGGACGGCATTTTCTTGGAAACCCACGACAATCCTGCCAAAGCGTTTTCCGACGGACCCAATGCGCTGCCGCTTTCGGAACTCCTTAGCCTGCTGATGAAATTAAAGGGACTCAGCGCCGTGGTACGCCGCTGGAGCGCGAAATGAGCCTGGACACAGCAAGGCGCGTTCTGAGGATTGAGGCGCAAGCGATTCAGGATGCGCTGACGCGGCTCGACGCCTCGTTTGAAAAGGCTGTCGACCTGCTCTTTGGGTGCAAAGGGCGCGTCGTAGTCACCGGCATGGGCAAATCCGGATTGATTGGCCGGAAAATTTCCGCCACCTTATCGAGCACCGGCACTCACTCCTTCTTCCTGCACCCCGCCGAAGCTCTGCACGGCGACCTGGGGATGCTCGCGCGCGGCGACGCCATGCTGGCGGTTTCCTATGGCGGCGAGACGGAAGAGATCATACGGCTGCTGGAAGCGCTGAAGCGACTGGAGATGCCGCTAGTGACGCTGACAGGAAAAATTCACTCGACGCTCGCCGAGGCGTGCGACGTGGCTCTGGACGTGAGCGTGAAGGAAGAGGCCTGCTCTTTGAATCTGGCGCCCACGGCAAGCACGACGGTGGCCATGGCGATGGGCGATGCGCTGGCGGTTTCCCTCCTCGAGCGGCGCAATTTTCGGCACGATGATTTTGCGGCGCTGCATCCCGCTGGGCGCCTGGGCAAGAAGCTGCTTCGCGTGGAGCATTTGATGCATGCGGGAGAAGCCCTGCCGCGCGTTTCGAAAGACACGCCCATGCCGGACGTGTTTCACGAAATGTCCGCGAAGAAGCTGGGCATGACCACCGTGCTCGAACCAGACGGCCGCCTGGCAGGACTTTTGACGGACGGAGACTTGCGCCGCTTGATGGAGAAGCACCGCGGAGCAGTCCTCGAGATGCGCGCGGCGGACGGCATGACCAAGAATCCGCACACGATAGGGCCGCACGTACTGGCCAGCGAGGCCCTGAACTTGATGGAAAAAAGAAAGATTACCTCAGTTGTGGTGGTGGATGAGGCCAAGGGCGTGCTGGGGGTGGTGCATCTGCACGATTTGTGGACGCTGCAGCTGATGTAATGTTTTGTACTGTAAATTATCTCGTAATACTCTGCTGCGTGGGAGTTTTCGCTCCGACATAAAAAGCGCGCCGTCGTTGGGCGTTAGCCCCTGGGGAAAACGGCTTAGTTTCACCGAAGCATTTGTGAGGTGACGTATGGCCCTTGAAGAAGACTCCCAGGAGACAGCGGGCATGTAGGACGGTGTAGGGGCGGGGCTTGCCCCGGCCGCGTCGTGCGCACTTTTGCAGAATCATTGCAGGACATCACCAAGTCTGGCCTAGAGACGCGGGGAGCGCAGAAGAAGACGCAAGAAATAACAAGGAGAAAGCATTGGCTAAGCGAGGACAGAAAATTCCGGGAAAACTGGCGAAGCGAGCGAAGGAGATTCTCGTAGTGCTGATGGACGTGGACGGAACTCTGACCGATGGCAGCGTGACGTTACTGTCGCAGTCGGATGGTTCGGCTCTCGAATGCAAGACGTTTGACGCCCACGACGGCCAGGGCCTCACGCTAGCCGTCACCGCCGGGTTACGGACGGGCGTAATTACCGGACGCGGCAGCGCGGCTCTGCGCAGACGGTGTAAGGAGCTGGACATCGAGTTCGTCTACGAGAAGCAGGGCCACAAGGTTGCCGCTTACGAAGACGTCCTGCGGAAAACCGGCGCAAAGGAATCGGAAGTCGCCTTTCTCGGCGATGACCTGCCGGACTTGACCCTCATGAAGCGGGTAGGACTGGCCGTCGCCGTTCACAACGCCACCCCGGAAGTGCGCCGGACCGCCCACTACACCACCAAAGCCGATGGCGGCAAAGGTGCCGCGCGCGAACTCGTCGAGATCATCCTTAAGTCCAAAGGCATCTGGGAAGAAATGATCGACAAAGCCCGGGCCTGAAGGCGCGCCCCTTCCTCGCTTTCCCGTGCCAGCGTGCCGCGCACCAACCATCTCACAGCGACGGAACGACTTATAGCTAAATAAGAAAAGTGGATTCTCCGACCAGGAGATGGCACGCCGCCATGAGAGACAGTTCATACGAATTGTTGCCAAATCCGGTCGGCCTTCTACTCGCGCTTCCTGGCACCCCAGGTTCACTCCAGTCATAATGTTATCCGGCGCCACGTTTCGAGGGATCCTTAACGATGCTCCACGCATGGCACGACGTTTCTCCCGGCCACGACCTCCCGCGGGATTTTCAAGCGGTGATCGAGATCCCGCTGGGTTCCAACGTGAAATACGAGTTGGACAAGGCTAGCGGGCTACTGAAAGTGGACCGCATCATCCATTCGGCAGTGTTCTATCCCGCAAATTATGGGTTTATCCCACAGACGTATGCCGAAGATAATGATCCCCTCGATGTGCTGGTATTATGTCAGGAGCCGGTACAGCCGCTGGCGCTCATCAAGGCGCGGGCCATTGGGTTGATGACCATGGTCGATACCGGGGCCAGCGACGACAAGGTCATCGCCGTCGCGACCAACGATCCGGAGTTCAACAACTACGTTGAGGCGAACGAATTGCCACCGCACCGCTTGCTTGTTCTGAGGCGTTTTTTCCAGGACTATAAGCAACTGGAAGGTAAGCAGGTCCAGGTAGATGACATCCGTCCGGCGTACGCGGCGGTCAAGGTTATCGAGAATGCACTGGCGCGTTACAAGGACCAAAGAAACACGCTTCGCGCAAAGGACCACCTCTAATACAAATGCACTATTTTGGGGTCATGAACTCAATGTTAGCTTGCACCCACGAAAGCTACGCGGGTTGGACGTCGGGGCGGCTTCGCGATGGCTCGCTTTTTTGGTGCGCGTCTAGGTTTATGCTCTGGAGCAAAACGGCATGAATCGCTTCTGGAGGTGGGTGGCGGGAATTTTGGGTGTGCTGTTCCTTGCTGCTTTTGCTGTGTTGTCCTTCCTTGCGGGAAGTCCGAAGGACGCGTACGGCATGGTGCGGTACGCGCTGCCGCACATGCATCGCGGCACGCTCAAAGTGGGCAGCGATGCGCCGGACGCACGGATTGTCGCGCTGGATGGCGTCAGCCGCTTCCACATCCGAGAGCGAACCCATGAGCGGCCGCTCGTGCTGGTCTTTGGGAGTTTCACTTGACCGCCGTTTCGCCGCCAGGTGGGCGACATCGTACAGATTTATGAAGACTACCAAGGGCGAGCAGATTTCTTGACCGTTTACGTTCGCGAAGCTCATCCCACCGATGAATGGCAGATGAAATCCAACGTGAAGGACGATGTCTGTTACGCGCAACCGAAAACACTCGAGCAGCGCGTGGCTATTGCCAATGATTTTACCAAGAGATTCAAGTTCCCTTTACCGTTCGGAATCGACGACATGAGCAACGCCGCAAATGATGCGTATGCTGCATGGCCGGAGCGGATTTACATTATTGATGAAAGCGGTCGTATCGCCTACCGCGGCGGGATGGGCCCGTTTAACTACAAGCCCGAAGAAGCCCGGGAATGGCTTGCCGCCCGTTATGGAGCGGTGAAACACGACGCGCCGAAATCGCCAGCAGATGCTGCACCAGCGCCGCTGACGCCTCGCCCAGCCGCTGCAGCGAAATGACCCAGCCCGTGAAACGCAAAACCAGCAACAAGAAACGGGAAGCCGGCCCGCTTAAAAGAGTGGGGTTGGCGCGGGCGCTCTCGAAACTCGGCTATTGCTCGCGATCCCGCGCTGCCGAGCTGATTGCTGCCGGGCAGGTGAAATGCAATGGAGCGGTGCGACGCGATCCGCAAACGTCGGTGCACCTGGGAAGGGACCGGATCGAAATCGACGGGCAGGCGTTAGCACCTAGTTCCACAATTTATCTTGCTCTCAACAAACCTCGCGGCGTAGTGACGACCGCGGCAGACGAAAAAAGCCGGGAAACCGTGTACGCGTATTTGCCCGAGGGCCTGCCCTGGATTGCGCCGGTCGGCCGGCTCGACAAAGCGAGCGAAGGATTACTGCTTCTTACGAATGATTCGGAATGGGCGGCCCGCATTACGGCGCCGGAGACCCATCTCGATAAGACGTACCACGTGCAAATTCGGGCCATTGCCGATGAAGTGCTGGTGCAGGCGTTGCGAAGCGGAATCCGCGCCAATGATGGCGAATTGCTGTGCTTGAAAAAAGTCTGCATTCTTCGCCATGGCGAACGTTATTCGTGGCTCGAAATTGTGCTGGAAGAAGGCAAGAACCGGCACATCCGGCGAATGCTCGAAGCGCTGAAAATAGAAGTGCGCCGGCTCGTGCGTGTGGCCATCGGGCCGCTGGCGCTGGGCGAACTTCCGAAGGGCGGAACTCGTCGGCTGGAACAGCAAGAGAAGCAGGCCTTGGATCGCGCCATGCGTGCGCCGAACCGCGAACCCGCTTGTGCTGCTCGGTAGCCAGACCTATTTGGATTTGTAAGTGAAGCTCACTTTTGTTTCTTCATCGAGAACCAGGGGCCTGACAAAGTTGTACGAATTCCCTGCCCTGGGCACATCCACGCGAACCGGCAGCACACCGGAAATGCGTTGCTGGAGATTCGTGACGTTCGAGGAAGCGGCCATCTGCTGCTTCTCGGGGTTCTTGCGCACGTCGCGCTGAAGACGTTCTAAATCAACAGTCGAATAGCCACTGAGTCGCCCGTTGGCGGCGGTAACTTCCACCAATTCCGAAGCCGCACCAACGCTGAGAGCGAAATTGAACGGCACCGGCCCCCCGCCGTTATAATCGATCTGACTTACGAGCCGCTTGAAGCCGAACGCATTGACTGCAATCTTGACTCGTCCCGTGGACAAGTTCGAAACGATCCAGCGACCGGAATTGTCTGTTACCACGGTTCGCTGCGCGCCCGTATCGATCTGCGTCACGGTGAGTTGCGCGTTGGGGACCATTGCTCCGGTGGGGTCTACAACGATTCCGCCTAGCTGTCCGGGAAGCAAAGACAACACTTCGAAGTTGCTGACGGAATATCCCCTGGCCATCCCGTTCGGGGCACCTTCCGCTCCGGAGACGTCCAGCGAAGCAGCCGGCAACAAATTCGCGGCGAGGGCGTCGCCGGCAAAGTCTTTCACCTTGTATTGTTCCGGGAGAAAGACCTCCCATTGTAAGAGGTTGATCGGGACGTCCATCTTCGGAAGCGCAAGGTCGGAGCCGCCTTTTTTCGCGAACGGCGCGCCCGAATGCATGAATACGAACGAAACCGTGTAGGAGTCGACTGGCCGAAAGCCCGCGCGCAGCAAGGGCACTCGGTTGCCATCCGGTCCCTCGACGGGCTTCACTTTTTCCCCGGCAACTTCGGCGGACAGAATGCTTGCGCCTGCGGGCAAAGCCACTTTCAAGAACGGCTGCGCCTGATTTTTGATGGTGAGTCTTATTTCCGTTAACGACCGCCCCTCCGTAGTCACGAGCGTTGTGACCACTGCACGTTCGGCGACCGCCGCGATCACGCTGCTGTCCGGAAAGCGCGTCCACTCGAGCGCGAGGGCAGGTTTCTCGTTCGGCTGTTTGTGATAACGAAATGCCGCTTCGATTGGAGAGTGCGCGAGCGAACGCAGAGACGGATTCATCTCCTTGAAATCTATACGCTTGAGGCCGCCGGATTCCGTGGCGGTTAACTCGATCGTTCCGGCGCCCTCGACCAGAACTTCGCCAGTTTCGCGCTGGGCATCCTTGAAGCTGAGAAACGGGGCGTCCACCCTGGTGGCGGAGATTGATTTCTCCATGGAGATCAGGAACTCGTGGCTTCGCTGGGCTGGGCCGGTGACCTTCAGGGTCAAGACGCCGGATTCCACTTCGCTGGACTCCACCGATGCGCCGGTCGCGCCGGTGATTTCAAATCCTGCTGGGACTTCAATTTGAAATTGAGAGGGCTCGCCTTGCACAACGGTAATATCGGCGAGAGCGGCGATGCGAATGTCCGCTTCGCTGACGGAAACGAGGGTCTTGACGTCAGAGAGAAAGCGCACCTCTTTGGGCACAACAGGGGTGGCCGTCTCCCGGGTTGTCCACCAGATGTTCGTGGGCTGTCCGGGGACGAGCGTGGCTTCGATGGCAGTTTGCCCCTTCTCGGAGGACCTGGAGGTGATGAGGCCAAGGCTGATTCGAACGTTGGTGTGGTCGCCCGGAACAACAAGCGCGAGCCGCACACTACCCGCCGACGGCACGGGAAGACTAAAGGAAGCGCGCCCCGCTTCAATGCTCAACGGAAGGCCGGCATCGAGCGTGACGGCGAAGTCCGCCGGTCCAACAAGAACAGCCGTGTGGGTTCCATTTTCTAGTGCGAGAGGCAAGCCCTTCCCCTCCTGGCGAGCGTCGAGAATAGCCATGCCCGTGGTCAGAGGAATCTTGGTTGCGCCCTTATGAAGGATTTCTCCCTGCAGCTGCACAGTGCCCTGCACCGATTCGTTGGCAACACGGAAATTCAGGTCCGCGCACTTCATGGTGTACGGAACAGGCGGCGCATCTGGTTTCCTGGCTGGTTTGCCGGCGAGTTCGATCAGCCGGTTGTATTCGTCGAGAGGAAGCGTGACATTGCCCGCAGCCGGTACGGGAGGACGAGCGAGTTCGTCTGCTGCTGCAAAACAAGGGAGAACCAGCATCCATGCCACGATTATGGATAAGATCTTTTTCACTTGCCACCTGCCTTTTTCTCGTGCTGATAAGTTAATCCTGGGGAGGGAGCCTGATTTTCGACGGTCAGTTCGGAGACCAAGTAGAGCGAAGGTCCAAATGCGGGGAACGCCACACGAATGGGGAGAATCCCAGCGCGCTTCCCTACCAACGAGTCGGCCCTGAATTTATCGACAAGAGCCTGAGTTGCGACTTGAGAGCGCTTCGATTTTTGTTCGTCTTTGGAATCCATGTCCGCTGACGGTGGTAGCGGAGCGACTGGGAACCCGACTACCGCAGCAACTGTTCCTCCAACCCCTCCGCTGAATGTCGCTGGAGGATTGAGCGCGGAGGAGATGGGATTTTCATAGGGTGCGGTTCGAAACGCTCCTAGTTCGGGCGTCACTTTAAAGAGCGGGGGATGATAAACGAGGAGTCCCGTGCGCGAGACCGGCAGATCAAGAGCAGGCAACGCCAATTTGAACTGGCCCTTGTCATTCCAGGCGGCGCCGCGGCTCAAATAGACAACTTCAATGGCGAACTCCGGCGCTTCCTCCCCGGCGCGCGCTTTATCGAGGGGCAAGAGGAGGCTGCCGTCCGGCGACTGCCCCGGCCGCACCGCTTTGCCCCCTAGGGATGCGCTCCAAAGCGTGGCACCCGGCGGCAAGGTAATCTTCAGGAAGTTGCGCTGGTTATTTCGAAGGGCGTAGCGCGCCTGGACCAGCGTTTTCCCTTCGCTGCTGATCAGCACCTGGTAGCGCGCTTCCGAGACGTTGGCCATCAGCACGGCTTGAGGCGTATAACGCGCCACGTTCAAGCTGAGCGACCGCGTCAATTTCCCGTCTCCGGTGCGAAACCGGAATGCCGCGAGCGAAGGAGACTGTCGATTCGAAACCATTTCGCCGAGGTCCGTCGCGTCCGCGCTATCAAGTCCTTCGGATTTGAGATCCTTGATTTCTCCGGCGCCGAAGACTTCCACGGCGACCCCGCCGTTTTCGCGCTCGGTGTTGAGAAGACGAAGGAGCGGAATTTCAATCTGTCCTTCGCGAGGGCTGCGCGTTTCTCCAGTCACGACGAACCGTGCATTTTGCTCTACCGCTTCCAGGAATGTAACCGAGAGTTCGTTGGCCTTCACCTCCCAGTCAGCCACCATTGCGCCGAGAACCTGATTGATCGTTACTTTATCGGGGATCTGAATTCGCGCGAAGTGTGCTGCGCCCTGCGTTACCTCCAGGTTGACTTCGGCGTTGATGGAAGTCGAGTCTTCCCCGAGCCCCAGGAGTTGTGTCAGTGATCCGCGCATTCGCAGAGGCTGCGTGGCGCGGTGGTCCTCGGTCTTCCTACGCCAAGCGAACGCCAGTGCTTCGTTTCCGCGTCCGTAAGCGATCCACCTGCTTTCCGCCGCGAATTCGGATTTCTCAGAGAGAAGGCCGCCCGTGAGTCTGACGTCCACGCCCGGGCGAGGAAGTTGCACGGACGCGCGCGTAACGCCGGACGTGGTCGAAGGCAGCGTAATACTCTCTTCGCCCGTGGACGAGGCCACGGGAATGGCGATATCAAGCAGCAAGACCGCCCGACCCGAATGGGAAAGGAGTGCGGAGAGCTGGCTTCCCGCTTTGCCGCTGGTATCGGACACGAGAGAAACGAGTTTGCCGTCGAGTCTTGCTTCGCGAACCAGCAGACCCGCCGGAATCGGGATGCGTACCCAGCCGTCCTTCAAGACATCGACTGTCAGACTCGCACGGCCGGAAGCGAGTTCGCCATCAATGCGTAGCTCGTAGTCAACCCGCGTGAGCGTGGCCTCGACCGGAGGCGGCTCCGGGTCGCGTTCGATGGGATACGCCTTTGCGTGAAGGGTGCGATATTCATCGACAGGTAAGACCACCCAGCCCGGAGAATGAGCGGTGGTCTGTCCAAAGGAGCGGGCCACAGAAGCAAATACAAGTATGAGCAGATAAGCACAGCAGAATGGCAATCCGGGCCTTTTTTTCAGCGCGAGAGTCGCTACAATTCGTGCCGGCATAGATGTAGCCTCCTCATCTTCAAGATGGACGAACGAGTAGGTTCTGCTGGCGACCCGGGGACGGAGCGTGCTGTTGAGTGGATAGGATGGCGCGCGGGGCGAAGATGGTTGTTCCATCGAGTGACTCCTTCAGAAAAAACGAGCGAGCACGGCATACGACTGCCGGTACTGTACGGTTAGAACGGCGAGTGGACTATTTCTTGCAGGGCTCGTTAGCGAGGTGGAACTCTAACGCCTGCAATTTCCCCTTGACAACCCACCACAGGAGATGTATTTAACCTATAGGTTAATTATGTCATGATCTCCGATCGCCTCAGCGTCACCTTCGCGGCCCTTGCCGATCCCACCCGTCGCGCAATCCTGGCGCGTCTAATGTCCGGAGAGGCCTCGGTCACGCAACTGGCTGCGCCGTTCGAGATCAGCATGCCCGCCATCTCCAAGCATCTTAAGGTGCTGGAGCGCGCCGGGCTTATCGCGCGTGGACACGAGGCGCAATGGCGGCCCTGCCGACTCAAGGCAGGTCCGCTCAAGGACGTTGCCGATTGGGCGGAGCACTACCGGCGTTTCTGGACGGGGAGCTTTGACCGTCTGGACGACTATTTGCGCGACGTACAGAATAAGGAGA
>Ga0209027_1000258_pt1 | contig 17535 bp, 19 predicted proteins | sample GraSoi013_1_20cm_3_FD_185821 | JGI IMG/M metagenome (GOLD analysis project Ga0209027, IMG submission 185821) | Grasslands soil microbial communities from the Angelo Coastal Reserve, California, USA - Sample 09_27_2013_1_20cm (SPAdes) (version 2) | ecosystem: Environmental > Terrestrial > Soil >...
CCGCGATGGAGTTCGATCTCCTGCGCGCCTTCGCCGAGCATCCGAACCGCGTGCTGTCGCGCGACCAGCTGCTCACCCTGACGCGTAACCGCGAATGGGAGCCTTTCGATCGCTCGATCGACATCCGAATCGCCCGGCTGCGGCGCAAGATCGACGATGACCCGGACCATCCACGGACCATCAAGACCATCCGGGGCTCGGGCTACATTTTCATCGCAAAGGATTTGTAACCCGATTGTTTCAATGCGTTGCCGGCGCGTAATTCTGCGCCCGCCGGCCGATCGCACGCCCGCTGCGGCCGCTGCGGCCGAGTGCCACGCTGCCGCGCGCGCTTGGCGCCGCCACCGGCCCGGCTTGGTTCCGCCGGCAATTAGTACTAAACTAGTCCTAGTTCAAGAGGGCACTCCCATGCTGCGTATGAGCCGGCTGACCGACTACGCCACCGTGCTGCTCGCCGCGCTCGCGGGCGAGCCCGGGCGGGTGCAGACCGCCGCCTCGCTCGCCGAGCAGACGCGCATCGGCGCCCCTACGGTGTGCAAGCTTCTCAAGCAGCTGCAACGCGCCGGGCTGGTGACCTCGACCCGCGGCCTGCATGGCGGCTACCAGCTCTCGCGCCCGGCGGCGCAGATCAGCGCGGCGGCGATAATCGATGCCCTCGAGGGTCCGGTGGCGCTCACCGACTGCTCCGCGGGACATGGTAACTGCGAGATCGAGGATAGCTGCCGTGTCGGGCGCGTGTGGCAGCGCCTGAACCTTGCCTTCCGCCGCTCGCTCTATGAGGTGAGCCTGGCGCAGCTCGCAGGACTCGAGGCCGCTCCCGCACGACTGCCGGCGCTCGAGCGTGAGATGAAGGCGGCGGCGCGCGCGCCGGTGCGCTCGTGAGTGAGCCCATGAGCGAAAATGCGCGCCAACTCGAGACCCTCGTCGCACGAGGCTACCAGCACGGCTTCGTGACCGAGATCGACGCCGACACGGTCGCGCCCGGGCTCAACGAGGACGTGGTGCGCCTGATCTCGCGCAAGAAGCAGGAGCCGGCCTTCCTCACCGAGTGGCGGCTCAAGGCGCTGCGCCACTGGCTGACCATGCGCGAGCCGCACTGGGCGCACGTGAAGTTCGCGCCGATCGACTACCAGAGCATTTCCTACTACTCCGCGCCCAAGTCCAGGAAGGACGGGCCGAAGAGTCTCGACGAGGTCGATCCGAAGCTGCTCGAGACGTACGAGAAGCTCGGCGTGCCGCTGCACGAGCGTGCGCGGCTCGCCGGCGTCGCGGTGGATGCGGTGTTCGACAGCGTCTCGGTGGCCACGACGTTCAAGGAGCGGCTGGCGGCCGCGGGAGTGGTGTTCTGTCCGTTCTCGGAAGCCGTGCGCACGCATCCGCAGCTGATCGAGCAGTACCTCGGCAGCGTCGTGCCCTACACCGACAACTTCTTCGCGACGCTCAACTCCGCGGTGTTCTCGGACGGCTCGTTCGTGTACGTGCCCAAGGGCGTGCGTTGCCCGATGGAGCTGTCGACGTACTTTCGCATCAACGCGATGAACACCGGACAGTTCGAGCGCACGCTCATCATCGCCGATGCCGGAAGTTATGTCAGCTACTTGGAGGGGTGTTCGGCCCCTCAGCGCGACGAAAACCAACTCCATGCCGCGGTCGTGGAGCTCATTGCGCTCGATGACGCGTACATCAAGTACTCGACCGTGCAGAACTGGTACCCGGGCGATGCCAATGGCCGCGGCGGCATCTACAACTTCGTGACCAAGCGCGGCGAGTGCCGCGGACGCCGCGCGCATATTTCCTGGACCCAGGTGGAGACCGGCTCGGCGATCACCTGGAAGTACCCGAGCTGCGTACTGCGCGGCGAGGGCTCGATCGGGGAGTTCTACTCGGTCGCGACCGTGAATCACCACCAGCAGGCGGACACCGGCACGAAGATGATCCACATCGGGCGCGATACCCGCAGCACCATCATCTCCAAGGGCATCTCGGCCGGCCGCGGCCAGAACACCTACCGCGGACTCGTCAAGATGCTGCCGAGCGCGCACGCCGCCCGTAATTTCACCCAGTGCGATTCGCTGCTGATGGGCGGCGAGTGCGGGGCGCACACCTTCCCGTACGTGGAGGTGAAGAACCCCTCGGCCACGGTGGAGCACGAGGCCAGCACCTCCAAGATCAGCGAGGACCAGCTGTTCTACTGCCTGGCACGCGGCATCAGCGAAGAGGACGCGGTCAACATGATCGTGAGCGGCTTCTGCAAGTCGGTGTTCCGGGAACTGCCGATGGAATTCGCGGTCGAGGCGCAGGCCCTGCTGGCCGTCAGCCTGGAAGGCGCGGTGGGCTGACATGACGGCGTCCCGGACCCCGCTCCTCGCCATCGACAACCTGCACGTCACCGTCGAGGGCAAGCAGATCCTCGACGGGCTCACGCTGCAGCTGGGAGCCGGCGCAGTGCACGCCATCATGGGACCGAACGGCTCGGGCAAGAGCACGCTCGCGCACGTGCTCGCCGGGCGTCCCGGCTATGAGATCACCGCCGGCACGGTGAGCTATGAGGGGCGCGACCTGCTCGCGCTCGCCCCCGAGGAGCGTGCCCGCGAGGGTGTGTTTCTCGGCTTCCAGTACCCGGTCGAGATCCCCGGAGTGAACAACGTCTATCTGCTGAAGGCCGCCGTCAACGCCGTGCGCAAGCAGCGTGGCCTGCCCGAAGTCGACGCCTTCGAATTCCTGGGGCTGGTGCGCGAGAAGATGAAGCGCATGCACATCGAGGACAGCTTCCTGTCCCGGGGCGTGAACGAGGGATTCTCGGGCGGTGAGAAGAAGCGCAACGAAGTGCTGCAGATGCTGGTGCTCGAGCCGCGGCTGGCGATTCTCGATGAAACCGACTCCGGGCTCGACATCGACGCCCTCAAGGTGGTCGCGGCGGGCGTGAATTCCCTGCGCTCGCCCGAGCGCGCGTGCCTGCTGATCACGCACTACCAGCGCCTGCTCGAATACGTGGTGCCGGACATCGTGCACGTGCTGGTGCGCGGGCGCATCGCCAGGAGCGGCGATCGCACCCTGGCGCTGGAACTGGAGCGGCGCGGCTACGACTGGGTCGCAGGCGAAGCGGCCTGAGGTTTCCATGAGCACGCCTCTCACCGCCCGCATCGTCGAGGAACACGCCAAAGCCGTAGCCGCACTGCCGCCGGCCGGGCCCACGGCGGTACGCCGGCGCACGGCGCTCGCGGCACTCACGGCGAGCGGCTTGCCGACCTCGCGCGATGAGAACTGGAAGTACGCCAACCTGCGCCCGCTCGAGCGCCTGCGATTCGTTCCCGCAGCGCCCGCCCGGCCGGTCGCGGCAACGGATCTGCCGGCCGCGATCCCCGGCTTTACGCGCTACGTGTTCGTGGATGGCGCGTTTGCGCCGGCACTCTCGGCGCCGTTGAATGCCACCGCCGCCGCGGTCACGCCGCTCTGCGCGACGGGCGATGCCCCCCGCGCGCCGGCCGCCGCGCCCGCGCACACTCCGGGCGCCGGCGCGGATGAGCGCTTTGCGCTGCTGAACGAGGCGTTCGCCACCGACGGCGCGGCCATCCGCGTCGCCGCGCACCCCGCTGAGCCGGTGCGCCTGGAGCTGCTGTTCGTGGCGAGCGCGGATGCGCAGAGCGGCGCATCCTACCCGCGCGTGGAAGTGCGGCTCGAGAGCCAGGCGCAGCTGCTGCTCATCGAGCGGCACGTCAGCGCCGGCCCCGACGCGAGCTTCGTGAACAGCGCCGTGACGGTCGATGTCGGCGCCGGCGCCACGCTGCACCACTACCGGCTGCAGGAGCTGGCGGCGCACGCCATCATGTTCGACACCCTCAGCGCGGCAGTCGGCCGCGACGCCTGCTACCGCCTGCACGGCATCAGCATCGGCGCGCACTCGGCCCGCTCCACCCTCGCGGTGCGCCTCACCGGGGAGCGCGCCGACCTCACGCTCGCGGTGTTGGCGCTGGGGGAGCGGCAGCAGGTCCAGGATACCTACGCGCGGGTCGAGCACGTCGCGCCCCGCGCACGCACCGAGCAGGTGTTTCGCGGAATTTCCGCCGGACGCGCGCGCGTGGCGTTCAGCGGCAAGATCGTGGTGGGGAGCGAGGCGCACGGGACGGATTCGCGCCAGTCGTTGCGCGGACTGCTCGCCGGCCCGGAAGCGGAGATCGACGTGCGGCCGCAGCTGGAGATCTACACCGACGAGGTGCGCTGCAGCCACGGCGCCACCGCCGGCAAGCTCGATGAGAACATGCTGTTCTACCTGCTGTCGCGGGGACTTGAGCCCGAGGTCGCGCAGCGGCTGCTGAAGTGGGCATTCCTCGAGGATGTGGTCGCGAGGATCGGGGTTGCCGAGCTGCGCCGCCAGATCGAAGAGCGCCTGGCGCTGCAGGTACCCGAGCCCTTCGCGCCCGCGGAGTCCGCCTGATGGCCGCCAACGTCTCCCTCGCCGCGCCGCCGCCGTTCGACGCCGAGCGCGTGCGTCGCGACTTTCCGATCCTCGACACCATGGTGAACGGGCGTCCGCTGGTGTATCTGGACAGCGCCGCATCCTCGCAGCGCCCGCTGGCGGTGCTGCGCGCGGTCGAGGACTACGAGACCCACTCGCACGCCAACGTACATCGCGGCGTGCATGCGCTCAGTCAGGCGGCTACCGCCGCGTACGAGGGCGCGCGCGAGCGCGTACGGCGTTTCATCAATGCCCGCAGCGCGCGCGAGATCATCTTTGTCCGCGGCACCACCGAGGCGATCAACCTCATCGCGCAGGCCTGGGGCCGCCCGCGCCTGCGGGCCGGGGATGAGATCCTCATCAGCGCGCTCGAGCATCACGCCAACATCGTCCCCTGGCAGATGGTGTGCGAGCAGACCGGCTGCACGCTGCAGGTGGCGCCGATCAACCGCCGCGGCGAACTGCAGCTGGAGGAGTTCCTCGGACTCCTCAGCCCGCGCACGCGCCTGGTGGCGCTGGCGCACGTGTCCAACGCCCTCGGCACGGTGCTGCCCGTGAAGCCCCTCATCGAGGCGGCCCATGCGCACGGCGCGGTGGTGCTGATCGACGGGGCGCAGGCGGTGCCGCACGCGCGCCTCGACGTGCGCGCGCTCGGCGCCGATTTCTACGCGTTCTCCGGCCACAAGCTCTACGGACCCACCGGCATCGGGGTGCTCTACGGGCGCGAGGAGCTGCTCGCGGCCATGCCGCCGTGGCAGGGGGGCGGCGACATGATTCTGACGGTGTCGTTCGCGAAGACCACCTACAACGAGCTGCCGTGGAAGTTCGAGGCCGGCACGCCCAACATGTCCGGCGCCGTGGGGCTGGCCGCCGCCATGGACTACCTCGAGGGCTTGGGTGTGGAGGCGATCGCCGCGCATGAGCAGCGCCTGCTGCAGCTGGCCACGGCGGAGCTCGCACGCCTGCCGGACATCGAGATCATCGGCACCGCGGCGCACAAGGCCTCGGTGCTGTCGTTCACGATGAAGGGCGTGCATCCGCATGACCTCGGCACGATCCTCGACGCCGAGGGGGTTGCGGTGCGCACCGGCCATCACTGCGCCATGCCGGTCATGACGTTCTTCGGGCTGCCGGCGACGGCGCGCGCCTCGTTCGGCTGTTACAACACCGAGGGCGACGTGGCGAGCCTGGTGCAGGCGCTCGGCAAGGCGCGCGAGGTGCTCGCCTGATGGACCTGAAGGACCTGTACCGCGACGTGATCCTGGATCACAACCGCCACCCGCGTAACTTCGGCCGCATCGAGCCGGCCGACAGCCGCGCCGACGGGCACAACCCGCTGTGCGGGGACCGGCTGTCGGTGTTCGTGCTGCTGGACGGCGAGCGGGTCGCGGACATCCGCTTCGAGGGCCGGGGCTGCGCCATTTCCACCGCCTCGGCGTCCCTCATGACGGAGGCGGTCAAGGGCAAGGACCGCACCGCGATCCGCGAGCTGTTCGATAAGGTGCACGCGCTGCTGACGCGCTCCGAAAGCCAAGCCGACGGCGCGCTCGGCAAGCTGGCCGCGCTGTCCGGAGTGCGGGAATTCCCGGCGCGCGTGAAGTGCGCGAGCCTCTGCTGGCACACGCTCAATGCGGCCCTCGAGCGCGGCGCGACGACGGTATCCACCGAGTAGCGGCGGCGATGCGCAGACACGAGAACGAGCCCTTCGTCGTCAATCGCGAGGTGCGCGCGGTGATCGTCCCGGCCGGCCAGGAGGTGAGACTCAAGCCCGGCCAGGCCGGCTACATCACCCAGGCCCTCGGCGGCAGCTTCACCGTGTACCTCGAGGGCAACCTGTTCCGCATCGCGGGCGAGGACGCCGACGCCATCGGCCAGGAGGCGGTCAAGGCGCCCGAGTTGCCGCCCAATGCCAACGAAGAGGATGTGCGCAAGCTCGCCTGGGAGCAGATGCGCGCCTGCTACGACCCGGAGATCCCGATCAACATCGTCGACCTGGGACTGGTGTACGCCTGCGACGTGACGCAGAACGAGGACGGCACCCGCACCGTGGAGGCGCAGATCACCCTCACCGCCCCGGGGTGCGGCATGGGCGAGATTCTGGTGGAGGACGTGCGCGACAAGATCCAGCGGATCCCGACCGTGCGCGAGGCGCGCGTGACGCTCACCTTCGATCCCCCCTGGAACCAGACCATGATGTCCGAGGCCGCGCGCCTGCAGACCGGGATGTTCTAGTCACTTGAGCACCCGCTGGATCGACATCGGCGCCGCGGACGCGCTCAGCGAGAACTCGCCGCTGCCGGTGGAGGTCGACGGCGTGGCGGTGGTTGTCGTACGCTGCGGCGCCGAGCTGTACGCGGTCGAGGACCGTTGCACGCACGACGGCGAGTCGCTCAGCGGGGCGCAAGTGGAAGCCTGTCAGATCATCTGCCCGCGGCATGGTGCGCATTTCTGCCTGCGCACCGGTGAGGCGCTCACGCCGCCGGCCTACGAGCCGCTGGGCACCTATCGGGCGCGCGAGGAGGACGGCCGGATTCTGCTGGAGCGGCCGGCGTGAGGCGCGGCCCATGAAGCGTCTGACTCTCATGCGGCATGCGGATGCGCGCTGGAACGATCCGGCCATTACCGACCTGGAGCGTCCCCTGAACCGGCGCGGGACCGCCGCGGCGGAAGTCATGGCGCGCCGGCTGCTCGACCTGGAACTCATTCCGGACCTGCTGCTGGCGAGTCCCGCGCGCCGCACGCACCAGACCGCCGACATCGTGGCGCGTGAGCTCTCGCTGCCTGCCGGGCGCGTGCGGCGCGAGGAGGCGCTGTATCTGGCGAGCGCATCGGACATGCTGAAGCTGGTGTACGGCACCGGCCCGCGCGTCGCGCACCTGCTGCTGGTCGCTCACAATCCGGGCGTGTCGGAGCTGGTGCAGCTGCTGCTGCGGCAGCACGGCACCGCCGGGTTGGCCACCGCCGCGGTGTGCTCGATCGTCTTCGATGTCGCACACTGGACCGGCATCGGCTCCGCCGCGGTCACCGACGTGCAGCGCGAGAAGCCTCCGGCACGGCTGTTCGGACTGCTGGGCTGACGCGCCAGCCCGCCGCACGCAGCTGCGGCTCTTACCTCAACACTCCGGCACGTTGACCGCGAGCCCGCCCTGCGAGGTCTCCTTGTAAATGGTGGACATGTCGGCGCCGGTCTGACGCATGGTGGCGATCACCTGGTCGAGCGACACCCTGTGCGTGCCATCGCCGCGCATACTCAAGCGCGCTGCGTTGATGGCCTTGACCGCCCCCATGGCGTTGCGCTCGATGCAGGGAATCTGCACCAGGCCCGCGACCGGGTCGCAGGTGAGGCCGAGGTTGTGCTCCATGCCGATCTCGGCGGCGTTCTCGATCTGCTCGCTGGTGCCCTGGAGCGCCGCCACCAGGCCCGCCGCGGCCATCGAGCAGGCCACTCCCACTTCGCCCATACAGCCCATCTCCGCCCCCGAGATGGAGGCGTTGCGCTTGTAGAGCATGCCCATCGCCGCCGCCACCAGCAGGAAGCGCACCACTCCCTCATCGTTCGCGCCCGGCTCGAAGCGCCGATAGAAGTGCAGCACGGCGGGCACGATGCCCGCAGCCCCGTTGGTGGGCGCCGTGACCACACGGCCGCCGGCGGCGTTCTCCTCGTTCACCGCCAGCGCGTAGGCGTTGACCCAGTCCATGACATCGAGCGGCCTTGCCGTAGCGCTCTCGGTCAGCATGCGGTACAGGCGCGGTGCACGGCGGCGCACCTTGAGGACCCCGGGGAGGAGTCCGCTCTGACGGAAACCGCGCTCGACGCACGCCTGCATCACCTGCCACAGGTGCATGAGCTTCGCGCGCACCTCAGTCTCGCTCGCCCAGCGGCGCTCGTTCGCCAGTACCAGCTCGTACATGTCCAGTCCGTGCTCACGGCACAGGGCGAGCAACTGCGCACCCGAGGTGAACGGGTACGGTGGCGCGGCATGGGCCCTCGCCTCGCGCGCCTCCGGCTCCTCGCCGCGCACGATGAAGCCACCGCCGATGGAGTAGTAGTCCTCCTCGCGCAGCGTGCGGCGCTCGGACCCGAGGGCGGTGAAGCGCATGCCGTTTGAATGCCGCGGCAGGCGCTCGTGCTGCATCATGAGCAGCTGCATCGGTTCGTCGAACGCGATCTCGTGCTCGCCGCCCAGGCGAATGCGCCCGCTGGCGCGGATGCGCTGCACGGTGGGTGAGAGGCTGTCCGGATCGACGCTCTGGGGCTCTGCGCCCTCCAGTCCCACCAGGATGGCGCGGTCGGTGCCGTGCCCGACGCCGGTCAGCGCCAGCGATCCGTACAGACGCACGGCGACCTCCTGCGTCGTGCCGAGCAGGCCATCGCGCTTGAGGCCGAAGGCGAACTCGCGCGCCGCCCGCATCGGACCCATGGTGTGCGAGCTCGATGGCCCGATACCCACCTTGAAAATATCGAAAACGCTTAAGGTCATGTATTACCCGGCAACGGCCGCCCGGGGGCTTGCCCCCTGAAGTTCAGTGTGCCGCGTAACGCGGCTGCCGACATGCTTTGCGGCGACCTGCGGCGGCTCAAACGCGACCCCGCAGGCGACGCAGCAGCCGACGGTCGTGTTTGCCGGGCCGCGCCGCAGGACGCGGTGTGAGCCCGGCAGCGAGCTTCATGCGCGTAGCGAACTCTGCGCCGCGCGCCACGCTGGCGGGCGTCTCCTCGTAGCAGCGCGCCGCCGCCGCCGCAGGTCCCCGGCGCTGCGGCACGGCAGCGACCGCACACTCGAATCGCACCGTGCCGCGCGCGAAGCTCACCCGGTCCCCGGGACGCACTTCGTGGGCGGGCTTCACGCGCTCGCCGTTCACGTGCACCCTGCCACCGGTCACCGCCTGCGCCGCCAGCGAGCGTGACTTGAACAGGCGCACGGCGAACAGCCAGCGGTCGATACGGGCGGTCCCGGGATGGCCGTTTGCTGCGGGCTGGGACATTGAGCCTCAAGTATAATTACATGTCATGAATCAGGCTGTCATCGAGCGCCTGCGCGGCGAGCTCACCGGTTTGCGCGAGCAGGGACTGTACAAGAGCGAGCGGGTGCTCGCCGGCCCCCAGGGCGGCGTGGTACGCGCCGGCGAGCGCGACGTCATCAACCTGTGCGCCAATAACTACCTGGGTCTGGCGAACCACCCGGTGGTGCGTGCGGCGGCGCAGCGGGCGATCGATGAGTACGGTTACGGCATGGCCTCGGTGCGCTTCATCTGCGGCACGCAGACCACTCACAAGGCGCTCGAGCAGCGCCTCGCCCGCTTCCTCGGCACCGAGGACGTGATCCTGTATTCATCCTGCTTCGACGCCAACGGCGGCCTGTTCGAGACGCTCCTGGATGAGCGCGACGCGGTGATCTCGGACGCGCTCAATCACGCGAGCATCATCGACGGCATTCGCCTGTGCAAGGCGCAGCGCCACCGCTACGCCAACAGCGACATGGCGGAACTCGAGCAGTGCCTGCGCCAGGCGCAGGGCGCACGCACGCGCCTCATCGCCACCGACGGGGTGTTCTCGATGGATGGCTTCATCGCCAGACTCGGCGAGATCTGCGATCTGGCGGCGCGCCACGACGCCCTGGTGATGGTCGATGATTCGCATGCCACCGGGTTCATGGGGCCCACGGGGCGGGGTACGCCCGAGCACTGCGGCGTCGGCGCGCGCGTCGACATTCTCACCGGCACGCTGGGCAAGGCCCTGGGCGGAGGTAGCGGCGGCTACGTCGCCGCGCGAGCTGAAGTCATCGAGTGGCTGCGGCAGCGTTCGCGTCCCTACCTCTTCTCCAACAGCATTCCGCCGGTGGTGGCCGCCGCGAGCCTCGCCGTGCTCGAGCTCCTGGAGCACACCCCGCAGCTGCGCGCACAGCTGTTCGAGAACACGCGCCTGTTCCGCGCCGGCCTCACCCGGGCCGGCTTCGATCTGAAGCCGGGCGAGCATCCCATCATCCCGGTGATGATCGGGGATGCGGCGCTCGCCGGGCGCATGGCTGACCGCTTGCTGGAGCGCGGCGTCTATGTCATCGGTTTCTCCTATCCAGTCGTGCCCAAAGGGCAGGCGCGCATCCGCACCCAGATGTCCGCGGCGCTCACGCGCGAGCAGCTCGAGCGCGCCGTGGATGCCTTCACCGGGGTGGGCCGCGAGCTCGGCCTGCTCTAGCTTGAAACGCCCCTGCGACGCTTCAGGGAAGAACCCTTACGGAAGAGCAAATCATGAAAGCACTGGTCAAGCAGCAGGCGGCGCCCGGTATCTGGCTCGAGGACATCCCCGAGCCCAAGGTCGGCCACAACGACGTGCTGATCGAGATCGCCAAGACCGCGATCTGCGGCACCGACATGCACATCTATAACTGGGACGCCTGGGCGCAGAAAACCATTCCGGTGCCGATGGCCGTGGGCCATGAGTACTGCGGCCGCATCGTCGAGCTCGGCTCGGAAGTGAAGGGCCTGAAAAAGGGCGACCGCGTTTCGGGCGAGGGTCACATCACCTGCGGTTACTGCCGCAACTGCCGTGCCGGCCGCCGCCACCTGTGCCGCAATACGGTCGGCGTCGGTGTCAACCGCCCGGGTGCCTTCGCCCAGTACCTGGCGATTCCGGCCGACAACACCTTCAAACTCACGGATTCGATCCCGGATGACATCGCCGCCATCCTCGACCCGTTCGGCAATGCCACCCATACCGCACTCGCCTTCAACGTGGTGGGTGAGGACGTGCTGATCACCGGCGCAGGCCCCATCGGCATCATGGCCACCGCGGTCGCGCGCTTCACCGGCGCGCGCCACATCGTCATCACCGACGTCAACGACTATCGCCTGGAGCTGGCCCGCAGGATGGGCGCCACGCGCGCCATCAACGTGCAGCGCGAGTCACTGGATCAGACCATGAAGGATCTCGGGATGCAGGAGGGCTTCGACGTCGGCCTCGAGATGTCCGGCAATGCGGCCGCGTTGCGCGACATGCTGCGCACCATGCATCACGGCGGCTCCATCGCCATGCTCGGCATTCCGCCCGAGGAGACGGCCATCGACTGGAACCAGGTGATCTTCAAGGGCCTCACCCTCAAAGGCATCTACGGCCGCGAGATGTTCGAGACCTGGTACAAAATGGCGAGCCTGCTGCAGAGCGGACTGAAGCTCGAGCCGGTCATCACCCATCACTTCCGCGCCCAGGAATACCTCAAGGGCTTCGAGACCATGGGTTCGGGCAAGTCCGGCAAGGTGATCCTCGACTGGTCGACGCTGTAGCGGCTACTGCGTCTCGCAGAAACAGTAGGCGTAGAGGCGGTTGGGCACGCTGAAGCGACTCAGGCGCTGAACCTCGCGCGTCAGCGGATCGAAGCGCTGCGCGACTTCGCGCAGCGCGAGCTCGCCCGGGCCGGCGCGCAGCAGCGCCCGGGCTGCGCGCGACTTCAGCTGCAGCGCCAGCTCCTGCGCCCAGGTGAGCTCGGGCTCGAGGAATTCGTCCGTATAGTCGGTGAGCTTGGCGCGGCGCGCGGCGGCCTTGACCGCGTCGCTGAAGGAACCGAGCTGATCGACCAGCCCCAGGCGGTGTGCTTCCGCGCCCGCCCACACCCGCCCCTGGGCGATGGCATCGACCTGCTCGTGGGTCTTGTTGCGGCCGCTGGCCACGCGCACCAGGAACTCGTCGTAGCCGCGGCTGATCTGCGATTGCAGCAGCGCGCGCGCCTCCTCGCCCAGCGGTCGATCGATGCGCAGCTGCCCCGAGAGGGGCGTCGTGCCGACGCCGTCGACGCTGACGCCGATCTTGCCGAGGGTGCGGTCGACGGTCGGAATGATGGCGAAGATGCCGATCGAGCCGGTGAGCGTCGCCGGGCTCGCCCAGATCTCGTCCGCCGGCGCCGAGATGTAATAACCGCCGGAGGCGGCGTAACCGCTCATCGACACCACGACGGGCTTGCCCGCGGCGCGCAGCGCCAGCAGCTCGCGATAGATCTGTTCGGAGGCCAGGACGCTCCCCCCGGGGCTGTCGACGCGCAGCACCAGCGCCTTCACGTCCTTGTCGAGGCGCGCGGCGCGGATCAGCCGTGCGGTGGACTCCCCGCCCACGGTGCCCGGCGGCTGATCGCCGTCGAGGATCTCGCCGGCGGCCACGATCACGCCGACGCGCGGCTTGCCGTCGGCGTGCCGCTTCTTCTCGGCGCGCGCGTAGCGCACGTAATCCGCCGCCGGCACCGACTTGAAGGATCCGCTCGAGTCGTCCTGACCGACGAGCTCGATCAGACGCCGCTCGACCTCGAGGCGCGACCTGATGCCGGTGATGAGACCCGCCTGCAGCGCGACCTGCGGGGCATCCCCGCCGGCTGCGGGCACGGTCTTCGCCAGGGAAGCCACGTACTTCGTCAGCGCATCGGCCGGCAACTTGCGCGCGCGGGTCACGGCCTGCTGGTAGCTGCTCCAGAGCGCGTTGAGATAGCCGCGGCTCTCCTCGCGGTCCTCGGGCGACATGCTGGTGCGCGTGTAGGTCTCGACGGCGCTCTTGAAGGCACCGACACGGAACACGTTGATGTCCACGCCGAGCTTGTCGAGCGCGTCCTTCAGGTACGTGCGGTAGCGCTCGTAGCCGTCGAGCAGCACGAAGCCCATCGGATCGAGGTAGATCTCGTCGGCCTGGGCGGCGAGGTAGTAGCGCTCCTGGGTGAACTCCGTGCCGTAGGCGATCACTTTCTTGCCGCTGGCGCGGAACTCGCGCAGCGCGCCGGCCAGCTCTTCGAGCGTGACCTGGGTCGCGCCTGCGAATTTCTCCAGATCCAGCGCCAGGGCCTGAATACGCCGGTCGCTCGCCGCCGCGTGGATCGAGTCGGCCAGATCCCACAGCAGCGTCTCCGCGTGACCCTCCCCGCGTGCCTCCTCGACCGCGCGCGTCACCGGGTCGCCCGAGAGTTGCTCGACCAGCTCCCCCTGGGGCGCGATGAGCAGCGCCGCCCGCGCCGGGATCCGCGGCACGCCGGCGCGCAGCGCCCCTACCAGCACGGCAAAGATCGCCAGCAGCACGATCAGATGCAGCGCCTTGCGCAGGCCGTCCAGGCCGCGCCACAGGCCGGAGAAAAACGAACGCGCCGTCATATCCATCCCTTTGGCTCGAGGCAGGCGCGGTTACCGCCGCCGCCCGCTCGGCCTCAGATCTTTTCCTCGATCCTCGCAGCCTTGCCGGACAGATCGCGCAGATAGTAGAGCTTGGCGCGACGCACGCTGCCGCGGCGCTTGACGGAGATCTCGCTGATCGCCGGGCTGTGGGTCTGGAAGACGCGCTCGACGCCCTCGCCGTGAGAGATCTTGCGCACCGTGAACGAGGAGTTGAGTCCGCGGTTGCTGCGCGCGATCACGACGCCCTCGTACGCCTGGACACGCTCACGGTCGCCCTCCACGACCTTGACCTGCACCACCACCGTGTCGCCGGGCTTGAAGTCCGGAACCTTGCGGGTCATGCGCTGCTTCTCGATTTCCTGGATTATCCTGCTCATGTTCAGTCACCTCGATCTTGGCTTCCAGCCGCGCGTGCGGCCCGAAGCGCCTGCATCACTACTGGCGCCGGTTTGAAACTCATTCAGTGCGCGCAGCGCCTCGGGCGCGAGCTGCGCGTTCGCCAGCAGGTCGGGCCGGCGCTCCACGGTGCGGGCCACCGCCTGCGCCAGCCGCCAGCGGCGGATGTCGGCGTGGTCACCGGACAGCAGCACCGGCGGCACCCCCCGGCCCTCAAACACTTCCGGCCGCGTGTAATGCGGCCCCTCGAGCAGCCCGTGCGCAAAGGAATCCTCGGCGCTCGAGCGCTCGTCCCCCAGTGCGCCGGGCAACAGCCGCGCCACGGCGTCGATCACCACCAGCGCCGGCAGCTCCCCGCCCGTGAGCACGTAGTCGCCCACCGACAACTCGCGATCAATGCCGAGCTCGACCACCCGCTCGTCCACACCCTCGTACCGCCCGGCCAGCAACAGCAAACCCGGCAGTGCCGCCAGCTCCCGCGCCTGCGCCTGGCCAAAGAGCTGACCCTGCGCCGACAGGTACACCCGCGGGCTTCCCGGCGGCAGTCGCGCGTGCGCCGCGCGGATCGCGGCCAGCAGCGGCTCGGGTTTCATCACCATGCCCGGACCGCCCCCGTAGGGGCGATCATCGACCGTGCGATGCGCGTCGCTGGCGTGCAGGCGCGGATCTTCTGTCGCCACGCTCATCAGCCCGCGAGCGATGGCGCGCCCGACGATGCCAAACTCGAGCGCTCCCGCGATCATGCGCGGAAACAGCGTGACAACCTCGATCTTCATGGAGCCTTCTATTCCAGCTCCGCCGGCCAGTCCACCAGAACCGTGCGCGCCGCCAGGTCCACCTTGCGCAGATGGCGCGGCACCGCCGGCACCCAATGCTCGCGCCCGCCCGGCGCCTGCGTCACCATCACCGCGCCCCCGGGCGTATCCACGAAGTGGCTCACCGTGCCGAGCTGCGCACCCTCGAGGTTGCGAACGCCGAAGCCCACCAGATCCGCGCGGTAATACTCGCGCTCACCCGGCGGCGGCAGCGCCGCGCGATCCACCTCCACGACCGCGCCCGTGAGTGCGGCGGCCTCGTCCCGGTCCGCTACGCCTTCCAGGTGCGCGACCAGCCCGTCCGCGTGGGCGCGAGCCTCGGTGACGCGCCGCGTGAGCCGCTCGCCGCTGGCGAGCCTCAGGACCCATTCCCGGTACTCCAGCAGCCGGCGCGGCGGATCGGTATGCGACTGGACATGAACCCAGCCCTTGATGCCGTACGGCGCCCCCAGCCGACCCAGCTCCACCCACGTCACGGCCCGCGGGCCTCACCCTAAGCCTGCTTCAGGCCGTCGCCTGCTTGCGGTAGGAGGACACGAGAGTACGCACCCGGTCCGAGGGTTGCGCGCCCTGGCCCACCCAATAGTCGATGCGCGGCAGATCGAGCTTGAGCTTTTGCTCGCCGCGGCGGGCAATGGGGTTGAAGAACCCCACGTGCTCCAGGCTCAGCCCGCCCTGGCGCTTGCGGCTGTCGGTCACGACGACGTGATAGAAGGGCTGGTTGCGCGCCCCGCGCCGCGTCAGGCGGATGGTTACCATGATCGTATCGCTCTCGTTCCGACGGGCGAGCGCAAAGGGGCCGCCCAAAAAAGAGCGCGGATTCTACGCAACCTGCGAATCCTGCGCCAGTTTTTCCACGTAACTCGCCGCCACCGACGCAAGCTAAGGCGGCAGGCCGCCCTTCAAGGCGCCCATGAGCTGCCGCAGCCCCCCGCCCTTCATGCTTTTCATGACGCGCTGCATCTGCAGGAACTGCTTCAGCAGCCGGTTCACGTCCTGTACCTGCACGCCCGAGCCCCCGGCAATGCGCCGCCGTCGCGAGCCGTCGATGATCGCCGGGTTACGCCGCTCGCGCGGGGTCATGGAATTGATGATGGCGATCTGCCGGCGCAGCTCCCGATCCCCCTGGCCCGCCGACACGGCGCCCTTCCTGGCCACCGCCCCGGGAAGTTTGTCGAGCAGCGCGCCGACGCCGCCCATTCTCTGCAGCTGCTCGAGCTGACTCTTCAGATCCACCATGTCGAAGCCCTTGCCCTCGAGGGCCTTGCGCGTCAGGCGCTCGGCTTCCTGGGAGTCGAGCTGGCGGTGAACCTGTTCGACCAGGCTCACGACATCGCCCATGCCGAGAATACGCGAGGCCATGCGCTCGGGGTCGAAGGGCTCGAGCGCCTCAGGTTTCTCCCCGACGCCGAGGAACAGGATGGGTTTGCCGGTGACCTGCCGCACCGACAGCGCCGCACCCCCGCGCGCGTCCCCGTCGGCCTTGGTGAGGATGACCCCGGTGAGCTCGAGCGCCTCCCCGAACGCGCGCGCCGCGTTCACCGCGTCCTGGCCGGCCATGGCGTCCACCACGAACAGCCGTTCGGCGCAGCCGACCGCGGCGTCGATGTCGCGCACTTCGGCCATGAGACTCTCATCCACGTGCAGCCGCCCGGCGGTGTCCACGATCAGGGCATCGAACACCCCGCTGCGGGCGCGCTCGAGCGCCGCGCGCGCAATCGATGCGGGAGCCTGCTCGCTCCCGGCGGCGAAGTATTCGGCCTGCACCTGCCCCGCCAGACGCTCGAGCTGCAGCATCGCGGCCGGCCGGCGCACGTCGGTGCTGGCGAGCAGCACGCGCTTGCGCTCGCGCTCGATCAGCCACCGCGCGAGCTTCGCCGCGGTGGTGGTCTTGCCGGCGCCCTGCAGGCCCGCCAGCAGCACTACGACCGGCGGTTGCGCGCGCAGCTTCCAGGGCGCGCCCGAGCCGCCCATGAGCCGCACCAGCTCGGTGTGCAGAATGCCGATGAACGCCTGCCCCGGCGTCAGGCTCGCGAGCACCTCGGCGCCGAGTGCCTTGCCCCTGACCGACTCGATGAATGCCTTCACCACCGGCAGCGCGACGTCCGCCTCCAGCAGCGCGACGCGCGCCTCACGCAGCGTCGCTGCGACGTTCTCGTCCGTGATCCGCCCGCGGCCGCGCAGATTCTCGATGGTGCGCGACAGGCGCGCCGTCAGGTGGTCGAACATGACTTGGGCAGGCAGGTATCGGAGTGCTGATTATAGGGTCGCGGCGGCCGTTTTCCCGTATAGGGCAGTTTTCCCGCTCGCGGCTCCAAGTATGCTAGAGCGTCCGCGCCGCCACCAAACCGAGGGATGCCGCCTTGAACGTCGCTTCCAACGCCCCGCTGCTGCTGGCGCTGCTCGTGCTGCTGGTCATCGTCGCCTTCTCATCGGGCACCGAAGTTGCGATGCTCTCGGTCAACCGCTACCGGATCAGGCACCGGGCGCAGTCCGGCCAGGGCACCGCCCGGGTGCTCGAGCGGCTGCTGCAGAAGCCCGATGACTGGCTGGGCGCGAACCTCGTCATCCTCGCCGCCGCCAGTGTGTTCTCCTCCGCCATCGCGACCATCCTCGCGCAGCGCACCGGCTACCCCTACGCCGTGCCGCTCGCCGGCGTGCTGCTCACGATCGTGGTGATCGTGTTCTGCGAGCTGGCGCCGAAGATCTACGCGGCGGCGAATCCGG
>Ga0209027_1000259_pt1 | contig 17507 bp, 18 predicted proteins | sample GraSoi013_1_20cm_3_FD_185821 | JGI IMG/M metagenome (GOLD analysis project Ga0209027, IMG submission 185821) | Grasslands soil microbial communities from the Angelo Coastal Reserve, California, USA - Sample 09_27_2013_1_20cm (SPAdes) (version 2) | ecosystem: Environmental > Terrestrial > Soil >...
CTTCTTCCACTTCGCGAGGAGCAGGCCGCGTTTCACGGCGCTGAGATGGTCGAGGAACAGCACGCCGTCCAGATGATCGATCTCGTGCTGCACGGCCCGGGCCTTGAAGCCCGACAACTGGGTGCTGTAGGGCCGGCCGTCACGGTCGAGGGCTTCGAGGGTGACGGTGAGGACGCGCTCGACGTCGCCGTAGATATCGGGGATGGAGAGACAGCCTTCTTCGGCCGTCTCGCGCTCCTCCGAGGCCGTGACGATCCGCGGATTGACGAGGACCAGGGGTGGGGGATCGTCCTCGCCGACGTCCACCACCGCCACCCGGCGCGCGATCCCGACCTGATTGGCGGCGAGCCCCACGCCCTTCGCCGCCCGCATCGTGTCGAGCAGGTCGTCCACCAGCTCGCGCACCGCGTCATCCACGGCGGCGACGGGTGTCGCGCGCTGCCGCAGCACCGGCGAGCCCAGGAGGTGGAGCTTGCGGACCGTCACTGCGGCTTGGCTTCGATCGACCGGTTGAGGATGTTGGCGACGTTGGTGCGCATCACGACGAAGCGCGACTCGCCGCTCTTCACGGTCACTTCGTCGTCCTTGAGGTGCACGACCTCGCCGATGATGCCGCCCGAGGTCACGATCTTGTCGCCGCGCTGCAGCGAGGCGAGCAGCTGGCGGTGGCGCTCCTGCTGCTTGCGCTGGGGTCGGATGAGCATGACGTAGAAGATCCCGATCAGCGCCGCGATCTGGACCAGAAAGATGGTGAGTCCGCCCCCGGCGTTCTGGCCGGAGGGGGCGAACAGCAGCGCGAGCATTGGGTGCGCGGTCATGCGGATCCCGATCGCAAGTAGCGGCGGCGCCAGGCATCGGCCCACTGGCCGAAGGCGCTCCGCCGGATCGCGACCCGCATTTCCTCCGCGAGCCGGATCAGGTAGCGGACGTTGTGCAGTGACAAGAGTCTCAGGCCCAGCAGCTCTTCGGCCACGAACAGATGCCGGAGATAGCCCCGCGAGAAGGTGGTGCACGTCTCGCAGTCGCACGACGCATCGAGCGGCCGGGGGTCCTCGCGGTGCTCGGCGTTGCGAATGTTCACCGGACCGTCGGGTGTGAAGGCCGAGCCGTTTCGCCCGTTGCGCGTCGGCGCCACGCAGTCGAACAGATCCACGCCGCGCTCCACCGCCGCCACCAGGTCCTCCGGAAACCCCACGCCCATAAGATAACGCGGCAGGGCCGGGGGGAGCCGCGGCTCGAGCGCCTCGAGCATGGCGTACATCACGGCCTTGGGCTCGCCCACCGAGAGGCCGCCGATCGCGAGACCGGTCCAGTCGCGGAGGTCCAGGATGCGCCGGAGGCCCTCGGCTCGAAGCTCCAGATGCGTACCGCCCTGGAGAATGGGCCATAACGTCTGGATCCACGACGCCATGACGCCACGTTGCAAGGAATGCCCCGCCTCAACCGTGGAACGTGGCATCGTGGCGTCGTGTGACGCCTTGAGCTCCGCATGCCGTTTCGCGCACCGCTCCAGCCACCGCAACGTCCTTTCCATGGCGTCGCGGGCGGTCGGCTCGTCCGCGCCCCCGGGGACCACGTGGTCGAATGCCATCGCGATGTCGGCACCCAGGATCCACTGAATCTCGGTGGCGCGCTCCGGGGTGAGCGTGCGCCGGCCGCCGTCCACGTGGCTCTGGAACTCGACGCCGTCGTCGTCAACGCGGCGGAAGCCCTCGAGCGAGAACACCTGGAAACCGCCCGAGTCCGTGAGCAGCGGCCGGTCCCAACCCATGAAGCGATGCAGCGCCCCGAGCTTCGCCACCACCTGCTCGCCCGGACGCACGTGCAGGTGATAGGTGTTCGCGAGCACCAGCGTCGCGCCCGCGCGCCGGAGGTCCTCGGGCGACAGGGCGCGCACGGTCCCCTGGGTGCCGACGGGCATGAACGCCGGCGTATCGACGGTGCCGTGCGGCAGGGTGAGCGCGCCGGCTCGCGCGGCGCCGCTGGTCGCGTGGATCGCGAACTCATGCACCCGGCAGCCCTCTGCGCACTTGCTCCACGGTCAGGCGGATCCGCGGCAACAGGTCCGGCGGCAGCTGATCGCACGGCGGCTCCGCCACGCTGATCCCCTCGGCGAGCATCCGCACTTGCGCGACCGACACGAGCGGCGTCCAGGGGAGCAGCTCGATCGCCCGGGCGAGGGCGTAGTGGAACCACACGGGCATCGGCACCACGGCCACGGCCCGCCCGATGGCCCGGGCGACGCGTCGCACGACGTCGCCGAGGGTCAGCTCCTCCGGTCCGGTCACGGCCACGGTGCGGCCGCCCAACCGTCCCTCGACCAGGGCCGCCCGCAGCACGCGCACCGTGTCCTCCACTGCCACGGGCCGGAGCGTGCGGGGACGCAGGCCGACCGTGGCGAACAGCGGCAGCGCGCGCACGGTGCGGCTCAGGTGGTCCAGCATGTGGTCACCCTTGCCGTACGTGATGCCCTGCTTGAGCACCGTGAATTCGAGTCCGGAGCCGCGCACGATCTCCTCGGCCGCCCACTTCGACTCGTGGTACGGCGAGCCGCACGCCGGGCGGGCCCGGAGGAAGCTGACGAGCGCGATGCGGCGCACGCCCGCGGCCCGTGCCGCGCGCACGACGGACTCCGTGCCGCGCACGTGGACGCAGGTATAGCGTTGCTCGCCCCGCTCGCGATTGATGCCCGCGCAGTGCGCCACTGCCTCGCACCCCGAAAAGGCGTCAGCGAGGAGCGCGTCGTCCGCGACGCTGGCCGCCACGAAGCGAACGCCAGGCCCGCCGGCCACGGCGCGGCCGCGGCGAGCCACCAGCACGACCTCGTGACCTTCGGCCGTCAGCGCGGCGGCAAGGTGGCCGCCGATGAAGCCCGTTCCTCCCGTGACGGCGATCCGCATCACACCACGGCCATCGCATCGCCGTACGAATAGAATCGGTACCGCTCTCGCACCGCCTCGCGGTAGGCTCGCATGACGTTCTCGTGACCCCCGAGCGCGCACACCAACATTAGTAGGGTGGAGCGCGGCAGGTGGAAGTTCGTGAGCAACCGGTCGACCGCGCGGAACGAGTAGGGAGCGTGAACGAAGAGCCGGGTCTCGCCGGCGCCCGATCCGATGCGGCCGCGCTCGTCGGCGCATGTCTCGAGCGTGCGCACGACGGTAGTCCCCACGGCCCAGACGCGGCCGCCCGTCTCCCGTCTGGCGTTGATGATCCCGGCCGCTTCGTCACTCACGCGGTACGCCTCCGCGTGCATCGGATGGCGGGCCAGATCGTCCGTCTCCACCGGCTTGAACGTGCCGGGGCCGATGTGCAGGTCCAGCTCGGCGAGCGCCACCCCCTTGTCGCGCAACCGGCCCAACAGGTCCGGCGTGAAGTGCAGTCCAGCGGTGGGCGCGGCGACGCTGCCGTCGTGGGCCGCGTACACCGTCTGGTAGCGCTCGCGATCCTCGAGGCGCGGCGTGCGGCGGATATAGGGCGGGAGCGGCACCTCGCCGTACTTGGCCAGCGTGGCCCGGGCGTCGAGCGGACCCGCAAACTGCACGCGCCGCAGTCCGCCGCCCAACATCTCGACAATCTGAACCGCGCTGTCGTCGCCGAAGCGCACGGTGCGGCCCGGTTTCAGCTTCCCTCCGGGATGCCCCAGGGCGATCCACGTGCCGTCCGGCAGCTCGCGCACCAGCAGCAGCTCGGCCGCGTTTCCGTTTTCCCGCGTCCCGTGCAGTCTCGCGGGAATCACGCGCGACACGTTGAGCACCAGGACGTCCTCCGGTGCCACCAGCTCCACCACGTCGGTGAACCGCCCATGGCGGATCGCTCCGGTCGCGCGGTCCAGGACGAGGAGACGGCTCGCTCCCCGGTCCGGGAGCGGGTCTTGGGCGATGAGCGAGGGGGGGAGCTGGTAATCGAAGTCGGAGGTGCGCATGGGAGAAACGCGGAACGCGGAAGTCGGAACGCGGAACAGAAGGTCGGTCAGCTGTTCCGCGTTCCGACTTTCGCGTTCCGCGTTCAGCTGTCAAACATCGTCGGCTGTTCGGCGCGCCGGGGCGGCGTAAATCCGAAGTGCCGGTACGCGGCGCCCGTGGCGCAGCGGCCGCGCGGCGTACGGGCCAGGAACCCCTGTTGCATCAGGAACGGCTCGTACACCTCCTCGAGCGTGCCGGCATCCTCGCCGACGGCGGCGGCGATGGTGGTGAGTCCCACCGGGCCGCCGTCGAACTGCTCGATGATCGTCTTGAGGATCCGCCCGTCCATGTCGTCGAGGCCGAACTCGTCCACATCGAGCCGTTGCAGCGCCTCGCCCGCCACCGGCGCCGTGATCTTGCCGCCGGCCCGCACCTGGGCGTAATCGCGCACGCGTTTCAGGAGCCGGTTCGCCACACGGGGCGTCCCGCGACTGCGGCGGGCGATCTCGGCGAGCCCCGAGACGTCCGCGGGGACGCCGAGGATCCCGGCCGAGCGGCTGATGATCTGCGCGAGGTCGTCCGGCGGATAGTAGGACAGCCGCTCCACCAGTCCGAAGCGCGCGCGCATCGGCGGCGTGAGCAGACCGAACCGGGTGGTCGCCCCGATCAGCGTGAACCGCTCGAGCGCCATGGGAATCGTCTGCGCGTGCGGGCCGTCGGCGACGCGGACGTCGACGCGGTAGTCCTCCATCGCGGGGTAGAGGAACTCCTCGAGCGCGGGGCGCAGGCGGTGCACTTCGTCGATGAACAGGATGTCGTTCGGCTGGAGCGAGGTGAGGAGGCCCACCAGGTCCCCCGGCCGCTCGAGCACGGGGCCCGAAGTGGTGCGGACGTTTACGCCGAGCTCCTTCGCCATGAGCAGCGCGAGCGTCGTCTTGCCGAGCCCCGGGGGCCCGAAGAACAGCGTGTGGTCGAGCGGCTCGCGGCGCTGCTTCGCCGCGTCGATGGCGATCTGGAGCGACTCCTTGACCTTCGCCTGGCCGACGAACTCGTCGAGCCCCGACGGTCGGAGCGCAGCGTCGGTCAGGCGCTCGTCGGGGAGTGCGTCGGGCGTGGTGACCTGCGTCCGCGAGCGGGCGCTCACGCCGCCTTGTTCCCCAGGGGCCGCGCCCGCCACCGAACCGGCCGCGCGTCGACTTCGAGCGCGTGCCTGGTGTGGCACGTGACGCACTCGTCCGTGGCGCGCGTCGCGCCATCCGGCACGAGGAGCCGATTGGTCGAGCCGCAGCGTGTGCAGATCCATTCAGCCGTGCTGGCCATGGTCATCCATTGGTGAGCAGTTGCAGGGCGCGCCGCACCAGCGTCTCTGTGTCGGCAGCGTCGCCGCTGCGGCCGTCCGTCGCGAGCGCCTGGCGCAGCGCCCGTTCGGCCTCGACCGTCGCATACCCGAGCCGCTCCAGTGCGCGCAGCGCCCCCGCCGCCCCCGCCGTCCCCGCCGTCCCTCCCGCGGGGACGGGCGCGCCCGCCCCTTCATCAAACTCGCCGAGCTTGTCGGCCAGTTCAAGCGCCAGCCGCTCCGCCGTCTTCTTCCCGATCCCGCTCACCGACCCGAGCAGCGCGATGTTCCGCTCCTTCACCGCCCGGGCCCCGCGCTCCACCCCCAACGCCGACATCAGGGCGATCGCGATCTTCGGCCCTACGCCGCTCACGCCGATGAGCCGCTGGAAGAAGCGTCGCCCGGCGTCGTCCTGAAACCCGTACAGCGACCAACCGTCCTCGCGCACCACCAGCTCGGTGGCGAGGCTCACCGCCTCACCCACCGCGGGCAGGCGCTCCATCACGCCCAGCGGCACCACGATCTCGTAGCCCACGCCGCCGGCCGTGTGGATCATCACGCGATCCGCCTGTTTGGCGGCGAGGCGACCGGAGACCTGGGCGATCACGTGCGCAGGATATGGGTGAGCGCCACGGCCACGCCGTCGGCTGCGTCGGCGGGCGTGGGGGCTTGCTTCAGGCGCAACAGCCGGGCGACCAACCGGCCGACCTGCGCCTTCGGGGCCCCGCCCGCGCCCGCCACGGTCTTCTTGACCGTCGCCGGCGGATACTGCGCGATGGCAAGGCCCGCCTGCTCCGCGGCGAGCAGGATGACACCGCGGGCGTGTCCCAGGACCAGCGTGGTATGCACATTCTTCGCATAGAAGACGTTCTCCAGCGCCAGGGCGCCGGGGCGATGCCGCGCGATCAGCTTGGTGATTTGCTCGTGGAGGGCGTGCAGGCGTTGGGGAAGCGGGCTCTTGCTGGCGAAGCGGATCACTCCGCACTCGATCAGGCGGCCCATGCCAGAGCCGTTTCCCGTCTCGATCACGCCGTAGCCGGTGACCGACGTGCCCGGGTCGACGCCCAGGACCTTCACGTCACGCCGTCGCCGCCGCCAGCGCCTCGGCGTCGATGTCGAAGTTGGAAGACACCTTGGCGACGTCGTCCATGTCTTCGAGCGCCTCGATCAGTGCGAGCAGCTGCTTGGCATCCCGGCCGTCCACCTTCACGGTGCTCTTGGGGAGCAGCGCGATCTCGGCCGCCTGCACCGCGATTTTCTTCCCCTTGAGCCGCTCGCTGATCAGATGCAGGCTGGCCGCCGGTCCCGTGATGAGAAAGGCGTCGCCCTCGCGCACCATGTCTTCCGCCCCGGCATCGAGCGCCGCTTCCATCACTGTGTCCTCGTCGGCGCGGGCGGCGTCCACGGTGATCTGGGCCTTGCGGTCGAACATCCACGCCACCGAGTTCGCGGCGCCGAGGTTCCCGCCGTGGCGCTGGAATACGTGGCGAATCTCCGCGACGGTGCGGTTGGCGTTGTCCGTGGTCGCTTCGATGAGCAGCGCCGCACCGCCGGGACCGTACCCCTCGTACGTGACCTCTTCGTAGGTCACGCCCTCCAGCTCGCCGGTCCCCTTCTTGACGGCGCGCTCGATGTTGTCGAGCGGCATGTTCTCCGCCTTGGCGGCGTCGATGGCGGTGCGCAGCCGGGCGTTGCCCCCGGGATCGCCGCCGCCCTGCTTCGCGGCGATCGTGATCTCGCGGATCAGCTTGGTGAAGAGCGCCCCCCGCCGCGCGTCGGTGACGGCCTTCTTCCGCTTGATCTGTTTCCACTTACTGTGGCCGGCCATGGCTCTAACCTACAACCTTCACCGATCCGGGTCGAGCATATCCTCGAATCGCATCCAGCGTCGGTAGAAGTACAGGTCCACGAAGCCCGTCGGCCCGTTGCGGTTCTTGAGCACGATCAGCTCGGTGGCACCGTCGACGCCGTATCCCGGATTGTACATCTCCTCGCGGTACAGCCCGAGCACCAGATCGGCGTGCTGCTTGATCGCCCCCAGGTGCCCGAAGTCGTCGAGCGCGGGCCTGGCGTTCGGGCGCTTGGCGTCGAACCTGGGCAGCTGCGACACCACGACGAGCGCCACCTGACGCTCGAGCGCCAGCGCCTTGAGCCGCTGCAGCACGAGCGCCAGGTCCTCGTCCTGCGTCGAGCGCGCCACGCCCCCGGGCGACGGCACGAGTTGCAGATAGTCCACGACCACCAGGCTCAGCGCCGGCAGCGGCTCGAGTCGTCGGGCGACGGACTCGAAGTCGGGCGCCGCGAGCGGCACCGTGGTGAGGGGGAGGTCGCGCAGCCGCACCGCCGCGCCGCCGATGCCGGCGCGCGTTTCGTCATTGAGCTTGGCGCTGCGCAGGTCGTCCACGGCCACGCGTCCTTCGATCGCGAGGGCGCGCTCCATGAGGCGCTCCTCGTCCATCTCTCCGGAAACGAGTGCGACGGCGGTGCCGCGCTGCGCCACCCGCAGGGCCAGCCCCAGCGCGAGCGCCGACTTGCCGGAGCCGATGTCGCCGCCGAGCACGACGAGGTCGCGGCGGCGCAGGCCGCCCCCCAGCAGCCGGTCGATGGAGGGGAAACCCGTGGGGATCGTGTCGCGCGGGATGTCGCCCGGGCGCTGCTGGTCCACCCGCTCAACGAGAGCCTCGGGTGACGGGGAAGGGGACTCGGATGGGCGTTTCGGGAACCGACGACTCGGCATGGCGGCCTCTCCTGTGCGTCTGCGCGTCTAGCCCTCTATAGATGTAAGCGAGCCGCTCGGGCGGCAACGGCGATGGCCTCACCGGCCGCGGCTCCGAGCACCTCGCGCGCCGGCGCGACCAGCTGGGATAAGACGAGCGCCGCGGCGGCGGGCGTCGCGGGCTCGAGGTGCTGGCGCGCCGCGGCGAGCGCCCGGCGGAGCGGCCCCGACAGGGCGAGGCTCGCGAGGCGGGCCTCGAGGGCCTGGAGCCTGCGGCGGTGGTTCCTGCCCGTCACGGGGTGGGGCGGCAGCAGCGCCTCGGCCGAGCGCACGACCAGCCAGAGCGCGAACAGACCCTGGCGCTCGGGTCCGCGCACGGCGTCGGCCACGAGACCGATCAGGCGCTCTTCGGCCGGCGTGGTGGCGCGGATCACGCGACCAGACGCTCCACCGCGGCGGCCACTTCGGCGGGCGTGATGTCGTCGAGGCAGCGATGGTGGCCGAGGGGGCAGGTGGGCGTGCCGGTGGCCGAGCAGGGGCGGCAGTCGAGCGCCCGTTCGAGCACGAGGGCGCGGGCTGCGTAGGGGAAGAAGCCGAACTGTGCGACCGTGGGCCCGAACAGGCCGACGACCGGCGTGCCGACGCCGGTCGCCATGTGCATGACGCCCGTGTCACCCGACACCACGACGCGGGCCTGCTGCAGCAGGGCACCGGTCTCCTGGAGCGAGAACTCGCCGGCGGCGCTGGCCGCCGCGCCGCCGGCCACGAGCTGCTGAGCGAGTCCGCGATCTTCGGGTCCGCCGACGACGACGGCCTGGTAGCCGGCGATGCGCAGACGCTCGCCGAGCGCGGCCCAATGGGCGATGGGCCAGCGCTTGGTGGCGTGTGCGGCGCCCGGCGCGAGCGCGGCGAGCGGCGCGGCGGCGAGCCCGCGCTCCGCGAGCCACTGCCCCACCCGAGCCGTGGCACCCGCGCCCAGGCGGAACTCGGGGGGACCGCCGTCGGGCCGGGCGTCGAGCCGGCGCGCGGCCTCGAAGTAGCGCTCGGCCACGGGCGTGGGGCGGCGGTACGCGTCGAGCTTGGTGGAGATGAGCAGCGTGCGGGCCAGCTTGCGCTTGCGGTACCCCGACCAGCGGCACCGCACCAGCAGGCGGAGCCCGACGCTGCGGATGCTGCCGTGGAGATCGAGCCCGTGGGTGGGCGCGAGCGCCCGCAGTCGCCGGGCCAGGTGGCCGAGCGGCTCGCCCGGCTCGAGCGCCACGACTTCGGCGACGTGGGGATTGTCTGCGACGAGAGGCGCCATGGCGCGCTTCGTCACGTACACGAGTTTGGCCTCGGGGTGGCGGCGGGCGAGCGCGCGCACGAGCGGCGTGGTGAGCAGGATGTCGCCGATGGAGCTGAATCGGACGAGGAGGACGCACAGCACGTTGCGAAATAAGTCCTGCGTTGCCCGCCTTCGCCAGTCGCCGTTACCTTCAGGGCCTATGCTGCGGCCGAAGACCATTCTCTGGGTGGACGACGAAGTGGAGGGGCTCGCGGCCCACCGGCGCTTTCTCGAAGACCAGGGGTTCACGATCGCGTCCGCGGCGCACGGCGACGATGCCCTGGCGCTGTTGCGGCGCCAGTCCTACAGCATCGTGCTGCTCGACGAACAGATGCCCGGTCGGCGCGGGCTCGAGCTGATCGGCGAGATCCGGGCGATCGACGCGGGCGTGCCCGTGGTGATGGTCACGCAGAGCGAGGACGAAGGCACGCTGCGCGAGGCGATCGGCATCGAGGTGGACGACTATCTGGTCAAGCCGGTCCAGCCGCGCCAGATCCTGTCGGTCGTTACGCGGCTGCTCGAGGGCGACCGCATCCGCCAGCAGCGTCTGGCGCGCGACTTCGTCACCCGGTTCCGCGAGCTGGAAGGGCGCCGCGGCGCGACGCTGGCGTGGCGCGAATGGATCGAGCTGGTCGCCGAGCTGGCGCGCTGGGAGGTGCGGCTGGCGGCCGCCAACGAGCCCGGGCTGTCGGAGGCGCTGCGCGCCCTGCAGCGGTCGCTCCGCAAGGACTTCGCCGAGTACGTCGCCCGCCACTATCCCCGCTGGCTCGCCGCCCCGGAAGGCGACCGGCCGCCGCTGTCGGTGGACGTGGGAGCGGAGTTCCTGGTGCCGGTGCTCAAGGCCGAGCGACGCGTGCTGTTCATCGTGATCGACTGCCTGCGGCTCGACCAGTGGGAGGTGCTGCGCGATCTGGTGACGCCGCTGTTCGACGTCGAGGAGTCGCATTACTACAGCATCCTCCCCACCGCGACCCCGTTCGCGCGCAACGCCATCTTTTCCGGGATGTTCCCCATGGAGATTGCGGCGCGGCATCCCGGGTGGTGGGGCCAGCCGTCCGACGAAGAGAGCCTCAACGCTCACGAGGGCGAGCTCCTGGCCGAGCAGCTGGGGGAGCTCACCGGGAGGCCGGTGGCGGTGCGGTACGAGAAGCTGTTCAGCTCGGGCGAGGGCGACCTCGTGCGCCGCCTCCCCGCTCACCTCTCTCAGGACGGCGTCACGGCGCTGGTGTTCAACTTCGTGGACCAGCTCACGCACGGGCGCTCCGAGAGCGCGATCTTATACGAGGTGGCGCGCGACGAGGCGGCGCTGCGGAGCCTCACGCGCACTTGGTTCGAGCGCTCCCCGGTGCTCGCCGCGCTGCGCGAAGCCGAGCGCCGCGGCGTGACCGTCCTGCTCACGACCGACCACGGCTCGATCCACTGCGAGACCCCGGCCACCGTGTATGCGAAGCGCGACGCGACGGCCAACCTGCGCTACAAGTTCGGCGAAGACCTTCGCAGCGAGGATCCGCAGGCCGCGATCGTCGTGGAGGACCTGAAGAGCTTCGGCCTGCCGGCCATGGGGCTCGGCGTCCGGCTGCTGCTGGCGACGTCGGACCGCTTCTTCGTCTATCCCACCAAGCTGCGCGAGTATCAGGCCCGCTACCGCGGGTCGTTCCTGCACGGCGGCGTGACGCCGGAGGAGGTGATCCTCCCGGTCGCGCTGCTCACGCCGCGCGGTCGCGGGCGCACGGGGGGCGCGCCGGCGGGCGCGGGAGGGGCGCGCTGAATGAGCCGCAGCACCCGGCTGCTGCAGCTGCTCCGTCCGTATACACCCCTGTTCATCGTCAACCTCGCTACCACCGTCGTCGCCTCGGTGCTCGATGGCGTCACCTTCGTCCTCTTGATCCCGTTTCTCCAGACGCTGTTCGGCCAACAGGCGCTGTCTGCGAGCGGGGGTTCAGCGGTCGAGCGGGTGTTGGCGAGGACCGTCGGCCCGCTCTTTGCCGTCGGCGCGCCCCAAACGGCTCTACGCAACGTCGTCCTCGTGCTGCTCGCCACGCTGCTGCTCAAGAACGTCCTCACCTACGTGGCGGCGCTCTCGAGCGTGGTCATCCAGGAGAACGTGGTACGCGACCTGCGGACGCGGCTCTTCGGCCACCTGCAGACGCTCCCGCTCGGGTTCTTCCAGCGGACGCGCGGCGGGCAGCTCCTGGCCCGCGTGATCAACGACACCGACCAGGTGAAGACGGCGATCACCGCGGCGCTCGCGTCGCTGTTGCAGAACGTGAGCCTCATCGTCGTCTACGTCGGGATCCTGGTCGGCCTGTCGTGGCGCCTGACGCTGGTGGCGCTGGTGTGCGCGCCGCTCCTGGTGCTCATCGTGCGGCCGATGGTCGGGAAGGTGCGCCGCCGCTCGCGGGAGCAGGCCGACCAGCGCGGCGAGCTCACCAGCCTCGTGAGCGAGCTCGTGGGCTCGATCAAGCTGGTCCGGGCGTATGTCGCGGAGCGCTTCGAGTCCGACCGGTTTCGCCGGCTCGCCGACCGCTATCGCAAGGGCGTGCTGCGGGCACAGCGCTACGCCCTGCTCACGAGTCCAGTCAGTGAGGTGTTCGCCGGCGGGGTGATCGTGCTGATCTTCGCGGTGGGGACCACGCTGGCGCTGGGCCAGGCGGGCACGCTGCACCCGGCGGTGTTGATGGCGTTCATCGCCGTGGCGCTCCGGCTCATGTCCCCTGTCAAGTCGGTGGCCAACTATCCCACCACGATGGCCGGCGCGCTCGCGGCCGCCGACCGCGTGTTCGAGGTGCTCGACCTGACGCCCGAGGAAGGGGATCGGCCCGGCGAGGTGCCCGCGCGCTTCGAGCGGCGCATCGAATACCGCGGCGTGACGTTCTCGTACAACGGCCAGGCGCCTGTGCTCCACGGAGTCGACCTGGAGGTACGGCGCGGTCAGGTGGCGGCGGTCGTGGGCCCGTCCGGGGCCGGGAAGACGACGCTGGTGGACCTGCTGCCGCGCTTCTACGAGCCGACGGGCGGCATGATCCTCGTGGACGGCGTTCCGATCACGCGGTTCACGCGCTCCAGCCTGCGGTCGCTCATGGGCATCGTCTCCCAGGAGACGATCCTCCTGAACGATACGGTCCTGGCGAACATCGCGTACGGGCGGAGCGACTTCACGCTCGACCAGGTGCGCGCCGCGGCCCGCGCGGCCAACGCGCACGACTTCGTCTCGCAGCTCCCCGACGGCTACGACACGCTCCTGGGGGAGCGCGGCACGCGGCTCAGCGGGGGCGAGCGCCAGCGGATCGCCATCGCGCGGGCGCTGCTGCGCGACCCGCCGATCCTGATCCTGGATGAGGCGACCAGCGCCCTGGACATGGAGTCCGAGCGCCTGGTCCAGGAGGCGATCGACCGGCTGATGGCGCACCGCACGACGTTCGTCATCGCCCATCGGCTCGCGACCGTGCAGCACGCTGACGTGATCATCGTCCTGGCGGACGGGCGGCTCGTGGAGCAGGGCACGCACGCGACGCTGTACGCCGCCGGCGGGCTGTATCGGCGACTGCACGACATGCAGTTCCGGCCCTGACGTGGTTTCGGGCTTCACCATCGTCCGGAACGCGGTCAAGCTCGACTACCCGATCGTGCCGGCGATCCGCTCGATCCTCGACATCTGCGACGAGGTGGTGGTCAACGTGGGGCGCTCGGACGACGAGACACGCGAGCTCGTCGCCGGCATCGGCGACCCACGAGTGCGCATCCTCGACAGCGTGTGGGATTTCGCGCGGGGCGGCGGCACCCTCTCGTTCGAGACGAATCGGGCGATGGCCGCCTGCGGGGGCGCGTGGGGCGTCTACATCCAGGCGGACGAGGTGCTGCACGAGTCCGGCGCGGCGCTGATCCGCGAGCGGCTGCGCCAATGGGACGGAGACGCCCGCGTCGAGGGTCTGCTCGTCGAGTACCTGCACTTTTACGGCGACTTCGACACCGTCGCCACCGACCGGCACTGGTATCGGCGGGAAGTGCGCGTGGTACGGCTCGGCCGCGAGGTGCATTCGTTCCAGGATGCGCAGGGGTTTCGCGTGGGCACGGGCGACCGCCGCGTGCGCGCACGGATCACGGGCGCGCGCATGTTCCACTACGGCTGGGCGCGGCCGCACGAGTCGGTACGTCAGAAGGTCGTGGCCTCGCAGGAGATCTTCACCGATGCCGTGGACCGCCTGAAGCGCCGCGCGGCGCAGCAGGGGCTCGACTGGACGCCGTTGTTGCGGCGCTTCGGCGAGGGCCATCCGCGCGTGGCGCAGCCGTGGATCGCGGCGCGGCGGGCGGCGTGGGCCGGCGCCACCGTCGGCCCGCGCCGCCTGCGGCTCGCTCACCTCCGACTGTATCTGTCCGACTGGATCGAGCGACTCACCGGGCGCCGCCCCTTCGAATACCGGAACTACGTCGAGGTATGACGCCGGGCTCCAGCCTGCCGTTCGCAGGGCTGCGCGTCGTGCTGGTCGCGGCGTTCAACCGCCGCTATCACCGCAGTGGGTTGGCCCTCGCGGCGGCCCTCAGCTCGCTCGGCTGCGATGTGCGGCGCTGCGAGGAGCGGCGACGCGGCTGGAACTCGATCTTCGGGCGCCCGCTCGTCACCCGGCTCGCCGCCCGGCTGCGGCGCCGCGCCGCGGATGTCGTGCTGGTTTTCAAGGGGACGCACCTCGATCCGGCCGACGTCGGGGACCTCAAGCGGCGGTTCGGCGGCCGCTGGGTCAACTGGTTCCCCGACGACCCGCACGACCACGAGACGTCCACCCGCCTCGCCCCGGTCTACGACTGCTTCTTCACACACGACAGCGCCAGTCTCACGCGCCACCGCGCCGCGGGCGGCCGACCGTATTACCTCACGTTCGGGTGCGACCCGGAGTACCTGCGGCCACTGCCGGCGGAGCCGCGCTGGACCGCACCGCTCGTGTTCGTCGGGTCGCGCGACGCCGTGCGGGAGCGCGTGGTGCAGGGGCTCGACGATCTCGGCCTCGCCACCTGGGGACCGGGGTGGCCGCGGGGCGCGGTGTACGGCGACGCGTTCGTGCGTGCGCTCGCGGGCGGCGTGGTGGGCGTGAACGTGCACCAGCACTTCGGGCCGGGCGGCGACCCCGCGCGCTACGGCACCGGCGCCAACATGCGCGTGTTCGAGCTCGCCGCCGTCGGCACGCCCCAGATCTCGGATGCCAAGGCGGACATCGCCCGCCACTTCACTCCGGGGCGCGAGATCGTCCTGTACCGGAGCGTCGCGGAGCTGCGCGCACGGGCGCGCGAGCTGCTCACCGACGAGCCCGCCCGCCGGTCGCTGGCCGCGGCGGCGCGCGAGCGGGCGCTGCGCGAGCACACTTGGCGCCACCGGCTGGAGGAGCTGCTCACGGTGGCGCTGCGGTGACGACCGACAGCACGACCGCCTCGGTGGCGTGGTTGTGTCGGGGGTTGATCACGTGCGCCAGCCGGTCTCCCAGGCTCGGTCGGACCACGGCGCGCGACGCGAGCCGGGTGCCCAAGGCTTGCTCGAGCAGCCGCGTGTCGGCCGGCACCGAGTCGCTGTAGAGGATCACGTAGTTGGGCGACGGGTTCGCCGCGCGGGCCAGGGCGGCGTCCCGCGCGACGGCGTTTCGGTCTTCGAGGACGAACACCGGGGGTCGCGGCCAGCCGAGATAGTAGACGGGGACGGGGAAGGTGTAGGTGAACTCTGCGATCACGATGCCCGTCGCGTCGTGCCGCGCCTGCACGTACACGAGCGGGGCCACGCGGTCCTTCTTTCCGTACACGAACAGCGTCCCGGCGACGAGCGCGGCGTTCATCGCCCAGTAGTACTGCCACAGCGCCGCGTACCCTCGCGTCCACGAGCGCCGCGCGAACCACGCGGCTACGGAACCGAACCCGAGCGCCGCGAGCACCAGGAGCACGGGAAGCACCGGCAGCAGGAATCGCTCCTGGCGATTCGCGATGGCGCTCTGCGCGACCAGGAAGACGAGCGTGGGCACGCCGAGCAGCGGCAGCTGGGCTCCACCGCGCGCCGCCGCGGCGAGGAGCACGAGGGAAAAAGGAGGGAGAAACGCGGCGAGCAGGATCGCCGCGTACGTCCACGGCGCGCCGTGCGGGTAACCGCCCGACTCGGTGAAAATGCGTGGGGAGAAGTCGAGCAGCGGCCCGTAGTATTTCAGGAACGAGTACCCCCACTGGTGGTTGACGATCTGGTTGCTCCACCCTTGGAGAGCGAGGACCAGGGTCACCCCCGTGAGGAACGCCGCTCCACGCCAGCGCAACGGCTCGCGCCACACCACCCAGGCTGCGAACGGGACGACGAACGTGATGAGCGGGAAGCGCACGACCAGGGCGAAGCCCAGGGCCGTGCCGGACAGCAACGCGAGCAGCGTGTCACGTCGCGCCCCCGGGGCCTTCAGAATCCACCAGGAGCTCGCGAGCAGGGGCACCTGGCACATCGCTTCTTCGAACTGGTGAACCGAGGTGATGGGCAGGACGAAAAACGTCGCGGTCAAGAGGCCGCCGAGCAACGCGGTGCGCGGCCCCGCCAGCCGCTCGAGGATGCGGTAGGCGAAATAGACCACGAAGAGCGAGTACACCGCCTGGATAAGGCGAACGACGAGCAGTTGAGCGGCTGGGGACGGATGGTCGACGGCCTGCGTGGCCCGCATGATGAGCGCGACCGTGCCCGGATACAGGATGGAGCGCATGAAGCCGGTGTCGAGCCCCGGTCCGCCCACCAGGCGGTCCGCGGCATCCACCAGGACGTGATGGTCATCGATGGCGAGGAAGCCGCCGCCGAACAGCGCCGCGGCGACGCGGACGGCGGCGGCGAGGGTGAGCACCGCCGGGAGCGGCCGCTCTTCGAACGCGCGGCGGATGGCGGTCAGCGTGCCGTGGCGAGGTGGGGGGCCAGCCGCCCGGGCGGCAGCGTTCCAGTCTCGAGTACGCTGCGGTACATCCGCACGTATTCCTGGGCCATCACGAGGTGGGAGAAGTGGCGCTCCGCGTGCGCGCGGCAGGCCTCGGGGTTCCGCGTGTGAATAGTCTCCGCGGCGGCGACCATCTCGCCGAGGGTATCGCACAGGGCGCCCACGTCCGGGGAAACCACCTCGGGCAACGCGCCGCGTCGCGTGCCGAGCACCGGAGTGCCCGAGAACAACGCCTCGATCAGTGTGAGACCGAATGGTTCGTCCCACAGGGCGGGCATCCACAGGCAGCGCGCACCGGCGAGCAGCTCGGCCTTCCTCCTCCCATCCACCTCGCCGACATAGCGGATGGCGCGCCGGAAGCTGGGGCGCCAGCCCCCCGCGACCACGAGCCGCCGTCCGCTGCGCTTCGCCCCCGCCACGGCCCAGCGATACCCCTTCACACTGTGGAGGCGACCGAGAAACAGGTCGTAGTCCGCCTTCGTGGCCCGGAAGACGAAGTCGGCCGGGTCGAGGCCGTTGTAGACGAACGCCGCGGTGCCGTGACGCCGCGCATGGTCGCGGGAGACGCAGATGTTGTTCCGCAGTGCGGGGGATTCCGGCGTCAGGTTACCCTCCAAGGTCTGCACGAACGGGTGTGATGGGGCACGCCTCACGGGGAACAGGGCGTGGAGCATGTCCGCCCCGGGGGGAAGCAGCGTCGCGAGGTCCAGGTCGGGGTCCCGGATGCGGGCCGGCGGCACCTCGACGACCGTCGCTTCGGGCACTCGGCTGCCCGGGGCGGCGAGGAGGGTGACGCGATGCCCCAGTGCCGCGAGGCCGCGAACCAGCGCGACCACGACGCGCTCCGTGCCGCCGTATCCCTTCACCGGCAGCCGGTAGTGCGAGGCGACCACCACGTGCAGGGCGGTCACGCCGGGACGCAGGGCGTCGGTCTCCCGGACGGCAGCACGCCGGTCTCGAGCACGTGTCGATACATGCGGAGGTACTCCTCCGCCATCACGATGTGCGTGAAGAACCGCTCGGCGTGCGCCCGGCACGCCGCGGGGTCGCGCGTGTGGATCCGCTCGGCGGCGGCGATGATCTCTTCCATCGTGTCGCACAACGCCCCGACGGCGCCGGTGACGAGCTCCGGGAGCGCCCCACGCCGCGTGCCCAGCACCGGCGTGCCCGAGAGGAGCGCCTCGATGGTGACGAGGCCGAACGGCTCGTCCCACTGGGCGGGATTCCACAGGCAGCGCGCGCGCGCCAGCAGGGCCGCCTTCGTCGTCCCGTCCACTTCGCCGACGTACTTCAC
>Ga0209027_1000260_pt1 | contig 17502 bp, 18 predicted proteins | sample GraSoi013_1_20cm_3_FD_185821 | JGI IMG/M metagenome (GOLD analysis project Ga0209027, IMG submission 185821) | Grasslands soil microbial communities from the Angelo Coastal Reserve, California, USA - Sample 09_27_2013_1_20cm (SPAdes) (version 2) | ecosystem: Environmental > Terrestrial > Soil >...
GAAAGCCGCCTCGGGGATTCGAACCCCGGACCGATGGTTTACGAAACCATTGCTCTACCGCTGAGCTAAGGCGGCTTGACAGCGCTCGGCTATTGTACTGAGCCGCGAGCGCGGTGGGGCCTTATGATGCGGCGACTGCCGCGGCCTCCGGCCGGCCCGCCTTGCGCATGATGAGCTCGCCCTTTTCGGCGTCGACCACGACGGTGTCGCCTTCGCCGAACTTGCCGTCCAGAATGGCCATCGCCAGCGGATCCTGAATTCGGCGCTGGATGACGCGCTTGAGCGGCCGAGCCCCATAGGTCGGGTCGTATCCCTCGTTCGCAATCAGCTCCAGGGCCACCGGGGTGAGCTGAAGGCTGATCCGCCGCTCCGCCAGCCGCTTCCGCAGTCGCTCGAGCTGGATGTCGACGATCGACTTGATCTGTTCGCGGCTGAGCGGTTTGAAGATGATGATCTCGTCGACGCGGTTGAGGAATTCCGGGCGGAAGTTCTGCCGCACCGTCTCCAGCACCAAGCGCTGCTTGTCCGTCTCCGACAGGTTGGGATCCTGTAGCAGGTGGCTGCCCAGGTTCGAGGTCATGATGATGACCGTGTTGCGGAAATCAACGGTTCGGCCCTGGCCATCCGTGAGACGGCCGTCCTCCAGGATCTGCAGCAAGATGTTGAACACATCCGGGTGTGCCTTCTCGATCTCGTCGAAGAGGATGACGCTGTAGGGCCGGCGCCGCACCGCCTCGGTGAGCTGGCCGCCCTCCTCGTAGCCGACGTAGCCCGGCGGCGCGCCAACGAGCCGGGCGACGGTGTGCTTCTCCATGTACTCGGACATGTCGATCCGAACCGTGGCCTGCTCGTCATCGAACAGGAAATTTGCCAGCGCGCGGGCCAGCTCGGTTTTCCCAACCCCGGTCGGTCCGAGGAAGATGAATGACCCGATCGGGCGGTTTGGATCGCTCAGGCCGGCGCGCCCGCGCCGAACAGCGTTCGCGACCGCGGTGACGGCCTCGTCCTGGCCGATGACGCGCTCGTGCAAGCGCTCTTCCATCTTGAGGAGCTTTTGGACCTCGCCCTCGAGCATCTTCTGCACCGGGATTCCAGTCCAGCGAGAAACGATGCGGGCGATGTCTTCATCGTCGACCTCTTCCTTCAACAGGCGATGGTCCTTCTGCAGGTTGACCAGCTCGCCGTTTTTGGCGTCGAGCTCCTTCTGCAGCGCCGGGCCCTCCCCGTATTTCAGCCGGGCGGCCCGTTCGAAATCCGCCATCCGCTCCGCCCGTTCTGCGTCCAGCCGCAGTTGCTCCAGGCGAGCTTTGATTTCCCGGATTTGCTGGATCAGAGCTTTCTCGTTTTGCCACTGCGCGCGCATCGCCCGGCTCTGCTCCTGCAGATTGGCCAGCTCTTTCTCGATCGCGCTGAGCCGGTCCTTCGACGCCCGGTCCTGCTCCTTCTTGAGCGCCTGGCGTTCGATCTCCAGCTGACGGATCTGTCGCTCGATTTCATCCAGTTCACTGGGCAGACTGTCGATCTCCATGCGGAGGCTGGAGGCGGCCTCATCGATCAAGTCGATGGCTTTGTCCGGCAGGAAGCGGTCGGTGATGTATCGCTGGGAGAGCATGGCGGCGGCCACGATCGCCGAGTCGGTGATCCGCACCCCGTGGTGGACTTCATACTTCTCCTTCAGCCCGCGCAGGATCGAAATCGTGTCCTCGACCGAGGGCTCACCGACGAAGATCGGCTGGAAGCGGCGCTCCAGCGCCGCGTCCTTCTCGATGTACTTGCGGTACTCGTCCAGCGTGGTGGCGCCGACGCAACGAAGCTGGCCTCGCGCCAGGGCAGGTTTCAGCAGGTTCGAGGCGTCCATCGCCCCTTCAGCAGCGCCGGCGCCCACCAGGGTGTGGAGTTCGTCAATAAAGAGGATGATCTGGCCGTTCGACGACTCGATCTCTTTGAGGAGCGCCTTGAGGCGGTCCTCAAACTCGCCCCGGTACTTGGTACCGGCGATCAATGAGCCAAGATCCAGGGCCACCACCCGCTTTTCCTTCAAGGATTCGGGGACATCACCCTGAGCGATTCGCTGTGCCAGGCCCTCGACGATCGCTGTTTTGCCGACGCCGGCCTCCCCGATCAGGACCGGGTTGTTCTTGGTCCGCCGGGACAGCACCTGGATCACACGCCGGATCTCCTGGTCGCGGCCGATGACGGGGTCGAGTTTTCCCTCACGGGCCAGGGAAGTTAGATCGCGGGAATACTTTTCCAGCGCCTGGAACTTCGACTCTGGGGAGGCGTCCGTGACGCGAGCCGATCCACGCACCTGGGTGAGCGCCTGCAGAATTTTCTCTCGAGAGACCCCGGCGCGCTGCAACAGGCGGGCGCCCTCACTGTTCGCCTCCTCGACGATGGCCAGCAGAATGTGCTCGGTCGACAGGTACTCATCCTTGAGCCGCTCCATCTCATTCCAGGCCGCATCGAGCAGCCGGCGGAGCCGTGACCCGAGATAGCTTTCCGCGCCGTAGACTTTCGGCAACCGATCGAGCTGCGTTTTCAGCTCGGCGGCCACGCGCGTCGGATCGACGCCGATCTGCTGCAGGATCGGCGGCACCGTGCCATCGGCCTGCTGGAGCAGCGCCAGCAGCAGATGCTCGGGCGTGATCTCCTGCTGTTGGGCTTCCTGGGCAAGCGCCTGCGCCTGCTGGATGGCTTCCTGGGTTTTTTCAGTCAAACGGTCGGGCTTGAACGGCATGGTCAGGATGTACCCGATTCAGAATACTCACTAAACTTGGGCCCGTATGACGACAGCCTGGATTCGCCGCTGGGAGAGCATCCGGCGCCGGCTTCCGACCGTCAATCCGGTGATCATGGGCCATCCGCTGCATGCGCTCTCGACCGACTTGCCGGCGGCCTTGATTCCGACCGGATTCGCATTTTCACTCTGGGGCCGGATCGCGCGACAGCCGGACCTGGAAAAGGCGGGCTATCTCAATACCGCGGCAGGTGTTGCGATTGCCATCCCAACCGCGCTCTTCGGGCTTGCCGATTACCTTCAGATGGAGGTCGATGACCCGGCGCAGACGACCGGGCTCACCCACGGCCTCCTGAATGTGACGGCGATCGGCGTGGGGATTGCCTCCCTGGCGGGCCGCAGCCTCAGAAAGCCCGGATCCAGGCGCGGCGTCTGGTTGGGTGGGATTTCGACACTCGTGCTGTTGGCCAGCGCCTATCTTGGTGGCGATCTCGTCTACCACCGTGGCTGGCGCGTGAAGCCGATCGAGCGCGAAGAAATCGAGGAGCACCGGGTTCCGCAGACGGTGCACGCCGAAGATTTCGTGTTACGGCGCTGATCCCACCCTGCCCTCCCCCAGAGGGGAGGGAATCAGTGACTGCCTCTCCCCGCCCGGGGGAGTCGTGGGCGGTTAGACCTCTTTGAAGTCGGCGTCGACGACGTCACCGTCGCCGGACTTGCCGGAGCCCTGGCCTTCTGTGCCGGTGGCCGACTGCGCGCCGGCGCCGGCGCCCTGAGCCTGGCTGTAGACGGCCTCGCCGATTTTCTGCATCGATGCGGCCAGTTCCTGGCTGGTGGTCCGCATGCGATCCACGTCGTTGTCCTTGATCGCCTGCTTCACCGGCTCGATCTTGCCCTCGACCTCCGACCGGATCGCGGCGTCGATCTTGTCGGCGTTGTCCTTCAGCACTTTTTCGGCCTGGTAGACGAGACTGTCCGCCTGGTTGCGGGCTTCGACCTCTTCCTTGCGCTTGCGATCTTCCTCAGCGTGCGCCTCGGCGTCTTTCACCATCCGCTGGACCTCATCCTTGTTCAGCGTCGTGGAGGCCGTGATGGTGACCTTCTGCTCCTTGCCGGTGCCCAGATCCTTGGCACGGACATTAAGGATGCCGTTGGCGTCGATGTCGAAGGTCACTTCGATTTGCGGGATTCCACGAGGTGCCGGTGCGATGCCGTCGAGGTGGAACTTACCAAGCGTCTTGTTGCCCGAGGCCACCTCGCGCTCGCCCTGGAGCACGTGAACCTCGACCGAGGGCTGATTGTCGGACGCCGTCGAGAAGATCTGGCTCTTCGACGTCGGAATGGTCGTGTTCCGTTCGATGAGCTTGGTCATCACGCCACCATAGGTCTCGATGCCGAGCGACAGCGGGGTGACGTCCAGCAGCAGGACGTCCTTGACCTCGCCCTTGAGGACGCCGGCCTGAATGGCAGCGCCGACGGCCACCACCTCATCCGGGTTGACGCCGCGGTGCGGTTCTTTGCCGTTCGCGAGCTTCTTGACCAGCTCCTGGATCGCGGGCATCCGCGTTGCCCCACCGACCAGGATGATCTCATTGAGCTCGGCGGGCGTGAGCTCCGCGTCCTTGAGCGCGGCGTTGAAGGGGGCGACCGTCTTTTCGGTCAGGTCCGCGGTCAGCTGCTCGAACTTGGCGCGTGAGATCTTGATGTCGAGGTGCTTGGGACCGTTCTGGTCAGCCGTGATGAAGGGCAGGTTGACATCGGTCTCCATCCGGCTGGACAGCTCGATCTTCGCTTTCTCGGCCGCCTCGGTTAGCCGCTGCAGGGCCTGCCGATCGTTGCGCAGGTCGATCCCCTGCTCTTTCTTGAACTCGTCGGCGATATAGTCCACCAGCCGGCGATCGTAGTCGTCACCGCCGAGGTGGGTGTCGCCGTTGGTGGCCTTGACCTCGAAGACGCCTTCCCCGACTTCGAGCACCGAGACGTCGTAGGTGCCGCCGCCGAGGTCGAACACGAGGATCTTCTCGTTCTCCTTCTTGTCGAGGCCGTAAGCCAGCGACGCGGCGGTTGGCTCATTGATGATCCGGACCACATTGAGGCCCGCAATCTGGCCGGCGTTCTTGGTCGCCTGTCGCTGCGAGTCGTTGAAGTACGCCGGCACCGTGATGACAGCGTCAGTCACCTTCTCGCCGAGGTACGCTTCGGCGTCGGTCTTGAGCTTCTGCAGGATCATCGCCGAGATTTGCTCGGGCGTGTACCGCTGGCCCTGGATCTCGACCTCCACCCGGCCGTCCTTGCCGGCCAACGTCTTGTAGGGCACCATCTTCCGCTCGCGATCGACTTCGTTGTAATTGCGGCCCATGAATCGTTTGATCGAGAACACGGTGTTCTCCGGGTTGACGGCGGCCTGGCGGCGGGCCAGCTGGCCTACCAGACGCTCCCCCGATTTGGTGAAGGCGACGACGGACGGTGTGGTCCGGCCACCTTCGGCATTCGGAATGACGACCGGCTCGCCGGCCTCCATGACCGCCACCACCGAGTTCGTGGTGCCCAGGTCGATGCCTACTGTTTTTGCCATTGTGATTTCTCCTTCATTTCCGCGGGCCCGGGCACGCGGAGCGCCGGGGCAAGCTGGGCCGTATATACCCTCGCGATTTGGGCCCTAAACGAATCCGAGAGCCCGATTGCGTTTCTCGTGCGCGGGTAGAGTTAGTCTAGGAGCGAGATGCGTACGGTGATCGTGGGCTGCGGCCGGGTCGGTTCGAGCCTGGCCCGGCAGCTGAGTGAAGAGGGTGATGACGTGACCGTCGTGGACTTCAGTGAAGCCGCCTTCAATCGCCTGGGGGAGGACTTCGCCGGGGAGATGGTCTTCGGCTCCGCGGTTGACGAGGATATCCTGCGCCGGGCCGGGACCGACCGGGCAGAAGCCTTCGTGGCGGTCACGAATGCCGATACCACGAACATCATGGCGGCCCAGCTGGCGCAGCACGAGTTCGGAGTGAAGAAGGTTATCTGCCGGATCTACGACCCGGCCCGAGCGGACGTCTATGCTGAACTCGGCCTGGAAACAATCTGCCCGACCACCATCGGCGCCGACAAGGTTAAGCGCTTCTTCGAGAAATAGTGGGCGCCGCCCAGCAGACGCCGGTATGACAGCCTATCGATTCACCCAGGCGGTCGGCATCGTCTCGATCGTGCTCGGCTTGCTGATCCTGGTGCGCGATGTGGTCCAGGTGCATTCCATCCCCTATGCCATCGCGGGGGTCGGCCTGCTGGCGTTCGGTGCCTGGCGGCTGCAAGTTGCCGGCCGGCTCCGGCCTTGAGCCTCGCCTTTAACCCGGTCGGTGTCACCATCGCGGTCGGCTTCGCGATCGGGCTGGCCGGCACGCTTGGCTGGATGCTCCGGGTCCCACCGCCCGCCCCACGGGGTGCCACCAGCACCGTCCGCTCGGTGGAGGCGATCCGCAAGGTTCTGGTTCCGATTCTCGATCTGGGGGCGTCGGTCCGCGCGGTGGAGCTGGCTGCCCGGCTAAACCAGGGGCACAAGGCGGAGATGGTGATCGTCTACGTCCATGAGATCCCGCTCCAGGCTCCCCTGGTCATGCCCGAGAAGGATCCCCGCATCCAGCGGGCGCTCGACGCAGCGGCGTTCATCGCCACCCAGCACGCCATCGAGCCACGGACCAAGGTCAATGTCGCCCGGCAGGCCGGCCACCGTATCGTGGAGATCGCTCGCGAAGAGGCGGCGGACCTGATCGTGATGGGCATCAGTTACCAGAACCGTCCCAACGAGGGCCCGCTCGGCCGGATCGCGGAGCACGTGGTGCGCAACGCGCCGATGGAGGTGGTGGTCGACCGTGTGCCGAAACAGAAAGTCGCGATGATCCCGACGGATCAGCTGACCGATCGGGTGAGCAGCACGTAGACGGCCACCGTGCCAACGGCGTTGTTGAGGGAATGCAACAGCACCGTGTTCGTGAGCGAGCGGGTCCAGGCATAGATGACGGCCAGCACGACGCCCATGTAGATGAAGACCGGCAGCAGCGCGAAGCTGACCGCCGGGCTGGCGTGAGCCAGGCCGAAGGCCGTCGCGCTCAACACGACCGCCGCCCACACCGGTACGCGGGTGCGCAACAGTCGGAACAACATGCCGCGGAAGAACGCCTCCTCGCAGAGGGGGGCGGCCACCGCGGTGACGAGCAGGGCCAGCACCAGGATGTGGAGTCCTTGCGGATGCTGGATGAAAAGCTGGCGGGCGTTGCTCGGGACGGGCAGCCCGCGGTTGAGCACCGCCGCCGACAACGTGGTGACCGCGAAGACGCCAAGATACCAGGGCACGATCAGCGCCAGCGTCAATCCCAGATCACGGGCCGTCGGCCAGTGCAGGCCAAGAAACGCCAGCGGACTATGGAGCCGCCGCAGCGCGACCGCGATACCCGCCCCAAAGGCGAGATAGACGATCAGCGCGGCCGTCAGGCCGATCGTCCCCAGGTTGGCCCGGTAAAAGGACCGGTTTAACCGGGCCAGCGTCACCGCCAGCAGGACCACGAGGACGATCCCCAGAATCGTGAATGCAAGAACCGGGATCAGGTCGAGCCAGCGCAGCCGCTCCTCGGGCCGTGGTGGTAGCCCCTCGGCAGCGCTATCCACTTGACAAAATTCTCGAGACGAGCTGGCAGTGGCTAGCCAGCCATCCGGTTGCTGATCCGTTCGCCATACGGGAGCCCGAGAGTCGCCCGGATCTCCAGGCTGAGCCGCGAGAGAACAACCTTTGACTTCAGGAAGTAGCGCTGAACATTTGGAGCCGCATGCCACCAGAGGTTGTCCTCGGGCATGGAGTTGCTGAGGATCCAGATGGGAATCGCTCCGCAGATGGGGTCCCCGCTCCAGCGCTCGATCAACTCGCGCCCGTCGACATCGGGCAGCTTGAGGTCGATCAGGATGAGAACCGGACCCCGCCCGTGGGCGAAAATATCGGCGTCATGGCCAGTGCGCACGTGCTCGATCGGCACGCCGTCACGGCGAAGTTGGACCAAATAAAGATCGGCAACGTCGGGGTCGTCTTCAACCAGTAGGACCCTTCGCTCCCGCGCCACACCGCGACATTAGGCGACAAAGGTTGCGAGCGCCATTGCGTCGCCTGCCGTCGGTATTTGCGGACCGGGCCTCGCTCAGGCCGCCGGGCGCATCCGATTTCGTGCCGTGCGATAAGCGTCGTAGGCACAAAATGCCCAGAGCCCGATCCCGCCGAGGTCGAGCGGGATTCCGATGGGAGCGAGGATCGCGGTCATGTCGAGCTCGGTCCCCAAAACGATCGGTGTCATGATGGCGGCGAAAAACGCCAGCCCCTTCAGCGGGGCCCCCGCGTACCAATGGCCGAGGCCCGGGACGATGGAGAGCCGGGCGGCGCGGCCGGGGCTGAGCGGCCGATTCCTGGCAAAGCGCTTCGTGCCATCGATAATCTCGCCCTGGAGCGGTTGGATGCGAAGCTGGGCGCCGCAATGTGGACAGAAGGCGGCCTCGGCCGCCACCGAGCGCCGACAGCGCGGGCACGTTTGCATGCCGTTAGCGTACTAGCATTACCGACGGTGGCGGCATCCGAGCGGTCTTCGGTTCCAGTCACGATTCGGCTCCTTAATGGGGTCGCCCACGTCACGCTGGATCGACCGCCGCTGAATGTGCTGGATATCGACACGTTACGCGAGCTCAACCGCGCGCTGCGGGAGTGCGATGCCTCCTCGATCCGAGTGCTTGTGTTGAGCAGCGCCCTGTCGCGCGCCTTCTCGGCCGGGGTCGATGTTGCGGACCATGTCGCCTCCCGGGTGGAGGTCATGCTCACTGAAGTCCGCGAAAACGCCCGGCTGCTGCTCAACCTCAAACCGCTCACCGTCGCGGCAATCCACGGCTCGACGCTCGGCGGCGGTGCCGAGATCGCGTTGCTGTGCGACATCGTCATCGCGGCTGACGACACGGTTCTCGGGTTCCCCGAAATCAAGCTCGCCGCCTTTCCGCCGGTGGCGGCCGCCTGGCTGCCGGAGCGCTGTGCCTGGCCGCTCGCGATGCGGTTGCTGCTCGGCGAGACCATCGATGCCCGGGCCGCCGAACACGCCGGGCTCGTGAGCCAGGTTGTCGAAAAGGCCCGGCTGGCGCAAACCGCCGACGGGGTCGCGACCGAGCTCGCCGCGCATAGCGCAGTGGCCCTGCGGGGGCTCACCAGCGCCACGCGGGGTCAACGGGCGCCCGCGGTCTTGCGGCGTTTGGACGCCGCCATCGCCACCTACAAAGCCGCCGTCGCGCCGTCGCGTGATGCCGATGAGGGCATCCGCGCCTTTCTCGACAAACGAGCGCCGGCCTGGAGTCACCACTGAAGGACAAGCGCCGAACCCTCCGCGAGGCGATCGCGGAGCACGTTCATGATGGCGACGCCATCGCCCTGGGCCTCGCCCTCGAGTCGGGGATACCATTCGCCGCGGTTCACGAAATCATCCGCCAGCAGCGGCGCGACCTGACGCTGATCGGGCCGATCTCCGACATGGCGTTCGACCAGCTGATCGCCGCCGGCACCGTGGCGAAGGTGGTCGCCGCCTGGGTGGGCAACGTGGCGGGCGGATCGGGCTATGGGTTTCGGCGGGCCTATGAGCAGGGCGTGCCGCGGCGGATCGTGATGGAGGACCACTCCAACTTCACGGTTGGACTTGCGCTCAAGGCTGCCGCTATGGGTCTGCCCTATCTGCCAACCTTCACCGGAATTGGGGGCGACATCGTCCGCGGCCATCCGCGCATCCGTCCAGTTGACGATCCGTTCGGCGGCCCCAGCCTGCTCGCCGTGGCTGCGGTCAAGCCGGACGTCGCCATCATTCATGTCCAGCGCGCCGACCGCGAGGGGAATGCCCACCTGTGGGGCAACCTGGGACTCACCGTCGAGGCGGCGTTCGCCGCGCGGCGCACGATCGTCACCTGCGAAGAGATTGTGCCCGAGGAGGTGATCCGCAGCGACCCCAACCGTACGGTGATCCCCGGCTTTCTTACGACCGCGGTCGTCGAGGAGCCGGGCGGCGCGTTGCCCTCTTCGGTGCAGGGCTACTGGCGGCGAGACTTCGAGCCGTTCCTGCGCTATCACCAGATCTCCCGGACGCCCGATGGTTTCCAGGCATGGCTGCGCGAGTGGGTCCTCGATCTCCCCGATCGGCAGGCCTATCTGCAACATATGGGAAACGCCACCGAGCGGTTGCGCGTCCGGGACCGTCGTCTCGCCGCCGCCGCCAATTTCGCGCCGTGATCGCAACCTACACGCGGCGCGAACTGATGGTGGTGGCCGCCGGGCGCGAGATCCGCGATGGCGAAGTCGTCTTCGTCGGTATGCGGCTTCCGCTGCTGGGCTTCGGGCTCGCCAAAGCTACCCATGCGCCCAATGCCGTCGGGTTGTTCGAAAACGGCGTTATCCGGGATCGGCCGGCGGAGGCCTTCATCTACACCATGGGCGATCCGCCCAATATCGCCGGCGCGGTCGCCTGCCTCGGGCTCAATGACGTCATGAGCCTGCTGCAGCAGGGACGGGTGGACGTTGGGTTCATCGGGGGGGCGGAGATCGATCCGCTCGGCAATCTCAACACCACCCGGACCAGCGGCAGCGGCTCGCTGGTGCGCCTTCCCGGCAGCGGCGGCGGCGGCGATATTGCCTCCCTGGCAGGACGGACGGTGCTGATCATGGAACACGAACCGCGTCGCTTCCGGGAGCGGGTCGACTACATCACATCTCCCGGCCATTTCCCGGGTCGCCGCCGGGGTGGTCCAGCAACGCTCATCACCACCCTTGGCGTGTTCGATCTGACCGGTGGCCGGGTGCAGGCCGTCACGTTGCACCCCGGGGTTACGCCGGAACAGGTGCGCCAGGCGACGGGCTTTGAGCTGTCAATCGATGAGGGCATCCCCGCCACGAGGGCACCATCTGCGGATGAGCTCGCTTACATCCGCAAGGCCGACCCGAACGGGTTTTGGACCGGCGATACGATGAAGGGCGGATGAGCGACGAGCCGGCCTGGTCACCGACAGACGAACAGGCGCGCGCCAGCCGGCTCTGGGGGTTCATGCAGAGTCACGACTGCGCCAGCTACCCCGATCTGTGTCAGCGGGCGGCTCGAGAGCCCCGTTGGTTCTGGGATGTCCTCGTCAAGGAGCTCGGCGTTGTCTGGTCAACGCCCTATCGCGAGGTCATGGACACCTCCGCCGGGATTCCATTCACCCAGTGGTTTCCCGGGGGGCGGCTTAACGCCTACGACTCGGCGGTGGTCCGGTTTCGCCACACGGATCCCGACCGCCTTGCGCTGATTGGGGAGACCGAGAGCGGAGCGACCCGACGGCTGACCTATGCGGAGCTCGAGGACGTCGTGGAGCGGGCCGCCGCCGGACTTCGCGCGATCGGCGTCGCACGAGGCGTCGCCGTGGGTCTCTATCTGCCGCTCGTCATCGAGAATGCGGTCGCCCTGCTGGCCTGCACCAAGTTGGGCGCCGTCGCCGTCCCGCTTTTCTCCGGCTTCGGCGCCGAGGCGATCCGTCAGCGACTCGCCGACGCGGACGCCAGGGTCCTGATCACCGCCGACGCCGCCGTTCGCCGCGGACGCACCGTCCCGATGCTGCCGGTCGCCGCCCAGGCGGCCGACGGCTTGCCGCAGCTGGAACGGCTCGTCGTTGTCAACTGCGCCCAGGTCGACGCCCCACTTCGGCGTGATCGGGACATTCCGTGGGAAGACATGGTGGGAGCCGACCGCGACCGCGTGCCCACGGAACCGATGGCCTCGGATGAGCCTTTGATGCTGCTCTACACGTCGGGCACCACGGGACGGCCCAAGGGAACCGTGCACGGCCACGCCGGGCTGCCGATCAAGAGCGCCCAGGACTGGGCCCTGGGGATGGACGTCCGGCCAGGGGAACGGGTCATGTGGATCACCGACATGGGTTGGGTGATGGGGCCGCTGCTTGTTTTCGGCAGCCTGATGATCGGCGGCACCGCCGTCTTTTACGACGGCGCCCCCGATCATCCGAATCCGGCGCGGATCTGGGACGTCGCTGAACGCCAGGGCGTGACCCATCTGGGCATCTCCCCCACACTGACCCGGGTGCTGATGGCATCCGGCGAACGCGCCGCGCCGAGCCAGCCGATCCCCGGTCTTCGCGTTCTGGCCTCGACCGGCGAACCATGGACCCCGGAAGCCTGGACCTGGCTCTTTGAGGTGGTCGGTCGAGGGCGGGTCCCGATCATGAACTACTCGGGAGGGACCGAATGCGGCGGCGGACTGGTTTCGGGAAACTTCCTGACGCCCTCGCGGCCCGGGAGTTTCGCGGGTCCTATCCCCGGCATCGACGCCGCGGTCTTCAACGAACAGGGTCAGGCGGTCACCGGCGAGGTGGGCGAGCTCGTGGTCCGCCAGCCCTACCTGGGTATGACGCTCGGATTCTGGAAGGACCGGGCACGGTACCTGGACACCTACTGGTCACGCTGGCCGGACGTGTGGGTGCACGGCGATTGGGCGATGGTCGATGCGGGCGGCCTCTGGTACATCCTCGGCCGGTCGGATGACACCATCAAGGTCGCCGGGAAACGGGTGGGGCCTGCCGAAGTGGAAGCGGCGGCGCTGGATGGGACGGATGTGGCAGAGGCCGCCGCGGTCGGCGTCCCCGATCCGCTCAAGGGTCAGTCTGTGGTCGTCTTCGCGGTGGCGCGGCCGGACGCCGACCCGGGACCCATCCCCTCCGCCGTTTCTCGCAGCGTCGAGCGGTCGCTGGGCAAGCCGTTCAAGCCGGCGGCCGTCCATGTCATCCCGCGCCTGCCGAAGACCCGGAACGGCAAGATCCTGCGGCGCGTGATTCGCAACGTCTTCGTCGGCGATCCGCCGGGCGACCTGTCATCGATTGATGACATGGCCTCGCTGGACGCGATCCGCAGGCTCGGCGGAAGACCGGGCTAGCGGAAGTACTCGCGCAGCGGGGTGCTGCTCGACCAGCCCGCGGCACCGAGGTGCGCGAGATGGAAGCCGTCCTCGATCGTTCGCAACAGGCCGTAGTGGTTCTCCGCGACGCTCGACCGGAAGCCGCTGATCACCCTGGGCGAGATGACCAGCGTGGCGACGCGTCCGCCCCAGGAATCGCTGCAACAACCGGCGCTACTCGAGCCCTCGTCCCAGGTGATAAACAGCGCGCCGCCGTTGCGAAACGCGGCGGAAGCCGTGATCGTCGGGACGACACTGCGCAACCAGCCATCGCCGGTTGATACGGCGCAGTCGTGCATGTCATTGCACATGTTGGGTGTGATCCAAACGAGGTTGGGCACCTGGCCGCTGCTCATGTCAGCCCCGAACTGGCTAAAGGGAACCACGTGACCGGCGCAGCGGGCCGCATTGGTGCGGATGTCGTTGTAGTACATGAAGGGGTTGTGCTTCATGGCGTAATTTCCGGCTGAGGCGCCGGTAAAGCAGGGGCTCGGCATGTCTTCCATGTACGCCTTCCACGAGCGGCCGCTCGCCTCCACCTGGTCAGCGATATTGGTAGCGCCGACAAAGCAGGTGGTGCAGTCACTGGCGATGCCGAAGGTGCTTCCCGCAGTCAGCGCCAGATAGTTCGGCAGGCTGGGATGCGAGGCGCCATAGTAGTTCGTCGCCAGCGCGTAGGTGCTCGCCAGGCTGTTGATGTAGGGCGCGGCGGAACTGCCGATGATACTGCCGTACTCGTGGTTCTCCATCACGATCACAAAGACGTGTGAGAACGAGGGCACGGCAGGGACGGGCGGAGGTGCCACGGTAGAACGGGTCGGCGCCGCGGCTGGTTTGACTGGCGAGCGCGTGGGGCTGGGTAAAGAGCCGGGCGCGGTCGGGGTTGCCGCCGGCGTCGCGGGCGCGACCCTGCCCTTGAGCAGGAACTTGAATTCGGGGTCGTTGCGGTCGGATGCGACCGCCGCGGGCGCGACGACCGCGGACGTCCTCGCCGGCTTGCCTCCGAGCAGCATCACCGTGGGAACGGCCGCCAGCACCCCGGCGCCAAGGATGATGATCGCGCTTCGAGCGATTGGGAACCGCATGACCCGATTGACGCGATCCGACCGGCCATCTTGCGCTTTGGACGTTGCGTGACGCAACGGCCGAGTGAATCGATTTGCCGGCTCTACACGTTGTAATCAGTAGGAGAACGATCATGAAACCCCTCAACGCCGAGCTGGCTGCCCGCGCCTGGGAGTTCGCCCAGGGACTTGACCTCAAGGAATATCGCCGTCTGCAGGACGAGGTCCGGACGACCTGGCCCGCCACCGCGAAGCTGCACGGCCTCGACTTCGACCGGGCCTTTCTGGCGTTCATCGCCGAGAGGTGGCTGGACAAGGCGGCCTAGGTCCGCGGTTCAACGCGTACGGTGAACTGCTAGCCCGCAAGCCCTTCTGAATTAGGGCGTTACTCGCGACAGGCCCCGACATGTCTATCAACGATGGCCTGGCGCTGATTCGCCGGCATGACTTCGAAGGCGCCCTCCCGCTGCTGGCCGCCGAGGTGCGCAAGCGTCCCGACGACGCCTACGCCGCCTATTACCTCGCCTATGCGTTCGTCGGGGCGCAGGACCCGCAACCGGCGGTCACGCTGCTGACGAAGATCATCGAGGTGCATCCCGATTTCACTGACGCCCGAACCCTCCTCGGCCTGGCCCGGATCCGGATCTCGGACTTCGCCGGCGCCGCCACCGAATACGACGCGGTCCTCGCCCGGGAGCCCAAGAATGCCGCCGCCCTGCTTGGCCAGGGCATGATCGCCTTCTGGAAGCGTGAAACCGCTGTGGCTGACGACTACCTCGATCGCGCGCTGCGCGGCGACCCGGGTGCCCGCGACGCGCTGGTCTTCAAGGCCGACCTTCGTTATGCGGCCGGCGACGTCAACGGTGCCGTGATGCTGCTGCGCGACGCCAAGCGCTTGCGCCGCCCGGCCTTGCCGGAAGTCTCGGATGGCGACATCGCCGACCGGCTGCTGCGCTACGAGGCCGCCCTTCAGCCGCTTCGCCGCGCTCGAAGCGGCTTGCCCGATATGCCGGGGTGGGTTCTGTCGGTGCTGGGCGTCACCCTGGCGCTCACGTTCATGGCGGGCGCCGGCCTCCCGGGTGCATGGAATGGCTTCCGTCACTACCAGGACGGCAAGGCACGGCTCACCACCAACGATTACATCGGTTGCGCCGCGGAGATGGAACGGGCCGTCGAGTCGGTGCCGAACTCGCCCAAAGCCTGGGGGTACGAAGCGTACTGCTACTTCCTGGACAAGGATCCCAAGGCCGGCCTCTCCGCCTGGTACACGGCTCGCAGCTTTGATCCGGGGATCAGGCTCGATAGCCAGAAGGAGCAGGACATTCTCCTGATCAAGATCCGGCAGGCCACCGCGCCGCCGTTGGTGGCGAAATGAGCGGAGCGCTGGACCCGATTCAGGAGGACCTCCCGCTGGGTCTGCCTTCCGGCTCCAGCCCGACCTCGCCGGAGACGCCTACCATAAGGCCCTCACAGCCGGACCCCGAGCGGCCGCCCTCGTTGTTTGAGCACTTCGGGACGACTGTTCGCGCGCTGCCCTGGGCACGCTGGCGCGCACAGGCAGCGCCGATCCTGCGGTCCGGTGCCCAGGGCATCGGTGGCGTCGCCCGGGTGGCCGTCAGCCGCGGCGGCTCGGTAGCCAAAATCGCGGCAAGCCGAGGCGGCAGCGTCGCGCGCGTCGCCGTGAAGCGAGGGGCGCCCTATACCCTCCAGCTGGCGAAGGCAACTGCCCAGATCAGCCTGATTCGGGCGTTCCCACTGCTGATCGCCCGCACCATCCATCTGTTCGGCTTCCCGGCAGTGGTTGTACGCACCGCCATCCAGTACTCGATCGCGCACCGGGCCGGACTCGCGATCGACGAGGTCAAGTACTTCCGGGTCGACGACCCGGCCGGGTACACGGTCTACGAGGCGCCCTCTCGGCTTTCGACCGCCATCGCGATTACCTATCTTCCGACCCTCGTGCTCCTGATCCTGGGGGTCGTTTGCCTGGCGCCGGCGCTCACGCCGCGCGTCGTCCTTCAGCTTCCCGTCAGCTGGATCACCTGGGTGCAAGTGTGGCTTGGCCTGGCATTTGCCGCGCATGCCTTCCCTTCCTACGAAGAGGCCGGCCCGGTGTCCGAACAGGCGCGGGTCGGCGTCCTGAAGGCCGACCCGGTTTCCGTGTTCTGGGTGATTCCCGCCCAGATCGTCGCCATCCTGACCCGGCTCGGCGGCATCCCCCCAGCTGTCGCCGGCGTCCTCGCCTGCTGGTGGCTGGCGGGCGCGCTCTTCCACTAGGCGGAGCGTTTTCGGCGGCCCTGTTTCCTGTACGCTTCCCCGGTGGCCCTCGTCCGCTTTCTGGCGGTACTGTTCAGCCTGCTTAGCGCGGTCGGGTTGAGTGGATGCAGCGACGACCAGAGCCAGCCTCCCCCGCTGCAGGCAACGGCCTCGTCGTCAGTCGGCTGTAAGGCGGGCCAGAGCTATCAGCACACAACGCTCGGCTATCACCTCTGCTTCCCTGGCGGCTGGACGTCGCGCGACTATACCGCCGAGCCCGGATCTGGCGGGGCCGTCAGCGTGGTTGCGTTTGGACCGCCCGCAGCCGTTCCCGCACACGTGCCGTCCTCCGGCACCTTCAGTCCGCCAATCGAGGTGCGGGTCATCGCCGGGCCGAAAGACCAGGCGGAGGCCAGCCTGACCGAAGGCAACCAGGTGACCCAGACCAAGGTGGCGGGGATCGCCGCCGACCGGATCGTGGTGATGGACTCAGGCCCAGCCAATGGCGCGGTGTTCGTCGTCTTCGAGCGCCAGGGGAATACCTTTGAGGTCGAGGAGGCCCCGGGCGGCACCTTTGATGCCGCCTTCCAGCAGGTGCTGGTCAGCTTCACATTCCCCGGCTAGCTGATCGAGGCGACGACACCGAAACTCGGATCATGTCCCGGGTAACCTCCATCTGGCCTCGGTGGCGTGCCAGGTCTTCGTACGCGTGGATGAGCGCACCCCCCTGGGTCCTGTGCATGGGCAGGCCAGCATCGTCCGGATGCTTTGGATGTCCTCGAGGCGGTGCGTCGGGCTCAAGGTTAGCGAGATCTGATTGGAGTTGTCGTCGAGCTCGATGGGTTCGCTCAACGAGCTCTCCGACCGGACCGACAGCCCGAAACTCGGCGGCTCGGTCACGCTGGATGCTCCGCCCGCCGACCATGTATCCGCCCCAGTACTCCAACACGCCAAGGCAGTGGGTGAGGATCGCGAGGGCGAGTTGCTGTCCGGCATGTCAGGTCGTTGGTTTGCCAGTTCGTCGCCGAGCTCGCGTGCCGCCTGTGGGATCAGTTCTCCAGCAGCCAGTAGACGGCGGTCTGCACATTAGCGGGGTTCTCGTCCCAGTCGCCGTACACCTCGCACCGGGTCCCGCTGGGGCTGTAGCCGTTGGTCCGGCACCACCGGGCGATGGCGTCATGCGCCTCTCCCAGACCGGCGTAGTCGCCTACGTGAATGGTGTGGGCAGCCCGACCTCGCGGCAGGCTGGACGGCACAACGGCTCCGGCTGGCTCGAAGGTCCGTGCCACCTGGACTCCCACTTCGAACTCCAGGTCGGGCACAGCATTTCGGTAGATCATGATGTTGTGGCCGTCGGTGCGCAGGTCGTTCTGGCCAAGGAATGCCCACACCCCGTCCAGCATCGGCTTCCATCGCGAAGCGAACTCCTCCCAACTCTTCGCCACCCCGCGCGACACTGCGG
>Ga0209027_1000261_pt1 | contig 17446 bp, 13 predicted proteins | sample GraSoi013_1_20cm_3_FD_185821 | JGI IMG/M metagenome (GOLD analysis project Ga0209027, IMG submission 185821) | Grasslands soil microbial communities from the Angelo Coastal Reserve, California, USA - Sample 09_27_2013_1_20cm (SPAdes) (version 2) | ecosystem: Environmental > Terrestrial > Soil >...
GCGCCAGCCATTGCGAGCGCTCGAGCTCGCGCAGGATGCGCAGCCGCCGGCTGCCGTCCTTCAGGTCCCACAGCGGGTGGAACACATGCCGCGACAATGAGCTCATGAGGGCCATGATGGGGTCTATCCGGTCCGTGGCTGCCACAACACCTGCTTCTCGCCGCGCAGGAACCGCAGCAGCGCGACGGCGCAGGCCCAGTTGAGGAGCAGGAAGTAATAGCAGTAGCGCGCCAGGAAAAACCCCCGCAGCCGCGGCGGCCCGCGCAGCGCGAGCACTGCCAGCGATGCAGCGCAACACTGTCCGGCCGCCAATGTGAGGTAGATCCAGCCGTGCGACAGGAGCAGCCAGTTCATCAGCGCGGCGGCGCCGAGCGGCAGGAAACTGAGGTAACGCAGCAGCTTGTGGGAGGCGAGCTGCCAGCTGAAGAGCGGGAAGCGCACCGGGTTGAGGAGCACCCGCTTGTCCCACAGCGCCCACAGGGCGCGCAGCGCCACGCGCACCCGCATGCGGTACTCGGCGCCCTCGCTGGTGAGCGCTGCCTCTTGCAGCACCGCCTGCGGCGCGTAGACGACACGGCGGCCCTGCTCGATCACCGCGAGCGGCAGCACGAAATCCGGCAGCTGCTCGGGCCTCATAGGCCGATACAGCGAACGCCTGATCGCGTCCACACCGCCGTCCACGCCCACGACCGAGCCGACGGCCGACTCCAATGTCCGTAGTGCATTCTCGTAGCGCATATAGGCCGTGCAGCCATCGCCCACCAGAGAGCCTCGAGGGTCGACATACAGCATCCGACCGCAGGCGTAGCCGACGTCCGGATCTGCGAAGGGCGCGACCAGCCGGCGCACGGTGTCGGGGCGGTACATCGAGTTGGCGTCGGCGAATACGATGATCTCACCCGGCGCGCGCTCCAGCATGGAGTTGAGTGCGGCCGTCTTGCCCGCGCGTGGCTCCTGCCGCAGGACCGCGAGGCGTGGGTCCTGTTGCGCGAGGCTCGCCAGCACACGGTCAGTGGCGTCGGTCGATCCGTCCGAGACCACCATGACGTCCAGCAGCGCGCGCGGATAATCCTGGTCGAGCTTGTTGCGAACGGTCGCTTCGATGTGCGCGGCCTCGTTGTACGCCGAGATCACCACGGTAACGCGAGGCAGGATCGGGGCGGCGCGCACGGGACGCGGCCGAATGGCCCGCAGCAGCGCTACGCACAGGGGATAGCCGGCGTACGGGTACAGCCCGATGCCAAGACACGACCAGAAAACGAACTCAGCCGGAGCGAGCATGCATGGTCCGCTGCCCGAAGCTCACGGCGGGCGCGCGGGCGCCCCTGGCGGGATCCCCGGGGTCGCGGGGGGCGCCGCCGCAGGCTGGACACCGGGCTGCGCGCTCCCCGGCGTACCCTCGATGAATGCATAGGAAGCCGTCACGCCGAGCTGATTTTCGGCGTAGCCATGCGGAGTGAGGGCCGAGTGAGCGTACAGGAAGCGCAGCCTGAGCTGCGGGGCGATCTGCCACCGCAGGCTCATCATCGCGTTCAGCGTGTTGGATGAACCGCCGGCGGCAAACTCCTGGCGCTCGAACTCCACACCCATGTCCCAGTTGAGCAGCGGGCTCAGCTGGCGAGCGAGCAGTGCGGTCGCGTCCTCAACGTTGCGGTCCGAGGTCGGGTTGATCTTGTAGCGCTCGCGAATGTCCACGTATCCGAGAGTGAGCGAGGTGCGCGCCGCGACAAATCGCCAGCTCGCCCCCAGCTCGCGGTCCGTGAACGGATCGGCCGTGGTCAGCCGATTCGCGGCGGCGGCCGGCACCGGCTGATCGAGATTCAGCCGGAACAGGTTGGCGGCGTCGGTGACCTGCTTCACGGCGTGCAGCGACAGGCGCGAGGACGGTGAGATCTGGCGCGACAGTTCCACGCGCCAGACGGAGCCGCCGGGAACCTGGCTCTGCGGGAGCTCCCCGGGACCGCTCGCCACGCTGGCGAGGACGACCTCATGCAGCCTCGCGTAACCGCCGGACACAGCCAGCAGGGTGCGCGCGCTCGCGAGCTTCAGGCCCGCCAGCGCCTGGTCCTGCCTGAAATTGTTGTTGTCCACCTGGTCGGTGAACTCCACCTTCTCGCTCGAGGCGGTGAGGTAGCCGCTGGAGCTGCTCGAGAAGGCATGGCTGAGCGTGAGGTCCCCGGCGTAGCGGTGGTTGTCGATGTTCACGGACTGCGCTGACTTCGAGCTGCCGGCGAGGTAGGAGTATGTGCCGTTCAGCGTAACCGTGGTGCGCAGCGTCGGATGCAGCGTGAAGCGCGGCCCCGTCGTCACGTAGTTCAGGCCCTCGAGGTTGTCCGGTGTGACGGGCGCGAAGGGGTCGATGACGGCCTGGGTGTAAGTCTCCCGGCCGGTCCAGGAGAAAGACCCGGGCACGAGCCAGATGGCCCCCGTCCCATCGAGATAGCCGAAAGGCTGGGTCTGGTAATGCGAGCTCAGGTACTTCACCAGCGCGAGGTCCGAGGCCAGGCGGTAGTCGAGGCGCGGGCCCTCCCGGGAGGCGTCCCCCACCAGGCCCAGCAGCGCGAGCGTATCCCCGGAGCCGTTCTGAACGCGGGACACGTTGTCGCTGTAGATGAGCCCGGCATCGGCGGCCAGGTAATCGCCCCCACGGGGGTTGGAGGCCTGGTCGAAAAACAGACTCTGACCGGTGAGCGGCCCGATCTGGGCGGCCGCCGGCAGCGGGGCGAGCGCCAACACGAGCCCGATCAACCGGTGCGCGCCGCCGAGCGGCCGCGTTCCCTGTCGGCTGTTCATGTCACACGTTCCTTCGCGTGGCTCAAGCGCCGCTGGCGTTCTTGGGTGTCCCGGCGTTGCCGCTGTACTGGTAATAATACTCGGCGTGCGGCGGCTTCATGCTCTGGTTGAGCACCAGAGAGATCGGCTTGCCCTCTTCGAGCGTCTCGAGGGCCCCGAGTACCACCTGCTGCGCCGTCAGATCGGCTCTCACGACGACCAGAATCTGCCCGACCAGGTGGGCCAGCGCGTGGGACTCCGTCGTCAGCAACAGGGGCGCGGAATCGAACAGCACCAGTCGCGTCGGATCATGGCCGCCGAGCTGGGCGATCACCTCGCCCATGCGCACGCTCGCGAGCAATTCAGTCGGGTTCGCATCCGGCCGGCCCGCCGGCAGGAACGAGAGTCCGGGCACATCGGTCGCGTGAATCGCCGAGCCCAGAGGCACATTGTCCCTGACGACCTCCAGCAGTCCGGGCTCGTTGTGGACGCCCAGGATGCGGCTGATGCGCGGATTCACCACGTCACCGTCCACCAGCAGGACCGACATATCCTCTTCGAGCCGCATGCTGAAGGCGAGATTCAGCGCGGTGAAGGTCTTGCCTTCGCCCGGCACCGCGCTCGCGACCATGATGAGATTGCCGTGCGCAAGCCGCGGCACGCCGCGGCCGAGAGCGTTGTTGATCAGCGGCCGCTTGATGTGGCGGAATTGCCGCGCCAGCTCGCGCTCCTGATGGGAAGGCGGCACGAGCCCCGCGATGCGCAACGCATCGTGATTGATGAGGATGGTACGGGCGGGCGCAGCCGCAGCGTTGCCCTCCGCGGCGAGCTCGCGCCGTCGGGCAGCCCCGCCGGAGGTGCCGGCTGTGCCGCGCGCGAAGGCCGCCCCCGCGCGCGCTGCCTGCAGCCTCTTGATGGCGTTCTCGATGACGCTCACGCGATCAGCCCGTGCAGCAGGCGCGCGGTGGCGCTCTGCGTCAGCAGCATCATGACTGCCACCGCAAACAAACCCGCGACCGCCATGCAATACACCCATACGGCGTGCCGCGCCAGCGCCTGGTGCCTCTCCAGCCAGGTCATGCTCACGACGCCCAGCACTGGAAGCCGCGTCACCTCGGTGAGTTGACGCGCTGAAACAAACACGGGCCGCAGCTGATGCATCACATAAGCCGCGCCGGCGCCGGCGGCGAGGCCGCCGAGCAGCACCACGAGGATGAGCCGGACGCGGTCGGGGGAGACCGGCTGCTCGCTCCCCGTGGGCGGATCGACGACCTCGAAGCGCACCACGCCGGTCGCCTCCGCCTTATCGGCGAGCTTCGCCCGGTTGAGACGCTCCACCAGCGCCTGATACTGGCCGCGAGTCACATCGTAGTCGCGGTTGAGGCGCGCGTACTCCGCCTCGACCTGGGGGGCGGTATTGATCATCTTGCGCAGCTCGGCGATCCTGCCTTCCCGGTCGGCGACCTGGCGCCGCGCTGCGGCAGCTTCGACCTCCGCCTGGCTCAACTGCAGCTTGATGCCCTGGTACACGGGGTTCGCCCCCAGGCCGCTCGCCGCGATGGCGGCCTGGTCCCCGTGCCTTGCCGCCTGCAGCTCCAGCTGCTGGCGCTTCTTGAGATCCTCCAGCGTGCGGCGCGCCGCAATGACGTCCGGGTGTTTGTCCGTGAAGCGCAGCAGCAGCTCATCGAGCCGCCCCTGGGTTTCGCGGATCGCGCTGGCCGTGTCCGTGCCGCCGGCGCCCTCGCCCGCGGCAGTGCGAATTCCCGCCGACGAGCCCATCATGGGCAGCTCGCTGGACAGTTGCCGGTGAAGTTCGTCGCGCTTTTGCTCCGCGACGGTAAGGGCGAGACGCTCCTTGTCGAGGTTGTCGGTTTCCGCGTGCAGATGTGTGAAGTAGTCACCGGTCGCTCCAGGCACGAGTCCGGCGTTTTCACGCTTGAAGTCCGCCAGGCGGGACTCCGCCGAGGCCAGCTTCCTGTCGTACTCGGCGATCTGCTGGGTCAGGAAGGCCTGCGCCTGTTCCGATCCCTGCAGGCTGCCGCCGAGCGAGTTGGCGAGAAAGAGCCTGAGCAGCTGATCGACCACCCGGTGCGCGGTGCGCCGGTCCCGGTCCGTGTAAGTGATCATGTAGAGGTCGACGGGCTGATTCCTCTCGCCGCTCGCCTCGACCTGGAGACGCTTGCGCAGACCGTCGATGATCGTGGCTTGCCGCTCCGGGCTCGCACCGGCGTAACCGGGCATGGCCAGGCGCGCCACCTTCTCCAGCTGTGGCCCGCCGAGCAGCGCCTGACGTACGGCTGCGGCCTGAGACGCCATGTTGGAGTCGACGGCGAGGCCCTGGGTGACCTGGCTCAACCTCGTGCGCGTGTCGACGTACACCCGCGCCCAGGCGCTGTAGGTGTCGGGCATCGCCAGTACGACCAGCCAGCCGACGAGGCACACGATCCAGGCCACCAGCATGGCGGTCCAGCGAAAGCGCCAGGCGCCGTGGATCTGTTCGAGAATGAATTCGAGGGCGGCGTGCATAGATTCAGAAAATCGACTCCGGCACGACCAGCACGTCGCCGGGCTTCAGGGGCACGTTCTCACTGACGTCGCCGCTGTTGACGAGGTTCGCAAGCTTCACATGGATAGTGGTCTGCTGGCCGTTCTGCACGCGCACGATACGCGCCCGGTTGCCGGAGGCAAACTGTCCGAGACCGCCCACCGCCAGGATCGCATCCAGCACCGTCATTCCTTCGCGGTACGGCAAGGCCTGGGGGTGCGCGACCTGGCCCACGACCTTCACCAGGCTGAAAGCGCTCGCCGCGGTGGTCACGATGATGTTGACCTTCGGGGAGCGCACGTATTCGGCAAGCACGCCCTCCATGTCGCGGGCGAGCTTCGGCGGGGTCTTGCCGACCGCGACCATGTTCTCCACCAGCGGAGTGGAGATCTTGCCATCGGGACGCACCGGAACGGTGACCGACAGCTCCGGGTTGCGCCACACGAACACCTCGAGCGTATCGCCCGGACCGATGACGTAGTCGTTGTCGACCGCGTTGGCCGCCGCCTGGCTTGGTGTGGGCGGCGCTGGCAGCGGCGGGCTGTAGGCGCAACCGATCATCAGTGGGGTGATGGCCAGTCCTCCTGCCAGCAGCCGCACGCTCGAAGCTCGCATCGAACTTCCCTGGGTCCAAAAGTTCAGCCTATCAGAAAGCGAAAGCGCATCTGCAACCGCACCCTTTCCAAACGCGACGTCGAGCTTGGCCTTGCAACCCCTGCGGGGTGAACACAGTCACACTCGGGTTGCAACGCCGTCAGAAGGTTCCACTCGCGAGGAACTCACGCAGCAGGCGGCGCGCATCCGCGCAATCCCCGCCCTCGCCGCATGCCGCTCGATAGGCGATCAGGGCGGCCGGCGGATCCGACACGAGCGCGTTGATCCCGTACCACAGCTGCGCGGCGAGCGGTCTGACAAAGGCCCGTCCGGCGGTCTCGTAGCGATACCAGACGAGGGAGCGCGCGCCTGAACGGTCGGCGACCGTCGCCTCGCGAAACGCGCCCCGCGCGGTGTCGACGTCGTCCTCGGAGCGCAGCCTCAATCCCTTACCCGTGACGCTGGTCCGTATGCCGACCAGCTTCGCTCCCTGACTCTGAGTGCGGTAGGTCACCCTGAACACCTCCACGGCGTTGCCGCTGGTGTTGGTATAGGCGAATCGTTGTTCCTGATCCGCGCCCGGAAATGCCGGCCGCCAGGAAGAAAGTGTGTCAGCGGGCGCCGACGACCAGGGCGCGCGCGCGCTCGAGGGCAGCGCGGCGCTCAGGGCCGGCGCCGGCTGCAGGGTGCGCAGTCCCCAGCTCGCGGCTGGCAGCGCCACCAGCACCACGACCGTGGCGGCGAGCCCCGCGAGGGGCGCAGGCGGGCCGGGGGCGACGGGTTGCAGCGGCGGTTTGTGAGCCGGCTCGGGCGGGCCGAAGAGCGTCGCGAGCGCGAAAAAAAACACCAGTGCCACCGCGAACACGCCCCAGCCGAACCAGTAGTGACTCACGCTCACCAGGTAGCTGCGCATGTCGGTGAGATAACCCGCCTCGATGACCGTGTACACGCGCACCCAGTTGGCCAGCAGCGCGAGGCTCGCCATCAGCGCCAGCTGCGCGATGCGGACTTTCCAGGGGTCGCGCCGCAGCTCCCCGTGCAGCGCCGCCACCGCCAGTCCCACGATCATGAAATGCAGGCCGCTGCAGCCCCCCTCGATCACGAAGGAGCCGTTGGGGATGTGGATGGTCTCTCCAGAGATCAGCACCTGAGGACCCGTGAGCCGGAAAAACCCGCGCAGGGCGAACACCGTGAGCTGCTGCAGAGAGTTGTCGAGCTGCGACCAGGACGGCACGGCGAGGTAGAAAAACCCCACCGGGAAAGCCAGCAGCAGGCCCGTGCGCGGACCGAACGTGGCCGTGACGGCCAGCCAGAAGATCAGGGGGAAAATCGTGATGTGCAGATCCTGAATGCTGGCCCGGTAGCACACCAGCCACGCGAGGATGCAGCCGACGAGCCCGCACAGGGCCGGGGGCCAGAATCGCACCGGCACGGCGGCCATTTCCCGCCGCGACCGCACCAGCACCGCAACACACACGGCCAGGACCAACCACCCGTGCGTGTAGGTGATGTTCACGAAGTCCAGCCACTGCTCGACGTAGACCGCCGGGCTTGGCCAATAGACGAGCGTCACGAGGAGCGCCAGGGCCAGGATCGTCCACAGACGCGCAGGACGGGTGCGCGGGAGACCGGTCATGCTCACCGTCCCGATCTTACGTCGTCGGAAAGGCTCACCGGGCGCGAGCGCGCCCCGCCGTGAGCTCGAGTCACGACGGGGGATCGCAGGGGGTTGGACTAGATCGTCTTACTGACGATGACTGACAGGGCGCTCTCGACGCCGGTGCTGGCGACAGCCTTTACGGCGAAGTACCAGGTTCCCGGCGACAGGTTCGGGATCACATAGGTCTGAAGCCCGACACTCGTGAGAGGGATGGTGTCACTCAGCGCGCCGGCGCTGGTGCCGTAGTAAATGCGGTAGCCCGCGAGGTCGGTGAGCGGGGCGCCGTCGGTATCGGTGGTGGGCGCCAGCCAGGAGAGCGTCGCGGTGCCGCTGGTGGGCGGCGGGCTCGGCGGCGGCGGGCTTGGCGGCGGTGGGCTCGGCGGCGGCGGGCTTGGCGGCGGTGGGCTCGGCGGCGGTGGGCTCGGCGGCGGCGGGCTCGGCGGCGGCGGGCTTGGCGGCGGCGGAGTAGGCGTCGGGCTCGGCGCCGGTGGGCTGGTGGCGCTGGCCGTGGTTGAGGCGTCCGTAGACGCTGTGACCGGAACCTGGCCACAGCCCGCCAGCACGCATGCAACCAGCACAAAGACGCCAGTCAATTTCATATTCAAAGCGCAACCCCCCACCCGTGGCCCCTGCGACGGGGCCACCAGCTGTCATGTCTCAGTGGAGCTGCTTCCGGCGGACAAGCGGGCCGCGGAGCAGCAGACGGGATGGGTATTGCAAGGGACGTGCCGATCTCGATAATTATTTATATTTCAATAAGTTATATATAAACACTCCCTCCCCGGCTGCAGACGGGGTCCGTAGGACGCTCTCCGACGTCGCGATGCAGCGACGCTTGGGCCGGAGCCTGAGTGCTTATGTCGTCCAAGGAATTGATTCTTATTGTTAAAGCCGTCGTCGCTGCCGGCCGACAATGGGGCGTCGGGCTGGCGGTCTGCGTCAGCCTGAGGTCGGCCTTGCGGCCGCCCGCTGTTGCCAGCCTTGTGACGCACTTCACGTCGGCCGGGCTTACAGTCTTGAGCGCGAGCCCGGGCGTCTTATGTCACAGACACCTTTCAAGTCACTGGCAGGATTGGAAACAGGCAATCAGGCATGACGTTTGCTTGGTCGTATGGGCCCTTGGTCGTATGGGCCGGGAGCCAGGGACGCACAGGACCGACAGTGGAGGTGACGCGATGAGGAAGCTTGGTTTGATCGCTGGGTTGGCGAGCCTCGCCACACTGACGGCCGTGTGGAGCCTGCCGGCGGCGGCCGAGTCCGCGCGCGCAACTATCGCTGGCGCGCACGCGGCTCACGACAAATGGCCGGGTCGCGGCCACGAGATCAACAACGGCACGCGAGACGACGATGACGGCGACGACCAGGGCAGCGGCCCTCGGCCCGCGTCGGTCCCGGAGCCGGACACGCTGGCGCTGCTGGCGCTCGGGCTCGGTGGCCTGGGGATATACAGCCTGTACAGCCGCCTCAGCCGCCGCAGGAGAGTGACGGCCTGAGACGCCCTCGCACCGCTGGCGATACGATCGAAGCACGGCTCCTGCGGGAGCCGTGCTCGTTTATGGGACCGCGCGGCTGGGGCGAGCGGGTTCGCTATAGTCCGCGCTCATGAGTCCCGGCCTCACCGCTGAGTCCTCGCCCGCGCCTTGCGCGGCGCGCCAGCTCAATGCGTTCACGGTCGACGTCGAGGATTACTTTCACGTCGCCGCGCTGTCCGCCGTCATCACCCGCGACAGCTGGGCCACGCGCGAGTATCGGGTCGAAGCCAACACCGAGCGCCTGCTCGCGCTGCTCGCCGAGCGTCAGGTGCGCGGCACCTTCTTCGTGCTCGGCTGGGTGGCCGGCCGCTCACCGGGGTTGGTGCGACGCATCGCGCAAGACGGTCACGAGATCGCCTGTCACGGCTTCTCGCACCAACTGGTTTACCGGCAATCCCCGCAGGAGTTTCGCCAGGAGACCACGCGCGCCAAGGAGTGCCTCGAAGACATCATCGGGCAGGCGGTGCTCGGCTACCGCGCGGCGAGCTTCTCGGTGACGCGTGCCTCGCTGTGGGCGCTCGATGTGCTGATCGATCTGGGCTTTCGTTACGACTCCTCAATCTTCCCCATCCGTCATGATCGCTACGGGTTGCCCGGTGCGACGCCGGAACCCAACCGCCTGAGCGCACCCTCCGGACGCACGCTGGTGGAGTTTCCCATGTCGGCGGCGAAGTTCCTGGGCGTGCAGGTGCCGGTGTCCGGTGGCGGCTATTTCCGTATCCTGCCGTACTGGCTGACGCGTGCGGGCCTGAAGCAGATCGAGCGCCGCGGCCGCCCCTTCACTTTCTATCTGCACCCCTGGGAGGTGGATCCCGGACAGCCGCGCATCCGGGTGGGCGCGTTCTCGCGCCTGCGTCACTACACGGGTCTCGAGCGCTGCGAGAGCCGGCTGCGGCGCGTGCTCACGGAATTTGCCTTCACCTCGATGCGTGAGGCCTTGCGGCTGCGGGGGCTTCTCGCCGCTTGAGCCGCGGGCGCTTCCTGCAGGAAGCGCCGTGGGCTGTCAGGGTCGGGGGAAATACGCGCTGTAGAGCCTGTCCGGGATCAGCCTGTGCTCGCGCTGAAAGAGGGCATTCCTGGCCTGGTAGTCCGCGAATTCGGCACGCAGCCTCTCGAGGGCCGCATCGTCCCGGACCGGCTCGAGGTCCATGTCCCTCTCGATGGCGAAGAGCGAATCCCCATCGAGAAAGTACATCCCGGAAACGTATTGGTCGAGGCTCGTGATCGCGCGCTTGACGGGGTAGCGGTGGACATTGCGCAGCGAGGGCTCCATGTCGAGCCCTGAGCCGACCCAGGTCACCTGATCCGGCGCGTCGATCCCGTAACGATGCCGCAGGAACGCCAGCAGCGTCGGCGCGATATCGAGGTGCGAGGAGATGGACCGGATCCGCGCGGGGCGGCTGAGGCGCGGCGAGAAGATGATGAGCGGCACATGGTAGCGGTCGATCCGGGTGGACGGTGGAATCTCCACCAGTCGGTGATCCCCGGTGATGATGAAGATCGTGTTGCGGTAGCCGGGCAGCTTCGCCTGCTCCTCGAAGTAGGTCCTGAGCGCCGCGTCCGTGTAGAGGATGGTCGAGTAGATCTCCCGGTACTGGCGGTGATTCGCCTTCTCGGCCTCGGAGAGGTGCAGCTCGCGCATGCGATCCTCGAAGAGGCGCAGGTACTCATCCTGGCCGGGCACGGCGTAGCGCGGATGCGTGCTGATCGTCTGCACGTAGTCCACGTACGGCCGCCCTGAATCGTCCCGTTCCGTGAGCAGTGCCTTGCGCAGGATCTCCTTGTCGGCGTATCCCCATTCCGAGCCCGGGAGCCGATGGTAGCTGGCATCGTAGTCCCCGATGCCCACCATGAGATCGATGCCCTGCTGCTCGAGAAAATCGCGCTGGTGGTCGAAATCCAGCCGGGTGCCGCAGTAGAAGCGGGTGCGGTAGCCGCTGCGCTTGAGAATGCTCAGCAGGGTCAGAGACTTCGGCATGCGGCTGCCGAAGCTGTTGAAGCCCTGGTCCCCGAAGGGCAGCGATCCGAGGATCGAAGGCAGTGATGCGAACGTGCGGCCCTGCGACGAGAGGAAGTTTTCGAAGTACAGGCTCTTGCCGGCCAGCTCATCGAGAAAGGGCGTGAAGCTGCCGAGGTAGGCGTTGGGGCCGCTGAAGGCCCGCCCCAGTCCCTCGACGCCCAGGAAGACGATGTTGGGGGGCGGCGCACCCGGCTCGAAGTCGAAGTACTCGCCCAGGACGTCCGGGGTGTCCTCGCCTCGCAGGAACGGGTACTGCGGGTCGAGATAAGGGAACTGCGCGACGGCGTCGGGAGAGCGGCCCGTGTGCGCGTGCGACGGTCCGAAGCGGGCGAGGCAATCCACGATGAAGAAAGCCGCCTTGTTCGCTGCGACGTTGTAGGCGAACTCGCTGCGCAGCGCGGCGCGGGCCGGCAGCGGTCTCACGCCCGAGGCGGCGAGCGTGACGGCGATGCCGAGCAACAGCAGCGCCGCGCGCGCACCGAGGACGGGGTGCCGGTTGAAGACGCGCAGCGCGACCCAGAACACCGCGAGCGGCAGCAGCAGCGTGGCGACAGACAGCGCAGAGAAGTGATAGCCCCCGCGAGCCGTGGTCAGAATGTCGCTGAGCGAATAGCCGAACAGGTCGCTCCCGAGCGGTACCCGGGAGAAAAGGAAATAGCTCGAGAGCGCAACGGCTCCGATCAGCACCAGCGAGCCCAGGCCGCCGTAGACCCGGACATCCGCGTTCTTTCCGCGGAGGATCGTCCGGCACGCCAGGAACAGCGGCAGCAGGAAGACGAGCAGCTCGAGGAACAGCAGCAGGTCCGAGCGCAGCGCCGCGACGATCACCATGCCCACATTGCGCGGAACCTCGCTCGTCATGAGCACGCCCGACAGCTCCATCAGCCGCCCCGTCAGCAGCGCGAGCAGCAGTGCCAGCGACAGATTCCCGAAGGCGCTCAGGCGCTCGCCGAGCCGGACGGGCCACGGCGTGCCGCGGGCCTGAGTGGTCAGCTTGACCATCGAGGCGCGCTCAGCAACTCACCAGCGCAATAGCAGGGTCAGCGAGGCGTCCCGCTCGACGAAGGGGTTGGACGCATGCTCGTCGCTGACGCTGCCGGTGAGCCAGATGCCCCATCGGGGTGTGAAGAATTTCTGAATCTGCGCGCCGGCGGTCCAGGCGCTCGTGACGTTGACGAGTACGCTATGGGGCAGAAGCTCGTTGCCGTGGCTGAGGCCCCCGTTCAGCTCGACGTAGTCGTCTGCGTTTCCGGAGAAGTAATAGCGTGCGACGGCGCGGTGAGAGACCCCGAGTCCCGTCGTGGAGGGGATGAACAGGGTGCGCCAGCGCAGGTACCAGTTGCCGAGGTACTTGCCGAGTCCCACGCCGTACATGTCGACGTCGGCATGGGTGAAGCTCATGTGGTCGTAGCTCAAGGAAGGCTCCCACCCTCGCCCGATACCCTGAAAGAGCTCGGCACGATAGGCCTGCTGCGGATAGAGCGTCGCATTGGGCGAGTACTGGTAGCGCAGGTTGAGATACGCCCTGGACCAGGCGTGGGCATAGCCATCGAGCGCGAAGGCGTGGTCGGTCAGCGAGAAGCGCTGCGCCCCGAGACTCTCCACGGCGAGCGAGCCGCGGGGGAAATACCCGCGAACGCTGGCGACGTATTCGCTCCAGGCAGACCTGCCGGCGGAGAAATTGCTGTAGGTGTCGCCGACGTGGGCCAGCCAGCGAAGACCTCCGGGCTGCGCGGCTTGCGGCTCCGAGCGCCGCTCGAGTGCCCGGTAAGCCCTGGAGCGGGCGAGATACGCGCCGGGCTCGTTGGGCTGGACAGATACCCAACGGCTGTAGGCCTGGATCGCCTCCGCGGGGCGGTCGCTCCACAGATACAGATCGCCCAAAGCCGCCCACCCGTCACCGTACTGCGGCAAGAGCGTGGTCACTGCGGTCAGATCGGCCTCGGACTGCGACCAGCGTCCTTCCCAGGCATAGGTGCGTCCGCGCGCCAGCAGCAGATCCGAGTTGGTGGGTCGCGTCGACAAGAGCTCGCAGTAGAGCCGTATGGCCTCCTCGCGCTGGCGCGTGTAGGACAGGAGCCGCGCCAGCTGGAACTTCGCCTCGTAGGATTGCGGGTCGGAGGCGAGCGCGAGGCGATAGTGGCCGATGGCCGCCGCGTAATCGCTGCGATCCCGCGCCTCGTTGCCGGCGGTCAGCTCGGCGTCGGCAGCCTCGGCCCATGCCGCGGCGACTCCCGTGAGGCCAGCGAGGGCCAGACATGCAGCCAGGGCTACGGGGAGTGCGCGGTTCATCAGGCGGGACACTCCTGCTTGCGCCTGCCGAGCCGTGCGCGCACGCCGCGGTGCAGATGCTGGAACACCGCCGCCATTCTCCACAGAGTATTGAGCTGGCGGTATCCGAAATTCTCCAGCACCGCGATGCCGAACAGCATGAGGACGTGGCGCGGCCGCTTGTAAATATGAAACGAGATCTCCTCGAGCAACAGCGCGCAGGTCGAGAGCAATATGCCGAAGCCCACGGCCAGCAGCATGAAGGTGATGAAGACCGAAAGCGAAACGATGCCCAGAGCGAAGCCTGCGATGACGAACAGATAACCGCAGGTCTCGACCACCGGCCCGAGCCACTCGAAGAACACCGTGAAGGGGTAAGCGAACCACCCCGCGAAGGACCCTTCCTTGTGGAACATCAGGCCGCGATTCATCGCCAGTGATTCCGCCAGGCCGACCTGCCAGCGGATGCGCTGCCTGCGCAGCGTGCCGATGTCGTCCGGTACCGTCGACCAGCAGATCGGCTCGGGCACGAAGGTGATGCGGTAGCTCTTGCGTTGCGCCGATAGCGTCCGGTGGAGTCTGACGATCAGCTCCATATCCTCGCCGACGGTGTCACAGCGGTAACCGCCCACGGCAACGAACGTCTCCTTGTGATAGATGCCGAAAGCGCCCGAAATGATGAGATGGGCGTTCATCGGCGACCAGCCCATCCTTCCGTACAGGAAGGCGCGCAGGTATTCGACGACCTGAAAAAGCACCAGCGGCCTCTTGGGCAGATCGGCTTCGACGAACAGACCGTCCTGCGATCTGCAGCCGTTGGCGACGCGAATCGTTCCGCCGCTGGCGACCACCGTCGGGTCCTCGAGGAGCGGCTCGACGATCAGCATCAGACTGTCGCGCTGCAGGATCGAATCGGCATCTACCCGGCAGACCCAGGGGTAATGCGCGATGTTGACCCCCGCGTTGACGGCATCGCCCCGCCCGCCGTGCTCCTTGTCGATGACCCGCAGGCGTGGATCGACCGTGGACTGGTAGATGGCGCGGACCGGCCGGGTCTTGAGGCGTGCGCGGTAGGCCTCGGGAAAGGGCTCGAGGGAGTAGGCGGCGGTGAGCACTTCCAGGGTACGGTCGGTCGAGCCGTCGTTCACCACGACGATCTCGTACTCCGGGTAATGTTGCTGCAGCGAGTGCAGCGTTCGCAGGATGTTGGCTTCCTCGTTGCGGGCGGGAATCACGATGCTGACGGGCGGTGCGAAGCCGCCCAGCAGGTGCGGGAGCCCGGCCACGTCGCGGCTCTGCATGTAGCGTGCGACGCCGCCGAGCGCGCGGAAGATCAACATCGCGTACACGCCATTCAGCGCCAGGAAGTACAGCAGAAAGAACCACTGGGCAGCGAGAAAGAACGCCATCATCGGCCGGCTCCGATCCGCATCCGCCCCGTCGGCGACAGGTGCGTGCCGGATTGCCCGGGAGCCAGCCCTTCGGCGATGGCCTGGGTCAGGATGTCTCTGGCGTAGCGATCGTCGAGGGTGCTCTGGATGTCGCGCAACCGCTGATCATCCTGCGGCGAGAGGCCGACGATGGCCTGCGCAGCGCGGTAGCGCACCCACCAGTGCGGGTCGGCGAGCAACGGCACCAGCCTCTCCTGATCCGACCGTCGGCCCATCTTCCCGACACAACCGGCGGCGACCGTGCGCACGTGCCACCGCGGATGGGTCAGGTAGCGGTACAGCAGCGGCAGATCCTGACGGTCGCCGAACTTGCCGATCACGTGCAGGCAGGGGGCGATGACTTCGTCGAGGTGAGGCTCGCGCAGGATCTGCCTCACGGTCGGCAGCGCGGTGGAGTAGTTGCATACCGCAAGGAAGGGAATGAGCGCGGGCCGGTGCGACTCGGGGGCCTGCAGAAGGCAGCGCGCCAGGGGCTCGGACACGCGCTCCGGGCCGATGTCCTCGAGGATGCCCGCGACCTTGGCCGCGGGCCAGTTGAGGTGTGTGACGATGAGTGACACGACCGTCCCGGCGGCTTGCGCCGGGTCGATGCGCGCGATCGCCTGGGTCGCGGCGAGTGACAGCAACGGGTGCCCGGATTGGGCGATCTGGCACAAGCCGGGCCACTCGAGCCTGTCGCGCAGCTGGCCGAGCGTCACCAGGCCCAGGAGCTGCTTGCGCACGCTGCGGCGGCGCAGGAGCCGGCGCGCCAGGCGATCGATTTGCGTGACGGCGGCGACGCGGCCCATCCAGTGGCAGATCCCCGCATCCTGCTCGCTGCGCTCGCGCAGCGTGTTCCACAGTATCAGCAGCAGGAAGCGTTCGCCGGGAGCAACGCTCGGCAGAGGCCTGGGAGAGCTCGCACCGCCCTCGAGCAGTATCGGAGTCCAGCGCGCGGACAGGTTGCGATAACGGCGCTCCCTCATGAGCAGTACCGCACGCAGACACAGGATATAGGTCATCATGAGCAGCACGATGACCATCAGGCCGACCGACCCCCAACGGGCGACGACCAGTATCGAGACGAAATCCGGACTCATAAGTGAATCAAACGCGGTACGCCCCGTGGTTATGTTATTTGGACCGCAGCACGCGGCACGGATCGACGCGGGAGGATGCCGCGCCGGCGCGCTGCGAGACATACGCGCTTCCCGCACTGCCATAGTGACAAGAACCAGCGACGGCGCAGCGTGATGCCGTTCACGACTGCGGCAACTGGCACCCGTGACGCGCCGGCAGCGCGAGCGCTCCGGTCCCCCGGTGTTGGCGGGCGCGCTTGCCGATCGCAACGGCGCCCAGGAGTCGCCGGAATTTACATCCTCGAGCGCGCGCCGAGGCTCATTAAGTCACAGGCGCCGTGCAAGTCGTTGGCAAACCATCGTGGGTCCCGCAGCGGCACGCTGCTTGCAGCGCAGCATCCTGGGCCTCGACGCGGGTGGCACGATGAACAAGAACAAGAAGCTCGGCCTGATCGCTTTCGCGGCCTGCCTCGCGATAGCGGTCCTGTGCCTGAGCCCGCCGGTGCCGGCTCAGCCGGTTCGCGACACCGGGTCAATCGACGCCGGCGCCAACCTGGTCAACCCCCATTCCAACCAGGATGACGACACGACTGATGACAGCGGCTCCAGCGGGGATGCGACGCCCGTGCCCGAGCCGCAACCTTCCGCGCTCGAGTCCCCCTAAGCCGTAGCCGCCGCCGTCAGTCCCGCTGAACGTGCGCGGCTCATCGCCGGCAGCGTGATCGACACCGTGAGTCCCCCGCCTTGCGCGTTGCGCGCCACGATGCGCCCACCGTGCAGCGCGACCGCGCGCGAGGCGATCGCGAGCCCCAGGCCCTCGCCCCCGGCGCGGCCGTGTCCGCGCGCCGCATCCACCCGGTAGAACGGCTCGAAGATCAGTCCCAGCTCCTGCTCCGGCACCCCGGGACCCTGATCGCGGATGACGACCTCGACCAGGTCCGCCTCGTGCCCCTCGCCCGCCAGGCGATGAGCCGTGATGCCGACCAGGGCATCCGCGGCACTGTAACGCACGGCATTGCGGATCACGTTCTCGAAGGCGCTGCGCAGCAGCTCCGGATCACCCGACACCGGCAACGGACCCTGGGCCTGCACCTGCACGAGACACCCTTGCGCATCCGCCTCGATGGCCACATCCGCGGCGATGTCGCGCAGCAGCTCCCCGACGTCGACGCTCGCCTGCTCGAGCGCGTGCACCGGGCGCTCCAGGCGCACGAGCTTCAGCGTGCGCGCGATGAGCGCTTCGAGTCGTTGCGCCTCGCGCTCGATGCGGGCAAGGTGGCGCTCCACGGCACCGCCCTCGCGGCGCGCGAGCGACAGCGCGAGTTGCAGCCGCGCGAGCGGCGAGCGCAGCTCGTGGGACACATCCCGCAGCAGCTGCTGTTTCGCCTCGAGGAGCAGACGCAGCCGCTCGGCCATGGTGTCGAGGTCGGCCGCGAGGAGCCCGAGATCATCCTGTCGCCCCTTGAGCGCCGGCAGCACCCGCACGTCGAGATCGCCCGCGGCGAGCCGGCGGGTCGCGAGCCGCAGCCGGTCGACGGGAGCG
>Ga0209027_1000262_pt1 | contig 17405 bp, 14 predicted proteins | sample GraSoi013_1_20cm_3_FD_185821 | JGI IMG/M metagenome (GOLD analysis project Ga0209027, IMG submission 185821) | Grasslands soil microbial communities from the Angelo Coastal Reserve, California, USA - Sample 09_27_2013_1_20cm (SPAdes) (version 2) | ecosystem: Environmental > Terrestrial > Soil >...
CCGCCGATGGCCCCGTGCATCAATCGGGACGGCCGTTGGTTTTCTTCGGAAATCGGGGAGACGTCGGCATCGACGTCACCGTGTACGGGGCAGTCCGGGCGCTTCACAGCGGGCACTACGGAAACTGGGCGCCGAATCCGGCGACGGAGGTGTCACAGCTTCTGGCATCGATGAAGGACGCCGATGGGCGCGTGCTAATCGAGGGATATTACGACGATGTCGCGCCGCTCGGCGAGGCGGAGAAAAAAGCGCTCGCAGAAATGCCCGACAACGACGCCGATCTCCAACGCGAACTGGGCATTGCGAAACCGGAGGGTGGGGGGAAAAAGCTGGTGGAACTGATCATGCAGCCTTCGCTGAACATTCGCGGATTGCGTAGCGCGTATGTGGGCGAGCAGGCCCAGAATGTTGTGCCGGAGAAGGCGGAGGCCTCGCTTGAGGCGCGGCTGGTAACAGGAGAGGATCCGAAGAAGAAGTTTGAGCAAATCAAGGCATTTATCGAGAAGCAGGGATTCTTCGTGATTGACCAGGAGCCCACGCTGGAGGAGCGCCGCGCGCATGCGCGCATCGCCAAAGTCATTTACGAAGGCGGCTATCGGGCATCGCGCACGCCGATGGATCTGCCCATGTCGAAGACCATCGTCGATGTCGTGCGAGCGGCGGCGGGCAACAATACCGTGGTTATGCCGTCGACTGGGGGAAGCGTGCCGATGTATATCTTCGAGGACCTGGGACTACTTTGGGTGGGCGTGCCGATTGTGAATTACGACAATCATCAGCACAGCTCGGATGAGAATTTGCGGCTGGGGCAATTTTGGAGAGGGATGGAGATCTACGCGGCGATTTTGGCGGAATTGAATTGGTGAGGGCTCCACATCTGAAGGGGTCAGCCAAGCCGGCTGGGGCGCAGCATGCTGTGCCCCTACAAAGAAAGAAAATTCTTGAGGAGCTGCTTGCCGGATTCGGTGAGGACGGATTCGGGGTGGAACTGCACGCCTTCGATCTTGTGACGGCGGTGACGGAAGCCCATGATGATGCCGTCGTCGGTCTCCGCAGTGATCGTCAACTCGTGAGGCAGGGATTTTCTCTCGACGATCAAGGAATGATAGCGTGTGGCGGTGAAGGGATCCGGCAACTTGCGGAAAATATTCTTGCCGTCATGATGGATCTGGCTGGTTTTGCCGTGAAACAGTTTGGGAGCGCGGATGATTTTGCCGCCGAACGCAGCGCCAATGGCTTGGTGGCCGAGGCACACACCAAGGATGGGAAATTTCCCGGCCAGGCGCTCGACGAGCTCCACGGAAATGCCTGCCTCCTGGGGCGTGCACGGCCCTGGCGAAATTACGATGCGTTCCGGATTCCGCCGGGCAATCTCTTCGACGGTAATCCGGTCGTTGCGATGCACTTCGATGTTACAACCCAGCTCGCCGAGATACTGCGCGAGGTTGTAGGTGAAGGAATCGTAGTTGTCGAGAAGCAGAATCATGATGCAGTGCCAGCCCCTCGATTCTAATACGGTTCACCCGAATTGAAGGTCAGCCAGACGTGCCTCGGCGGGTCAATCCAGCCGAGGCCAACAGGGCACAGACTAAAGTCGGTGCTACAAGCGCCGGTGCGCTTTTTCCAGTGCCGTGAGCAACGCCTTTGACTTGTTCACACTCTCCTGATATTCGCCCTGCGGCGTGGAGTCCGCAACAATGCCGCCACCCGCCTGGACGTGGGCGACGCCGTTTTTCATCACCATGGTGCGGAGTGCGATGCAGGAATCGAGATTGCCGGCGAAATCCAGATACAGAATTCCTCCGGCGTAAATCCCGCGGCGCGTGCGCTCCAGCTCCTCGATGATTTCCATGGCCCGAACTTTGGGCGCGCCGGACACCGTGCCGGCCGGAAAACAGGCCATCAGCGCGTCGAAACAATCCACATCTTCGCGCAAGCGGCCGCACAAGCTGGAAACCAGATGCATGACGTGGGAATAGCGCTCGACGGTCAGTAATTTTTCGGGCTTCACTGTGCCGTAGTCGCAGACCCGCCCAAGATCGTTGCGTCCCAGATCGACCAGCATGATGTGCTCGGCGCGCTCCTTTTCGCTGGCCAGCATTTCGCGTTCGAGGCGCTGGTCTTCGGCTTCGTCCTTGCCGCGCCAACGCGTGCCGGCGATGGGCCGGTAGAAAACATCGCGTCCCTGAACTTTGACGAGCATTTCCGGTGAGCTGCCGACAACCGAGACGTCATTTAATTGCAGGTAGAAAAGATAAGGTGAGGGATTCAGCGCGCGGAGCTCGCGATAGACTTCGAACGGCTGGGCTTGAGTTTTGGCCGAGAACCGCTGGCTCAGCACGACCTGAAAAATATCCCCGGCGCGAATGTACTGCTTGGCTTTCCGCACGGCAGCCAGGTATTCGGGCCGGCGGAAATTGGAAGTCACTTTCAGCGGTCCACGTTTCTTCGCTTTCGACCGTCTCTTCGGCCGTTCCGCGGCCACTGGCTCAGCGAGCAGGCGACGCGTCTCTTTGATTTCGCGTACGGTGGCGTTGTATTTCGCGCGAAGGCTGCCGCGGCCTTCGGTGAACACATTGCGAACGATCCACAGGCGGTGCTGCACGTGATCGAAAGCGACGAGGCCGTGATAAAACATCAGCATCGCGTCGTATAGTCCGATTTCATCGCGGAGGCGCTTGGGGAGGCGCTCGATCAGCCGCACCATGTCATAACTGAAATAGCCGATGGCGCCCGCGACAAGCGGCGGCAATCCCGGAAGCCGCACAGGACGAAAACGCTCGATGCGCTCTCGCAAGAACGAGATGGGATCGCCCTCTGCCCAGACCATCCGGTCGCGGCTCTCCAGGACGCATGCGCCGCTGGCGTAGCGGAAAACTTCCTCGGGGTGAGCGCCCGCAAACGTGTAGCGCGCGATTTTTTCGCCGCCCTCGACGCTCTCGAGAAGGAAGGAGTACCGCGCACCCTGGGCGATGCGCAGATAGGCGCTGACGGGAGTCAGTAAATCCGCGGAAAAAACATCGGAGACCGGGATGAGGTTACCCTGTTTCGCGAGGCGCCGAAATTCTCGGAAGTCCGGCTGGATCATGGGAGTGAGGTCACAGTCGACAGTCTTCAGTCCGTACTGAAAAGAAGCCTATTATTACATCACTCGAGGCGAGCGAGGGTGCAGCCGCTGTTCGTCTCGCAGTGCCGCGAGCACGGCGCGCCGCATGGCGGCTTCCGGCGCGCGTTTTTCCACCCAGATCTCCCATTGAGCAACGCCCTGCGCGAGAAACATTTCGACACCGGAGACCGTGGCGATTCCTTTTTGCGCGGCGAGCTTCAAGAGACGAGTCTTCTGCGGGCGGTAGATTAAGTCCATGACCATCCGACAGTGTAACTCGCCGGGCGCGAGTGGCGAAATTCCATCGTGCGGGTGCATGCCGACCGGCGTGGCATTGAGGATGGCGTCAAAAAATTCCGTGCGGAGAGCGCCGCGCGGCACTAGTTCTCCACCCACGGCCCGCGCCAGCTCTTTCGCGGCTTTCTCGCGCCGGGCACAAATTCCGACGATAGCTCCGGCGCGCGACAGTGCAAACGCTGCGGCACGCGCCGATCCACCGGCCCCGAAAATCAGAGCGCGACTCCCTTTGATTCGGAGTTTTTTCCCCAACGCGCGGAGTACGCCGACGTAATCCGTGTTGCAGCCATAAAGCGACCCGTCGCTCCGAACCACAACGGTATTCACGGCGCCGATCTCTGCGGCCAGCGGCTCGCATTCCCTCAGGTGTTTGAGGATGGTCTGTTTGTGTGGCAGGGTGACGCTGAAACCGCGGACACCGAATTCCGGAACAACCGCCAGAAAATCGCCTAGCTGGCGCACCGCAAACGGGAGATAGACGGCATCAACGCTGCGCGTCGTGAATCCCGTGTTGTGCAGCAACGGAGAGAGAGAATGACCGACCGGATCGCCAATCACCCCGTAGACCCGCGTGCGGCGCGTGAGCGCGTGTGCGCGGTAGAGATGCTTCATCTCGGCGAGCGAAACCTGGCCGGTTGCGGTCGCCTCGGCAACCGGAGCGTAAGCCAGCTCACTTCCCTCGCGCAAGGCGAGGATTCGCGCCGGCAGGCCGGCTTCGCCCATCGGAACGGCCACAAATCTCTTCGAATTTCGCGCCAGACGAAGGAGCCGGAGACTGTCGTGGATGCTCCGCGCTTCGGCCGCGATCTTCACGGCATCGACTCGGCCATGCGCCGGAGGGTTCATGCTGCGGGGCAAATCCGGAGTGCGCTCAAAGTCGTGCATGGAAAGCAAGACGCGCGGCGGCACGGGATATTCGCGAACGGACTGGCCGGGAAGCTTGCGCAAGGTTTCCACTTCGATATCGCACCATTGACAACCGACTTCGCGGGCCTGAATCAGCCAGTAGAGTTCGCGGTCGATGGCCCCGGCAAACTTGCCTCCGCCTTCGCGGCGGCGGCAGGTCGCGAGAAATGTGGCCTTGCGAGGTAGGCCCTTCCCAAGCCAGTCGAGGAATCGCGCACGCTCCGCGTCGCTGCTCAGCCAATCGAGGCGCAACTCCACGGTCCTGGTTTGCCTCAAGGCGGAGCGCACCATCTTCGACATTTCGGCTGCCGTGGAGGCCGCCACGACCGCGCATATCCGCCGTAACCCTGTGCCAAACAGGCCCATACCCTGCCTCGTGCTGCCAATCTATTGAAAATACAGCTAGTAGTATGCCGTATCCGCCGCGTACGCCCGTATCAAAAGTGTAAAGCAAGCCTGGCCTATTTGTTGACGCCTGGGGTTGGCCCTGATACGTTCGCTAGGAAAAGTCCATGCCCGGCCCACAGGGCGTGTTTTCGAAGGAGTTACGGAATGCGCGCTAGAATAGTTGTCTTGTCTCTGTCGGTCTTCCTAGGTGCAGCGGCAAGCTCGGCACAAAACGTCACCCCGGCTGCTCCGGCAATTCCTCAAATCGACTTCAGCACGGTAAACTGTTCAGGTTTCGTCGCCGACCAGAGAGTGCCTGACGAGATCCGGCTGGTCTCCGGGGAGCAATCGAACTACAAGATTACCTTTGCCCGTGGCGACTATGTGCATATCAACCGCGGCCAGGACAAGGGCGTTCGAGTCGGCGACCGTTTCTCGGTCGTGCGGCCGGACAAGGATCCGACGGACGTGCCATGGTTCAAGTGGCAAGAGAAGCTCCTAAAAGCCATGGGCACGCCTTATCTGGACGCGGGACAGGTCCGGGTGGTGGACGTTCAGCCCAAGGTTTCTGTCGCCCAGGTCATATTCTCGTGCGGATACATGCAGCGCGGGGATATCCTGCAGCCTTATCAGGATCGTCCGGCCCCCCCGTACAAGGATCCCGCCACCTTTGATCACTTTGCGCCGGTCAGCGGCAAGCCCGTGGCCATGGTGGTGGCTGGAAAAGACTACGGACAGATCTACGGTAAACTCAGCGCGGTCTACGTGAACCTCGGAACCAACCAGGGGGTCAAGGTTGGCGACTACCTCCGAATCTTCCGGTATCAGGGCTCGATGGCGGAGACCGTGCCACAAACCAAGGGTTATCAGTACTTTATGTATGGCTTCGGGAGCGCCCCCATGCGCTACGAATGGAATGACTTGCCGCGCGAAATACTCGGCGAAGGAATCGTCATTAACGTGAACCGTAATTCATCGACGATGATAATCACCTTCAATTCGATCGAAGTCTACGCGGGCGACTACATCGAAATCGAGTAGAACCCCGGCGCCCCACTGAATGGATCATGCCCGGTACAGTTTCTCCGCGCGGGCCTTTTGTTTTTGCCTCATGGTGCGATTTCGATTTTTCATCCCCAGCTGAATTCTTCAGGTCCCCTCGCCAAGTGAACTCTCGGAAAAGACTTCGCATGTAAATCCAAAGAGGCGAGCCTCGGGATCGCGCCAGGCTTCGCGACTCAACCCGGCCTTCCGGCAGGTCTCCTCGAGGAACTCCTCGCGCGTCAGCCGATGATCGGTCGCCACCCGGGGGAGAAGAAGCCCGCGCTGCGCGTGTAAACGGAGGAATAGCCCATGATGCCCAATTTCGATTGATTCAGCGGCGATTGGTTCCATGGGCGAAAGCAATGAGATTTCAATGCTAAGTTCACCAAGTTGGTCCGTCCTCATGGGGGCGAAACGCGGGTCTTCGAGCGCAGCGCTGGCGGCACAGCGAACGATGGCCTCTCCAAGCGGCTCGTTCGCTTCGATGACGCCGATACAACCCTGCAGGCGATTGCGAACGTGAAGGGTCACGAACACGCCGCGGTACTCCGCGAAAATTCCTTCGCGAGGGAATACCTCCGGAAGCTGGCGGTGGGAAACGGCTTCGACGACAACGGTCCGGGCTAATCGCAGAGCGGTCCGCCGGTCCGATTCAGAGAGGGACGGCATCCTGGGACTTCTTGCGGGCTTCGAGCATCCGGAGCCGCCGGCGCTGCTTGATGCTGTCGTCGACGTGGCTCCAGAAGCGCCGGAAGTACTGGGCGGCGGAGACGAGCGCGCTGATGACCACGAGCCAAAGCAAGATTCGCGCCAGCGGATTTAGCGACGGGTGCTGCGCTCCAACGATTTGTACTGCCACGGCACACACCTGCAAGACCATCTTCGTCTTCCCAAGGGTAGATGCTTCAATCGTGAATCCCTCGGCCGAAGCGATATTCCGCAAACCGAGAACCGTGAATTCTCTTCCGATGATGATCACGACCATCCACGCCGGGACGAGTTGCATATCCACAAGCGAAATGAACGCTGCGGAAATCAACAATTTGTCCGCAATGGGGTCGAGAAGAATTCCCAGCGTGGTAACTTGTAGGCGCCGCCGGGCCAGATATCCGTCCGCCCAATCGGTGGCCGCCGCCAGGAGCAGGATCAGCACGCCCCAGACCTCGAAGTGCATGGAAACGCCCCAAACCACTAAGTTGGGACTCTTGGTAAGGAGGATCACGATGAGGACAGGAACGAAGAAGATCCGTAACAACGTCAGTGAGTTTGGAAGATTCATGGCGCATCACGGCGGAGGTGCCGACCGTGGCTACGGCCACCGCAGTTTCACTATAGACTTGGTGTAAGGATGCGTCAACACGTCAGAGACGGTTCGGGGAGCGCTCCAAGGAGCCTTAATCCGTGGGCATTTTCGTCTTTGGTAGTTACCCCATGATTAACATAGTCCAAAAAGCACAAGCACAGAAAGCTATACTCTTTCGTAATGCGCTTGCTGCAAATCTGTGCAAATGTGAAAAGCCGACCGGTGCGTCAGGACAGGCGTGATGCCGAACGCAAGTATCGCAGACTGTTCAATAAGGCATTTAATGTCAGCATGTTACGGCGATCTTGTTTTATGATTCTCCAGCACATCCCGTAAAACGCGCGCGCCGATCTGGAGGAGCGCGGCAGTTTCCACAATGTTTTCCACAGAAGATAGGGCCACGGGGGTGCCGAAAAGGGGCCTCCAAATGACCCGCAAGTGTGTAAAAACAGAGGTTTTCCGCGGTTTTACTTCGCAGTTAGCACGTCGAAAAGCGCGCCACTCGGTTCAGAGAGCTCGTGGGCCCCGCAGGAGCCGGACAGGGAGCATGAACATGGCGCTGAAGAGACTGAGAACACCGTGGACGGCGATTCCCACAAGGCGGAACGGCAGCGTCAGCAACCAGACGAACGGATAAAGCACCAGAGCCAACAGCGCGAGTGGCCAACACAGGATGAACAGGATGATCCACAGGAAGAAAGCAGCCACGGCAACCTCGCTTGTGGCGGCCGCAAGGCGATCATAGTGAATGATGCCCGAAAAGCCGCCGCCGTCTATTCTACATTACGAGAGGGAGCGTGGAAAAGTTTCCTCCACGGCGTACTCTTTCAGCCTCAAGCGCTTGGCGACCGATGCAGGCACTTCTGCATCGAGGCACATGTGCGAATCGTCGATTACCGAGTGCAGGACGCGTCCCAGCGCATGAATCATTGCCAAGGTGCGCCCTTCGGCAAGTGGCAATCGTACCCTAAGTGTCACGACGGGATCGGTAGGCATCTCGGCGTCTATACGCCACAGCAACTCCTCGATCCCTTGGCCCGTTAGAGCGGACACTAGCAACGGCGCGCCGGCGCCGGCGCTTCTGTCCGCGCCGCTCGTGATGGCTTCTCGCTCCTGAGGACTAAGACGGTCCAACTTATTCAGCACGCTCAGCTTGGGGCGGCCGTCGACGCCAAGTTCCCGCAAAATCTTGTCGACTTCCTCGTCGAGTTCATCGTGGTGCGGATTGGAAATGTCACTCACGTGCAGAATCAAAGAGGCCTCCTGCACTTCTTCGAGGGTCGCTCGAAATGCCGTCAGCAGTCCTTTTGGCAGATCGCGGATAAACCCGACGGTATCGGAGACCAGGACTCGGCGGTTCGAAGGAAGCCGCAGCGCGCGGATCGTCGGATCGAGCGTCGCGAACATCCTCGAGGAAACCAGCACTTCGGCGCTGCTCAGCGCATTGAACAACGTGGACTTGCCAGCGTTCGTGTAACCGACAAGCGCGATGGTGCCGAGAGGGACGGCGTTGCGCGCCTCACGCCGCAGGGCCCGCTGTTTTCGGACTTCATCAATACTGGTTTGGATCTTGCGGACGCGGTCGCGTATCCGGCGGCGGTCGGTTTCGAGTTTCTTTTCACCGGGGCCGCGCACACCGATGCGTCCCGCTCCGCCGCCCGCCCCGCCGGCGCCACCGCCGCCACTCTTGCCGCCGAGGCGCGACATCGCCGTTCCCTTTCCGCTCAAGCGGGGCAACATGTAATTCAACTGCGCCAGTTCGACCTGCAGCTGGCCTTCGCGGCTCCGCGCATGACGCGCGAAAATATCGAGAATCAGCTGGGTGCGGTCGACCACCCGACGTTCGGTGGCTTCCTCGATGTTTCGTTGCTGCACCGGGGAGAGGTTGCTGTCGAAGATGATCAGCGGCGCTTTGTGGGCCGTGGCTTCGGCACGAATTTCATCCAGCTTGCCGCGACCTACCAGGGTCGCGGGATCCGCAGCGTCGCGCATCTGGAACACGGTTCCGGCGATCTCCGCTCCCGCGCTACGCGCTAGCTCTACCAGCTCCGAAAGCGATTCGCGGCCTTGCTCGCCCGCTGGCATGCCGGGAAAGCGCGGCGCGCGCTTCCAACCCACGCCCACTAGCAGGGCGCGCTCCACTGTCGAGATTTGATGTTGCGTCTTGGTCACTGAGATGGGCCGGGAGTCATCGTGCGGGCTTGCGCATTTCTGGCTGGGCTTACCCCTAAGGGGGATTATACGCCTCTCTCCTGCGCCCCGCGACCCGTCTCCAATCCTGCTGTCCTGCGCTTCCGAAATGTGCCTTGCTTGTCGAAATCTGCGCGCCATCTTCGGGGAAACTGCTTGAAAAATGGAGGCCGGCGAGACATTGGCGTTTTCGCACCTGCGCTGAGATGCGATGCGTTGCAGGGCCGGAAGACTTATGCGAAGATACGTTTATGCAAAAAACTTTGATAGCAGCGGTAAGTTTATTGACGGCTGGGATGATGATGGTTGGGAATGCCCTGGCGCAACAGACACCGGCGACGAGTAGTCAACAACCCACGGCAACGAAGGCTCATCCGGCTCCCGCCGCCGATGGTCAAAAAGCCCCCGCGGCTAAGACGGGTCAGGCAACGAGGCCAAGAATCCAGAGTGTTCTGATGCTCAATACGCAGAAAGAAAAACTCAGTTATGCGCTGGGAATGAACCTCGGGACCAACCTGCACAAGCAGACCGTCGAGGTCGACCCGGCCATTGTTCTGCGCGGCCTGAAGGACGGTCTCGCTGCCGGCAAGACGCTCCTGTCGGAAGACGAGGCGCGAGCTGCGCTCACGCAACTGCAGACCGAGGTGCGTAATAAACAGCAAGAGAAAATGAAAGTGACTGGGGAATCGAACAAGAAAGAAAGTGTCGAGTTCCTGACGGCGAATAAAACCAAGGAGGGCGTCGTCGCGCTGCCCAGCGGTCTTCAATACAAAATTCTCACCGAGGGTTCGGGGCCGAAGCCGACCGCCAGTGACACCGTGGTTTGCAACTATCGAGGCACGCTTATTTCCGGCGCGGAATTTGACAGCTCTTACAAGCGCGGCCAGCCGGCATCATTTCCGGTAAATGGGGTCATCAAGGGTTGGACGGAGGCTCTCCAGCTCATGCCCGTCGGGTCGAAGTGGCAACTTTTTGTTCCGGCGGAGTTGGGTTATGGCGATCGCGGCGCGGGCGAGAACATCGGGCCCGGCGCGACTCTCATTTTCGAAGTGGAGTTGCTTTCCATCCAGGGCAAGGACAAGTAAGAGTTTGTTCTGGAATTGAACCAGACAGAGATTGACATCCTGGTCTACGTGTACCTAAAAGAGAGAGGATTCCTACAGCGTCTCGCTGGTTTTGCGGGACACCTTCGGCGGGTTCCTGCATCTGACGATCTTAGTTCGGGGCTACGACGAACGGGCTCGAAAGCATGTCCTGCTTCGATTGCAGAGCCAGAGACCAGGGGCCGCGCAAATCAAGAGGCCTTATATTCCCGGCCTAAAGACGGCCTACATGGTAAGCTGGCTGCTCAATCCCCGACTCGGCTTACGCCGAACCAGTCAACTCCTCAAGCCCCTGGACCTTTAGCCATTCGATTGCGCCCGCTTGTACACCGGCATCATCGCCAAATCCTGGAAACCAACGTACGCCCTGCTCTTTGCGAAACCACGTGAGCTGGCGTTTGGCGTACCGCCGGGTGGCCTGCTGAATCGCTTTCCGCGCTTCTTCTAGTGTAATCTCGCCGCGGAGTACCGCGCGCAACTCGCGGTAGCCGATGAAATCAAGCGGCTTCGAATTCTGGCTCATGCCGCTTTCGGTTAGTGCTTGCACTTCGCGCATCCATCCTTGTTCGAGCATGGCGTCTGTTCTGGCGTGAATACGCTCGTTGAGCTTCTCGCGCGGCGGCATCAATCCGATTCGTAGCACACGCCAGGCTTCGAGCGGTGTCCGGCCCGCCCGAAGGACCTCGGAGACCGGCCTTCGCGTCAGCACGCAAACTTCGACGGCACGGATGAGCTTCTGTTCGTCCGCGGGCGCGATTTTCCCGGCCGTCTCCGGGTCGAGCCGCTTCAGCATTCGATGCAGATGGCCGGACGGGTGGTCTTCAACGCTCGCGCGCAGCCGCTCGCGCAGTTCTTCCGAGCGCTGCGGAACATCCGCGAGACCCTCGAGCAGCACGCGCAAATACAATCCCGTGCCGGCGGTGAATATCGGCAGGCGCTTCCGCTGCCGCAAGCCGTCCAGCACAGACAACGCTAATTGGCGATATCCGCCCGCGGTCGCTTCTTCCTGCGGGCTGAGAATATCCATCAGATGATGCGCAATGCCGCGGCGTTCGGAGGGGGTGGGCTTTGCGGTGCCAATATCAAACCCGCGATAGAGCTGCGTTGAATCGCAGGCCACAACTTCCCCGCCGAGCCGCTCCGCGAGTCGCACAGCGAGCGCCGACTTTCCCGATGCCGTGGGGCCAACGACAACAACGAGGGGCAGAAACGCTTTGTTTTCGCTCATCGAACGAGGAGATGCCGCGCGCGAACAAAGAGAAAAATCAGTATGAAAAGCACGACAAGAAGTCTGCCTAGAACTTGTTGGCGCGTGAGTTTCACTGATAAGCAGCTTCGATTGGCAAATTATACAGAAAATAAAATCGCAGCTCGATATACGGTCCGCTGAAGGCCTGCGGCAGCGGTTCGAACGGATTCGACGAGCGAATGGCTGACACCGCCGCGCGGTCGAGTGGCTCTTTCCCGGAACCGATGAGCCGCACCGGCTCTCCGGCCGGCACGCTGCCGTCCTTCATGATGCGGAATTGCAGGGCCACGCGGCCCCGGTCGCCGAGCATCGCCGATTCCGGCATGACCGCATACCAGTTCCGCCGCACGGCAGCGATGACGCGGGCCATGTAATCACTGAAATCGACGCCTTCGGTAGGTGTAAGAATCTCATAGCCATTCCCGTAGGTACCGCTGCCACCTTGTGATCCGCCTCCGCCGAGTGCCCCGCCCGAGCGCGGCATCGGGCCCACCACCGCGCCGGAACGGCCACCTGCCGACGGACTCTTGGCCGCTTCACGCAGCGTATCTTGAATCGATCTGCTGGTCGAATTTTTCGGCAAGATCAGCCCATGCTGCGGCTGTGGGGTGTCCGGCGCTTCGAGTTTCAGCGCGGGCTTGGGCGCATCCGTTTTGGGCGCTGGCGCGCTGGGCTGTGGATCAGGCTGAGCATCGTTTGGCTTGGGCACGGGTGCGTTCGGCAACTCTCTCACCGGACGTTCCGGTTGAGGTGCCGGGGTTGGGGCGATCGGCGGCGCAACTTCACGCAACACCCGTGGATCAACGTGCACTTTGGGCACCGGTTGAACCGGACGCGTCGATGGCTTTAACGATTCCAACGCTCCCGGAGGAAGCAGCACTACCATTTGCCTTTGCGCGAGTTCCATTTCGGCCTGGGTCGGCTCCCGCGGCGGGAACAGCTTCGATTGCAACAAAATCAAGGTTATCAGCAGGGAATACGCCACCAAAAGCCGCATGGTGACTTGCCACCTGGCCTTTGCTCTTTCCTCCTTATGCTCGGGAACAGTCAGATTGACTTCGCCGGTAATGAAAATATTAGGGTCGACGAGGTCTTCCGGAACATGCAGCGGATACGAGCTCACCTCCGGCGGGGCGGCGCCCAATGGCACAGCGATGCGCTCGTCCATGTCTGTCGGTTGCAGCGGCGTCGAAAGGTCTTCCGTGACGCTGTAGGCTTCGCGATTCACATCGCGGGGCACAACCACCCGCGCGGCAATGGACTCCAGCGGCAGATTTGCGGGGATCGTCGAATGCCCGTCCAACTGCACGATGGGCAGCATGGCCGGCACCAGCGTGCGCTCATCCATGGTGGTGGGACGGCGGCGCTGCGTTGGCGTATCCACCGCCGCTGTAGGACGAGCATCGATCGGAACCAGAATCCGTGAAATCATCTTGTTTTGTCGTGTGTAGCGAAAACGTCCAAGCCGGCCGCTTTGCGATCGCCCGGAACGCTGGCCGACTGACGGCTGCCTAAGACATTGACGCGCGCGGCATGCTCTTGGATGCTTGCCATTACGCGGCCTGCCAATTCGAGCGCCGCGCGCCCCGCTGCCCCGTTGGTGCGCGGCTCCTTGCGCGAGCCCGCGGCATCAACGAACGCTTGGAGCTCCGCGTGCAACGGCTCGACCACGCTTGTATTCAGCTTCTCAAACGCAAACTCCGGCTGCGGGCCGGGCTTCTTTACCCCGATGCGCAGGGCATCGCGCCGCGCATAATCAAGCGAGATGTATTCGTGCTGCTGGAAAAAGCGCATCTTGCGCACGCGTTCGGTGGAAACCCGGCTGGCGGTGATATTGGCAACGGCCCCGCCCGCAAATTCCAAGCGTGCGTGCGCGATGTCCACTTTGTCCGTAAGGACCGGAATCCCGACGGCTTTGACTTCCACCACCGGTTCGTCGACCAGCGCCAGCAAAATATCCAGATCGTGAATCATCAAATCGTAGATCACGTCAACGTCGAGGCTGCGCGGCGTAAAGACGCCCAATCGATGCACTTCGAAAAACAGCGGCCGATTCAGGATCGGCTCAACCGCAACCACGGCAGGATTGAACCGTTCGACGTGGCCCACCTGCAGGATCCGTCCGTTTTTCTTCGCCGCACAGAGCAGCGCATCGGCCTCCACGAGATTCACGGCCATGGGCTTCTCAACAAGAACGTCGAGCCCCATTTCCAGAAGCCGGCAGCCCACCTCCGCATGCGCGACCGTCGGGATAGCGACGCTCGCGGCATCCACGCGACTGGGCAATTCATCGAGACTCTTCAAGACCTGCGTCTGAAATTCCGCTGCGACGGCCGCGGAGCGTTCTTGATTCTGGTCGAAGACGCCAACGAGTTCCGCGCCTTCAAGCTCACGGTACACGCGCGCGTGGTTTCGCCCAAATTCGCCCGTGCCAACCACGGCCACACGAATCTTCTTCGATTCTCCCGCCGCGCTCATTCTTTGTTCATTCCCTTCGAAAGGTCATTTGGTTCCGGCCCAGGGGCGGGAGGAAAAGCCTGAATGGTGATTCCCGCTCCGTCCGCCAATGCAATCAGTTTTTCCCGGTCAAAAAGAAGTGTGCGCCCGGCATCCACTGCGAGAGCGGTCGCGCCCGCAGCCCTCATTTGTTCGATGGTGGGCAAACCGACCACCGGTACATCAAAACGCATATCCTGGCCTGGCTTGCTGACTTTGACGACCACCAGCGGCTTGCCGCCAGTGATTCGGGCGGCGCGCGCGATAGTCTCATCTGTGCCTTCCATCGCCTCCACCGCGACGCAAGCGCAATCCGCGATGACCGCGGTTTGTCCGATGTCCATGTTTGCGATTTGCCTAGCCACGTCCAGCCCATAAGCCATGTCTTCCGCTTCGTGCTCATTCGGGGCGCGCTGCGTGAGCACACCGGGTTCGGGGACCAGCGGCTTCAGGAACAGCGTCGAATCCACTAAGTGGATACCTTCGTCTTCCAGCACGCGTGCGACTGCGCCGATCAATGCATCTGTATTCTTCCGCGGCAGCGAAAACAGCAGCTTCGCCAGCTTCCAATCTGGCCGGATGGAACTGAAAATCTTGTTGTGTTTCACCTGCCCGGCCATGACCACTTGCTTCACGCCTTCCTGACGCATCAAGTCGATGGTTTTGCTTAACTCGCCGAGGCTCACCCAGCACAGCCGTCTGGCAATTTTTTCCAGCTCCGGGGATGCCTCTTCCCTCACCGCAATCACCGCCATGTCGATTCCCTGACTGCGCGCACCTTCCAACACCAGGAACGGAAAGCGCCCGTTTCCAGCGATGAGTCCCCAGCCTGTCGTGTTGGTGTTCGCGTCGGGCATGAAATCCGCAGTCAGGAGTTACTTCACGATGCCGCGCTCGGCGCTCTCGATGAATTTGATCAATTCTTGCACGTCGGCGGAGTCGCTCAACGACTTCCGCATTTCAGCCAGTGCCTGCGACGTATTCAGCTTCGAGTGCAAGAGCAAACGATAGGCCCGCTTCAAGGCCTGCAACCGTTCCGGCGAAAATCCTTTGCGCTCCAGGCCAGTGGTATTGATGCCAAAACTTTTCGTCTCGCGCTCGGTTACGATTTTCGAAAACGGTGGGACGTCCTGAGTAATCACTGTCGATGCGCCGATATACGCGTAGCGGCCGATGCGGCAAAACTGATGGACTGGACAGAACGCGCCAATCGTCGCGAAGTCTTCCACCGTGACGTGTCCGGCGAGGGTTGCACCGTTCACAAACAGCGTGTTGCTGCCGATCAAGCAATCGTGCCCGATGTGCGAATACGCCAGAAGAAAATTGTGGTCGCCCAGGAAAGTCTTGCCGCCGCCTTTTTGCGTGCCACGGCTGACGGTGACGTATTCGCGGAAAATGTTGCCGTCGCCTGCAACCAGTTCGGTGCGCTCACCTCGAAAGGTATAGTCCTGTGGGTCGCTACCGATCGCACTAAACGAATAAAACGCATTGTTCTTGCCGAACTTCGAAGGGCCCGTCAGCATCGCGTGCGTGTGCAACACGCAGCCGTCGCCCAATTCCACGTCCTCGCCAACCACCGCGTACGCGCCGATCTTCACGCCTTCGCCAAGCTTCGCATTTGCCGCCACCACAGCCTGCGGATGAATTTCGGGCATCGTCATTTCGGGGGTTCTTCGGTCTTGCCCGGTGCGTCGCGATCGATCATCTTGCACATCACCGTGCCCTCGGCAGCCAATTGTCCGTTCACCGTTGCTTTCCCTTCCAACTTGCAGAAGTCACCGCGCCAGGCCAGGACTTTGCATTCGATGCGCAGTTGATCGCCGGGCACCACGGGACGCCGGAATCGCGCGCCGTCGACGGCCACAAAAAAAAGCAGCTTATTGTCGCGGTCCGGAATATCCAGCAGCAGCAAAAGCCCACCCGTCTGCGCCATGGCCTCGAGAATAAGGACGCCCGGCATGACGGGCTTTCCAGGAAAATGTCCCTGGAAGTAATATTCATTTATAGAAATATTCTTGATGCCGACGATGCGCTTGAGGCGTTCCACCTCGAGAATTGCGTCCACCATGAGAAATGGATAGCGGTGCGGCAGTAGCTTCTGAATTTCCACGACGTCCAGTATCATTCGTGCTCTCCGTCGCCGCAGCCTCTCAGCGGCGCCTGGCACATCCCCGCCAAACTTCTAATTATATGCGAACCGTCGCCCTCCGCGATACGCGCTCTTCCGGGGTGGCTACGGTTTTCCAACCGCGGAGGTGTTCTTTCGCCGCGATAGATTTTGCTCGATTTGCTCTGGTCGCCGCGCATTGATAGCATCTCCCCATCATGCTGGATGCCCGTCTCCCTGAGAAGTTGTTGCAACTCTTGAAGCCGCGCCTGCCGCAGATGCTCGCGACGCTGCGCCGGTTCGTGACTGCGGAATCCCCCAGTCTGGAAAAAGCCGCTACTGATCGTTGTTGCCGTGTCATCGCTGAGGAATGGAATAAGCGCGGCGCACGCGTGGAACGAATCGCGCAGAAGCATCGTGGGGACCTGCTCCGCATCACTCCCCTGCCGAACAAATCTGGGTCTTCGGGGCAACTTCTGGTCTTGGGCCACTACGATACGGTTTACTCCACGGGAACACTCGCCAAAATGCCTTTCCGACTGGGAGGTGGCAAGGCATACGGCCCGGGAACCTTTGACATGAAGGCCGGAATCGTTCAGGCGCTTTTCGCGCTGCAGGCCCTGCAGCTTGCGGAAATGCGGCTGCGCAAACGCCTCGTCTTTCTGTGGACTTCTGACGAGGAGATCGGCAGCGAATCTTCGCGCAAATACTTCGAAACGGAAGCGCGCCGCAGCGACGCCGTCTTCGTGCTTGAGCCCTCCTTCGGCTCGCGCGGCCTGCTGAAGACGGCGCGCAAGGGAGTCGGTGGAGCCGAATTGATTGTGCATGGCCGCGCTTCGCACGCGGGTCTCGCACCACAAGAAGGTGTCAACGCCATCCACGAATTGGCACGGCAACTCGCGGCCATCGCAGGATGGAATGATTTTCGCCGCGGCGTCACCGTCAACGCCGGCATCATTGAGGGTGGCACACGCACGAATGTTATCCCGGAACGCGCACGCGCACTCCTTGACCTGCGCGCCTTGAGGAATTCCGATATGCGCAGCCTGGAACGCCGCCTGCACGCCCTGCGTCCGCTTCAAAGTGGGGCTCGCCTTGAAGTCACCGGCGGATTCGACCGCCCTCCGCTCGAACGCAAAATGAGCGCATCGCTCTACGCCCGTGCCAAGTCACTGGCGAAGCAAATGAATGTGTCCCTGGGCGAATGCACCGTTGGG